>OMKS01000145.1_pt1 | contig 62791 bp, 53 predicted proteins | sample 1674721 | NCBI WGS metagenome assembly OMKS01 (sample SAMN06264996, study PRJEB25208) | sediment metagenome | isolation source: hot spring sediment | place: USA: California | collected 2014-09-02 | reverse complement strand
CATTTTAAGCAAGTATTATTGTGTGCTCAAAAAACATTAGTGTTGAAGAATAAAAGACCTTTTTAGACTGGACTCATTCAATAACTCACTTCTTCGCAAACCACACGCATATATTAAGCTCAACATCGCCTTGTGCTTTGTATTCTTCGGTGCTTCAAGTATGGCTTTTACCTCATTTTTGCTTAATACATTGGGTAGTTTGTGCTCTCTGCGCGGGCGTTGCAATTTGTCAATTTCAATATAACATTTTTCAACTTCCCGGAAAAATAACTTTATCGCATTAATAAATTGATTTTGATAAGAAAAACTATACCTTCTTTTTACAATGTACCCATTTGTAAAATCAACAACGTCCTCATTGGTCAAACTCTTTATGTCTCTGTCTCGAAAATACAGCAAAAATTGCTTTGCTGCATCTGTATACGTATTGATGGTGCTTTCGGCGTATCGTTTGTGTTTCATCCATTTACGAAATCGATTCAACTTTTCAGCAATGTATTCAGGCGCTTCAACCATTTATTTTCGACTTTGGTTACTCCTTATTATCCGCTTGTGTCTGATGAATTTAACTGGATATGATTTGTTTTGATTAATGATCTCATTGTAAAAAATAAATTCAAGAAAGGCAAGCATTATTCAGGGTTCATCAAAAAACAGGCGGATGAGCATTTGCGCGACCCGGAATTGTAATGGGGCCGTATTAAAAGTCCAATTCAACCGGTTTTTTCAGCTCCGTCCGCCGCAGGCGATATGATCGCCGGTACGACAAGATGCCTTTTTAGCGCCCCCCTGATGAATGCGGGACATTCGTCCCGATGGGACTTTCCCGCCTGAAAAATATTCCTTGACAAAGTCCGCCGTTCCGATTATATTATGACCAGTCTGATCATATTAATAAGGTTTAATGCTTGAAGATCACATTCAAAGGCGATTACGCGCTCAAGGCTATCCTCGATTTGGCCCTGCATGCCGGAGACGCGCGGGTCGTTCCGCTCGCGGAGATCTCGCGGAGGCAGGACATCCCGACGCCCTTCCTCGAACAGATCATGCTGATCCTGAAAAAGGCCGGATATGTCCGGAGCAAGACGGGGAAGGGGGGCGGTTTTCTCCTGTCCCGGCGGCCCGAGGACATCACGCTGGGCGAGATCCTTCGACTCATCGAAGGACCTGTCGAGCCCATCGCCTGCGGCGTCAAGGACCGTCCGTCCGGGTGCGCCGAGGAGGAACGCTGCGCGTTCAGGGAGGTGTGGGTGCGGGTGACCGATTCGACATCCCGGATCGTCGATACGGTTACCTTTGCCGATATGATGCGGCGCACGCGCGTCTTGCAGGAACAGGCCGCCGGCCCGATCTACCATATCTGAATACCGACTCTCACAGGAGACCATCATGTCCGTTCCGTCCTATCGTTTCGAAACCCTGGCCCTGCACGCGGGCCAGACCGCCGATCCCGCGACCCTGTCGCGGGGCGTCCCCGTATACCGGACGAGTTCCTATCTCTTTAAAAACACCGAACACGCCGCCAGCCTGTTCGCACTCAGGGAGCTCGGAAATATCTATTCCCGCCTCGGCAACCCGACCCAGGATGTCCTCGAACAGCGGGTCTCGCATCTGGAAGGCGGGTCGGCCTCGGTCGCATTCGCATCCGGGACCGCGGCGATATTCAACACAATCATCAACCTCGCCGCAACGGGAGACGAGATCGTCTCGGCCAACAATCTCTACGGCGGAACCTACACCCTGTTCGACGCCATCCTCCCGCAGCTGGGCATCGCGGTCCAATTCGTGAAGGCGGACGATCCCCGAAATTTCCAGAAGGCGATCACATCCCGTACGCGGGCGCTTTACATCGAGACCATCGGCAATCCGGCGCTGGATTTCACGGATGTGGAGGCCGTCGCCGAAATCGCCCACGCCCATGGACTTCCCCTGATCGTAGACGGCACATTCACCACGCCGTATCTGCTCAGGTCCATCGATCACGGGGCCGACATCGTGGTGAACTCCCTGACCAAATGGCTCGGCGGACACGGGACGGCCATCGGCGGGATCGTCACGGATTCCGGCCGATTCGACTGGAAGGACAAGCGGTTCACCCTGTACAACGAGCCGGATCCCAATTATCACGGGCTGAGATGGGCGCACGATCTTCCAGACACGCTGGCTCCGGTCGCCTTCGCGCTCAGGCTGCGCACCGTTCCCCTCCGGAATGTGGGCGCCTGCACCTCCCCGGACAATGCGTGGATCTTCCTCCAGGGCATCGAGACCCTGCCTCTGCGCATGGAGCGGCATTGCGCCAACGCCCTGGCCGCGGCGGGATTCCTGAAAAACCATCCGCGGGTCGAATGGGTCCGGTATCCCGGCCTGGAAGACGACCTCTCTTATCCCGTCGCGTCCCGCTATTTGAAGAAGGGGTTTGGCGGCATGGTGGTTTTCGGGGTCCAGGGCGGGAAGACCTCGGGCGAGAAATTCATCGACAGCCTGAAGCTTTTCTCCCATCTCGCCAATGTGGGCGACGCCAAGAGCCTCGCCCTCCATCCGGCGAGCACGACGCACTCCCAGCTCTCCGAACAGCAGCAGCGCGAAGGCGGCGTATCGCCCGAACTCGTCCGCCTTTCGATCGGACTCGAACACATCGACGACATCCTCGCCGATATCGATCAGGCGTTGTCTGAAACCTGACAGGGTAGATTGGAGACGTGATGTCCAGAATATTCGATGACAATTCCTTGTCCGTCGGCCGGACGCCGCTGGTGCGGTTGAACCGGATCACGGACGGCGGCAAGGCGGTGATCCTCGCGAAAATCGAAGGCCGGAACCCCGCCTATTCCGTCAAATGCCGGATCGGCGCGGCGATGATCTGGGACGCCGAAAAGCGCGGCGTCCTCAAACCCGGAATGGAGATCGTCGAACCGACCAGCGGCAACACGGGCATCGCCCTCGCCTTCGTGGCGGCCTCCCGGGGATACGGGCTGACCCTGACCATGCCGGAGACCATGAGCCTCGAGCGGCGGAAAATACTCAAAGCCTTCGGCGCGAACCTCGTTTTGACCGAAGGCGCGAAAGGCATGGCCGGCGCGGTGGCGAAGGCGGAGGAGATCCATGCCGGCGATCCGAAACGGACCGTCCTGCTCCAGCAGTTCAGGAATCCCGCCAATCCGGCGATTCACGAGAAGACCACGGGCCCGGAAATCCGGGAAGACACGGGAGGCCGGGTGGACGCGTTCGTGGCCGGCGTGGGCACCGGGGGCACGCTCACCGGCGTGTCCTGCTACATCAAGAAGCGGCTGGGAAAACCGCTCGTCTCCGTGGCCGTGGAGCCGGCGGACAGCCCCGTCCTCACCCAGACGCGTTCCGGGGAAGTCTTGAAACCCGGGCCGCACAAGATCCAGGGCATCGGCGCGGGATTCGTCCCGGATGTGCTCGACCTTTCCCTCGTCGACCGAATCGAAACCGTTTCCAACGACGAGGCCATCGCATTCGCGCGCCGGCTCGCGGCCGAGGAGGGCATACTCTCGGGCATTTCCTCCGGCGCGGCCGCGGCCGCGGCCGTGCGCCTCGGCCGGCTCCCGGAATTCCAAGGCAAGACCATCGTGACGATCCTTCCCGATTCCGGGGAGCGGTATCTGTCCACCGTCTTGTTTGAACATCTGACTTGAGGCCGTGACGCGTGATCAAAGGCAAGGGATCGAGGAAAAACAAGATGAAATCTTCGGAGAAACAACCGGGCGCGGGGACACGGTTTTATACCTTCGCGGAACCGCCGGACGCACTGGTTCTGGAATCCGGGAGGACCCTGGGGCCGATCACGGTCGCCTATGAAACCTACGGCACGCTCAACGAAGACCGGAGCAATGCGGTGCTGGTATGCCATGCATTCTCCGGGAACGCCCATGTGGCGGGTTCCCTCCGGCCGGAGGACAAACACCCCGGCTGGTGGGACGGGATGGTCGGGCCCGGAAAGGGAATCGACACGGATAAATACTTCGTCCTGTGCGCGAACGTGATCGGGGGATGCGGCGGCAGCACGGGTCCCTCTTCCGTCCATCCCCAAACCGGCAAACCCTACGGCCTCGATTTTCCCGTGGTCACCGTCCGCGACATGGTGGAGGCGCAGCGCCGCCTGATCGACCATCTCGGAATCCCGAAACTCCTCTCTGTCGTCGGCGGATCCATGGGCGGGATGCAGGTCCTGCAATGGGTGGCGAGTCATCCCGACCGCATCCGCTCCGCCATTCCCATCGCCACGACGCTCAAGCATTCGCCCCTCCAGATCGCGCTCGACGAGGTGGGGCGTCAGGCGGTGATGGCCGATCCGGCATGGCGGAAAGGCGAATATTACGGCCAGGGCCAGCCTGAGAAGGGGCTCGCACTGGCCCGGATGATCGGCCACATCACGTACATGAGCGACAAATCCATGGAGCAGAAATTCTCCCGGAACCTGAAGGACGACGTATACAGTTTCTCATTCCGCGAGGATTTCGAGGTCGAGGGCTATCTGCGTTACCGGGGAGACAGTTTCGTCAAGCGGTTCGACGCCAATTCCTACCTGTACATCACCAAGGCCATGGATTATTTCGATCTGTCCGGAGACCGGCTCTTTTTAAACGGCGGGACCGTGGACATCCGGTTTCTCGTGATCGCGTTCGAGTCCGACTGGCTCTATCCGTCCTACCAGTCCCGGGAGATCGTCCACCTGCTCAAGACGCGGGGCGTCGAGGCGACATACTGCGAGATCAAATCGACCTACGGCCACGACGCCTTCCTCATCGAGATCGGGGAGGAGGCCCGTCTGATCCGGCCGTTCCTCCAAAAGACGATGGAGCAGGCGTCCTGAAAAGAAGTTGAACTCCGGATTATTTTCTAGAATGGAAACGGATTGATGCGTCTCGACCACCAAATCATCTATGATCTCATCGCGCCGGGATCGCGCGTGCTCGATCTGGGCTGCGGGGACGGCGCGCTCCTCGCCGCGCTGCAGCAGGGAAAGCGGGTGAAAGGCCAGGGTGTGGAACTGGACGAATCCTGTATTTACCTCTGCGTCGAGAAAGGCGTCAGCGTGTTTCACGGCGACATCGGCAGCGGCCTTTCAGGCTATCCGGACCGGTCATTCGATTACGTCATCCTGAATCAGAGCCTTCAGGAGGTCCGGAACGTCCGGCTCCTTCTCGAGGAATCCCTGCGCGTCGGAAATAGAGTCATCGTCGGGTTTCCCAATTTCGCCCATTACACGGCCCGGTTTACGCTGATGTTCCGCGGTCATACCCCGGTCACGCCGTCCCTGCCCTATGACTGGTCCGACACCCCCAATGTCCGTTTCATGAGCATCTCAGACTTCAATCAGCTTTGCAGACGCGCGGGATTCCGGATCCTCTCCCGTCACGATCTCGGCGCGAGAAGACCGGTCCGGTTTCTCCCGAATCTTTTCGCGCTGACCAGCCTCTTCGTCCTCACGCGTCCGGAATGACCCGCAAAGGAGGGGAAACCTTGCGAACGATCCGGATAGCCTTGCTTTTTACCTTCGCGGTCCCCGCATTCGGCCAGGTGGATTATTATTTCGCGCCGGTCTCCGTGACCGCCTCGCGCATGACCCGGGTGCTGGCGTCCGAGACCCGCGAATGGCTGGTCCTGGATGAAGATGCGATCCGGCGGATGCCCGCGCAGTCGATCCCGGACATCCTCCGGTTTTCCGGGGTGGATATCTCCCGCCGGGGACCCGTCGCACAGGCGGATTTCAGCCTCAGGGGGAGTTCCTTCGAGCAGGTGCTGGTCCTGGTGGACGGCGTCCGGATGAACGACCCGCAGACCGGCCATTTCATCAGCGATTTTCCCGTGGCCGTGCAGGACATCGAACGGATCGAGATCCTGTCGGGCCAGGCGTCCTCCGTCTTCGGACCCGAAGGATTCGGCGGCGTGATCCACATCCACACGCGGACGCCTGAACGGACGCAGACGCGGGCGCAGCTCAGGGGCGGCAGTTTCCGTACGGCCGGCGGCTGGATGGTGCAATCCCTGCGTACGGGACGGTGGCGGCATCTCCTCTCCGCCGGCCGGGAAAAATCGGACGGCTATCGCGAAGAGACCGGGCTGGATGCCTGGACGGCAAATGTGCGCGCCGTCTTCCAGACCTCCCGGCTGCACTGGTCGAACAGCCTGTCAGCCGGACGCCGGGATTTCGGGGCGAACGGATTTTACGCCCCGTATCCCTCGCATGAGATCACCGGCACCGGCATCGTCCAGTCCGCGCTCGACTGGCAGGCAGGGGCGCAGACGCGCGTCCGGGCGCGGCTTTTCGGCAGGCGGCATGACGATGAGTTCGTGCTGGACGCGAACCGGCCCGGCTGGTACAGGAACACGCATCGTTCGAAGGCGCTCGGCGCGGAGGTGCAGGTCAACCGGTTTTTTTCGGAACGGATGGAGGCCGCGGCGGGCGCGGAGTGGTGCGCCGAGGCGCTCGCGAGCCCGCGCCTGGGCGACCATGACCGGATGCGCCTGGCGGTATTCGGCGAGGCGGCCCGGCGGAGCGGCCGCGGCATCCTCGTGAACGCCGGGATCCGGGCCGACCGGCTGGATGGATTCGGAATCCGGGTCAGCCCGTCCGCCGGGGCGGCCGCGGCCTTCCGCCGTCACTGGCGGTGGCGGGTTTCAGCCGGAAGCATATTCAGGCAGCCGACGTTCACCGAGCTTTTTTACGATTCGCCGAGCAACCGGGGGAATCCGGATCTCGGGCCGGAATCCGGACAATCCATCGACGCGGGCCTTTCCTTCCGGCGTGGCGCCCTCTCGCTGGACTGGACCCTGTTCGGACGCCGCGAGACCGGTCCGATCGACTGGGTCGAGACCGCTCCCGCGGTCTGGACGGTCCGCAACCTCAATGACCGGATGCTCCTGGGGATGTCCTTGGGCGCGGGATGGCGCCGTGACGCCTGGGAGTTCCGCGGCTTCTTTCAGGAAATCGCATACACCGCAGATCCCGGTCTGCGGTCCGCCAAATACGCCGCGAATGCGACGCGCACCCTGCTCACGGTGTCCGCCGGATGGGAATGGCCGCACCGGATCCGCCCGCTCATTTCCTTCGGTTACCGCAGGCGCAGGATGATGCCCGACCTGACCCTGACGGATCTCCGTTTCTCGAAGTCCTGGAAATCCTTTTCCCTGCATCTCGACATCCACAACGTCTTCGGCCGGATCGTGGAGGAGATCCCGGGTGTCCCGCTTCCGGGCCGGTATGCCATGATTCAGGCGGAAATCGTCCGGTAAACCGGAGGATTCATCACCCGGCTTGACAATGGGGCCGGGATTGGGTAAATTATGCGGAAAAGAGACGAAAGAAGGGAAATGGGAACGGCAGCGGAGAAATCATAACAGAAATCGAGTGCCTAAAATGCCTGAAGTTACATGTGCCTAAAATTCACATCCCTGCCCAACCAAAATGGAGATGAATTTTATCGAAATCGTTCCGCAATTCTCGGATCGACCCAAAATTTGCCAAAGTTCAATTTGTAATCTGAGTATGAACAAAATTATCAGCAATTATGAATCGAATTTATTTAGACAACGCCGCCACGACACAGCCTGACCCGCGCGTCCGGGATGCGATGCTGCCCTTCCTGGCGGACCGGTTCGGGAATCCGGGCTCGGGCCATTCTTTCGGCCAGGAGGCGCTCGACGCCGTCGAGACGGCGCGTCGTGATACGGCGTCCCTGTTCGGCGCGAAGCCCACGGAGATTCTCTTCACGGGCGGCGGAACCGAGTCCGACAACCTGGCGCTTTGGGGCGTCGCCCATGCGCTCCGCGATCGGGGGCGCCACCTGATCGTTTCATCCGTCGAGCACGCCGCGGTGCTGCGCTGCGCGGAGTTCCTCGCGGATTCGGGCTGGCGCGTCACCCGGATCCCCGTCGATTCCGACGGACTGGTCGATCCCCGGGATGTGAAGAAGGCGATCAGACCGGATACGGTTCTGATCTCCGTGATGCAGGCCAACAACGAGGTCGGCACGATCCAGCCGATCGAAAAAATCGGGCGGATCGCCCGGGAGCGGGGCGTCCTGTTCCACACCGACGCCGTGCAGGGCATCGGCTGTCTGCCGATGGATGTCGGCCGGGTTCCTGTCGATCTGGCCGCGATCTCCGGGCACAAGCTGCACGGTCCGAAAGGCGTGGGCGCCCTGTTCGTCCGCGAGGGAACGCCCCTCACGCCGCTGATCCACGGCGGGGGGCAGGAGAAGGGGCGGCGCGGCGGGACGCACAACGTGCCGGGCATCGTCGGCCTGGGCGCGGCCTGCGCCTCAGTCCGTGAACACCGCGGGGCGCATGTCCGTAAAATCCGCAACCTGCGGGATCTGCTCCAGACGGAAATTCTGAACCGGATCGACGGGATCCGCATCAACGGGCATCCGGAACACCGGCTGCCCCATGTGCTTCACCTCTCCATCCCGCACGTGGACGGGGAGGCCCTGCTCCGCCACCTCGACATCGAAGGCGTCGCCGCGTCCGCGGGGTCGGCCTGCGCCGGCGGTTCCGGACGGATTTCACACGTGCTCGAGGCCATGGGCCGCACCGGGGCGGACGCAGAGGGCAGCCTGCGTCTTTCTCCGGGGAAAGAAAATACGGAATCCGAGATGATCGACGCGGCGGAATGCATCGAGAAGGTGGTGAAGTATCTGCGGTCGCTCGCGGGATACTAAGATGGTCTGAACCATGATTTCTCTGATTATGGGATGGACATGATTAAAGAAAAAGAACAGATGATTCCAGAGATGAATGCTCCGCAAGAAAACTTTAAATTCAGAAAAGCTTTTCTGAAAACGCTCCCTGCGTCCACGCGGGGAGCGGAGGAGTGAGGCACGCCACGAGGAAAAGAGGATCGTCCGCCGATTGATCAAACCGAATCAATCGACATCACAGCCGTTTTCGGATTATCGGAAGTTTGGATCGTTACGTCGGATTATCTTTTTTCCCAATAATCAGGATTACGCTGGAGATGCATGACAGCCATGATCACAATCTGGTCGTTGCAAATTCGAAAAAGAATCCCAAAAGGAAAGGTCTTTGTCAAAGCACGGCGAACGTCATGATGAATGATCGGATAGAGAAGAGGATTGATTTGGATTTTTTGAATTGCCTCTTGAATGGAAACGAGAAACCGTTTGCCGAGATCCTTATGCTGCAATTCGTAATACTGGGCAGCTTCGATCATTTCGGTTTCCGCGGCTGGATGATAGCGGACCGTTCTCATTCCAATGTGGCAAATGCTTTCATGAAAACAGCCTCGGCATCATGGAGTGCCACCTGCTCTTCATCCATATCCTTGCAGCGCTTCAGGATTTCTTCTTTCCATTCGGATGAGAGTTCCATTGCGGGAGGCAGGTCGAGGCTTTCGATCAATTTCTCCGCCACGTAAGCTCTCACTGCAGGCGAAAGAGCGAGCGCTTCGGTCACGATTTCTTCTGCTTTCTTTGTCATGGGTTCAGTTTAATGAAAAAAACAAGGAAATGCAATGGGGAAAACGGGTATTTGTGATGTCTCTGGCAAAAGCGAAAGGAAGTAAACGAGGGTGAAGGATTTTAATTTATGCTGTTATCGTATCGATTATCTCATTAGGTGTTAAATTATGAGTAACGTTCAATCCAAAATTGACAATTTTGTCGAGTATTTCAATAAGACTATTGAGGTGATAAATACCATTGAAGTCGAATCAAACTATGACTTTTTGCGCCAAGCTCTTTTTGTTAACATCATAGATACACTATCGAAAACCATCATAGACGATACCAATGATAAAAACACTCGATTTACAAATACGATCGAACGTTTTGGTAACTGGAAGGATTGTAATAAAATCAATTTAATCCATCTATTAAGGATTTTAGACTTAATCTCAAGCCCGGATATCAAAGGCTTAAGAGACTTCTGTTTTGAACAAAAAAAGAAATGGAAAATTGGATCACCAATTTCAATATCAACCGATCCAGATTTTGACACAATCAAATCGATGTGGACAGATAATATATCAGTTCCGGGTTTTAAAAAGTTTAGATTAGAATATTTGACACACAAATATCTATTATATAAATTTCGGTGTTTCCTCGCTCATGAATCAAGAAAACCAGGTTATGGTTTAGCATTTCCGGAAGATGATTATCCGTTCTTCCATCAAGTCGGATGGAGAGACGGTAGTACGACTTGGGAATTATGTTACCCAACCTTGTTTTTTAAGAAAATAACAAAAACTATACTTGATAATTTTAAGACATATTATTTAACCAATAATATCAATCCTTACGACAATTTTGAGTATGGTACTTATTGGATTGGGCAATTAAATACATAATACTGGTGATCCATCCGGGACGTAGAAAACGGTGGGGTGGGAGATCCGCATGGATGTATCGGACGATTGATCGCCCCGGAGTTCCCTCCGGGGCGGTTAGGGGTGCAGGATTCCCATCCTGCGTTGGGGTGGCGGTGAAAGATTTCTGAACCATGATTTATTGGATTACAGAATTGCCGGGATGTTTCCGTCCGGCATGGATATGCCGGACGATCAGGAGGGGAAGAATGTACGCGGGGGCGAGGAACACCCCCTCGATCGGAAAACAGGCTGTAAGAAAATCTTGTTCATCCTTTTATCCTGTCGAAAAATCAGTGAAAGGAAAACATGAATCAGCAGGCCATACGCGAGGAGATCCTCCGGCTCAAGCGGGAGAAGGATGTGCTCATCCTGGCGCACAATTATCAGCGCGAAGAAATCCAGCTTCTCGCCGATCATCTGGGCGATTCACTCGAACTCGCGCGGATCGCGGCGAACGCTCAAGAACGCATGATCGTGTTCTGCGGCGTCCTGTTCATGGCCGAGACGGCCAAGATCCTCTCTCCCGGGAAGACCGTGCTGCTTCCCCGCACCGATGCGGGCTGTCCCATGGCCGAGATGGCGGACGTCGGGGGCCTCGTCGCGCTCCGGGAGCGGCATCCCGGCGCGATGGTGGTCAGCTATGTGAATTCCACGGCCGCGGTCAAGGCGGTCACGGATGTGTGCTGCACCTCGGCCAACGCCGTGAAGGTCGTCCAAAACGTCGCGGCGGACCGCATCATCTTCGCGCCGGATAAAAACCTCGCCTCCTGGGTGCAGCGGTTCACGGAGAAGACGATCATCCCCTGGGACGGTTACTGCTACGTCCATGATCAGTTCAGGACGGACGAGGTCACGGCGGCGCGGGCGCGCCATCCCGACGCCGTGGTCGTGGCGCATCCCGAATGCCCGGCCGGAGTCGCGGATCTGGCGGACGAGGTCCTCTCCACGAGCGGCATGATCCGGTTCGCGCGCGAGACGTCCGCCCGCACGGTGATCGTGGGCACGGAGGCCGGGCTCATCGAGCGGCTCAGGCGCGAGAATCCCGGAAAACAATTCCTCTCCCTCGGATCGGCCCGGATGTGCCGGGGGATGAAAGTCACCCGGCTCGAAGACCTGCATCAGGCGCTTGTCCATGAACGGCATCCGATCGAATTGTCCGATACGCTGATCCAACGCGCGCGGAAATCCCTCGAAAGAATGCTTGATTATGTGTGATCCTGCCGACAAGGATTTCTGAGAGGATGAACAAGATAAACAGGATTCTAATCTTATTCATCTTGTTATCCTGTCCGAAAACGATATGAGAAAGAAAACCAGGATTCGTGTGGTCGTGGGCATGAGCGGCGGGGTGGACTCGACGGCCGCGGCGGCGCTCCTCCAGAAAAAAGGATACGAGGTCATCGGTATGACCATGGCGCTCTCGACCCCGGCAAGCCGATGCTGTTCCGAACAGGATGTCCATGACGCCCGTCGCATGGCGCACAAACTCGGGATTCTTCATTACGTGATTCCGATGCATGGCCCGTTCCAGGAGCGCGTGATCGCGTATTTCGCTTCGGAATACGCCGCGGGACGCACACCCAATCCCTGCGCGGTGTGCAATCCCGCCATCAAATTCGGCGAACTGCTCCGGAAAGCGCGCGAGGCGGGCGGCGAATTGCTCGCCACCGGCCATTATGCCAGAATCACCCGGGATCCCGGGAACGGGCGATTTCTGCTCCGCCGGGGCAGGGAACGCGGCAAGGATCAGTCCTATTTCCTGGCGCGTCTTTCCCAGGAAGCACTCGGCTGGACGCTCTTTCCGGTCGGGGGATTCCCGAAGGCGAAAATCCGCGGCCTGGCCGAATCCCTCGGCCTCGACGTATCCCGCAAGCGCGACAGCCAGGATGTCTGCTTCGTGCCGGACAGCGGCGTGCTGTCCTATCTGGAATCCCTCCGGGGAAGCCCGTTTCCGCCCGGGCCGATCCGGGACCGCCCGGGACGCTTACTGGGCGAACACCGGGGCATCGCCGGCTACACCATCGGCCAGCGCAGAGGGCTCGGCATCGCGGCAAAGAATCCCCTGTACGTGACCGGCATCGACGCCGAATCCAACACGGTATTTGTGGGGGAAGAAAAAGAACTGTACGGCGATGCATGCCTCGCCTCCGATCCGAACTGGATCGCGGAAGGGGACATCCCGGAAACCCTGCGGGCGCATGTCCGCATCCGATACAAACACCGGGCGGCGAAGGCGCTCATCGAAAAGCGGGACGGCGGGACGATTCGCATCCGGTTCGACAGGCCCCAACGGGCCGTCACCCCGGGCCAGCTCGCGGTGTTTTACCGCGGGGATGTCGTGCTCGGGTCGGCGTGGATCGATTCCGTCTTGAATCTGTCGTGAATTGTATTATATTGTGCAAAAGAGGCAAGAGGTGAGTTGGCGGTTTGAGTTCCGAGTTTAGAGTTTCGGGTTTAGAAAACGGAAAGCAGCAGGCGTCGACAATTGGCGATGCGTGTTGTCCATGACGGACTCTCATTCAAAACTCCCGGCGCAACCATAAAGGAAAGGCCATGTTCCTGTTCCGGACATTCAGGGAAGACATCCAGACGGTATTCACCAAGGATCCGGCCGCCCGGTCGTGGATCGAGGTGCTGTGCTGCTATCCGGGACTCCACGCCCTCTGGATGCACCGCACCGCACACTGGCTCTGGCGTCACCGGTGCCGCCTGCTCGCGCGCCTCATCTCGCAGTGGAACCGGTTCACGACTCAGATCGAGATCCATCCGGGGGCGAAGATCGGCCGGCGGTTCTTCATCGATCACGGCGCAGGCGTCGTGATCGGAGAGACCACGGAAATCGGAGACAACGTCCTGCTCTATCAGGGGGTCGTCCTCGGCGGCACTTCCCTGAAGAAGGAGAAACGGCATCCCACCCTCGGCAACGACGCGGTCGTCGGCGCCGGCGCGATCCTGCTCGGACCCATCCGGATCGGGGACGGGGCCAAGATCGGGGCGGGATCCGTGGTCATCCGTGACGTGCCGCCCGAAAAGACCGTGGTCGGCATCCCCGCCCGGATCGCGGGAGAGCATGCGCACCTGCTCGTGGACCTCGAGCACGCCAACCTGCCCGATCCGGTGCTCGATGCCCTTCAGCGGATTCTCGACGAGCAGACACATCTGAAGAAACGCATCACCGACCTGGAAGCGCCATTGTCCGGCAAACCCACAGGGGGGACAACATGACAGAGCATTCCAAGGTGACCATTCCCCATCTGATCCGGATGAAACAGGCGGGCGAACGGATCACCTGTCTCACGGCCTACGACTGGCTGATCGCCGGATTACTGGATCAGGCCGGCATCGAGGTGATTCTCGTCGGAGACTCCGGCGGCATGGTCTTTTCCGGATACGAGAGCACGCTTCCGGTTACGATGGATCAGATGGTTTATCACACCCGCGCCGTATCCCGCGGAGTCGGCCGGGCGCTCTGCGTCGCCGACATGCCCTTCCTCTCCTACCAGATCCGTCCGGATGAAGCCGTCCGGAACGCAGGACGGTTCCTCCAGGAGGGAGGGGCCGAGGCCGTCAAGCTCGAAGGCGGGGAACCCGTGGCCGAAACCGTCCGTCGGCTGACGGACATCGGCATTCCCGTGATGGGGCATCTGGGGCTCACGCCCCAGTCCATCCGGAAATTCGGGGGATACCGCCTCCGCGGAAAATCCGACGACGAGGCCGAGGAATTGAAGAAAGACGCCCGGATTCTCGAAGAGGCGGGGGCCTTCGCGATCGTACTCGAGAAAATTCCGGCGGATCTCGCGGCCGGAATCACGGCCTCCCTGTCCGTCCCCACCATCGGCATCGGGGCGGGTCCCGGCTGCGACGGACAGATCCTCGTGACGCATGACATGCTCGGTCTCTTCGAATCATTCAGGCCGAAATTCGTCCGCCGCTATGCGGATCTGGCGTCCGTCATCCGTGACGCGGTCAAGGCCTATGCGGAGGATGTCCGGTCCGGGTCCTATCCCTCAAAAGAGGAGAGCTATTGATGGAAGCGTCTCTCTTGTTTTTCCCGGCCGGCGCCCTGGTTTACTTCACATACCGTTTCGTCCCGACCGCCTCCGGAAAACTGCGCGCCGGCGCCGGATGCCTTGTATCCGTCCTCGTATCCTGGATCTGCTGGATTTTTGGCGCCACCCGGCTGCCGGGTTTCTTTTTCCCCGGATGGATGATCGCGGTCTTCGGGATTCTGGGAGGATGCCTGCTCGTGTTCGCGTATGAGAAAAGGATGTTTCTGGAGTCGGGCCTGCGTTACTCGGCGACCATCCTGCTCGCGCTGATCCAGACCGGCCTGCTCCTCGGGGTGCACCGCCTGATCTTCCCGGGTTCCATGAGGCCCCAGCCGCCCTCTCTCATGTCGGACGGCCTCTCTTTCCTTCTTGTCAGCTTTCTCTATTTCTTCGGATTCGCGTTTCCGGAACGATTCCTCGGGAGAGGAGAAGCACCGTATCCTTCCCGGACGAAACCGGCCGGCAGGAGGCGAGAAGGGGATTGACCCGGGAGTCCGGATTTGATCTTCCGGAGAAGCAATTCCGGCCGGTTGAAACTAAAAAATGTTCTTTTTCCGCTTGTTCTGCGGACGGCCGTTTTATTTGGATTTAAAGGTTTCGGACAGGGCTTCGAGCAGTGTGGCCAGCACGAAGGGTTTCGACAGGAATAGATATCCCCGTTCCTGAATCAGGGGCCATTGAGACTTGTGATCCGTGTATCCGCTGCAGAGAATGACCCGGATATCGGGATTGTGGGACGCGATCGAGTCGACCAGATAGACGCCATTTCCATCGGGAAGGACCACATCGCTGAAGAGCAGGTCGAATCTTCCTTCTTCTTTCTTGTAGATCATGAGCGCTTCTTTCACGCTCGAAGCGAGCGTCACGTCATAACCGTACCGGGTCATGGCCCTTGCCAGGAAATCGCGTACGTTCTTCTCATCTTCGACGACCAGGATACGTTCCCCGTTTCCGTGAAACAGGTTGAGCCGGGTCTGACGGGTCCGGATGGTATACTCGGATCGGGAATCCAGGGCAGGTAAAAATACGTCGAAACGGCTGCCCTTGCCGGGCTGGCTGGTGACTTCGACCCAGCCCTCATGCTCCTGGACGATTCCGTATACGACCGAAAGGCCGAGGCCGGTTCCTTTGCCCAGCCCTTTGGTCGTGTAGAAAGGTTCGAAAATCCGTTTGAGCGTTTCTTCATCCATGCCGGCGCCTGTGTCCTCGAAGGAAATCCGGATAAACCGACCCGGGCGGGCGTTCGGCATGGTGCACGATTCTTCGTCAAGGATGATATTTTTCGTGGAGATCGTAAAGGTGCCGCCTTGTGGCATGGCATCCCTTGCATTCACCGTCAAATTCATGACCACCTGTTGCAGGGTGCCTTGATCCGCGCGAATCGGCCAGAGTCTCCGTTCGTAATGGGTGTTGATGCTGATGTCTTCGCCTATGAGACGATGGAGCATTTTGATCAGGTCTTCGAGCACCTTGTTGAAATCCAGGGAAGTGAACGCCATGGGCTGTTTCCGGCTGAAGAGGAGCAGTTGTCTCGTCAAATCCGCGGCGCGTTCGACGGCCATCTGGATCTGCCGTAAATCGTCGAAAACCGGATCGCTGATTTCATTCTCCAGCATGACCATCTCGGTGCATCCCTGGATGCCGGTCAAAAGGTTGTTGAAATCATGCGCGATTCCCCCGGCGAGGATACCCACCGCTTCCATTTTCTGGGCATGGAGCAGCTGGGCCTGAATCCCCTCTTTTTCTTTCTCGGCGCGCTCGCGTTCGAGGATTTCCTGCTGTAGGGCCTCCGTGCGTTCGAGGACCCGGTTTTCCAGTTCCTCCTGATATTGCACCAGGGTCCTGTCGCGTTCCTGAATCTGAAAGAGCATTTCGTTGAACCGGTCGATCAGTTGCCCTAGTTCGTCATTATAGCCTTTTTCCGCACGTACACTGTAGTCTTTTTTGTCTGATACCCTGTTGGCGATCTGCGAAAGATGTAGAATGGGGCCGGAGATGGTCCGCTGCAGTTTCTGGGTGATAAACAGTGCGATCGCCGCGGCGACCAGAAAGACGCCGAAGACGATCACGGCATACTGAACCAAACGGTTCGTGATCACGGAAAGATCATATTGCAGGAAAATCCGGCCGATTTCCTCGTCATGAAACGTGACGGGCCGAATCATGTTCAATCCGGCCCCTTCATCCCAATGTCCGTTCTGTTCCCGCTCCAGAAACGGAGGCGGGCCGATATGTTCATCCCTGGCATAGGCGGCGAACAGGCGGTTGGAGGTGTAGAGACCCACAAATATCACGTTCTTTTCATAGACCAGGGCTGACAGGATTTCATTCGCGCTTTCTTCGTCGTTGAAGATCAAGGCGGCCGTGCTGTTGTTGCCGATGATCTGCGTCAGAATGGCAACTTCACGGAGGAGGGTCCTCCGGTATTGAATCAGTTCGATGGAAATAAAAGTGAGACAGGCGGCGAACAAGGCAATTCCGCTGCTGATCATGGTGACCAAAATCAGCTTGCGTTTGATCGAAAGCGGACCGAGCCATTTTGTGATGATGCGCTGCATGATGGGTTCCGGAGTCCTACCACGTTACATGCGAAGTCAAACGAAAACCCCGTCTGACTAAAGCCTTTTCAAAAGGCGCCACGGTTTCACCAATAAATTCTGCATGAGGACCTCCGAACAGATTTCTTCCGGAAAGAGAGAGTTCGATCATGCGGTTGATCCGCCATCCCAGCGAAATGTCCGCGGTCAAATAGCGATCGATCGACAAGGACTCGAGCCGGTCCACAAAGCGGCAGGTTACACCCAGATTTATGTGACGAATCGGTTTGACTGAGAAAAACAGGGTCGCCTGATGCTGCGGCGATTCCGTTTCTGCGTCATTGCCCCTGTAATTCGTGACGCCGGACTCCATGAAAAGACGCAACCGGAAATAGGTGTATGCGAGACGCATCCGGCTTTTCGTAAAAGGCCGGAATTCGAGGGCGGTTTCGAATCCTGCGGATTCTCCGTGGCGGTCAGACCCGGCGATGAACGGAATGTAGATATTCTGGGTCGCGTCCTTTGTCTCGGTGAACGGCGTCCCGAGGTTGAAGGTCCTGAGATTGTCATACCGGTTATAAAATACCGCAAGGTCCGCAAGAAAGTGATCAGAGGGGGATAACCTGTATCCGGATTCGACGGCATAAAGCACTTCGACGGGCACTCCGGGTGTTCCCTGTAGTAGGCCCCAGGTCTTGTAGGTTTCATCTGCAAACAGGTATTTGACGAGGCGGACATCCAGATCTGAACGGGACGGTGTACGCACGGCGCGCGACGCGGCCCACCAGAGCGTCTGCCGGGAAGAAGGCGACCAGCGCATGCGGAGATTCGGCTGCAGGCTGAAGCGTGTCGATTCCGTCCATTCCAGCTTGGTCCCGACTGTCAGATGAATCCGGTCCGGAATGAGACGGATCTCATCCTGAATGAACGTATTGTAGAGGGAATACCGGCGTTCCGCGGGATCATAATTGACGACGATCGTATTGTCGAACCAGTCACGGGTAAACCGGCTGCCGATTCCCCAGATGATCTGATGACGGGCAGTCAGGGCAAAACGATGCTGAAAATCCAGATCCAACCGTTGATATCCCCCCTGAACCAACAAGGGATCGTCCCGTTGATACGTGTCGATAAACCATTGAAACGCACAATCCGAATCATCGGAGAAGGTGTGTTCCCATCGACCCAGCACATGGCCGCCGGTTACCCGGCCGGCGTCGATACGTTCAATTTGCAGATCGGGATCAAAGTAATCGGGAGCCAGGGTTTGTCCCGTGTGCACCCTGTTTGCCTCGCAGATGACCGTCACGCGGTTCCGGGGCGACCAGGGAATATCCATCCTGAATCCGCCGTGAACCGTCTGCCATCCGTCTTCAGTCTCCTTGCCATCCGCGAACACCAGGGGTCCGTGGTCCGCATACTTCCCGTAGACCCGATACCAGATCTTTTCGGACAGCCGCCCCCCGTACCGGAAGTCGAGCGCCTTTTTTTGCACGGTTCCAAGCCCGAGTTGCAGGTAGCCGCCCTGTGTTTCGGAGGCGGGTTTGGTGATGATGTTGATGACCCCGTTGACGGCGTTGGCGCCCCACAGCGTCGCACCCGGTCCCCGGATGACCTCGATCCGGTCCAGATCCGAAACCAGGACATCCTGAGACTCCCAGCAGACTCCCGAAAAGATCCGGGTATACACGCTTCTTCCATCCTTCATCACCAGCAATTTATTCGCAAACAACATGTTGAAACCGCGCGCACTGATCGCCCATTTGTTCGCATCGACATGGCCGACCTGAACCCCGGGGGCGAGACGCATCGCATCGGGAATGGTCTGAATCCCGGCTTGGGCCATATCGTCCTCGGTGATGGTAAAGATTGCCGCAGAGGCATCAAACAGGCGTTCACTTTTTTTCGAGACCGTCACCACTTCGATCTGCATAAGTTCCTCGAGACTCATCTCGGTCAGATCTCTGTGAAGCGGGTGAACCGGGGTCTGAAACAGAAGCATCAGATAGAAAAAGACGCAAAGGGTTTGTTTTATCCCGGGTGGAGACAAAATCCTTACCGGGATGCGCTTAATCGTATCCATGGATGTCTTCTCATCCTCCGTTATATACATAGATTCTTTGTTCATCGCGTGATGACTTTCTGTGCCAGGTTGAGGAGCTTTGAGCTGATTTTCAGGCCGGCATCGACCGCTGTTTTCTGATTGATCAGAAACCGGACTCGGTTTTCCTCCACCCTCAATTCGATGATTCCGCCTGCCTCGGCAAAACCGGGAAAATCGGCGATCGTGAGGATTTGCCGATCGTTCAGAGCGTTCAGGATTTTATCGACCCGGGATTGTTCGGATTGGGAGATGAAAAGGATCTGACAGTCCATCAAGGCTTGCAGATTCCCTGCACGCATGATCCTGACATGACTTCCCGCAATAGTTTTGTCCGTAAAGGTGTCGTCAAGGGCATTTCCGAAGGGTTCTTCTCCCAGGACACCGATCGAGAAAAATGGATTCTCTCCGTTCTTATGCCAGGGAGTCCATTCGATAAAACGCGCAAAATTATAGATGAAGGCGGCCTTCACGTCGTATTCGCCGAGTCGATCCGAAGGCATGTTTTCGGCCGGAACTGATGCCAAGGAGAAGGGCAGAGCGAGAATCGTGAAACAAATCGCTCTGCATCTCATGATGCGCGGTTTCCTGAGCGGTTTCACCGGGAGCCTTATATTCTGGTCAAGTTCATCTTGAAATTGACAAACATTTGAAATGTGTGCAAAATGCATACCTTCTTGTCACGAATGGGAGAGAATGGCCTCACGGATCGCCCTGAGCAGACCATCCAGCGTAAACGGTTTGGGCAGGAAGGGGATGTTCTTCTCCTGAATCATCCGCCATTGCGATTTGTGATCCGTATATCCGCTTGAAAGGAGCACTCTCAGTTCCGGCTGTTTCTTTCTCAGGATGTCCGCCAGTTCGATGCCTGTTCCATCCGGTAAAACGACGTCGCTGAAAAGCAGATCAAACCGTCCGTCCTCCTGGTCGAACAGAGAGCCGGCTTCAACAATGCTTTCCGCCGTCATCACATCGTAGCCGTTTGCAGAAAGAAACTTGTCCGTCAACCGACGGACACGGTGTTCGTCTTCCACGATCAGGATCCGTTCTCCGTTTCCCTTAAGCAAATGCAGGGTTTCATTTTGGGATGGTACCGAGACTAAACCCTCCGCACGATCCAGATAGATCTTGAATGCGGAGCCGTGTCCCGGTTTGCTGGATACGGAGACCCAGCCGTTGTGCTGTTTGACGATGCCGTATACCACAGAGAGGCCGAGGCCCGTCCCCTTGCCGGTCACTTTCGTGCTGAAAAAGGGTTCGAATATCCGGTCGATCGTCTCGATGCTCATGCCTTCTCCGGTGTCCGAAATGGTCAGACAGACAAACTCACCGCCGCGGACTTCCGTCTGGGGTCGGGTAAAAGCCTCTTCGATATGGGTATTTTCGGTTTGGATCAGGAGCCGTCCGCCGTCCGGCATGGCGTCGCGCGCATTGACCGCCAGGTTCAAAATCACCTCCTCGATGCCGGCCCTGTCGGCCCGGACGAGCCAAAGGTCGTCTGCCAGTGCAGTCTCGATCCGGATGTCTTCACCGATCAGACGGCGCAACATTTTGAGCAGCCCTTCGATGAGTTGATTCAGATCGATGTTCTTGAATTCCAGCGGCTGATTACGGCTGAACGCGAGGAGCTGGCGTGTTAAATCGGACGCCCGGGATGAGGCGGTCAGGACTTCCTGTAATTCCAGCTGGGCGGGGTGGGTCTCTTCGATTTGACGGCTGGCCAGGTCGGTGCATCCGCGGATTGCCGTGAGGAGGTTGTTGAAGTCATGGGCAACCCCGCCCGCGAGTGTGCCGATGGCTTTCATTTTTTGATCCTGCCGGAGTTGTTCCTCAAGCCGGACACGGTCGGTGATATCGACCACCTGGATGATGATATTGATGACTTCCCGGGAATCTGTCATGAGGGCGCCGTTGAGTTCCACCCGGCGTTTCTCACCATTTCGCTGAATCAGGGCGGTCTCATGCCGGGTCAAAAAGGCCCCGTCTTTCCGGGTGGCGGAAAACAAATCACCCATGACGGAGCGTTGTTCGGTTTCGATCAATTTGAGGAAATCGGAACCCATCAGTTCCTTGACGGAATAATCCAGCATGCGGCAGAAGGGATTGTTGACATACAGGATCCAGAATGCGTCATCGAGAATCAGGATGCCTGTCGGTGCGTGTTCGACGACGGACCGGAATCGCTCTTCGCTTTTCTTGAGTTCTTTCTGCATCTGATGTTTGTACAGGGACAGCTCGATCATCATGCGCAGTTCGCGGTCATCGAACGGTTTGAGGACATAACCGTAAGGTTCGGCTTCTTTGACGCGCTGCAACGTGATCTCATCCGAATAGGCCGTCAGGAAGATCACCGGCAGATCGCAGACCTGACGGATCGCCGAAGCGGCCTGGATGCCGTCTGTCTCACCCTCGAGCATCACGTCCATCAGGATCAGATCGGGCTGCGCCTCCTTGACTTTCAGGACGGCGCCTTCTCCGTGAGATTCGACATGGGTGACCACATAACCGAGCCCTTCGATTTTGCGTTTTAATTCCATCGCAATGATGGATTCATCTTCGAAGATCATGATTTTCGATTGTGCCATTCCGGGTTACCTTTGGCTCATGGCCAGTCGAATCGCCTGCAAGAGTCCGGAGAGGGTGTAGGGTTTCTGGAGAAAGGGAAAACCCTTCTCGACGATGATCGGCCACTGGGATTTCTGGTCGAGATAACCGCTGCTCAGAAGTACGCGCAGATTTGGATTCCTGGACAGCAGGATTTCGACCAGCTCGATCCCGTTCTGATCACTGAGCACCACATCCGTAAAAATCAGGTCGAAGTCGTTTTCTCGGGTTTCGAATATTCTGAGGGCTTCCTGTGCGCTGCAGGTCGCCACGACGGAATAGCCGCATTTGTTCAGGGCCTTGGTGGTGAACTCGCGTACTTTCTCTTCATCTTCGACCAACAGAAGGGTTTCTCCCTTTCCGAAATAGGTGTCGATCGAGTCTTTCAGTTCCTTGATTTTTTGGGGGGGCTGGTTCACCGCAGGCAGATAAACCTGAAAAGTAGACCCATAATCCGGGAAGGTGTTCACATGAATCCATCCGTCATGCTGTTTGACGATGCCGTAGACAACCGCGAGGCCGAGTCCGGTGCCTTTGCCGGGTTCTTTCGTGGTGAAAAACGGATCGAAAACCCGCAACAGGGTTTCCTGGTCCATGCCGACGCCTGTATCATTGATCGAGAGGCAGACGAATTGGCCGGGCCGGGCCTCAGGCATGGTTTTACAGAAGACCTCATCGAGGACGACATTCTTGGTTTGAATCATCAGCCGCCCGCCTTTGGGCATCGCGTCCCGCGCATTCAGGACGAGATTCATGATCACCTGTTCCATGTTGCTCAGGTCGGCCCGGATCGTCCAGAGTTCCGGATCCAGTTCGATCGCGATGTCGATGTCTTCGCTGATGAGGCGGTTGAGCATTTTAGACAGGTTCTCGACCACGCTGTTGAGGCGCAACGCGATCGGTTCCATGGGGTGGTCGCGGCTGAAGAGCAAGAGCTGGCGGATGAGCCCGGCCGCGCGAAGTGCGGCGTGACGGATTTCGTTGAACTCCTTGTAAACCGGGTCTTCATCCGAGATCTTCATCATGGCCAGATCCGCGCTCACCTGGATGGCGGTCATGACGTTGTTAAAATCGTGTGCCACGCCGCCGGCGAGGGTTCCGATCGCTTCCATTTTCTGAGCCTGAAAAAGCTGTGCCCGGATCGCTTCAGCCTGCTTCCGTTCCGAAATATCCCGGATATTGCACTGTCCCATGACCTTGCCGTCACTCAGAAACCGGTTGTAATTCAACTCGATCTCACGGAGACGTCCGTCCGGAAGCTGCAGGGTCAGCTCCTCAAAATGGACATAACCTTCGCCGCCTGCGAGGACGATCCTGTTTTCGATTTCTTCGTGATTCAGGGACAATCCGATATCCCAGATGGATTTGCCGATGAGCGTATCCTTTTCCATCCCCATCAGGCGCAGCAGGAACGGATTGATATCCGCGATCAGATCGTCCTCGAGGAGGAGGATTCCTTCCCGGGCGGACTCGAAGAGGCGCAGATAACGTGTCTGGGAGGCCGCGAGCGCTTCCTGCGCCCTGAATTTCTCGACCGCGCTGCGAATGGCGGGGACCAGGCGGCCCAGATGGTTTTTCAGGACATAGTCCGCGGCGCCGGCTTTCATGAATTCCACCGCAGTTTCTTCGTCGAGCGCGCCGGTCACGATGATCACGGGGGTGGACAATCCCTGTTTCTGCACCTGTTTCAGGGCGCTCATGCCGTCGAATGCGGGAAGCAGATAGTCCGATAAAATGAGATCCGGTGCATACTGCGTCAGCGCTTCTTCAAAGTCCTTGCGGGACTCGACCCGCTTTGAGACGAAAGGGATTCCGCTTTCCTTGATCTCGATTTCGATCAGACGCGCATCCGAGGACGAATCTTCGAGCATTAGAATCCGAATCGGTTCATACATAATCATTTCCGGTTGGTTGCCCGGCGGTTTCGGGTTTCATCCAAAAGCCCGGGCAGAGAGAAAATGTGGATCCCCGTCCTTCTCCGGACCGGACCCCGATCGGAACTGATTCCGCATGGATTCCATATATACCCGGTATTCCGGGACGGCGCAGCGGGTCGAGAAGAAAATAGATACCGCGAGCATACAGGCCATGCTCGAATCGGCGGGAGAGATCCGCGCATAGAAGGGCTTCGAAGTCTCCTGTGATGCGCCGGATTTGCCTGACCTCTTTTTCGAAATCGGTCCTCATGATGAGTCTCAGTCCGTACGGGCCTTCATGCTTCCGTTCGCAAAAGATAAAATCAATTTAAACAAATAATGAACCCGATGCAAGAGAAGAGTCCCGCGGGATGACCGCCGGTTCCTATGCTTGCCAGAATGATCAGAATGGCAAGAGGGAAGGGGCGTGCGGCGAGGGACCGCACGCCTCCATATTGGGACAAAGATAAGATCACGCGAGGTTATACATAAATCAGGATATATCCGCATCAGGTGACGGGTTTTCCGTTTCAACGGGGAGGAACGGTTAAGCCCTTGTCATTTTCTGAAAAGACTCCCGGAGTTTTCGTGTGAGGGGGCCGGGTCTGCCGTTTCCGATGACCCGTCCGTCGATTTGGATGACAGGCATGACCTCGGTCGTGCTGCCGAGCAGGAGACATTCATCTGCGTTCCCGACCGCGGATTCGGGGACCGGTTCTTCCCGCACCGGGATCCGGAGTTTTCCGCAGAGTTCCAGGATGACGTCCCGCGTGATGCCGTCCAGGATCAAATTGTCGGCTGGATGCGTTTGGAGTGTCCCGCCGAAAAACGCCGCGAAGTTGGTGTGGGTGCCTTCCGTGACGACGCCGTCCCGCACGAATACGGCCTCATCGGCCCCGGCGTCCACGGCCGTATGGCCGGCGAGCACATTGGCCAGCAGGGAGACCGACTTGATGTCGCAGCGTGTCCACCGGATGTCCGGCACGAAAATGACCTTCGCCCCGGTTTCCCACCGTTCCGCCGGCGCGGAAAACGGATAGGCGGTGACATAGACCGTGGGCGGCGTGCCGGGTTCCGGGTGCCGGAAGCTGCGTGGCGCGACCCCGCGCGTGATCTGGATGTACAGGACGGCGTCCGCATCGGAGAGGGCGTTTTCCCGGATCAGTCGTTCCGCCACGGCACGCAGATCCTCCCCGGGGGGCAGGAGGATCCGCACCCCGTTCAGGCTTCGTTTCAGGCGGCGGAGGTGGTCGTCGAACCGGAAGAGCCGGCCCCGGTATATGCGGATGACTTCATATGTGCCGTCCCCGAACAAAAATCCCCGGTCGTCGGTTGAAATACAGGCGTCTTTTTTGGGCAGAAACCGGCCGTTCAGATAGACGATCATGAAAGGAAACTCCTCTTCAGCTTACAGATTGATGTCCGTTCCTTCCGGATATTCCACCTCGAACCGGAAGGGGAGGGTCTTCTTCTCGCCGGGATTCAGCGGCACCCGCCACTCGACGCGGTTCTGGCTGTCGATGCGGACCTCGTCCTCGGGCGGGTCGAGCAGCCGGACCCGGATCTTCTCGTCCCGCGAAAGGGGCAGCTGGTCGATCACCCGCACGGTCTCGGCCGTGTTCCTGTGGTTCTCGATCCGGGTTTCGAAGGTGAAGGTGATTTTCCGCCGGCCTCCGAACAATCCCTTCTTCTCGACGAACCGGTTGATCAGCTTCCGCTCCACCCGGATATTCTCGTCCACGCCCAGCGCCAGAGAGAGCGTGTCGTTCTGGGCGATGTAGGGGATGCGGGTCTTGCTGACAAAGTCTCCCTCGACGAAGATGCCGACCTCGCCGGGCAGGAAGGGCGCGTCCGAGCTGTTGGCCGCCGCGCCCCGCAGGAATACCTTGTCCGCCAGCTTGGGGACGGAGACGTATTCGAATTCGCCTTCGAGTGTTACGAGGGCGATGGTGGCCTTGTGCGGGGCGTTGTCCGCCGGGACGGTATTCCGGCCGCCGAGCGTGAAGATGGTGGCCGTGCCCCGTGTCTCGGCCTGCGCGGTTACCGGGGCCGCTTCGAAGGCGTCTGCCGCCGGTGCGGCGGGCGCTTCCACGGCGAGCGTCGTCATTTCACGCTTCATGAGTACGCCGGATCGCGCCGTTTCCGTCCGGATGAAATCGACATGCCAGGGAGACAGATAGGGGATGGTCTGTGAGATCATGGGCTGCGCGGTCGAGAGGGTGAGCCGGATGTCGTTCCAATCCTCGCCCGTGTTCTGACGCACCAGGCCGTAACTGGTCATATCCATTCTCCGGGTCTCAGGCTCCACGCGCAGGTCATAGACCGGCATCCAGGAGGCGTGGCGCCCCACCATGTAGGAGGGATGGAGGGTCACGCGCGCCGGGGCCTTGAGGTCCACGGTGACCACGATATTCTTAAAGCGGTCTGCGGCCGCCGGGGAGAGGCCGTCCAGTTCCTTCTGCAGGGCGTCGATCCTTTTCTGGAGTTCCGCGTGTTCCGCCCTGAGCGTCCGGATTTGTCCGTAGATCTCCGTCAGGTTTTTGTTGAAGAAGGTCAGCATGCTCTGCCAGTTCTGGGTGTTCGGCGCGGCGGAGAGGAGGGTCTTGTTGATCTCCTTCGGCGATTCGGCCCGGAGCGATTCGATGAAGGCTTTCTCGGTTTCGCGTACCGAGATCCTGTCCTTTACGGCCTGCTGTTCGAATATCAGGCCGTCGAGCTTCTCCTCAAGCGACTTCCTGCGCGCCTGGAGGATTTCCGCCGTGAAGGCGGTCTCGATCCGGACGTCCACGATCCGGACCGGCATCGTACCCTCGCCCGTGACCCGGACGGACTCGTCCAGGAGTTCCGGCGTGAGTCCCCCGAAGACGAGGGCGTGCGTTCCCGCGGGCAGGCTGATTGTGCCCTCGCGCGTCACCAAGGCGCGGTTCTGAAACACCGTGGCCGAAACCACACGCGAATCCACGGTCCGCATTTCCTGCGCCGTACCGGGAAGCGCAATCAGGGCGGCGCCCCAGATCATCATCCACGTTTTCATGGATCCTCCTTTTCCGGATTGTTTCGAGGACGGATTGTCCTCAGATAGAACGCCAATCCCCGCCGGATGGATTCAAAGCCGAAATCGTCCGGATTCATCGTCCGGATGTCCGCCCAGAACCAGCGGGCGATTTCATCGCGTCCCCGGATCCCATCCACCGAACGGGGACGGCAGGTGAAGAAGGCGTCCACCGTCCAGTAGCGGATGCCGCCGAACGGATAGGCATTCGGGAACGAACAGAGATATTTCAGGTCCGTGACCTCCAGGTTCAGTTCTTCCCGGATTTCCCGGACAAGCGCCGCCTCGAGCGTCTCCCGGTTGTCCACAAACCCCCCGGGCAGGTCCAAAGTGCCTGCGGCCGGTTTCTTTTTCCGTTCCGTCACGAGGATCTTTCCCTCGTGTTCCACCACGGCGACCACGGCCGAGGCGGTGTTGTGATAATAGAGGAAACCGCAGCCGCCGCAGCCCCATTGTTTCTCTTCGATCCTGGCGAAAGACCGGATTCCGCAGACGGGGCAGCAGAGCAGGTCGGTTTCCGCGGCCATGAAAGACCGGCGCATCACGGGTTCACGGTTTCCTGCCGACCGGCATGAGATAGAGCGGATGCTCCGCGCCGGGCAGATTCAGGATGTGTTTTACGTCCTCATCCCCGAAGGCGCCCACGACCACCGTACCCAGATTCAGCGCCGCCGCCTGCAGATGGATGTTCTGGCCGGCGTGGCCGACCTCCATGTGCACGTAGCGGACGCCCCGGTCTCCGTACCTCCGCGTCGTCCGTTCGTACACCGCGGAGATCACGAGGACCACGGCGCCTTCCCGGACGCAGCGCTGGCCGAGGGCGGCGGCGGAGAGGTCGGCCCGTTTGTCGCCTTCCAAATGGCGTTCCAGTTCATGGGTGTCCGGCCTGTACCGGTAGACGCCGGGGGACAGGCCGGCCACATTCCCGGCCACGGCGTACATCTCGAGCGGGTAGGTGGCGCCGGCGGACGGCGCGGTCCGGTAGCCCCCGGGATCGTTCTTTCCCTGTCCGGCCCAGAGAAGCTGGGCCACGTCCGCGAGGGTCAGGGCGTCTTTCCCGTATTCCCGGACGGATCTGCGATCCTGCAGGGCCCGTCCGACCGGTGTGTCGCCTTTCCGGTCTGGTTCAGGCAGTTGGATGCGTTCCATATTCCCGGTCTCCATCGAGGGTGAATCCGACGTGATCCGATCCCGTCCGGTTCCGATGCACGTCACCGCGAGGACGGCGATCCAGACAAGTGTCTTTTTCATGAGGTCCTCCATGCTTGAGTCCAGCCGGTTCCGGGATGTTCCCCGTACGTGTGCAATCCGCGAAGGGTTTCTTCCGGAAGGTATTCATGAATTTTATCCTCGAGGTCGAGTCTGCGTTCCGCGTACAGCCTCAGAATGATCGCGGCGACGAAGAGTTTGTAGATGTATTTGCGGGTTGTCGCCCGGTCGACGATCCGTTGAATGGCCGCCTCGAGCGGTGGGGATAATTTCTTCATGAGATGCCTTTCTCTGTCCAGCACGGCATGGAATCCGCTGTCCGCGTATTTCTGTTCCGGAGGACAATCCCGAAAAGACGGTTTTCTTCCCGCGTCCCCGGATCCTGGATCGGGGACTATGGGACCCGGATCGTGAATCCGCCCGGCGTGATCCCGTTCTCGTTGAACGATTCGATCGAAAAATAGTATGCCCGGTCTCTGTCCAGGCTGTTGATCACGAGTGAAGTGTCCCGATAAACCAGTTCCTGCAGGTACAATTTGTTCTCCTCGATGCCGTAGCAAATCGTGTATCCGGTCGCGGTTTCAGATTTTCCCCAGGTGAGACTGACGCTTCTCCTGTCCTGTGGATTCCTCGCGGACTCAAACCGGTTGATCCTTTCGGGCGCATCTCCATGGCCTTTGCCGAAAACCCGGAATCCGCTCAGGGCGAAATGCCCTCCCGGCACCTCGATATTATTCATCTTCAGATACCGGCACGAAACCTTGTTTGTCAACTGAATGTAATCGTGAGAGTTGTCGGTCTCATTCTTCGACCTGTCCACCAACCGCTTCCAGTTCGATCCGTCATCGGAACAATCAATCGTATATCGGTGGAACAGGTTTTCCTGCCTGCCCAATAGTCCGGAGTTGTGTTCGGCGAAGTTGATCTGTATGGAATACACATCGAATGCATCCCCCAGATCGATGATCGCATATTCGCCGGGATCTCCGGTTCTCGCGGCCCAGTACGTCCGGATGTCCTCGTTAGTCATATGACAGGCCGGATGAGAATCGACGGAGGACGAGACGGTCACTGTCTTCGCATAGGAAAGCAGCATCCATCCCGGAAAAATCTTATTCCAATCGGCGATCTTCTTTTGCGGCATCATCAACGGGTAATCCCCGTATTTTGTGATGGCGTAAAGCGTTCCCTGCGCATCGAAGAATGCGGGATAGAGTCCCAGCCTGCGTTCGAAGATATGTTTCCGGGAGATGGTTATGGTTCCCATATGCCAGTGGTTGCCATGGGGGTCGGTGAAGGTGCTGCCATGGCCGGCACCGGCGGCGAACCCGCCGGGCTTGGAGGCAAAAGGGTTGTGAGACTGGTACATGAAAGGGCCGAGCGGATTCTCAGAGGTATACACACCGTCGGCATAGCTTTTAAATTCCGTTCCCGGGGCGGAGTACTGTAAATTGTAAATCCCGTTGTGCTTGTTCATCCAGGCCCCTTCGATCCAGGGTCTTTGATTGATCAGGGTGTTCCGATCACCGGGCACCTCCCAGCCGTACCGGTCCGGATCGGCACGGATCAACGCCTTCGGTTCCCCGATGAAAGAAAACCGGTTCGCGTAATCCACTTCCACGCCGTAAATGGGATTCACATCCGAGCATCCCCAGTACAGGTACAACCGGTTGTCCTCATCCAGGAAGAAGGCCGGATCCCAGACCGGGATTTCCAGCCTGTCCACGGCCACGCTCCATGTTCCGTTGAGAGGGTCGGCGGACTGATACACGGTGCTCTGTTCGTTCGAGGAAGCAAGGAAGTACAAGGTGTCGCCGATTGCTACGGCGGTCGGGGCGTATTCCTCGACGGGGATCGCGTTTGTTTCAATAAACGACCATCCGGTTAAATTTTTAGAATGCCAATACCCGCCGGATTTGGATGCGAACAGGAAATATCTGTCCCTGAACCAAACGACGGTGGGGTCTGCGGCCTCCCTGCGGGACGGCTCTTCCGGACAGAACCGGTAGCTGACATTGACGGGATTGCAAAACGTCACCGGAGTTGAATTTTCGTGCCGCGGGTTTGTCCGGCACCCGGCCATGCAGCAGGCCAGAAAAACAAGGATGTGTTTCAGATTCATTTTTCCCCGCTTTGTTTCTTTTTTCGGTCCGACTCCTGAATGTTTTTCTCAACCAACTTCGTGACCGGATCACATCGAAAGCATTTCCCGTTGTGAACCGAGATCAGGCCGCTGCATCCCGGGCAACGATGCCCCCTGTACTGTTCCTCGAGGAATTCATGCATTCCCTTACTCCGGATGCGGTTCAGATTTTCCATCGTGCTCATGCCGTAATTTTTTTGATATCGATTGTCCATTCGGCGGATCGATTTGCATGGATACCGGTCGCATTCGGAACAAAAATTGGCCCGGCCTGTCGGGATATCCTGATTGATTCCCGCGCACCCGTGGAACAGATAGGCGCAGGGTTGATTTCGGGGCCTGCAACCGACGCATCGGCTCCGCCCGAGATGGTTGCGATAGGACAGATACCGGCTGCAGACCGCACAGTTCATCCCGCAGGGCGCGATTAATTCTTCCGCAATCGGAGTCGGATTTTTCATGAAAACGGGTTCCTCGTCTGACCGCAACCCGTCCCGGGCGCACCGGATGGGGACGGGCCGGTCTCGTTTTCCCCCTCATGGATGCGAAGTGACCGGGACAGTGTGAAAGAAAGTAATAAAAAAATAAAATACAGTCAAGATCAATTCTATCCGGTTGTTACACATCTCACCGGATCCGGTTCTGCGGCCCGGGGTTAGGGGGGCGGATCGTTAAAAAAAGGAATTGCTTTTCATTGAATTAGTTTTCATATTGTTTTATTGAGCGTATCCATCCTCGAGTTTCATCGAAAGGATCCGTATCATGGATGTAACTCAGACCTCCCCCAACAACATCGATCAGATCCGCCACCTCATCTTCGGCGAACAGATTCAGGACTATGACCGGCGGTTTCAGGAACTGCTCAAGAAGATTGACCAGCTCCATCAGGCGCTTCAGGAATTCAGGGAAGAGACGGAACAGAAACTGAAGGAATCGGAGCACCGGTTCGACAAGCGGCTGTCCGACCTCCAGAAAACCCTGCAAAAAGAGATGGACGCCCAGGTCAAGACGATCCGGGAGGAGTTCGACCGGCGTCCTTTCGGAACTGACTGAAGACAAGGTGGACCGAACCCAGATGGCGGACCAGTTGGTCGACCTGGCGATGCGGCTCAAGGGATCGACCCTCATGGATCACATCCATCAAGGAATCTCCGCCGATGGGCAAGGTTGACATTTCGAATCCGGGGGCTCCGGATCCCGCGTTCGAACGGCTGAAGACCCTTCTCTTGAGCGAGGACTGGGCGTATTTCAAGGAGATACGGGACAGGGTGGAAACCCTGGCCCGGGAAATCCACGACAAGGATCAGCTGATCGAGACGCTGGATCCGGTGATCGCAGATCTGCTGGAACGCAAGATTCACGAGTCCAAACCGGAAATGGCGGAGGCCCTGGCCCCGATCATGGGCGACGCAATCAAGAAACAGATCGAGGACGCCAAGGAGGATATGGTGGACGCGCTTTACCCCATCGTGGGGAGCATGGTCGCCAAGGCGATCCAGGAAGCCATGCGCAAAATGATGGAAGAAATCAATGCCCGCATCAACCAGGCGGCCAACACCCGGTTCATGACTTTCGTGAAGTCCAGGATTCTCCGTGTCCAGCCCGCCGAAATCCTGATCGCGGAAGGCATCACCTTCAGCCTGGAGGAATTGTTTCTCATCGAACGGCGATCCGGGCTCCTGATCGCCTACCAGTCCCGGGACGAACAACACACGGAAAACGACGCGCATATCCTCGGGGGCATGCTGACCGCCATCCGCCAGTTCGTGAACGACGCGTTTCAGTCCGGCGGGGAGAGCGACCTCCACGAGATCCAGCATGAAAACCACAGCATCCGGATCGATTCCGGCCGGTATACCCTCCTCGCGGCGGTCTATCAGGGGATCCCTCCCCAGGATTTTATCGTCCAGCTTCGAGGGCTGCATCATCGCATCCATAACCGATATTACAAACGGCTTCGCGATTTTCAGGGAGAGACGGCAGAATTCCAGGGCGTCAGTCCCATCCTGAACCGGCTCATCCAGAAATACAGAAAGCATGGCGCGGATGTTCAATAAGAAGATTTGTCTGCGGGGAGAATTCGGGGTGGGCAAAACCAGCCTCGTGCGCCGGTTCGTGCACGACCTGTTCAGCGACGACTACATCACGACCCTCGGCGTGAAGGTCACGGAGAAGGTGTTGCCTCCCATCGAAAAAAACGGGAAACCCCATCAGTACCGTTTCATGATATGGGACATCGCAGGCACCGAAGAGGGGCGGATCCAGCACGAAAGTTACTGGACCGGGGCCTCCGGCGCCTTGATCGTCGCCGATCTTTGCCGGCCCGATACCTTCGCCCACGCGAAGAAGATCATGGATCATTTCCTCGCGATTAACCCCGGGGCGTCCGTCGTCATCGCCGGCAACAAGGCGGATCTCATCCAAAGGCAGGAAATCGCCGCGCATGAGAAGACACTGAAAGAAATCGCGGGAGAAATATCCCGGCCGGTATTCATCACGAGCGCGAAGTCAGGCCTGAGTGTCGAAGAGAGTTTCATCGGCCTGGCCGAGGGGATGCTGGCCTAGTCCATGGACGGGCTGGTTTCCATATCGCATCTTCTCGAGGCCCTGAAGGCCGGATATGCCTTCCTCGATCCGGAGCTTCGGATCGTCCGGTCCAATGCCCGCTTCCGGGAGACGCATCCTTCGTCTCCTTCCCTTCAGGACCTTCCGGTCTTTGATGTGCTTCCCGAGACGGTCGGATTGGAAGAGGTCCTCAAGGCGTTGCGCAGCGGGGAAAAGACCTCCTTTACCCTACAATACATCGCCAGGGAGGCCAGTCCGGACATCCTGTATCTCCGCCTCGTCCTCGTCGGCACCAGGGATCCCGAGAAACCCGTCCTGGTCGTCCTGTCGGACGAGACGGAACAGGCGCGGATCCTTCAGAGGGTGCAGCAGCAATCCTTCGAGATCAGGCTGATGCGCAGCCTGCTCAACGAGAAACAGGCGGCTCTGGCCGCGGGTCTGATCGGGTCATCCGGGGCGATGGTCCGGCTCAGAAATACCATCGAAAAGCTGTCCGCGATTCCCTCTTCCACCATCCTGATCCGGGGAGAGACGGGGACGGGGAAAAGCCTGGTGGCCCGCATGATCCATCTGTCCACCGATCTTCGGGACCGGCCTTTCGTCGAATTCAACTGCGCGGCCGTTCCCGAGTCGCTTCTCGAATCCGAACTGTTCGGCCACGAGAAGGGGGCCTTCACCCACGCCGTTTCCCAGAAAAAAGGGCTGCTGGAGGAAGCCGACGACGGCACGCTGTTTCTCGACGAAATCGGAGACATCCGTCTGAATCTCCAGGCCAAATTGCTCACCGTGCTGGATTCGCGAAAATTCCGCCGGCTGGGCAGCATCCGGGAGATCAACACCCGGTTTCGCCTGATCGCCGCCACCCATCGCGACCTGAGATCCATGGTGAAGGAAGGATCATTCCGTGAGGATCTGTATTACCGCATCCAGGTGATCACCCTGGACTGCCCCCCGCTCCGGAATCTGGAAGACGACGTGATTCGGATCGCCCGCCATTTCATCCAGGTGTATGCACGGGAATTCGGAAAACCGGTCGCCGGCCTGACGCCGGAGGCGGAAAACAAATTGAAGGGGTACCGCTGGCCGGGCAATGTCAGGGAACTTCGGAATGTGATCGAACGCGCCATGATATTCACTGAAAATCCGTCCCTCGATTCGCGGGACATCCAGCTTCAATCCACCGGGGAGGATGCACCGGTCCAGACCGTGGAGACGCTTCCGGACGGAGGCCTTTCCTTCGAGGAACTGGAGAGGAGGCTGTTGAAACAGGCGCTCGAACGCGCCCGGGGGAATCAGAGTCGTGCGGCCCGGCTCCTCAAAATGAGCCGCGACACGTTTCGGTACCGGCTCGAAAAACACAAACTCCTGGAATAGGCCCGAGTCGACCCATGCGCCGGGAAACGAGAAGAATCCTCATACGGGGCGTCCTGCTGTTCTCCGCGGTCACGGTGTTTTGTCTCACGTATCACCTGAAATCCATTCCGATAAAACTGGAATCCTCCTGCCGGGTGACGCTCGGGGCCTTCGACGTCCGGAAATACGGCGTTCTCGCGGAAGGGCGGGATGTGCAGATCCACGGAATCGTCCCGGACGCCGGACGGATCGACAGCCTGAAAGACCGCCTGTCCGGCATCCCCGGAATCCGGAGACTGACCCTGGAATTCCGCGCCGGGATCGACTCCGTCCGAATCGAACGGATCCGGCGCCTCGCGGGACGGCACGTGTTTTTCGGGCTGGACAGCGCGATCCCGCATCCTTCTTCAGAAGGCCTGCTCGATTCGGTGGCGTCCGTGCTGAAATCCTATCCCGGAATCCATCTCACCCTCCGCGGATGGACGGACAAGCGGGGCGATCCCGCATACAACCTTAGGCTCAGTGATAGGCGCGCCGAAGCGGTACGCGAGGTCCTGATTGAGAAAGGATGCGATCCGGCCCGTATTTCGGTCCGGGGACTCGGCCCGTACCGGCCGGATTCATTCATCGAAACCGATTCACTGGCGCACCGCGTCGAATTTCTGTTCGAGGAGAAACTGCCATGATTTTTCTCGCTTCTGAAATCCTGTTCTGCCTCATCCTCTCACTCGTCATCGGCCTGATGACAGGCTGGGCCTTGCGGGGTGTTCAGGTCAGGCGCAGGCTCAGGGATCTTGAGAAGGTGTACCGGATCAACATGGCCAGCCTGACAGCAAAAGACACCGCGCCGTGACGAAAATCCGTCATCATCGGTAAACCGCTTCGATCGGGTCTCGTGGCCACCGGTCTTTTCAGGGACCGGACCGAAGCGATCCGTTTCTAACACTATCCTGAAAATCCGTTTTTTCTTCCTTTGTGGCCGGAGGTTTCGGGATCCCGGTGTGTCGAATCACCCAATTCCCGGCGCCGCATTTGCGTGTTTTCACCCGTTCTCCCGCATGTGAATTCCCACCCCGGATGCGATTAAGTTAATTAGGATCAATGGGTAAAGAAAAACGGTGATCGCCGGATCCGGTGTGGCATGCAAGTTGTTTTGGGAGAAAGCAGGAAAGGATTTCATCCAGGAAGGAAAGGCCGGCCATGAAACTCACATGTCCACGCTGCAACAAGGCTTACAACTACGCGATCGATCAGATTATGGGATGCCTGGTCAAGTGTGAATCATGCCGGCGCGTGTTTCCCTGGAAGGAGACGGCCTACAGTATCAAAAGGAACAAGGACAGGAATGCGGATGACAGAGTCATGCAAAAGGATACGGCTCTCCCGATCCGGAGGATGAAAATGTGTTCTGATCGATGAATCCCACTCTCCCCGGAGGGCCGCTGTGGGGATCGGTTATCAGCGGCCCTCTAATTATATTAATGGGAAAAACCATGAACATGACCATGCTGTCGGAAAGATCCTATGCAAAGGAATATATGGCGATGAATCCCGAAAAAAAATGGCATATTCGGGGCCGCTTCACAGCGTCCTCGTCGTGGATGACGAACTGATCGTGGCGACCGAACTGGCCTATCATCTTGAAATGAACGGGTACGCGATCGCAGGCATCGCGGGGGACGGAGAGGATGCGATCACCCTGGCCTGTCGGACCCGTCCCGATGTCATCATCATGGATATAGACATGCCGGGAGAGACCGACGGCATCGCAGCCGCGCAACGCATCCGACGGAACCTGAAATCCAGAATCATCTTCACGTCCGGCCACAGGGATGATGACCCGCGTGTCAGAAAGGTGCTGGATGAAGGGAGGCATTCTTTTGTCGGGAAACCGTATCCCAAGGAATTGCTCTACGCGAAGATTCAGGAAGTCCTGTGACCTCTCGAAATATTCCGGTTCCGCTTCCCGGGTAAAACGAATATCAGATAATCAGATTCATTCTCCCGTTTTCATTCATTCCTTCTGAAGGACGAACAGTGCGATGCCAGCGGCGATGGCCGCGTTCAGGGAGTTGATCCGGCCTTTCTGTCCGATCGAGACCACATGGTCCGCATGATCCAGGACGAACGGGGAGACGGAGCGGTCCTCGCCCCCGATCACCACCATCAACCGGTCCGGGGAACCGTCCGGCAGAGACCGGATATCCGTCCGTCCGGAGGTGTCCAGCGCGATGATCCGGTATCCTTTTTCCCGGGCCGTGCGCACATAGCTTTCCGGCGGGGCGTCTCTCGCGATGTCCAGATATTCCGTGGCGCCGGCCGAGACCTTGACGACGGAAGGATAGATTTCGGGCACGCCTTTTTCGGAAAGCAGCACGGCATCGAATCCGAAGATTTCGGCGCTGCGCAGGATGCCCCCGACATTGTGCGGATCTTCCACGTTATCCAGCAGCAGGATGCGCGGCCGGCTCCACAGGGCGTCCGATTTCCGATAAGGATAAATTCCGGTTTTCAGGACGACGCCCTGATGATCCCTGTTTCCCGCCAGGTCGTTTACGCGCCGCCGGTCCACCCGCCGAACCGGGATGGTATTATTTTCCAGCATTTCCACGAGTTCCGAAAACCGCGGCTGATCCAACCGGGTTTCATCCAGAAAGGCTTCATAGACTTTTCGTTTCACGGCGCGGATGACTTCGAAGGCGGGGTTTATGCCGTAAATATATTCGCGGGTCGGTTTCGACATTCAATTTCCTTGATTAAACTCTTTTTCTGGAGTTAAGGCGTCAGCCTTTTATTCTTTTCCCCCCGGCCGCCCCATAAAATCCTGACGGATTAACTCCAAGACCGCTTTTCGTTCAATCCGACAGAATCATTTTCTTCACATCCCGATATTCATCCATTTGAATCCGATACAAATAGAGTCCCGTCGCAAGCCCGGAGGCGTCAAAGGGCACGCGGTACTCCCCTGGTTTTTTCCGCTCGTTGATCAGTTCGGCGATCTCCTGTCCCGTTACATTAAAGACTTTCAGGTTCACAAAACCAGTTTTCTTGACTTTAAACCGGATGGTTGTCGACGGATTGAAGGGGTTGGGATGATTCTGTAAAAGCCGGAAATCGGGCAGGCGCTTCGCGTCCGCATCGGCCGCGGTCGATACGGGATGGATTCTCCACGCATGGAGGATAAGCCGTCCATCTCGTTCCCGCACGAATTCCGTAACATACAGGATCCGGTTTTCCGCATCCCATGCCGCGGAAAAGATTTCGTGATCGATCCCGAAGAATATTTCTTTCGGGATTCGCAAAGCGGCATACGGTTGAGGCCGGCCGGACGGCATCGATCCGCCGGCGACGGCCGCAAGATCCTGCGGATCGTAGAAGAGGATCATGGGCTGCCGCGTATGCGAGCGCCAGCCTTTGCCGTCCGGGTCGGTTTCCCAGAAATCGGGGCAGGGCAGATCGGCGATGACCCAGTCGTGGCGCATCCGTTCGCCGTGATAACCGTACCAGTTGTCGCCCAGCGCCTTGTTCCCGATGACCGAGACGGCGTCCCGCCCGTCCGCAGACAGCCACGCCGCGTCGCGCCAGTCGTCCGCCAGGTTGTATCCGGCCATGGCGTCGGGGAGGTATCCATCGACCGGACCGTATTCCAGAAGCGTCGTCAAATCCAGGGACTGTCCGGCGGGCGGCGGAGTCCTGCCGACCGGAGAGAAGGCATACAGGGTCGGGCCCAGTCCGCTGAGCCCGCCGTCCCGGCATCGTCCCGTGACGAGGGTTCTTCCAGAACAATGGGCGTCGGCCCATTCCTGCGGGAGTGAGAACAGCCAGTCACCCATCATCGCGTCGATCGGGGTTCGGCCGGGATCTCCGAGGAACCATGCGCCGTATCTGGGACTTCCCGAAAGATCCGAAATGTTGCAGCAGCTGATCGAGGCGTGTTTCTCACCGGTCACGGTATAATGGATGCTCCACGTGCTGTAGAGCCGTGCTTCACCGGAGACGACCTCCAGCCCCGTGCGCCAGACATCGACGAAATCCCATGCATTCACGTTCGGAGGACGGATATTCACAGGCGCCCTGAGAATGGCGGCCTGATTCAGGCCGTCCGGATCCTTTCCATGCGGGATTCGGGGAGCCGGAATGTCGATCTCCCCGACCCATCCGTTCTCGGGCTGGTTGAGGTGGGTCAAAAAGAGGGCGCCGGGAAAATTGTCCGCCGGATTCTCCCGTCCCCCGTCGCCGTGTGGATTGGTTGCGATCGCCTCGCCGCCCCAGGCGAAGACTTCCGGTACTAAAAAGGCCCCGAGATAGTCCAGCCCGGCGGGGTGGATGAGATCTTCCCGTCCGAGAAAGGCCCGCGTCGCCGCCCGGACCGGATCGGAATGCGCGCTTTCGTTGCCCGCGGCGTCCAGGGCGGTCACGGTGAAGGTGTACTCCGTCGCCGGTTCGAGGAAGACGCAGGTGTGTTCCGTGACCCGGGCGTATCCCTCGACCTCGCCGTCCCGGTAGACGAGGTATTCGACCGCGCCCACATCGTCCGCCGGCGCGTTCCATCCGAGACGGATTTCCGAATCGGAGAGGACGGAGGCGGTCAGACCCGACGGTTTTTCCGGCGGCGAGACATCGGCGTCGGTGCGGAGTTCGATCTGTTCGCAGATCAGGAATCGCTTCTGATAGGTCGATCCCCATTCGACGGCAAGGTTGATGTTGACGAGCGTATATACACTGTCCGTCCTGTGCACGCCGGAGTCCGCGATGTGGAAGACGGTTTTCGCGGTTTGCCGGGGAAGAATCTCGGAGTAGGTGAGGCGATAGTCCTGAAAGCCGCGCATGGTGTACCAGCGGCCGTCCGCCCCGGATTCATCCGGTTCGTCTGCGTCTGTGAAGCTGATCCGCGCCGTGAATGAGACCGGTTCATCCGAATCGTTGTACCAGGTCACCGCGATCCGTTCGCCCCTAAAGAAGCGGCGCGGCGTTCCCCGCACGCCCCGGAAATCCCCGTATTCTCCCGGGTCGGCGGTCGCGACCAGACCGCCGTTTCCCCGCGCGGTATAGTTCAGTGAACCACTTTTGAGGAGGGTTTCCCAGCCTTCGAGCCCGAAGGTCGTGGTCCCGGGAGTCGATCCGAACCGGACGAGGGTCACGGTCTCGGATTTTCCGGTTTTCGGCAGGATCAGGACGAGAGCACAGATACACAGATTCACAAGCGGGATGCGAGTTTGCATGTTGGACTCCCGGTTCTCAATCCTTTTGATCAAACGGGGGTTACGGATTTCTCGGAAACCGGATCCGGAAGGATGTGCCGCGGTCCCGGCCGATGGTGCATTCGCCGTTGATCTGGACCGTGAGCAGGCGGATGAGATGAAGACCGAGCGAATCGGAACTTTCCGGATCGAAACCGGCAGGCAGTCCGATTCCGTCGTCCGATACGATGAGTTCGTATGCCTCGTTCCCGCAGGGCCGGAAGACCATCGAGATTTCCCCGCTCCTGTCCGGAGGAAAGGCATGCTTGAACGCATTGGTGATGAGTTCGTTCAGGATGAGCGCACAGGGAATGGCGCGGTTCAGATCGATGACGGCGTTCTCGATTTCGAGTCTGAGACGGATATTCCCCGAGATGCGATAGATCGAACTCAATTGCCTGACCATGTCGTTGAGATAGGAATGCATGTCCACATGGGCGAAATTCTCGGATTGATACAGTTTCTCATGGACGAGCGCCATGGCGAACACGCGGTCACGGCTTTCCCCGAAGGCTTCGATGGCCTGCTGTTTGGTCTTGATCTTCTTGACCTGCAGGTTGAGGAGGCTCGAGATCACGGTCAGGTTGTTTTTCACGCGATGGTGGATTTCCTTGAGTAGGATCGTCTTCTCCTCGAGGTCCTTCCGGATCTGTTCCTCCGCCCGCTTGCGTTCGGAGATGTCCCGGGATACGCCGTAGATGCCCGTCAGCGTCCCCGATGCATCCCTCAGGGCCTTGATGCTGTTCTCGAGCCAGATCGTGGAACCGTTCTTGTGGTAATAGGCAACCTCGACGTTAATCGAACGATCGGGATCTGCGTCGCGGGCCGTCTCGCGCAGGATCTCCCTCGTCAGGATTTCCTTCACGTGCGCCAGGGATTCCGGGGTCATGATTTCCTCGGCCGCCTGGGCCTTGCGTTCCTCCGGCGTGAATCCGAGCACCTTCGTGACCGAGGGGCTCACATAGGTCGTCTTCAGGTTGAGATCCAGGGTCCAGACGATATCCCCCATTTTCTCGGCGAGGAACCGGAATTTCTCCTCGCTCGATTTCAGGGCTTCCGAGATCTTTTTACGTTCGGTGATATCGCGGACGATCGCCAGCAGGATCTCCTTGTCTTCGTAGTGAATTTTTCCGGTCGATACTTCGACCGGAAAGGGGGTCCCGTCTTTGCGCCGATGCGTTGCTTCGAAGGTGAAGCGCTGCTCCGGATCCCACCGTTTCCATTGACCGACAATACCCGTCCTGTCCGTGTTGTCCGGATGAAGATCGAAAACAGTCCGTTTCAGGAGTTCATCCTTCGTATATCCGGACTGCCGGCAGGCCATCTGATTGGCATCGAGGATGCGGCCTTCCAGATCATGCAGATAAATCCCCTCGACGGACCGGTTGAACAGGGTCCGATACATGTTCTCGCTTTCCCGCAGTGTTTTCTCGGCCTGTTTGCGTTCGGTGATGTCAAACCCGATGGATTGGAATTTCAAGGCCTTTCCCTGCGCGTCGAAGAACGCCCGGTCATGCCATTCATGCCAGAAGATTTCTCCGTTCCTGATCACCTGATGGTTATAGACCTTCGTCGCATTTTGCGGCGTCAGGGACAGGTATTGCGTCTTCACGCCTTCTCTCGCCACTTCCGGGATCAGGTCCAGAAAAGCTCGCCCGATCAGTTCCTCTTCAGTCATCCCGAAGTATTCACAATAGGCTCTGTTCACATAGGTCAGGGTGCTGTCCGGCAAAAATTCACAGACCAGTGCCGGAAAATTATGGCTCAAATCATGATAAAGGTATTCGCTCTCCTTCCGCGTATCCTTGATGCGCTTCTGCAGATCAGTTTTCTGTTCGGACTTCCGGATACGTTCGGCCGACAAGGAATCGGGATCTTCTTTCTTGTTCCTGACGGGCCGAAGTGCCGGGGTTTTCCTTCGTTTCGTCGCCATCCGTCCCTCCCTCCCTCCTGGTCTGTCTGCGGATTCTCAACCGTCCAATCATCCCTCGAATGAGTTTTGGGTGGTTGCGGATATCATGCGTTCAATCGGCCATCCCGAAGTAGCGCCTGATGTCGTCCTCCCACCGCGCCTTGAATTTTTCGAGAAGCCGTTTGAACCGGTCGTCTTTGCGGACCCCATCGAAGTTCGGATCGTTGGCGAGCCAGACATAATCCCGGTATCCGGATTCGAATGCCTCTTCGAGCCAGTGAACGGCGAGGCCGTTGCGTCCCAGCAGCGCATACACCGCGGCCGCGGCCACGGCCAGGGATCCGTTTCCGTGCAGGAAGGGTTTGACTTCGAGTTCCACCTCGCCGAAGGCGGCGTCGAGATTTCCGGATTTGGCCTCGATCATGGCGAGGACGGCGCGGGCGAGGGGGGAGGAATCGGCCGTCTCACCCAGGGACCGGCGGGCCTCATCCAGCCGTCCCTGATAGGTCTGCGCCAGGGCCAGATACGTCAGGACTTCTCCGCGATCCGGATGGTTAAGGATCACCGTTTGGAGCAGGGTCTCCGCATCGCGATACCGGCGGATCCCGATCAGCATCAGGGCCCGGCTGATCGCGACATCAGGCTGATCCGGATCCAGTTCGAGGGCCCGTTCATAACAGGCCAGCGCGGGTTCATAGAGTACGATCCGGGCGTAAATCCGTCCGAGGCCGGCCCAGGGCGCCATCTGGTTCGGATTCAGATCGAGGGCTTTTCTGTACGCCGCTTCCGCCTGGCGGAAATCACCCCATGCGGCCAGACATCTCCCGATCAGGAGATGTCCCCGGGGATCGTCCGGTGCAATCTGTACGGCCTTTTGCGCGGCCGCCTGGGCAAGCTGGATGAAGACGCGGTTTTTCTCCCATCCCGTTTCCACAATCTGCAGGTATCCCTCCGCGAGTCCGGTCAGGGCGGGTACGAGGGTCGAATCCAGACGCAGGGCGTCCTGGAACAGGGCGATGGAGCGCCGGTTTTCCGTGCGGGTCTTTTTTCCGAGAAGCAGCCGGGCCCGGGCCGTCCGGTCGAGCGCGTCCGGTGATACCGGGCGGCCCGGGACCGCCGACGCAGGCCGGTCGGGATCCAGCGCCGCCAGGGTTCGTGCACGCATCTTTTCGACGGCCGTCAACAGGTTTTCCTCCGCCTCCAGATAATTCTGATCGGAGACGATTTGCTGGTTCCGGTCGGTCACCACCGCGGTCATCTCGAAACGATGCCCAATTTTTTTCACGGAGCCGGTCAGTTCGTAGCCGGGTTGCGTGGATGTGGCGGGGGGGTGGGTTTCCCTGAGTACCAAAAGAGCGGGATGACGGGTCAGCGCGGAGGCGAGTTCCTCTCCGAGGAAGACGGCCTTTGCGCTGTCCCTTTCGGCGTCGAATCGGACACGGATGGCCTTCTCCCAACCGAAGGCGGGTAATACCACCGTTTCCGGAAAAGATTCCGGCCGGATTATGAGGTGTTCCTCGGGCGGCTTCCTGTCGCATCGGAGGGCGCACAGACCGATCCAGACGATCCCGATCATGAAAACCGTTTTCTTCATGGCAGCGCTTCCTCAACAAGGAGATTTTCAATGCCGGATCTCGGGCGGATTTTCAATGATGTATCCGGAAATCCGATGTTAAATCTTCGGCGACGGTTCCGATTGAATCCGTGGATTCAATCCTTAACCGGAAACCAGTTATTCGATCCCGAAACGAACCAGGACGATCGAGAATGCCGGGACATCCAGGGTGTGGTCTTTCATGGAAAGGCCCTGCTCCCGTATCGTCACCGCCGGTTCACGGCCCGGTTCGTTATAAGCCTGCGGATCCGGGTGATGGATCATCCACATTTTCCCCTCCGTGCCGACCCGGGTGTCTCCGAAATCGAGGCGCACCCGTTCTCCCTCATTTGCCGGATTCACCAGGGCGACGGTGACGGCCGTCTTGCCCGCAGTCAGGGCGGCCGCGACATCCAGTACGGGAGAAACATGCGACACATCCACCGGCAGGACACCGAAATGACGGCGGTAGAGCTTCAGGGGCAGGCCCGTGGCGGCGAATGCGGCATCCGTCGTCGTGGTCTTGATGCAGCCGATCACATTGACCGTCTGGGCATAATTCGCCATGAAATAGAGATCACTGTTTCGGAAGAATTCATGCAATCCCATGGCGACGCCCAGGGCATCCTTGTGGTGATAGCGCACCCCCAATTCACCGTAAATGTAGTCGCCGTACCAGTAATTCCACTCGTCCATGGCGATCCGGATGTCCCTCTCCGCCAGGCCGGGGATGGTTTTCCGGTATACGCGGTGGGCATCCGCCACGCGAAGGATTTCCCGGGAAAGCTGCAGGGCGTGTTCGGTGACGTCCGGGATTTCCCGGCAGTAGATATGCTCGCTGATCAGATCCATGTGGCCGGACGCCTCCTTCATCATGGTTTCGGACCATTCGCCCACCGAACCCACGCCGATCAGTCTGATGCCGGGATCCACCGCCCACATCGCTTCGGCCACGCGGATGTGTTTCCTCACATAGTCTTCCAGCGGCATATGACCCAGCTGCCAGTCGCCGTACATCTCGTTTCCGACGGCCCACCAGGTGACTTTGTAGGGTTCGGGATGGCCGTTTAGCGCCCGCAGCCGTCCCATGGGAGAGTCGGCCGGACTGTTGCAGTACGCCACCTCCTCGGCGACCTCTTCCACGGTTCCCAGGCCGGTGTTCACCGCCACGAAGGGCTCGGCGCCGATCAGATCCATCAGCTCCATGTATTCATGGATGCCGACGTCGTTGTGCTCCACGCCCTTCCATGCGGGATTCTTACGCGGCGGCCGCAGGTCGCGTTCACCGATGCCGTCCCGCCAGTTATAACCGCTCACGAAATTGCCCCCGGGCCATCTGTAAATGGGTGAATCCAGTTCCTTCAGCAGGGCGACGACATCCTTCCGCCAGCCCCGGATATGGTCCGCGGGCATCAGGGAGAGGGTCCCGATTTTCAGTCTTCCCCGGCCTGAGGCGGCGATCTCGATCCGCACGCTGTCGCTGGAAACGGGCGTTTTGAATATCAGGTCGTGGATCCGGTATTCCGGATGGATCCCGGAGATTTCACGGGTCAGAATCGTTTCCTCATCCAGCACCAGACGGATTGAAACCGGGGCGGCTTCGGCGTCCCCGGCGAGGAGGATCCTCCCGGTGTATTTTTTATCCGCGACCACGCCCAGCCCGTCCTGACTGATGCCGACTTCCACGCCCTCGCCCGGAAGGATCAGCACGGGGGTGTGGTCGCCCACATAAGGATCGGCCGAATCCATAATCACCGAACCGGCCGGTCCGATCACCTTCCAGGGCGAGGCATTCAGGTACCGGTAGGGCCCGGTATTCCAGAAGGGATCCGAAGCCCAGGCCCAGGGATCGAAATCATCCGTGACGGGATAATAGAATTTGCGGTCTTCGATCATTTCCGCCCAGAGTCCACCGTAGATGCAACGTCCCAGATGTTCGATGAACTGTCCGTATATGTATTCGGATATGGCCGGTTTCACGTTCCCGATATCGATCCGGACCGGAGTGCCGGCGGTCAGGGTTACGGAGATCCAGACGGTCAGGGCAAGCGTCTTTACGATTCTTCTTTTCATGAGTTCCTCCACGTCATGAGCGATTGCCGGCCAGCAAACTGTATGCGAACCACAACACCGGGGCCTGGCCGTGGAAATCGCCGGTCGTCCTGGGGCGGTCCAGATAATACCGGACATCCAGACTCTGACCCGTGCCCACGCAGACTTCCGACACCCTTCCCTCCGCGTCGATATATCCGACGAGGGCCCGCCAGGCTTTCTGCAAGGACGGTTCAATGGTCTTTCGGGACAAAAGTCCCCGGTTGACACCCACGGAGATGGCATAACCGAACATGGCGGTCGAGGAGGTCTCCTTCCAGGCCTCCTCGATATCGATCAGCTGGCGCCACATGCCGTCCTCCGACTGGTATCGCAACAGCGCCTCCATCATTTTTCGATATCCGTCCAGGACGGGGGCGTAAAGCGGATGGCTTTCCGGCAGTTCGGACAACAATTCCGCCAGGCCGGCCGCGACCCAGCCGTTGCCGCGTCCCCAGAAGAACGGGGCGTCTTCGCCATGAAAAAAAAGCCCGTTCGGTCGTTGTAATTTCCGGAGATAGGCTTCGGTCGTCCGGGCGGCCCGGTCGAGATAGGCCGCGTCGCCCGTGGCGCGGTAGGCCTGGACCTGCAGGGCGCCGATCATCCATACGTCGTCGATCCAGTACCGGGCCTGACGGGTCAGTCCGTCCGGTCCGGGATCCTCCCACTGGATGTCCGCAAGCCGGATGCCCTGGTCGAAAAAGACACGGTTTCCGGTCTGCATGTACAGTTCCAGCGGGCAGATGCCGTAGACGTTTGCGTCCACGTGGCCGGCCGTATTCACCACGCCTTCCTCGATCACCCGCATATACCGTTCCGAGAGTTTCCCGATCATCAGGGAATCGCCGGTCAGGCCGGCCAGCCGCGCGGCGCCGAAAGCCGCACAGGCTTCCGCGTAATGCACGGCCGTGCAGTGATCCGAAATGTACATCATGAATTCGGGCCTTTGGATCAGGTCTTCCGAAATCCGTCTGCCGATTTTCTCCGGAGAGAGGGCGTCGTTCCAAAAAACATGCGCTTTCCGATCCGGATCGTCCGAAGTCTTGCAGGCGAGTAAGAGGAGGGACAGGCAGAATAATCCCCCCCCACTAGGCCGGTATTTCAAATTCTTCCCCTTTCTTCTGCGGATGCGATGAATTCCCGGCTTTCCCAAGCGAATTGTATTTCCCCAAAAGGGCGATGAATGCAAAGTGCGGGAAATGCCTGTGACACGCCTGGGCATTCAGTCCGGTCCAGTGACGGGCAATTTTCATGCTCGTTGTAAAGATAGCAAGAACAAGCGAAGGAATCAAGGATCATTGTAAGGATCTTGACGTGATCGTGTTTTCCCGGAAGATGATTTCAGGGGGGGAATATCATCTTAGAATTTTATCTCAGGAAAGGGGCTGTATCAAAAGCCGTGTTGAGTCTTCCCCAACGGAGTCGAGGGATGTCAACGCCTTAAGAATCAGAATATCCTGATGGCGTCATGCATGACATTTATAGAGTTCAGACTTTTGCTACAGCCCCAAAACAGATTCTACTTGAGCAAAGTGAAACGTTTTGTTGCTCTCATCCCATTCATGTTCAGTTGATACAAATAAATACCACTTGCCAGATTCTTTCCGTCAATTATGGCCGCATAACTACCCGCCGACTGTCGTTCATCGACCAAGGTCAAGATTTCTTCGCCAATCAGGTTGTATACTTTCAGCGTGACATGACCACTCGTCGGAATGGAATACAGGATCTGAGTCGTCGGATTAAACGGATTCGGGTAATTATTGGACAAATGGAATCCATTGGGTCTTTCCGTAATCTTTTCGACGGACATCACGACACTCACACTGTCCAGATAATCTCTCAACCAGACCAGGGCGGGTCTTTCCGTGCCGTCCTGATTCAGCAGATAGGCACCCTGGGCATCTCTCCAGAGACCGCGTCGCCAGCCCCACAGGGTGATGCCTTCAACGCCCGGATGCTCATAAAGTGTCGGGAAAATCCGTTGATAACTCTGAAGTTGTACGGCATCGGAGAGTCCGTCTATATCGAGTTCGGTAATGTGAATGGGCAGACCGGTGGCCGCAAGCGCATCGAGATTTCTTGTCATGAGAACGGATGAAGCCGTGGTGGTAAAGGCATGGCCCTGCTCTCCGATGATATCGATTAAATTCTCCGCCTGAAGCAAGCGGATGATTTCAAGATAAGTGTTCGTGCTGCTCGTGCTGTTGATGATACTGAAATCATTCAACATCAATTTCGTCCCCCCGGGGAAAATTTCACGCGCCATCCTGAATGAATTGAGCACCCAATCCCAACCGGTTTCGCCATCGCCGCCCAGGGCTTCTTTGTAATTGGCCCGCCCACTGTTCCCATCCGGAGGATTGTGCCCGGGCAATGGCTCGTTGACCACTTCCAGGATATCGATGTCCGGATATCTTCCGGCAACGGCTTCGAACCATTCCCGGATTTCTTCCAGCTGTTCCGCAGGCTCCAGGCTGTTGATCCAACCGGGCTGCTGAGCGCCCCAGATCAGTACATGAAAATGGAACGGAAAATCATTGTCTTTGGCCAGTTTGTATGCCGCATCGAGTTGGGTCCAACTCATGGTATTCCGGGTGCCTTCCACACTTCCCCATTTGCCTGCATTTTCAGGAGTCACCTTGTTCCAGTAGGCTTCAAAATTCTGGATTTGCGGGGCGCTGTACACATTGCCGACAAATTTGGGTTGATTGGACGCAAGCGGCGGACCCTGCCAGGCTGGAATAATCTCATCGATTGAAGTGGATCCGGCTTCACGATTGTCCAGATTCCCAACGGAATAAAACAGGTAGGACTTTCCGAATGCCAGCTTGTCGATGTCCAGACCGTCTTCCCGGCCGCCGATTTGGAAAGTTTGTGTCAACGTATCTGCGACAGTGAATGTAGTCACGTCTCCCAAACCGGCACTCTTTGAAACATTGACCCATTTCCATACGCCTGAACCGAGACTCCCGGCTTCGCGTACAATGTCGGTGGGTTGTGAGAATCCGGCAGCCGCCAATCCGTTGATACAGACCCACAAGGAATCCACCGCGGGATCCTGTTCGCCGAACTCTCTGCCGTAGAAGAAGCTGTCATCATCCCATGTCTCGGGCCCGACACGCAACCGGACAAACAGGTCATAGATTCCCGGATCCGGGAAAGACACTTCATAGGTAATGATCCGATCCATGCTGCCCGGATTAAAGGCGGTTCTGTCGGTTTGGATGGTGACATATTCAACCGTGTCGTCCTGCAGGATATCAAAATCCCTCCCGGCATCCCCTGATTCCGCTTCGAGAATGACGGGTTTTAACGACTCTTCTCCGACCCAATGAAAAGTCTCTTTTCCATTCTCGAAGAGAAAAAGCACATTCTCCGGAGATAACGCTGTGTTGTAGATATTGAACTCGTGGATGGTGCCTTTCCAGGTTGCGTCATTGTCATAGAGACTTTTTGCCAGATAGGCGAACGCATTACTGATTCTCGCGATGCTGTTATTGGCGGCCAGGGGAGTACTCGCCTGAAGCGCTCCGTCGATATACAAGGTAATATTTGCGGAATCGATGGTACTGACCATATGATGCACCAGGCCGTCGTCGTATTCGACGCCGTTGGCACCGGACTCACCACTCCATGGACTGTCAGTCACCCCGCATGAGATGGCTGCACGACTGATATCATCGCCTCGCGCAGGGGTCATAAAGAAGTAATCCGTGCCGACTGTATTCTGTGTGTTTCCGAAAGCAGCCAGCATATGATATCCTGTATTGCCATCCCGGACCGGTCGAAACCAGGCTTCTATCGTTACCGCCTCACAGGTGTTGATCGCAATCAAATCCGCGGGTAATCTCATCCAGGAACCGGTAACGGTTGTTTCCAGGGAACCCTGTAAAATCCGGGCCGAGCCCATCAAAGTGCCGTTCGCTCCGCCGATCCGATCGTCGGCGGTTCCATCTTCAAATGTCCAGGAGTGGATCAAGTTATGAGTTCCGGGATCGACTTGGGCGGTTAAATTGACCCAGGCAATCAGCAGGGCCATGCATACCATATTCTTTTTGTTGAACATTTGATTCTCCTTTCCTGAACTACGGGAACTCCCCGCGATCTTGCCGAAGAGTCGTAAAATTGACTGATGTTTGTTGCTGATTATGAAGTCCATTATTTGAGCAGCATGAGTTTTCTTGTTTCTTTCCGATGATCCGTTGTCAGTTGATAGAAATAAATTCCGCTTGGAAAATGACTCCCGTCAAAAGTGACAACGTGATTCCCCGCCTGCCGAATGCCGTCGACCAGGGTCGCCATTTCACACCCCGAAGCATTATAGACTTTCAGGGAAACCGGTCCGTTGGTCGGCAGGGAATAGCCGATTATCGTCACAGGATTAAACGGATTCGGATAATTCTGTAAAAGTTTGAAATGATCCGGTTTGGCGGATGTCTTCCGGACACCCGAAATGACATTATCCGAGACAAAAGTCGTGATACTCGAGGCTTCCAGTGTGGCCGTAAAACGGCCGTCGGTTACTGCCAGGCTGCTTCCCATTTCACAATCCTTGGTTTCAGTCGTGACATAAGGGGTGAAATACCCGGCGTCACCATTCCGCAACGTAAATGTCTGATTGACAGCACTCGAAGATGTGTTGACGGCAACGATCGCCACGTTACGGGAAGTCGTATCCTTATAGGCTGTCAGAATCAAATTCCGCTGAGGTGAGACAGTGCATTCGATTCTGTAATACCCGGGACGGATAAACCGTGCGAACTGGGACATCACATAACCCCGTTTGGAAATTTCCCCTTGCACCGCACCGGCCGGTGTGCGCGCATCGCTGCCGTCGTCATAAATCGGACCGTAAAAACGCACAATATACCACCAGACATAGGCGCTCATCCCGTACAGCATACATCGGTTCATGTCGCTTCCTGTCGAAAGATTGTCTGCCCAGGAAGTTTCGAGGATCAGATGCTCCGTCATCCAGATCTCTTTCCCCTTGCTCTCCGCCAGAGGATACCGCGCGAGTCCGGCTCCGTAAATATGTCCGCAGACGATATCGAGATTCTCACAGGCCTCCGGATCGTTCAAGAGCGGATCGGACATTTGTCGCCTGAACTGAAATGATTCTGGAGCCATGACCTTTGTGCCCGTAATCGTGCCGGCATTCTCCTTGATGAACTTCAGCATCTGTGACGGACTCCAGTCACAGGACTCATAGCTCACCGTGATATCCGGTTCATTTTGTATGGATATGGCATAGACGGGCGCTTCGTTATCCGCCATATAGTCAACGAAATCCTGCAAATAATCGGCAAAATCGGCATATTTGTTTTCCCTCAATTCGCCCCCGACCAGATTGTTGTTGGTTTTCATGCCGGCCGGGGGCGACCAGGGCGAGGCGATGAGTGTGACGCCGTACTCATGCGCCGCCCGGGCGGTCGGGAGATTGTAATGAAAATCATTGGCGTTGGGCGGGATGCGGAGGCGGAGAATCGACAGCCCGATTTGACCGTCATCCGTACCGAAGGCTTTGTCTATTTCGTCCGGAGTCATGTCCGGCCGCCAACGCATGATGTTCGCCGCCCCGAATCCCCGGATGATCTGCCGCGTTTCATCCAGATCCACCACCGCTTCATTCGTGACCTGCGCGTCGACCGCCGGGAAGAAGCCCATTCCCAGGAGCAGCGCGCCAATCATGATGCGGACCATCCGGAACCGGATACTCCTGCTTGGGTGGTTTTGTGTCATAACAACTCCTGTTTTTTATTTTTAAGAACTTATTTTCTGGGAAGCCAGACCGCCATCTCTCCGGGTCCGCGATGCGACCAGGCGTAGTAGGGGATCGCCGTGAGGACCCGCCGATTCCCCGAACTGTCCGTCACGCCCCCCTGAATCACGGTCACGCCCTGCCACAGATCCTGCCGATGCACCGGTTCGAATACGGCCTGATCCGGGATCAACAGGTCCCGCACCCTTCCGTCATTGTCCGCCCATTCGGCGCAGTAGGTGAGGGGGCCGCGGATCAGGGCGACCCGTTTCAGATTGTCCTTCACCTTTTCATGGGCCAGCACACGCCGGACAGGCATGGGCAGATCGAGTTCCACCACATCCCCCGGCTTCCACCGGCGGTCGATCACCGCGTAGCCTCGATCCGTTTTGAACCCGACAGGGTTTCCGTTGACCGTGAGTTCCACGGTTTCCGGGTAATCGTCCGCGAAACGGTAGAGATCTCCGGGCAGTGGGCGATCCGCCACCCAGGCGGGAACGCGGACATACAGGGCGAATCGGCTTTCGGTTTCAGGGTCGATGCAAATCTTCACACGGCCGTCCCAGGGATAATCCGTCTCCTGCCGGATCGTCACCGGCGTCCCGTCCAGTCGGATGCCGGCCGTACAGGACACGAACAGATTCACATACAGGGCTTTTCCCCGGCGGGCGAAGATATAGTCCGGTACGGAGGGCATGAACCGGATGACGTTGGACGGGCAGCAGGAGCAATCGAACCAGGGCTGACGCGTCAGGGCGCCCTGATTGAAGCCGTATTTGCCGTCCGATTCCAGACAATTGGGATAGAAGAAGTCGTCTCCGCCGAGAGAGACCCCTGAGATCAGGCCGTTGTAGAGCGTGCGTTCGAGCACATCGATGTATTTCGCCTCGCCGTGAAGCAGGAACATGCGGTGATTCCAGTAGACATTGCCGATGGCCGCACAGGTTTCATTGTATGACGTCAGATTGGGCAATTCATAGTCGTCCCCGAATGCTTCCCCCTCATGACGCGCCCCGATGCCTCCTGTCAGATACAATTTCCTGGTCACCACGTTGTCCCAGATCCGGTCCACCGCATTCAAATAAGCGGCATCCTTCATCAGGGCCGCGATGTCGGCCATCCCCGCATACATGTACACGGCGCGCACCGCGTGGCCGACCGCTTCCTCCTGCGCGGTGACCGGGATATGATCCTGGCTGTATGACCCGTAGAGTTCACGGCCGTCCGCACGGCCTCTCAGGTCCAGAAAGAATTTGGCCAACTCCAGATATTTCCGGTCCCCGGTCGCCCGGTACAGTTTGACCAGGCCGGTTTCGATGATTTGATGCCCCGGCGGTTCCATTCTCTTGCCCGGCCCGAAAACGGCGGCGACGAGATCCGCGTTCCTGAGCGCGATATCCAGGAAATTCCGTTTGCCCGTGGCCTGATGGTGGGCGAAGACCGCTTCATAGAGATGGCCCACATTGTAGAGTTCGTGGCTGGAGCGCAAATCATGCCAGCGCGGACCCGGATTGACCCACCAGGCCGGCGTGGTGTCGGGATTCAGGGTTTTCCAGGTGCAGAGATAGCCGTCCTCTTCCTGGGCGGCTGCGATATTTTCGATGATCGCATCGATATAGGCCTCCAGCCGGCTGTCCGGATTCGTCCGCAGGGAATAGGAGGCGCCTTCGATGATTTTATACACATCCGAATCGTCGAACGGCATTTTCCCTTCATAACCGCCGTCCAGCAATCCGCCCGCCCGCTCAAAATTGCGGATCCTTCCCTCTTGTTCGCATTTCCTGAAGCCGAAAGGGATCGTCACGGTCCGGTTGGTTTCGATCCGCTGCGACCAGAACGCGTCGGTCAGCGTCACATCCGTGAAGGATACCGGCGTGATGGGATAATCCGGTTTTTCTCCGGTATTCCGCAACAGACCGCAGCGGGTCGTGATCAGGATCGCGAGAACGCACGCGATTTGCGCCATTCCGGCATGCCTTTTTCCGGTTACTCCTGTGCCGCCGGATGTCGAATCGCAGACGATTGTTGTTTTCATGTCCGAAAACCTCCGTTGGTCCGATTTCAATAAGCGGGATTTCACGGATCCCTATTTCATGAGCATCATTTTGCGGACGGCGCGCGAATCCCCCGCTTCCAGGATGCAGAGATACATTCCCGAACCCAGCCGGCTGCCGTCGAAGACGGCGGTATGCCGTCCCGCCGGTTGAGTACCCTGAACCAGGGTGGCGATTTCACGGCCCAGCGCGTCACAGACGACCAGCCGGATCTCCGATTCCTTGGGCAGGAAATAGGAAATCCGCGTCTCGGGGTTGAACGGATTCGGATAATTCGGTTCCAGGGTCATCCTTTGCGGCAGATGCGACGGGGAGGGCCCGTCCACGCCGGAGAGGGTATCCGATGCGGTCAGGAAAACGAACCATTGGAGTTGGAACAGCCTGTCCGATTCCGTACCCCGGAATCTCAGATACACATCATGCCTCCCCGAGACGGGTTCCACCGGAGACGAGAATGTCTGGAAGGTGTTCAGGTCGCCGGTGTTGCCGATGGCGCACTCGGCGATCTTGCGGCCGGTATCGATCGAATCGAGCCAGACCTCGATCATCCCCCCCGATCCGGCGCAGGAGGCGGTCGCCTGAAATTTCACGGGCGATTTGGGGTACTTGGGATGGCCGAATTCCACGCCGGCATACAGCGCCCAGTCGCCGTCGCCGATGTTGTCCAGCACGGTACCTCCTCCCCGAATAATTCTGCGAAGGGTCCCGAACTGGTTGGCGGGACATTCGGCCAGGATCGGGGTGTAGGCGTCCCGGTAGATAAAGAGATCGAAATCCGCATGGTTGTCTTTGACATACAGCCCCAGCCGGTTACCTGTAAAATTATTGAATTGTGTCTGTTCAATGTTTAAAGTGGTCACGTTGATGGGTTCTCCGACACGGGACCAGGCCGCACCGTCCGTACTGAAATATCCGGTCATTTCATGGTTCACGCGGACCAGTTTGAGCCATACCGCATAGCCTGCCGTATTTTCGATTTCGTACCGGGTGTCGCTGAAACTGAAACGCACGACGTTCTCTCCGGAAGCGTCCGCCGAGGCGCACAGCCGGACGAACAGGTTTTGCGGACCGTTGAAGACCCAGAGGCCGGCCTCATGGGCTTCCGATGTCGGCTCGGATTCGAGGCGGGTGATGAGCGAATAATTGTGTTCCCCGTCGTTCTTTACGACCGTGGTTTCCCGGGCTCTTCCTTTCGGATGGAGTCTGAGCCAGCCCGGGCGTTCGGTGAGGGAATACTTGTCATCGGAGGTATAGCCGAGCAGCGACCATTCCGGGTTCAGCTCGTCCGAATCGAAGAAATCGGATTTGGGAACCATCCAGGGAATGCCGCCGCTGGGAAGGTCAGGTGACGGAACAGCATGATTGGACGGATATTGAATGACGGGAAAGCCCTGTGCGTCATATGTAACCTGACAGAGCAAGCCCTGACGTCCCTGCGCATACCAGGTGCCGTGATAGCTGTGCGCGATGACCCAGCTTGTCCCGTCATCGAGCGAGACCGCCGGGGAGATATGGTTCGGCGAGCCGAAGGAACCGCGCGGACCGGTAAACATATTGGTTCCCACGATCGTCCAGGCCGACTTTTCATCGGTCAAAGTTTCACTCCGCATGACGTATTGCGCGCCGACCAGGTGTTGCGCAAAACTATAATAATAGTAGCCGTTGTGCTTCCACATCACCGGGCCCTCCGCCCAGCCATATGGATATGGCGAGGGTCCCGGATTAAGCCAGGTTAGATCAAGGACGACACCGGTCGGCTGTCCATCTTCACCCAACTCCACGATATGATTGTTTTCATGGCCGGCTTTCGTGAGCAAGTACCCCTTGCCGTCGTCGTCGATAAATATCGAATTGTCCACACCCAATCCCGCGGGCATACTGGCAGGAACACGTACCCTGGTGGGTGTGCTCCAGGGGCCTTCGGGTTGATCGGCCGTCACGAAATACATGCTGCCGCCTCCTCTGCCGAAATAGTGCCAGTATATTCCGTTGTATAAGACCATGTGACCGCCCCAAATACCCCCGCCGGGCGAATCACCGTATCCGGTCCATGAAGCGGAAACCGGTTGGGCGATCACTTCCCAATGAACCAGATCCGTCGAACGATAAATCTTCGGCGTTGGATTGAATGAAGAACCGGATGTATAAAAGTATTTTCCGATTTTTGTCAACGTCGGATCAGGGTGGTCACCCGGAATAACCGGATTCATATAGGTCTGAAACGACGGAGATCGTCCCAGACCCTGATTCCACCAGATGAGGCAGCACATCATCCATAAGAGCTCTTTCTTCATGTTTTCCTCCTTTTCGGGTTCTCGTCATCGAAAAGCTGCATGGGGGAATGTGTGATCTCCCTCGCCGGCGTCATCCGCAACCCGTGTGTCGGAAATCAGCGGGCGTACAACATTTTCCTCGTTTTCACAAACTCCGAGTCGTTGACCCGGATGGTGTAGAAATAGATGCCGCTGGACAAATGCGATGCATCGAACGTCAAGGAATGCAGACCCGGAGAGAATTCTTTTCCGGCCAGCTCGAAGACCTGTTCGCCGAGAAGATTGTATATTCTGATGGAGACGAACGACCTTTCCGGAATACGGAACCGAATCCGGGTTTCCGGGTTGAACGGATTCGGATAATTCTGGTCCAGCATGAAAGCCTTCGGCATACTTTCCGGCGATCCGGCGACTCCGGTCACTTCCCCGAACAGGCCGACGGCGAAGGGGCCGAGCGTCTGAATTCCCGATCTTGCGATGGTAAACGGAGACACCAGGAATTGTGCCGTATATTCTCCCGTTCCGGCTTCCGTCGTATCGCTCAGGTTGAATATCCTTGCGTTTCTCGCCCGATCGTTTCTGAACTCGGTGTTTTCCACCGGAGTCGTCCAACCAAACTGAAGGGTGTAATCCCCGCCGCCGGGAGTCTCCTCCTCGATGTTCCATTTCACCCGGACGCGTCCTCCATACGGCGCATCCTCATTGTCCCTGACCGCGCCCACGCTGACGGCATCGACGATGCCGTGATTCGTGATCCGGACAGGCGCATACGATGTCGTCCCGACCGGGAATATTTTTGGCGATGATCCGACGGAAGTCAGTCTCAAAAGCCCTCCATCCGTTGTCACCGCGTACGCCGTCAGGTCTCCCTCCGACGCCGCATCCGCGGTCAACGTGTTCGTCCCCAGATTCAGTCTTGAGGATAAATCCAGGTGTCCGATGGTCCGTGACGCATGGAGCGTCACCCCTCTTCGATTGGAGACCATCAGGTTTTTCGGTCCCGAAACCGCGGGAAATTCCACGTCGGAAGTGGTCTGCGCCGTGGCACCGGAATAGGCGAGCGACGCATCCGCGCCGTAGGCGAGCGCGTTGCCGCCGAGAGACAGGGTTCCGTTTCGCAGCTCGAGTGTTCCATCCACGGTCACGGAATGGGACAGGGTGACGCCCTGTGGGTTGTCGATGAGCAAATTCCTGACCGTGTCGGGCATGAGAGATCCCGTCACCTGCGCGGTCGTGCCGTTGAAACCAAAGCCCGCGGCTTTATCGAACGTCCTCGTTCCCGTGACGGCGATCGATGCGTCCACGCCGTTTTCATGGGCGGTCAGGAGTGTGGCGCCTGCTTTCAGGGAAAAACTTCCATTTCCCTCCAACGTGCTCGATCCGATATCCAGGATGGCGCCGCTGTCGACTTCGACCGGAAAACCACCGCCGCCGTACGTCACCCCGGACAGGGTGAGGGTCTGCGGTGCTCCGTCCCCGGTGAAAACAAACCGGGCGCCGCCGGGATTCGAATTCTGTGTGGCGGCATCGGCCAGAGACACATTCCCGTGAAGATACCATGCCGTTGTGCCGCTGCCTCCCTGTGAACCCCGGCTGACCGAGAAATTACCTCCGGTAACCTCGACATTCCCGTTTTGGCGGATCACGATGGCCGTGTTGCCGTTCCCGGTTCCATTCGAGGAGAATTGTCCGCCGGATTGAAGGATGTCCCCGTTCAGGGTCAGCATCGCAGAGGAATCGGGGGAGGGCGCGCACAGTTGCCATCTCCCCGAGCCGGTGCTTTGCACCGTGATATCCCCGCCGATCGTGTTACCGTTCCACCGCATGCTCAGGTTCCGGGTTTGATCCGGGCAATTCCAGAGGAGGTTGTAAAAATCCTGATTGCCGTTCGCCGGCGCGGACTCCTTCACCCCGTCGATGACGCACGTCGAACTGGGTCTCCAGACGGCGTTCGGAATCGTACCCCCATCCTGTTTGTGCTCATACCGGCCGGTTTGAACCAAACTCAGGGTCGCCTGATCCTCGACGGCGATGACGCCATGATTCCTGAGCGTGCCCTCGACACTACAATCCGTCCCGATTCCGTCCCGGACGGAAAAAGTGACGCCTTCCTCGATCACGAGGATTCCGCCCGCGGCCAGGGTCAGCTGATCGACGGCGACATCCTCTGTCACCGTGATCGTGTGTCCGTCCAGGATGGTGATCGCCGCATCCAAATACGTGGGCGCATTCGGCGCCGGCTGCGTCCATTCCAAGCCGTTATGCCAGGACCACGTGTCCACATCGTTCCAGTTTCCGGATCGGGATGAACGGAATTCACCGGCTGGGAGGTAATAATCCGTTCCGCTGTCAAAGGCGGTGACTTCGAAAAAATACTCCACACCGTGATTCAGGCTGTGGATGGAGACGTGATCCGCGTCGTAGACCATGTAATGGTTGTACAGTTTGTCCGGCGCGATTCCGTAGCAGATCAAGTATCCGTCCGCATTCTCCACGGGTGCCCAGCGGATGACTGCATCCCGTCCGTCACCGGGATCCCTGTCCACCGTAAAATCAGGGACCGGTATGAAAACCGCGTGTTCGGAATTCCCGAAAATCCGCAGACCGCGAATCGCGAAATTTCCTCCGCCCGGGGTGAAGACATTCGTCATTTTAATATAACGGGCCGTGGCGGGGTGCGCCAGTTCGACATAATCGTGGGGGACGTCCCGCAGGTTTCCGCTCTTGTCGATGAGCATTTCCCAATGCATTCCATCCATGGACTTCTCGATCGTATATTGTTGATACAGCATTTTGTCGCGGCCCCGGACGAGGTCGGGATTCGTCCGATGCTCGGCGAAATTAACCTGGACGGCTTCCACCGTGCACGCCTTGCCCAGATCGATCATCAGCCATTCGTCCGGATCGCCCGTCTGCGCGGACCAGTATGTCCGGGCGTCTTCATCCACGGCGTTTCCTGCGCCGTGTCCCTCGACCGAGGAAGAAGCCTGAACGTATTTTTTATGGGACAACAGCATCATCCCGGCGAAACTGTTGTCGATCAGATCGTCCCTCGTGCCGGGCAGATATTGCGGATAGTCTCCCCAGGTGGTATTGCAGCGGATGTGACCGTCCGCATCGTATGCGACGGGCGACAGCCCCAGTCTCCGTTCGAACATGTGCTTGACCGATATGGACATCGTGCCGATGTGCCAGTACTGTCCATGCTTGTCCATGAAGGTGCTGCCGTGGCCGGCTCCGCAGATGAAGCCGGTCGGTTTGAACGAAAACGGGCTGTAGGTCGCATATTGATAGGGTCCCAGGGGGGAATCGGCGACATAAATGCCGTCGGCGTAGGTCTTGAATTCCGTGCCCGGACCGGCATAATGCAGATAGTATCGGTTGTTTTCCTTGACCATCCAGGCACCCTCGATCCACGGCTGTTCATCCAGCAGGTTGTCATCGCCCCGTCTTTCCCAGCCGTGAATGGAGGCTTGCGCAAAAATCAGATCCACCGGCGAGCCGATTTCCCTGAACGTGCGGGGATCGAGTTCGACCCCCCGGATCGGCGCCGTGTTGGAAAGGCCATAAAACATGTATAACCGATCGTCGTCATCGAGGAAAAAGTCCGGATCCCCGTAGTTGTTGATATTCGGCCCCCTCTGCCAGACGCCGGATTTGGGATCCCCGGTTTTATAGATCTGCCCGTTGTTGGAGGGAATGTAGAACAACGAATCCCTCATGGCCAGCACGGCGGGGGCATAGGTCTCGATGTCGATCCCCGTCGGAACGATCAGGGTCCAATTCCGAAGATCGGGTGACGTCCAGTAACCGCCCGACCGTGACGCGAACAGATAATAATCGTCCTGAAACAGGAGAATGACCGCATCCGCCGCCTCGCGTGCGTCCACGGCGTCGATCATGAACCGGTAGTCCAGATTCAGCGGATTGCAAAAAGTTTGCGGGTTCTCTGCAGGCTGTCCCAGGACGGATGAACCGATGAGCAGGCAAAGAACCAAAAGCCGACTTCCCTTGATGGTTTTCATGCGACCGACCCTCCTGATGAAATGTTGTAATAAGCCCAACCGAAAAGGATACTATCGGATCAAGAACATCTTTTGGGTTTGGGTATAATCTTTCGTTTTGAACGCATAAAAATAAATCCCACTGGATAAATGCGAAGCGTCGAATGTCACAGAATGCGTTCCTGCAGAGAACTCTTTTCCCGCAAGTTCATCCACTTCATGGCCGAGAATATTATAAACTTTGAGTGAAACGAATGTCCTCTCCGGGGTTTCAAACTGGATCCGTGTCGAGGCATTGAACGGATTGGGGTGATTCTGAGACAGTTGATAGGACGCCGGGCCGGTTGCGGCTCTTTCCACCGAAAGGATGACGTCTCCACTCGACACAAACGTCGTGATGCTGTTGCCGTCCAGCATGACGTGTAAACTGTCGTTGGATACGATGATGTCATTCTCGCGGGAGCAATCTTTGGTTTGGGAGGTCACATGCGGCGTGAACTTTTCCACATGCCCATTCAGAAACACAAAGGATTGTTTTTTGGGTTCCGAAACGGTATTGATCGCCACGATGACGACCCGGGAGGAGGTGCTGTCCTTATAGGCGGAACCCCAGACACTCCTCTGCAGAAGCCTGGGGCATTCGATCCTGTAATATCCGGGCCGGATGAATCTGGAAAACTGCGACATCACATATCCCTTCTTCGTGACCTCCCCTTTTCTGCCGCTGTCATTCGTTCCATCGCTGATGGGCCCATAGTATCTGACGATATACCACCAGACGTATGCATTCATCCCTGCATGCATCACACTGTTGATTTCGGTTCCGACCTGGATGGCCCACGACCAGACGTTCGAATGGCTGTTTTCTCCGGACAGATGTTCCGTCATCCACACCTCTTTTTCCTTGCTCTCCGCCAGGGGATAGGACCGCAGACCGCCGCCGTAGATGTGCCCGCCGACGATATCCAGATTGGCGCAGGCCAGGGAGTCATTCAGTATGGGGTCGGACATTTCGCGTCTGAACTGAAAGGATTCCGGAGCCATGACCCGGGTTCCGATGATCGGAGCATAGTCCCTCATGAAGGTGAGCATTTCATCCGCCGTCCATCGGGTCCAGTCCCCGTAATCGGGTTCGTTCTGAACGGATATGGCATAGATCGGCACACCCTGGTCTTCCATGAAAATCCTGAAATCATCCAGGTGATACGCATAATCCTCATACCGGTCATGCCGGACTCTCCTGAGTCCATCCACGGTTTCAAGTATGTCGGACGGGGCGTTCCAGGGTGAGGCGAAGAGGAGCACGCCCATGTCATGCGCTTTCCGGGCGGTACGGACATTGAGGTTCCAATTATTCCTGTTGGGTTCGATCATGAGTCTCAGGATCGTAAAGCCCAGCTGACCCTCTTCCGTTCCGAATGCGGTCTCGATCTCGGAATCCGTCATGTCGGGCCGCCACGGGAGAATATTGGCGGCGCCGAAGCCCCTGATTCTCTGGTGCGTGACATTCAGATCGATGGCGGCGTTCTGTGCAAGAATATGGGTCGTCAATATCAGGGATAAAAACAGAAACAACAATGGCTCACGTATCAACCTGACTGCATTTGACGGGTTTCCGGTTTTCATCCTGTTTCCTTTCATGAACATATCAGGCGAGACGCCTTGGATGAGAGAAATACTAAATCAATATCTTATTTTTATTTTTATCGCGCCTGGAATTTCTTTTTCCGATGCAACAACAACGTAGCCTCCTCCGCTGCCGGACGTAATAGCGCCGGAATAATATGGGAAATATTTATTTTCCATTTCCCGCATCAACTGATCGGGAACTGTTAATGGCAGGATCTTTCTCCAGGTAAAAAAAGTTTGCGACATCGATTTTCCCAGCCCCGCAATGTCCTTCCTGAGAATGCTTCGCCAGCACAGTTCACCGGCATCGCCAAGCTCTTTCGTGGTTTCTTTTGTCAAATGTTTTTCCCTGATTGGATCATACCCGATGGGTCTTGGTTTCAGCGGAATCAGATGCAGAACAGAAGAAAGCCAGTCGCATATTTCTTTGTCGACAGTGGAGTCAATTTGTGCCGGCCAGTAGTCGCCATGATAAAACAAACGACTGACTCCCGGATTCATCAGACCGATGTGGTCCTGTGAACCGGATACATATTTTGATCCCGGAGGGTTTTCTGCGCCGAATAACAGCTTGGCATTTTTTATGGGATCGCCATTCGGACATTGATCACCCCAGATATCGATGGCGACCTTTCTTGAACTCGTGGCCATACCGGAACGGTCGTTAAAATCAAGCGTAGGCAAGAGCTGCGCGACGACAACGCTGCCCGGATTCATTTCCGATACCCAGGGTTGATCCATCCAGCCGCCGGCGATACAAATTCTGTACGGGAAACGCAATTCTTTTTTTATAGTTGAACTGGCGCGAGCCGGCAATCCTTCTTCGGGGATTCGTTCCAATATTTGATAGGTGACGCCAAGTTTCTTACACAATCTTTTTTTCTCAGGAGTGTGTCCGTCGCTGTTCACGATCAAGATATCCGGTTTAATTCTTACGATATCCGGTTCAAAATCCAGCATTCCTGATCCGGAGGCGAGGAAAGCTTCTTTCACATACCGGATGGCGTTCACCATGTAAACTCTTTCTTTCTGAGAAAAGTGCGGTTTCTTTCCTTTCAGGAGCAATAGATTTTCATCTGTTCCTACGGATACATAAAGATCACCATGCTGTGCCGCCGTTTTTAAAAAAGCGATATGACCGCCATGCAGCAAATCAAAACAACCACTGACAAATACTTTTTTATGTTTCACACATTGATCCTATCTTTAATATTTGTTGAATATAACGTCTTCGGGATCCATCCCTTTATTTTCGATCATCTGGTCTTTTATCCAATGATAGGTTCTTTTCAACCCCTCCTTCAATGAAATAGAGGGCTCCCACCCCAGGTGTTGCCTGATCAGCGTATTGTCGCTGTTTCTCCCACGGACTCCTTTCGGGGCATCGGGGTCATATTTTCTTTCGAGGTTATGGTTGGCAATTTTTTCGACATAGTCAACAAGCTGATTGATCGAAACCATTTCCGCACTGCCAAGATTGATGGGTTCCTGTATATCGCTGTACATGATATCGAGAGTTCCTTTGATGCAATCATCGATATACATGAAGCTTCTTGTCTGATGGCCGTCACCCCAGATAACGATATCTTTTTTGCCGTACAACTCCCCTTCAATGACCTTTCTGCAAATAGCAGCCGGGGCTTTTTCCCGCCCGCCGTCGTAAGTGCCAAAGGGGCCGTAAACATTATGGAAGCGCGCAATACGTGTAATCAGCCCAAAATCTTCCGTAAAATGCCGGCACATTCTTTCGCTGAAAAGTTTCTCCCAGCCGTAACCGTCTTCGGCAAGCGCAGGGTATGCATCGGATTCTTTCAATCCCGGATTGTTCGGATCGGTCTGTTTCTCGCCGTTATAAACACAAGCCGATGATGAATAAAAATATCGTTTTATTCCGAGATCACGGGCAGCCATCAATAAATGTGTATTGATAAGTACGCTGAGCATACAATCTGCTTTGTGCGTTTCGATAAATCCCATGCCGCCCATATCCGCGGCCAGATTGAAGACTTCTTCATAACCGTTTAGCGCCTGGTAGCAATTTTCTTTGATCTTCAAATCAAGCACCAAATTTTCCACACCGGGTGTCATTTGATACCACCGGGTCAGGGGTTTGATATCGACCGCGCGAACCTGATGGCCCATTTTTTTTAATTCCTTAGCCAGGTGTCCCCCAATGAATCCACCCGCGCCGGCTACCACCATTTTTTTCATATTGATTGTTCCTTCGTTTTATTTATTTTCACTTGGAGTCGGCATTCACAATTTTGAGTATGATATCCCCTGATTTTTCATCGCGGGATGCGCTGGCGCAGAGACTTTTTGCGCTTGTGCGTTCATCGCCGACTTC
>OMKS01000144.1_pt1 | contig 63215 bp, 50 predicted proteins | sample 1674721 | NCBI WGS metagenome assembly OMKS01 (sample SAMN06264996, study PRJEB25208) | sediment metagenome | isolation source: hot spring sediment | place: USA: California | collected 2014-09-02 | reverse complement strand
TGCTTAACTTTATCTTGCAATCAGGGTGATCAATTTTCGATAATCACAACTGGTCAAATTTCGGTTGTCATAACTACTGATTTTCTCCCCAGCCAAAACAAAGGCCGTTCCGGAGACTTCCGAAACGGCCTTTGCCTGCGGATATTCTGAGGCGGAAAGAACCAACCAGTTTAAAATAATCGTGCCTATTCAGCCAGCCCGGATAACCTGGGGACACAATCCCGATTTCATCCAAAAATCAAGGGCAGGTCCCCGATTTTCCAGTTTTCCACGTCTCAATACGAAAGCAACGACGCTGGATAGCGACTTCAGACCGCTATCGCGGCCACACATATGTGAAAGTAATCAGCTTTTACCGACTTACTTGGAAGCTACAAATAATCTAGAGATACTTGAGCTTGGCGTAGCTTTCTTCCGATACCTTATTCCATTCTTCATATTGTTTTTTGAAAGCCAGATAAGAATCGCAGACCTTCCTGGTAAAAGGATCCGCGGCGGCCAGCTCCGTCAGCAGTTCGTCGCTGTATTTTTTTAGCTGCGCCAAAACATCATCGGGAAAACGACGTAACTGCACATGGTGCTGTTCCACCAGTTCCTTCAGATATTGATTGTTTTTGGCCTCGAACTCACAAAGCGACCACATGTTGGCTTTAAAATTAGCGGCGACGATAATCGCCTGCAGATCCTTGGGCAGGGCGTCAAACTTCTGTTTATTGACCATGCATTCCAGGGTCGTACCCGGCTCATGCCAGCCTGGCGTATAATAATACTTGGCCGCCTTGTAAAAACCCATCTTGTTGTCATGATAAGGGCCGACCCATTCGGTCGCGTCAATCACCCCCCGATCAAGGTTGGTATAGATTTCTCCGCCGGCAACCAGCACGGCGTTGCCGCCGGCCTTGGCCAGAACCTTGCCGCCGAGCCCGGGAATCCGCATCTTCAGACCTTTAAGATCCGCCACGCTGTTAATCTCTTTATTGAACCAGCCGCCCATCTGTACGCCGGTATTACCAGCCGGCCAGGAAATCAGATTAAACCTGGCGTAGAGCTCATTCCAGAGTTCCTGGCCGCCGCCGGAGACAATCCAAGCGTTCATCCCCTGAGCGTTCAGACCAAAGGGGACCGCGGCAAAAAACTGCGTAGCCGGATGTTTGCCGGCCCAGTAATAAGCCGCACCATGCCCCATTTCGACGGTTCCGGAACTAACCGCGTCAAAAACCTCCATAGCCGGCACCAGCTCGCCCCCGCCATAGACCGTGATGCGTAAGCGACCGTCACTCATTTCCTCAATCCATTTGGCGGTATGATCAGCGGCTTCACCCAGAACCGGAAAATGCGGCGGCCAAGTGGTGACCATCTTCCAGTTATAAACCTTCGCCGCCGTCGCTTTACGCGGTCTTAGCGCCATTCCGGCAACGCCAAGCCCAACCGCACCGACACCTGCCTTTTTCAGAACCTCACGTCTATTCATCCTCAGTTTTCTCCCTTGTCAGAATTTTAAAGATGACACCGTCAAGACAAACTAAAACATTATTATAGTCGGCTCCAAAGATACTCCCACAGACAGTTTCTGTCAAGCTCAAATGCGGGAGCGAGCCCCGCAACCCTGACGGCGCCTCCGACGGCACGGCCGGTCGCAAACAAGTACTTCGCAGAACAAGAAAATGTTCTGCGAAGTACTAAGCGGCCTCAAAAGGAGCTCACCCTGTCAGGAAAACCAGCGGCTCTTTTTCATCGGCGTGGGCCTCAAAAGTTTATTGACAAGTTTACTCAAGAGCAAATAAAGCGGCGGCGTTGTTGCCGCAGATCCGGTCAATTTGTTCCGACGTCAGGCCGCTTTCCGCCAGATCTTTGAAATAGCGCCGCGGTCGCAATAAAGGAAAATCACTGCCGAAAAGAATGCGCTCGAAACCAACCATTTCCCCTCCCAGACGATAGATATCGTTCTTGAAAAGATAGGGCGTCGCAGCCGTGTCATAATAGAGATTACGGGTAACTTCCGAAATTTCCTTTTTCAGAAGATGATAAAAAGGAAAGCCGCCGCCCCAATGAGCAAAGATGGTCGGGACATCCCCATAAAGTTTCAGAAATGAATAAAGATGGCGAAGCATAACATCGCTCTTGCCAGGATAAAGATGGCCGACCGGTTCATTGGTATGCAGCATGAGAACCTTTTGCCGAGTGCGCAACACCTCGATAACCGGACGAAAGCCATCGACGACCTGCCGATTAAACCCATCGACATAGAAAGCCAGTTCACCAACCCCATGCAGGCCCTGATCGAGACAACGCTCGCTTTCTGCCGCCGCCGCATCCGCATCGGCAAAGCCAAAACAGGCCATGCCCAGCAGACGATTGGGATATTTCCTGATCTGTTCAATCACATAATCGTTGCAAAGTCTGGAGATTCCGGCATCTCGCCAGGGGAAGCCAAAAACCACCGAACGATCCACCCCGTCTTCCGCCATGACCTCAAGCAATTCTTCGGATCCAACCAAACGGGATTTGGGCGAGGCATAAAGGAGTTCGAAGTCAGGTTCACCGGGAAAAAACTTTTCTCGTTTGGCTCTGATTTCCGGTGGGAAAATATGGACATGCACATCTATGTTCATCCGCATCACCTCTTACAAAAACATCTCCACAGCTCTGGGGAAAGCGAGCCCGGAACCGGATAGCAGCCTAACCTGAACCCGTAAGTCTAGCGGCGGCTCCAGCCACCAGCCCCCTTCAGCAACGCAGACGGCGGAGTAAAGCCCTTGAACTCCTGTTCCAGAGGGGCAAGAGGCTGCCCGCTAAAAAGCGAAGTCAAGCTAAGCCGCACTTTGTAGCGTTCATTCTGCAAAACAATCCCAGGCTGAATCAGCATCCCATAAAGCCCCTGACCACGACATTGCCGCCTTAAAAAGTCTACCGTGGTCTGATTTGCATTAGGCAGGCTGAACACCCGCAGATTACCAAAGCCCGGCAGCTGCGCGGCTAGGGCCCGAGCCAGCTGCGCGGCAAGACCGGGATCGGCGGCCAGGTTGCCAACCGGAGTAAGATAGACGACCACCGGCTCCGGAACCCACACTCGATCGGCGACGACCAAGCCTTCGCCGCCTTCTTCAACCCGCATCCGGCAAAGATGACCCGAGCTTTCCATGACCGTTACCGAACCCCGGAAAATCGGGGAAGCGGCCACGGCATCCCCCTGCTCGTCGAGCTCTACAGCGTCGCCGAACGCCAACAATTCAGCGCCGTAGGCCGGAACCAGGTCATCGAATTCGACAAGATAATCCCCACCCGGCAAAAGGGCGATGATTTCACCGCGGGCAGCGAGATTGGCGTTGAGTTTCTCCAGAACCAGAGCGCAAGCATTTTCTATGGAGGTCGCCTGAGCGCTACCGCTCAGCAACCAGAAAAACACCAGGACTGCTAAGACAATTCGACTGACGCTTACCGAATAACCCTGTTTTTTTCCCCCGGACTCGATATTTTTTTTCATCTCTATGCCAAAGCCCTGACAATCCGTTCTCCAGCCTCATTAAGTCGAGCTTCGGGAACCGTCAGGGAAATTCGAAAATAACCCTCACCACTGGCGCCGAAACCATTGCCGGGAGTTACCAAGACCCCGGCTTTTTCCAGGAGCATGGCGGAAACCAGAGCGGAAGTCATGCCTTTGGGATTATTAATCCAGAGATAAAAGGTCGCTTTGGGCGAGTTCAGAGTAAATCCCGCTTGGCGCAGAAACTCAACCATCAGATCCCGCCGTTTGCGATAGATTTCATTCATCTCCATAACACAGTGCTGATCAGATGAAAGCGCCGCAATTGCCGCCTCCTGAACGGCCTGAAACACCCCGGAATCAATGTTGGTCTTAACCTTACCCAAACCCGAGACCAGATCCTGGTTGCCAATCGCAAACCCAACACGCCAGCCGGTCATATTATAGGTTTTAGAGAGAGAATGGAATTCGATACCAATCTCTCGAGCCCCGGGAACCTCAAGAAAGCTCAACGGGCGATAACCGTCATAGGCCATCTCCGTATAAGCCGCGTCATGACAGACGATAATGTGGTTTTTGGCCGCGAACTCGACGACCCGCGCGAAAAATTCGTGATCTGCGGTGGCCCCGGTCGGATTATTGGGATAATTGATAAACATCAGCTTGGCCCTGGCCGCGATCTCCGCCGGAATCGCGTCAAGTACGGGCAGAAATCCGTTTTCCTCCTTCAGCGGCATCAGGTAGGGAATTCCCCCCGCAAAACTGGTGGCGACGGAATACACCGGATAGCCAGGATCCGGAACCAGCACATATTCACCGGGATTGACAAAAGCCAGCGGCATATGCGCGATCCCTTCTTTGGATCCAATCAGGGAAACCACCTCTCTGGCTGGATCGAATCTGACCCCAAAGCGACGGGCAAACCAATCGCTTACCGCTTGACGATAGGAAAGCATGCCGACATAGGAAGGATACTGATGATTCTCAACCTTGACCGCGGCCTGTTGCAGACGACTGACAATATGGGCCGGAGTCGGCATATCCGGATCCCCCACACCCAGATCAATCACATCAATCCCCCGAGCCTCGACTTCGGCTTTCATAGAATCAATCGCGGCAAATAGATACGGCGGCAGTTGTTTAATACGGTCGGCATACTCAAATTTACGGTTCGTCAAGTTTAACTCCTTTATCGCTGTCGGGTCAGAGAACGGCGTGTTCTCCATAAAACCCGTTCTCTGAACAGATAATAATATGACTACTCAGTCTCGGGCGTTCCTCAGAGGTTCGCTATCTGTTTTTTTCAGCGCACAGGTTTTTTCAGCGCACAGGTTTTTTCAGCGCACAGGAAACCCCAATGACGGAATTTATACCCGACATGGGGTTTCGCTGAGAAAAGCAACAAACCTCTCGAAGCGTGGCGGAAACTCACCTGAACCGTCACGAAGTCGCAACTCGTCTGCGTAGCCACTCAAATATTACAAAAAGGGACACTGTTTCTGAATGAAACAGTGTCCCCATCATTTTACCCTTAAATTTAATGGCTTTGTAAAAAACACCGGTTCTCCCTGATAGGACCGGCACCGAAAACCTTTCGGCACAGGGAGCCTCACCTCTGAACAGGCCTCCCTCGCCGGATGAATGTTAATTCGTTGCAGGAAATCAAAACTGAAAATCAACCTTGATAAATCTCTTCGTTGAAGGTCTTGATCCACTGGCTGCGTAAAATTTCTTTTGCCCTCTGAATGTCATCAACCTCAATAATCAAAATAGCATCTTCACCCTTCAGGGTGATGTAAGGGTAGAGAGTCTCGACATTCACCCGCGCTTCTTTCAAAGCCCGCAAGACAACATTCAGCCCGCCTGGATGATCAGGGGTTCCAACCGCGATGACCTCTTTACTATAAACCGCGAAACCATTGGCCATCAGTACATTATAAGCCTGCTCCGGGGTATCGACGATAACCTTCAGACGATGGGGATCAAGTTCGGAACAAGCCATAATCCCTTTAATATTAATCTGCTCTTTCTCAAGAATCTCGCAGATCTGATTCAAGCGGCCCGGGGTATTATCAATTGCTATCGAAAGTTGGGTAATGGACATGTATTACTCCTGCAGAAATTTAAATTCACCTTTTCGCGCCCTGGTTTCCCAAAAACCGGGCTAAGCCAAATATCCGGCCCCTTTTTTCACGGCCTGACAACTGACTTCAAATAGTGCCTTTTTTCCTCCCATTAAATATTCAAGACCGGCAAAGATGGCCTCCTTACTAGGCACCCCAGCCAGCCTGGCAAAAACCCCGAGCATCACCAGATTGGCTGAGCGGTCACTACCCAGTTCAAGGGCGAGAGCGGAAGCCGGAATGGAATAGATATCGATGTCGCCGCGGGCGGGAACTTCTTCGGCCACCGATGAATTATAGATCAGTTTGCCGCCGGGCACCAGGCGGTGAATAAAAGCCGCGGCCGAAGGTTGGTTGAGCGCCACCACAATATCGGGTGCGGAGGCCACCGGCGAGGCGATCTCTTCATCCGCGATAGTAACCGTACAGTTGGCCGTTCCCCCGCGCATGGCCGCGCCATAAGCCGGCAGGTAGGTCGCATGAAAACCCTGAATCATGGCCGCAGTGCCCATAACGTTGCCAAGGGTGAGCACCCCCTGGCCGCCGGAACCGGCGCAAAGAGTCTTGACAATCATCCCTTTTCCTTCCTTCTCTCATCACGCTTATCGGTCAGCAAGCCCGGTTTGTATTCTTTCACCATTTCATCTTCAATCCACCTGCAGGCGGCAACCGGATCCATTTTCCAGTTAGTCGGACAGGGCGAAAGAACCTCGACAATCGAATAACCAAGCCCCTCGACCTGGGTCTGAAAGGCATTGGTAATGGCTTTTTTAGTTTTGCGAATACCGGCGGGGGTAGCTACCGTAACCCGTTCGGCGTAAGCCACCCCGGGAAAACCGGCTACCACATCGGTGATATGCAGAGGATAACCGTCAAACTCAGGATTACGGCCATTGGGCGAAGTCGTCGTACTCTGGCCCAGAACCGAAGTCGGGGCCATCTGTCCGCCGGTCATGCCATAAACCGCATTATTGATGAAAATAACGGAGATATTCTCGCCCCGGTTGGCTGAATGAATCGTCTCCGCCGTCCCGATCGCGGAAAGGTCGCCATCCCCCTGATAGCTGATCACAAAAAGGCCGGGATTGGCGCGCTTGGCTCCGGTGGCGATAGCAGTCCCCCTGCCGTGAGCCGATTCGATCACATCAAAATCAAAATAGTGATAGGCCAGCACCGCGCAACCCGCCGGACAAACAAGATAGGCCTTACGGCCCAGATCCATTTCCTCAAGCACTTCCGCTACCAGCCGATGGACAATCCCATGTCCGCAACCAGGGCAATAGTGGCTGACCACATCTTTTTTATAGTATTCGGGCCATTTGTTTAAAAGTTCCATAGACGATCCCTTATCTCGGTTGGACAACGAGCTTCATATAGATTTAAAGCTCTCAAAGGACGGCTGAAGTAAAGTTCTGCAAAAAAGCGGTCCGGCCTAACTTAACATCCGTCGATAATAGCGATGAATTACCCGGGAGAACTCAATCGGAGTCGGAATAACCCCACCCGGACGACCATGAAAGGCAATTTCAGCCTGCTGTCCTTCCAGCGAGAGTCTGACATCCTCAAGCATCTGTCCGGTACTCATCTCAAAGACCAGAAAATTCTTGATTTTATGAGCCACCTTCTGCAGAATTTTATCCGGAAAAGGAAAAAGCGTGATCGGCCGAATCAGTCCGACTTTAAGACCATCCTTACGAGCCCGCTTGATAGCTCCTTTGGCAATGCGTGCGGTAGTTCCATAAGCAACCACGGCAAAATCGGCATCGTCCATCATATAAAGCTCATACAGGGTTTCCTTCTCCGCCATTTCTTTATATTTACGCACCAACTTCCAGTTATGACGCTCCATCGCCAGGCCATCCAGAATCAATGACGCCTGGTAACGACTGGGGCCGTCACCGCGTCCCCGTAGAGCCCAAGGTTTCTCGGGCAGCGCACCAATCGGCTCAGGGAAGATCACGGGTTCCTTCATCTGCCCCATCATACCATCACCGATCAAAAGGATCGGAGTCCGGTAGGTATCGGCCAGCAAGAAGGCTTTAAAGGTCAGATCCGCCAGTTCCTGGACCGAGGCCGGAGCCAGCACCGGAGTCCGGTAGTCCCCGTGCCCGCCGCCCCGGGTTGACTGAAAATAGTCACCCTGAGACGGAGCGATATTACCGAGACCAGGCCCCCCGCGCATCATATTGACAATCACGGCGGGGAATTCAAAGCCGGCGAGAAAAGAAAGACCTTCCTGTTTCAGGCTGACCCCGGGGCTGGAAGAAGATGTCATCACCCGGGTTCCGGTCGAGGCCGCCCCGATAACCATATTAATCGCCGCCGTCTCACTCTCGGACTGAAGAAATACACCCCCATGCTTTCGCATGTTCACCGCCATATACTCCCCCAATTCGTTCTGGGGAGTAATCGGATAGCCAAAATAACATCTGCAGCCGGCCCTGATCGCCGCCTCGGCAATACAGTGATTACCGCTCACGAAAACTTTATCCACCATACACCTCTATCGCCAGGTCGGGACAAACCTGGGTGCAGACCATGCAACCGATACAGGCCCCCGGATTGACCGGTTCGGCCGGGTTGTAACCCATTTGGTTCATCTTTGCCGAAACCCCCAGAACCTCTTTTTTACAGGATGCGATACACAAACCGCAACCCTTGCAAAAATCGCGGCGTACCTTGACGGTAAACACCTTTTCTTTTTTACTCATTTTTAAATTTCCACTCTCAGACTCAAGAAGTCGAAATAACCATTGCGGCACTTCGTTCTCAGTTTGCGTAAGAATCTTAACCCGATCAAAGGGAGTCACTGTTAACAAATGAATGCAAAAAATTCAAGCTTTATTTGAGACTAAAAAAAACCGAGCCCAAAAGAGCCCGGCTTCCCCATTCTTGACCTGTACGGTAAAGTTTCAGCCGGCATTCACGCAACACGGCAAGACGCGCCAACGGCCCGACACTCCCCCGAAGCAGAGGTTCACCCAATAAAATTATTTTCCGGTAAAATCCAAGCCGGTCCGCAAACCTCAAAAAGAATCAAACAACATTTTCCCGAATCCATTGCACCGTTTCATCAACCGGGCTACCGGGAGTAAAAACTGCTTTAATACCAGCCTTTTTTAGTTGCGGAATATCATCTTCCGGAATAATTCCACCACCGAAAACCGGAATATCGTCAGCTCCCTTTTCCGCCAGAAGCTCAACAATTCTGGGGAAGAGATACATATGAGCGCCAGCCAGGCTGCTGACGCCGATAACATTTACGTCTTCCTGAATTGCCGTCGCGACAATCTCTTCCGGAGTTTGGTGCAGCCCTGTATAAACCACCTCAAAACCGGCATCACGCAACCCCCGGGCAATAATTTTAGCTCCCCGATCATGGCCGTCAAGCCCGGGTTTGGCAACCAGCACCTTAATCTTTTTCTCGCTCATGGGTCAATTCCTTGCACTATATATTAACAATTCTCTAATACGGAAGCGAGCCCCGCAACCCAGAAGTGGCCATGCGGCCCGCAAACCAGTCTCCCCATCAATTCATTTCCTTTCTTTTCAAAGCGGAAACAAACCAACTAAAACATACCCGGATCAGTATAGCGTCCATAAACCTTACGCCAACAATCACAGATCTCCTGAACGGAAACATACGACTTGACAGCTTCAATCAAATGCGGCATCAAATTATCATTACCCCGGGACGCTGTTTCGATCGCTTGCAGACATGTCTGAACCTTGGCCGCATCACGAGATTCCTTAGTCTTGGCCAAACGCTGATGCTGGCGTTTTTCAATCGCCGGATCAATTGTCAGAAGATCGACCTTCAGCGTCTCTTCCATGCGATATTTATTGACCCCGACAATGGTTTTTTCGCCCGAATCGATCTGACGCTGATAATTATAGGCGGCATCGGCAATCTCTTTCTGCGGAAAACCCACATCTATGGCTTTGAGAATGCCGCCCATATCATCAATTTTCTGAATATAGTCAAGGGCTTTCTTTTCCATTTCATTGGTCAGGGCCTCGATAAAATAGGAGCCCGCCAGTGGATCAATCGTATTCGTCACCCCGATCTCCTCGCCGATAATCTGCTGGGTCCGCAAAGCGATGGTGACGGCATGTTCAGTCGGCAGAGACAGCGTCTCATCAAGAGAATTGGTATGCAGAGACTGAGTACCGCCTAGAACCGAGGAAAGGGCCTGAAATGCAGTCCTGACCACATTGTTGTAAGGTTGCTGGGCCGTCAATGAACAGCCGGCTGTCTGCGTGTGAAAGCGCAGAAGCCAGGATTTAGGATCCTGAGCTCCGAAACGATCCCGCATGATCCGGGCCCACATACGGCGAGCAGCCCGATACTTGGCGATTTCTTCAAAAAAATCGACATGAGCGTTAAAAAAATAGGAAAGCCGGGGCGCAAAATCATCGACTTTCAAACCCCGGTCAATACAGGCCTGGACATAGCCGATGCCGTCGGCGATCGTGAAAGCCAATTCCTGAACGGCGGTCGAACCGGCCTCACGAATATGATAACCGCTGATACTGATCGTATTCCAACGCGGCACCTCTTTGGTACAGAATTCAACGGTATCGACGATGATCCGCATTGAGGGTTCGGGCGGCAGCATAAAGGTCTTCTGCGCGATAAACTCCTTAAGCATATCATTTTGAATGGTGCCGCCGATCTGATCCCGGCCAACCCCTTTCTTCTCTGCCACGGCAATATACATAGCCAAAAGAATCGCCGCCGGAGGATTGATGGTCATCGAGGTGGTGACCTTATCCATGGGAATACCCTCAAAGAGAATCTCCATATCCGCCAGGGTATCAATCGCGACCCCGCATTTGCCGACCTCACCCATGGCCATCGGACTGTCGGAATCGTAGCCCATCAAGGTCGGCATATCAAAAGCCGTGCTCAGACCGGTTTCACCATGCCCGAGAAGGTAGTGAAAGCGGGCGTTGGTCTCCTCAGCCCCCCCCATGCCGGCAAACTGCCGCATGGTCCAGAGACGTCCCCGATGCATACTGGCCTGGACCCCCCGGGTAAAGGGAAACTGACCAGGAAAGCCGAGATCCGTATCATAATCAAGCGCCGTGATATCCTCGGGGGTGTAAATATTTTTGATTTCCTCATCGGAAACCGTGGAAAACCGTTCCAGACGCTCAGGCGCCCTGGCTAGGCTTTTGGCCAGCAATTTATTCCACTCCTGGTGGCGGGCTGCGACCCTTTGTATAGACTCACCTGTAAACATCTAACTTTCTCCTTGAACCGAAGGTCAACCGACGCCTCAAAACCGGCATCGGGTAACCAGGCGGAAACTACCGCAACGATAGTATTTCAATCACCATGATCATTATAGACGACCGAGAATCTGTTGCGCAATAACCAGCCGCTGAATCTCAGAAGTGCCTTCGTAAATAGTGGTAACCCGAACATCCCGATACATTCTCTCCACCGGGTATTCAGCCGTATAACCGTTACCGCCGAGAATCTGAACCGCCTGATAACAGGAACGATTGGCTGCCTCGGAGGCGTAGAGTTTGGCCATTGAAGCCGCCGTCGTGAAAGGCTTCTTTTTCTGCTTCAGAAAGGCTGCCTGCAGAACCAGCAGGCGGGCCGCCTCAAGCTCGGTATAGGTATCGGCAATCCGCCACTGCAAGCCCTGAAAAGTAGCAATCGGACGCCCGAACTGTTCTCTCTCCTTGGCGTATTCACAAGCATAATCAATCGCTTCAAGACCGATACCCAAGGCCAAAGAAGCAATCCCGATGCGCCCGCCGTCCAACGCCATAAAAGCTATTTTAAGTCCAAAGCCTTCCTTGCCCAGCAGGTTCTCTGCAGGAATCAGACAATCTTCAAAAACGATTTCGCTGGTAATCGAGCCCCGCTGTCCCATCTTGTCTTCGGCCCGACTGACCGTAAACCCCGGAGTATTCTTTTCAACCAGAAAAGCGCTGATCCGCTGACTTCGGGGAGCGTCCTTGTCGGTCACCGCCCAAACCACGAAAACCCCTGCATATTCGGCGCTAGTTATGTAGATCTTACTCCCGTTTAATCGATAACCATCGCCCTCTCTAACCGCTGTCGTCTTCATGCCACCCGGATCGGACCCGGCCATGGATTCAGTCAGCCCGAAAGCTCCGGCGGAATATTCACCGCTGCAGATTCGGGTTACATATTTCTCTTTCTGCGCCTCCGTTCCGAAAGCACAGATAACCTCGGCCACCATATTCGTTACCGACATGGTCACCGCCGTCGCGGCACAAGCGCGAGCCACCTCAATCATACCGAGACTGTAAGGTACGACCCCGACTTCTGCCCCACCGTAAGTCTCCGGTATATTCATCCCCATAAACCCAAGATCAGCCATTTTCTTGAGATTACCGAAATCCATGCGATGTTCTTTATCAAGAATAGCCGCTTTGGGTTTAAGCTCGCTCTGAGCAAAATCCCGAACCACCTCCTGAATCATCAATTCATCTTCATTGAGAAAAAAATCCATTTATCCACCATCTTTCCAGGCGGTTGCAATTCCGGAAACAAACCGGAAAATCCAACCTACGCCCTAAAAAACATAGAACAACTTTTTATTCAATCGGCGCCCTGCGTACACCAAAACCCCTGCTTTGTCAATCAAAAACAGTTAACGTGAGCTGGCGAAACGAAGCCGGAACCATTTCCAGGCAACCACACGAAAAAAGCCCCGCTGCGGCATCCTGCGACAGCAAGGGCTTTTTAAATAATCAAGCCGGTATCCTCCAATCCACAAACGAAAAGAAAAGACCGAAGGCCTACTGCATTTCTTTCAGCTTGGCAACCAAGGCAGGAATGATCTGCTTCAGATCACCTTCAATACCGTAATCGGCAACATTGAAGATATTGGCTTCTTCATCCTTATTAATCCCAACAATAACCTTGGATGAGCCCATTCCTGCCAGATGTTGAATCGCTCCGGAGATACCGGAGGCAATATAAAGATTAGGACTGACCACCTTGCCTGTCTGACCTACCTGCGCGGCGTGTTCACGCCAGCCGGCATCAACTGCGGCCCGAGATGAACCCACGGCGGCGCCCAGAGCATCGGCCAGGTCTTCAATCAGCTTAAAACCTTCGGGACCACCCAAGCCCCGACCGCCGGAACAAATAATATCGGCTTCCGTCAACTCCGGCCGATTTCCTCCGGAGAGATTGACGGCGCTCACACTAACCTTAGCAGCCGGCACTTCAACCGCGAAATCAACTACGGCACCCGCGCCGGCGGCTTCTGCTGCGGAAAAGACATTCGGTCTTAAAGTCGCCATTCGCACCGGTCCGGCAACCTTGAAGGTCCCAATCGACTTTCCAGCATAGATCGGATGTTGAAAAAGGAAATCACCTTCATTAAACGCAATCGCCGTACAGTCGCTGACCAGTCCACAATCGACCCGCGCCGCCGCGCGAGCGGCGAGTTCACGCCCGATCGCACTGTGGCCAAGCAATACCAAGGCCGGATTTTCCTGGTTGATATAGGCAGCCAGAACCGCAGCATAACTTTCGACCGTGTAGGTGGCCAAAGCGGCATGATCAGCCACCGCAATTTCGTCAACCCCATACTTCTTAAGATCTTCCGCCAAACCGGCTACGCCACTGCCGATCAGCAGGGCTTTCAGAGTTTCACCGGAGGCCGCAGCCAGCCGTTTGCCTTCACTCAAGGCTTCAAAGGTGATTTTACGCAAACTCCCACCACGCTGTTCAACGCAAACTACAATACTCATCTTATCATTACTCCCTTAGATAACCTTGGCTTCATCTTTGAGCAGCTGCACCAGCTTAGCCACCACTTCGTTAACCTCACCAGTCAACTTCTGTCCAGCTTTACGAGCCGGCGGCAATTCAGCAGCCGTCATCACCACCTTGGAAGCAACATCCTCGGCACTGAGACCGAGATCTCCCAGAGACAGCACGTCAAGTGGTTTACGTTTGGCTTTCATAATCCCCGGCAATGAAGGATAACGTACCTCATTCAACCCTTTCTGCGCGCTGATCAGCGCCGGCAGGGAAAACTCCAGAGTTTCGGTTCCACCATCGATTTCACGGGTCGCGGTCGCTTTGCCATCACCAAGAACCAATCCGGTCACGACATTGGCTTGAGCCAAATCAAGCTTTTCCGCCAGCCGTGAAGGCACCTGGGCAGCGCCATCATCCACGGCTTCCTTGCCGGTGAAAACGATATCATAGCCGGCTTCCTTTTCACTCAGAAGCTTAGCCAATGCCAACGAAACCGCCCGGCTGTCGGCTTTAGCCAACGCCGGATCGTTAATCAGAATCGCACGGTCAGCCCCCATAGCCAGACTGTAACGCAAAGCTTCCTGGGCTTTGTCACCACCAACCGTGACGACCAGAACCTCGCCCCCATTTTTTTCCTTGGTGCGAATGGCTTCTTCAACCGCGAATTCATCATAAGGATTGAGAATCAGGTTTACTCCCTGGTCAGAGATCTGACCATCGCCACCGATAACAATCTTGGCCTCGGTGTCAAAGGTCTGTTTGATACAGGCTACAATCTTCACAACAGCTTCCTCCTCTACAAGTTGAATTTTTAACCACGTCTCAACTGTCAATGTATACGGACCAGCGGGGATCAACCGGTCACCCCACCCTGGATGCAGAACGGTTCGGTCCGACGGACCAAACCGAACCACAACTCCTATCAATTATTATTTCAGCACATTACTGGCGATAACCAGACGCATGACCTCACTGGTACCTTCATAAATCTCCGTAATTTTGGCGTCCCGGAAATAGCGTTCCAGAGGATAATCCGTGGTATAACCGTAGCCACCGAGAATCTGAATCCCCTGGGTGGCGGCCTTCATCGCGGTTTCGGAAGCCATCAGTTTGGCCATGGCTGCTTCCTTGCCGAAAGGCAGCCCCTGATCTTTCAGATAAGCGGCCCGATGGGTCAGAAGCCGAGCCGCTTCATAATGAGTCGAAAGATCGGCCAGCATCCACTGAATCGCCTGCAGCTGAGCAATGGGTTTACCAAACTGAACCCGCTCTTTCGCATAAGCAGTCGCATCCTCAATCGCGGCCCGGGCAATCCCCAGGGCCTGTGAGGCAATCCCGATCCGCCCGCCATCGAGCGTGGTCAAGGCCACCTTAAATCCTTTACCCATTCCACCAAGCAGGTTTTCCTTGGGAATCCGGCAATCATCAAAAACCAGCTCCGCCGTCGAGCTGCCGCGAATGCCAAGCTTGTCCTCGAGAGTACCGACGCTGAAGCCGGGATTGTCAAGGTCAACAATGAAAGCGCAGATGCCACGATGTCCCTGGCTCTTATCGGTCTGCGCGATAACCACCGCATAATCGGCTTCATTACCATTAGTGATAAATATCTTACGCCCGTTAATAACCCATTGATCGCCGTCAAGCACCGCCATCGTCGACAGATTAGAAGCATCGGAACCGGCATTGGGCTCGGTCAGCCCCAAGCAGCCAAGTTTGCGCCCGCTGGCCATGTCGGCCAGATACTTTTTCTTCTGTGCTTCGGTCCCGAAAATTTTAATCGGCTCACAGGCCAGGGAATTATTAACCGACATGATAACACCGGTCGCAGCACAGTGCCGGGAGATTTCCTCGATAGCAATAGCATAACAGATATTGCTCATCCCGGCGCCTTCATATTCAACCGGCACACTAACCCCCATCAAACCTAATGCGCCCATTTTCTTGACCGTGGCGGCCGGATATTTATGTTCTTTATCCACCTCCTTGGCGATTGGTTTAACTTCCTTCTCGGCAAAATCCCGCGCCATCTGCAACATCATTCTTTCTTCATCGGTGTAAGCAAATTCCATAACGCATTTCCTCAATACAAAAAAATTATCAGCCATGTACCCGCGGCCGGCAAAAATGATCCGGACTAGCTTCGTAGGCACTGCCACCGACTTCGTTCCCCTTCAACCGTCATCACTGCGACGCAGTTCTGTATCCGCCGCAGGCCTCAGTTTTCCAGGCGCCTCGCATTCGAAGTTGTTACTGTGCCATCCCGTTTTTTACGATTTTCAAACGTTGCCACGGGTTTATTAAGGTTTGTCCGGCACAAAAGAAGATCGCACAAGTCTCAGTTGTATTCGTAAAAGCCACGCCCACTCTTGCGCCCCAGAAAACCAGCGTCAACATATTTTTTCAACAGTGGACAGGGGCGATATTTGGAATCACCCAAGCCCTGATGGAGAACGTTCATGATCGCCAGGCAGGTGTCCAGTCCGATCAGGTCGGCCAGGGCCAGCGGCCCCATCGGGTGGTTCATACCGAGTTTCATCACATTATCAATGTCCTCCGGCTTACCGACCCCCTCGAAAAGGCAATAGACGGCTTCGTTGATCATCGGCAAAAGAATCCGGTTGGCGATAAAACCGGGATAATCATTGGCTTCACAGGAAATTTTCCCCAGGCGCGTAGAAAGTTTGACCACCGCCTCAAAGGTTTCGCCATCGGTTGCCAGACCACGGATAACCTCGACCAACTTCATGACCGGAACCGGATTCATGAAATGCATGCCGATGGTTTTCTGCGGCCGCCTGGTAGCCGCGGCGATGCGGGTAATTGAAATCGACGAAGTGTTAGAGGCCAGAATCGCCGACGCCGGACAGATACGATCAAGCTGAGCGAAAATATCCAACTTGATTTTCTCATTTTCAGTCGCAGCTTCAACCACGAAATCTACGTCCTTCATATCCGCCAGCTGAGTGGTCGTCTTGATGCGTCCCATCACCGCATCCATCTCAGCCTGATCCATTTTCCCTTTGTCAACCGAACGTTGCAAATTCTTTTTAATAACCGCCAGGCCTTTTTCGACAAAGGCATCTGCAATATCATGCATCACTACCTGCAGCCCGGATTGAGCGGCCACCTGGGCAATCCCGTTACCCATCTGCCCGGCCCCGACAACTCCAAATCTTTTAATCTCCATATGCTTCTCCTGAATCAGCAAACCGCCTGCAAAACCTACTGCATACAGGCTGATGAAATTGAATATAACTTAAACTCCAGCCGGCGGCCAGATCAGCGTCTTTCAACCACCATGGCCGCGCCCTGACCACCGCCGATACAAAGAGAGGCGAGACCACGCTCGGCATCATTTCTTTCAAGAACGTTCAACAGGGTCACAAGAATGCGGGCTCCGGAACAGCCGATCGGATGACCCAGAGATATTCCACTGCCGTAGATATTGGTTTTATCCATACTAATTCCGAGCTCACGCACACAACCAATCGCCTGCGAAGCAAAGGCTTCATTGAGCTCGAAGTAATCGATCGCCTCCAGACCCATGCCGAGCCTTGACAACAGCCGTTTGATCGCCGGCACCGGACCCAGACCCATGTACGCGGGATCAAGACCGCCTGACTGGAAACCTTTGATTACAGCTTTAACCTTCAGGCCCATGGCCGCCGCTTTTCCCGGGGTCATCAAAAGCAGAGCGGCCGCAGCATCGTTAATACCGGAAGCGTTGCCTGCAGTAACCGTACCAGTTTTTTTGAAGGCCGGGCGCAGCCGCCCCATTTTTTCGACCGTGGTATCCATCGGCCGTTCATCAATGGAGAACGCAAGCGGATCCTTTTTATGTTGAGGAATCATCACCGGAACAATCTCTTCCGTAAACATGCCGGCAGCGATCGCGGCCCGGGCCCGTTGATGGGAAAGGGCGCCGAGTTCATCCTGCTCACGACGACTGATACCATAAAGCTCAGCAATATTTTCTGCCGTCAATCCCATATGATAACCGTAAAAAATCTCCCACAGTCCGTCATGCACCATCAGGTCGACGGCTTCGACATTCCCCATTCGCGCCCCCCAGCGGGCCGTCGGCAGGGCATAAGGAATCCGGCTCATATTTTCCATGCCGCCGGCGATTACCACCTCGGCCTCGCCCAGAGCAATCGACTGGGCCGCCAGAGCCACGGCCTTCAAACCCGAAGCACAAACCTTGTTAATCGTAAACCCACCGAATTCACAGGGAAGCCCCGCCCGAATCATGGCCTGGCGGGCAACGTTCTGACCTTGCGCCGCCCCAACCACATTTCCCATGATCACTTCATCGACCTGCAATTCGGTCAGGGCCGATTCCCACGCGCCATATTTACTTCCGATTTCACAATCATGGCCTTGTAAGGCCTTAGGGCGGGCAGCGGCGACATCGGCTCCGACCTGGGGACGACAACCGATCTTTTCGAGAACATTCCTGATAACGGTGGCGCCGAGATCAACCACCGGAATATCCTTAAGGCTGCCGCCATAGGTTCCGATCGCAGTCCGGGTGGCACTGACGATTGCTACTTCACGCATTTTCGCATCTCCTATAAGTATGATTGTCACTGAGCTCAGATAACGGTTCGCTTAATACTAAGCCAGATTTTCTATAACCATGGATACCGCCTCAGCGCCACCCAGACAAAGCGACGCCATGCCATAACGTTTCTGCCGACGCCGCAGGGCATAAATCAAAGTAGTCAGAACCCGGGCTCCGGAACAACCAATCGGATGCCCCAGGGCCACGGCGCCACCGTTGACGTTGACACGGGCAGGATCAATGCCAAGTGCCTTGATGATAGCCACACTAGAGGTGGCGAAAGCCTCATTTATTTCATGCAGATCGATATCATTGATTGCAAGACCGGCCTTTTGCAAAACCTTCGGGATCGAATTGATAGGAGCCACCAGAACGTCCTCCAGAGGAACCCCAGCCGCCCCTTGCGCGACGATCCGGGCCAAAGGCTGTAATTTAAGTTCAGAAGCTTTAGCGGCACTCATGACCAGCATGCAGCTGGCCCCGTCACTGATTTTAGAGGCGTTGCCGGCGGTAACAATACCATTACGATCAAAAGCAGGACGCAATTTAGCCAAGGCTTCCAGAGTTGTCGCCCGCGGTCCTTCGTCCGTAACAAAGGCATAAGGATCACCCTTGCGTTGAGCTATCATCACCGGCAAAATTTCATCGGCAAACAGGTTATTTTCTATCGCGGCCAAGGCTTTGGCATTTGAGTCGATGGAATACTGATCCATGGCTTCACGGGTAACGGAAAACTTTTTACTGACCAGCTCGGCCGTATAGCCCATATGGTAATCATTGACCACATCCCAGAGACCGTCATGTACCATGCAGTCGACAAGCTGACCGTTGCCCATGCGCAATCCGCCCCTGGCCCCAGGCATATAATAAGGAATATTACTCATGCTTTCCATGCCGCCGGCAACGATGATTTCAGCATCCCCGGCCTTGATCGCCTGTTCAGCCAGCATCACCGCCTTCAAACCCGATCCGCAGACCTTATTAACCGTAATCGCACCGCCGGCCATGGGCAAACCGGCTTTGATCATGGCCTGGCGACCCGGATTCTGGCCCAGCCCGATGGGCACGACGTTGCCCATAATTACTTCATCAACCAGGTTCTTATCAAGGCCGGCCCTTTCGATGGCGCCGTTGATGACCAGAGCTCCAAGCTCGGTCGCCGTGAGAGAGGACAGAGCGCCCTGAAAATTTCCGATCGCCGTCCGCAGCGGCGCAACAATGACTACATCCTTAACCATTTTAATCTCCTCAAGAACACTAAACTATTGACTTCTAATGCGGAAGCGAGCCCCGCAGCCCAAACCCGGGCCTTGCGGACCGTAATCAAGCTTTTTCATCAGTTCATTTCCTTAGTTTTTTCAAACCGAAAATCAACGGCGCAGGACTAAATTTCGAACCGGTTACTCTATATTTTTGGCGCAGCGCTCTCGCCTCCAACTATTTTTTCAGCAAGACCACATCCTGATAGTTATGACCGCCGGGATAAATTACAATTTCATCAAAATATCTTCCCCAGACATCAACCAGGTATTTTGTACTCAAAAAAACATTGCTGTTATAAGTTTTAGCTGTTTTATAAGTAAATACCATTCTGTCTTTCGGCATGGGAGAAGCGAGAAAGGATGGGGTTACATCGTACTCTGCAATATATTGATTCCCATCGACCAGCGCATCATAAATCCCATCTCCCGCTTTCATCCCCTTCCAGGTATTTTCAGTGTGAACCGTCAAGTAAGCGACGCCTCCTTTTCTCAGAATGCGCCTGAGTTCCAACAACCATGCATGTTCAAGCAAATCTATGTGAGAAAAAACTGAAAAAGCATATAAACAGTCAAAATAATTATCCTCAAGGGGCAAATGAGGCAAACTGGTACTCTGAAAAGCCCTTATCTTTCCAGGAAGATACCGTCTCACCCATTCGACATGACGACCATTGATATCACTACCCCAGACTTCAATTCCATTTTCCTGGGCGGCAAAATGTCGCAACACCCTGCCGGTGGCACAGCCAAAGTCAAAAATCCGTGACCCAACTGCCAGCTCTAAGCCATGGGCTGAAGCCCGCTGCTTTATCAAGCAATAATCAAGCAAACCGCTCAACCAGAAATCATAATGTCTCTCACCATGATACCCTTCTCGGTCAACAGTCAAAGGCAAAGGATAATTGTCCTTGGCGAGACATTCTTCAAGATTGGGCTTTAACTCCAGGGAAGCAAAGGAAGTATAAACCTCACCGCCGAGATATTTTTCAGCTGCACTGAGCTTGGCGAACCCATTTTCTTCCGAATTTATGGACAGGGCTGAAACCAGGGTTCCAAAGGTAAAATCATTGCCCTCCGGTCCTCCAGCGACAACGGCGTGCCGTTGAATAAAATCGATTGCCCGCTGTTTCAGTCTTGGTATCATTATTAGCGTCACCTTAATCTGGTCACTGGCCGCAGGTAAATTCATGCACCCAAATGACGTGGAGATTAATTTATTTCAGAAATGAGCTATGTATATACCACGTCTCCTGAATTTCCATGCCACCAACTTACAATCAGACAATCTGTGCTGCTTTCAGATCTGCTATTTCCTCGGCGCTGAGCCCCAGGCCAAGTAGGATTTCATCTGTATGTTCTCCCAGACCCGGCGCTTGCCGGTGCGCGGAGGGCTTGAAGCCGTCAAGCATCACCGGACAATTCGTCTGCGTAAGATAACGCCCATCAGGCAAAGGAAGCCGCCAGAACATCCCACGGGACTGAAAATGAGGATCAGCCTGGACTTCGGCCATGGTGCGCAACACCTCACAACAGGTGTCACGGCCGGCCAACAACTCTCGCCAGGCCTGGGCCGAACGCGCGGCAAACAAAACCTCCAACTCCCTTTTCAGATATTCTTGCCGGGCCGGCTCCTGATGATCACCGGCAATCAGGTCTTCCCGACCAACCGCAGCGCAGAAATTGCGCCAGAATTTTTCTTCGAGAGCGCCGAGAGCAATTTCCCGCCCCTCTGCGGTCCGGTAGATCTGATAACAGGCCAGCTGCCCGTTAAAAATCGTCGTATCCGGAGACGGCTCCAGCCCCAGGGCATAATGATATGCGGAAAGCAGAGGCAGCATGCTGACCAAACCATCGGTCATGGAAATATCCAGAAAGGCTCCGGGGCCGCCTTTCAGCACCCTGACATAAGCGGCCAGAATCGCGCCGGCCGCGGTCAGAGCCCCGCCGGCAACATCGGCCACCTGAATTCCGGAAAGATTTGGGATTTCGCGATTGGCAGTGGTATTGAGAACCCCGGCTTCCGCCATATAGTTAAGATCGTGACCGGCCTTGAAAGCTTCCGGTCCACTGTGACCGTAACCGGTGATCGAGCAGTAAATCAGTTTCGGCTTCAGGGCGCGCAGTTCCTGATAGCCGCAACCCAGACGCTCCATCACCCCGGGGCGAAAGCTTTCCAGCAATACATCGTACTCAAGAACCAGCCGACGTAGCAGTTCTCGACCGGAGGTCGACTTAAGATTCAGGGTCAGAGATTTTTTATTGCGATTGACCGCTAAAAAAAAAGCGCTGATACCATCTACCAACGGAGCCCAGCCCCGTAAGTAGTCACCCTCGCCCGGGGCTTCAACCTTCAGAACTTCAGCGCCGTAATCGGCGAGCACCATACTACAGAAAGGTCCCGGTAAAAGCCGGGTAAGATCCAAAACTTTAAGACCCTGAAGAAGATCATATTGAACATTTTCAGACATCATCAGAGGGCTCCAAAGTCAGTTAACGTTAACTGTTAAGCAAGGATCTGAAAAACGGGGTCATTTTCTTCATTATCATGACCCCGCCGCCCTACTATTTTTCCTCTATTTTTTCAAGAACTTTTTCTTTTTCCACCAACTTCACAAAATGACACAATTCGCAACGATCAGCTTTCGTGTCAGCCTGGTGGCATTCTCCCAGAAAACAGCCCTGCATTCTCGGACGGTTGGTTGCAATCGCGTATTTATCATGGGCTACCGCGTAATGACAGACCATGCAGTCATCAATTTTGACTTTTTCGGCCTTATAATGCTTGGCATGGGAGATCTTGACAATCCGCGTGCTTTTAACCTCCTGCAATTTAGGAATCTCGGAATGACAGCGTAGGCAGTTTTCATTCAAAACCGAGCGGCCGCTGTTGTAATGCACCGGAATGATTTTGTCCCGATAATGAACAATCGGATTGCTGCCTGATTCAGGAAAGGCGCCCAGAGGTTTAGTGTGACACTCATAGCAGGTCACTTTGGCGGCCGGATGAGACTGAGAGGAGTGCCATAGCTCATGGATTGTCGGATGACAACTACGACAAAGTCCATCATCCTTATCAGTGTAACGAGCAATCGCAAAAAAACCAACTATCACTGAAACCACGATACCGATTATCAAACTGGTCTTCAACCAGACCGGCTGATCACTATAGAAGCTGAAATCAATCTTCATACGCTTTTCACCTAATCACATCCTTCTGCTACGGAGTATCAGCCCAGCAACTTCTTCAAGTGACTGCGGCTAAACGCCAGAAAGGCACAACTTTGCTGGTTACGGTTCTGTAAAAAAGTCAGCGGCCAAGCCACCGAAATATCCTTAGAGTTTCGGAGATAACCAAGATTTACAGGATGGTTATTCCACTTTCTCCAACCAATCGACTCAACCCGCCGGTTGAAATTTTTTTGTCGACCCAATCAAACCTTTTTGAGGCGCACCGTCGTATCAAGCGTAGTCATGCCGGAATTTTCCCGGTCTCTATCGCTTTTAAAAATACGTCTGATATCAACGCCATTTCCTTTTTCCTGCCACCAGATCGGCTCGACCTTATCCCAGGAGCGCAAACGAAAGGAAAATGGGGTAAAATGAATCGGATTATGTATCAGCAACGAACGGGTCATGGGATCACTGTCGGCAATGGCTCGGGCTTTGGCAACCTTCCCCATCTCCGTATGACCGAGCCCCAGGGCAATCGCCACGCAGGAAGGATGAATGGCTTCGCTGAGCCAGGCTCGTACTTCCAGGGTACCAGCTTTAGTTTTAACCTGAACCAGGTCACCCTCCGAAATTCCCAGACGAAAAGCCCGCCGAGGATGAATCCACAAGGGATTATCGTGCCTTAACTCGGATAAATACTTTGAATTGGCCGTCAAATTATCAAGTTCGTGCCAACGGTAAGGAATCAGGGTAAAGTTATCCTCTGCGCTTATTTCCAGGGACTTCGCAAAAGGTGCAAATTTGCTGATGGTAAGCGATGGCCTCAAATCAGCCGTTTCAAACTTGTCTTGATAGCACTGAAAACCACTGGCCTGCAATTTATGCCAAGCGATCCCGGCGGCGGCAAATTGAGGGGCAGAAAACTGCTCTTCCAGCCAAGCCTTGAACCTCGGAGCCGCGTTCTCACTCTCACCTGCGAGAACCTTTTCCAGTTCCAGCACAATCTGGTTGAAATCCCGAGTCTCTCCGACCGGCTGCCGCCGGGTCGCAAACAAATCGAGATTGTTCGCCTTCGCCTGCCGTAAAAGCAGAATTTCATCAACCAGCTGCGAAACCGGCTGGCGCAGCGAGAGAACTCGACGACCGTCGGCCAGGGGCATATCCGCCACCCCCCAACCCTCAAGTTCAGTCGCCGCCGGGAGAATAATATCTGCAAAAACCGAAGTTTCAGTGAGATGGGTATCAATTGCCAGATGAAAGGGAACTTTATACGGATTGCGCCACAACACATGGGAATAGGGTCCGCTGAAGGTCGCGAAAGCGGGATTGCAGGCATAGCTCAAAACCGCCGGCCGGTTACCCTTGCCTTGCAGCCAGTCGGCAAACCAGTCCAGTGAAACTCGCTCTCGTTCACGTTGACCGGCACACCGTCCGAGACCGGAGCCCAGTCCGTCCTCTTCGCTGTAATAATACAATCCTCCGGGACGTCCCAGGCTGCCGAGGAGCACATTCAAAAGTTCTACGGCCGCCGCACTATGCCAGCCATCGTGGGCCGACAGCAATTCCTCATCATAAATCGCCATGGCCGGGGTTTTACGCGCCATTTCACGGGCCAGATCCGTGATCTGACCTTCTTGCAAACCAATCCGGTCGGCAACCAGGGACGGCTGATAGCTTTTCAGCAGCGCTTTTAATTCATCGACTTTAAGCCTCTGTCGGGAAAGGGAGCGGGCGTCATAAAGACCACTTTCAAGCAGACAATAAGCCAGGGAGCGGGCCAAGGTCCCGTAATCAGCCGGAGCCACCGGCAACCAGAGGTCGCTGCGGCCTCCGGTATTGTTTAAACGCCCACTGACGGTCACCAGTCTAGCCCCGTTCTTTACTCGTCCGGCAATCAGCTGACGCATATCGGTCAACATCTGCGATCCCCTGATATAAGGATCGGCGGCGAAGTTAAGAATGAAACGACTGCCGGCAAAATCACGATGACAGCCACTCACTCCATAAAGCTGCAGGCGCAATTTCTTCAGGGCCTGATCAGGCAAATCTTCCACCGCCAGCGCCTGAGGGAAGAGTTCAAGCAAACGCTCCTCCATAAGCTCGCTGCGCCCCAGTAAAAGGGCCACTCCGGTTCCGCCGGCGGCCTTGTAGGGTGTCAGCTTTTCCGCGATCAGCCGATAGGCTTCAGCCCAACTGACATTCCGCCATTTACCACTGCCGCGCTCGCCATCTCGTACTTTGGGTTGTAAAATCCGATCCGGATCGTAGAGCCGATCAAGCTGGCCATAGGCTCGAGCGCAAAGTTTACCTTCATTGAGAGGATGAGCCGGATTGCCATGCAACATCACAATCCGATCCCCTTCTCTATAAGATATCAAGCCGCACCGATTCTCACAAAGCCCACAGGTCGTCGGCATTGGATTTCTGAATTTCCTCAGGGTCCTGGCCTGCTGACGATTCCACGGCTTACGATACTTTTCCGCCAGCTTTAATGTATCCGGCAAGGCCAGGGCACCGCCGCTGACCGCCCCCAGTTTCAAAAAATTTCTGCGATCTATTTTCATCTCAAAACGTCCTTTTGCAAGACTTCCCTACATCAGGGGAATGGCCTGACCGCCATACACGGTAACGATCCGCATGGCCAAAATACCGACCATATTCATCACGGCGGCGACTACAAGCCAGAAATAGCTGCGGCGCATTCCCGGAATCATGACAATTATCATGGGTATCACTTTTCCGATCAGGTTTTCAACGATCACAAACCAGAATGACATCTTGCCGAACAACATGAAGTGCGCTACCTCCTGAGCCTCCAGCTTGGAGTACAGGAGAACGCTGTAATCACAAAAAACCAGAAAGAGGTCAACCGCCAACAGCCAGCCCAAAAGTTTAGCCAGACTACCGATAAGTTCATCATTAATGACTTTTTCGGCGGTAAAAAAACGATCCCGAATCATAATCAGCAGAATCATCATCGAGATTCCGGAAACCATGGCCGAAAACAGAAAAACGATCGGCATCAGACCGGTATTCCAATAATCTCGCGCGACTCCGAGGGCCAGGATCCAGCCGGTATAACCATGCACGGAAAGGGCCATAGGAATGCCGATCAGGCCGAAAATCTTAGTCATTTTCATATTCCCCCTGAACATGAAAATACCGTAGATTATCGAGTTGATCGGGTAGAGCATCAATAGAAAGGCTCCATATGACATAGCCGATACGGGATTTAAATACACGAAATGGTTCCAAACCGATTTAATCGGCCAGCCGACCTGCATAAGGAGGAACTGCGGCGCCAGCAGCAACAGGATTACCGCCGCGACCACCCCCATTTTACTGGCCGGTTTAAACTTGCTCATACCGAAGCCGTAAGAAAGCGTGGAAATCATGAAAGATCCGGCGCTTAATCCCGTACAATAGAAATAGTAAGAGATCAGAAAGGCCAGAGTGGTCTGATATTGAACATCGAAAACTACTTTTCCCATATCAGTTTAGCCTCCCGCTTAATCTCCATCGTCGCCGGATCAAGTCCGATATAATAGACTCTTGGACCGGTACCCATTTCCGGTTTCAGGGTGGCCACAGCCTCGGTCGCTACTAGTCTGGCCACTTCGCTCTTGGGATCGTTAAGATTGCCGAAAATCCTCGCACTGCTGGGACAGGCCTCAACACAACTCGGCTGCAGCCCAGCATCCACCCTGGTACTGCAGAAATCACATTTATCAATCATCCCTTTCTGGGGATGAATATATCTGACCTCGTAAGGACAAGCCGACATACAGTAACGACAACCGACACAAAGATGCGGGTCGACCATAACGATACCGTCCTCGCGTTGCCAGGCGGCATTAACCGGACAGACTTTGACGCAGATCGGATTCTCACAGTGATTGCAGAGTGTCGGTCGGAAAGCCCGGACAACATCCGGATATCCACCCTTTTCAATTTCCTTGACCCACGCGCGCCAGATCCCCAATGGAACATCATTTTCAATCTTACAGGCGATTTCACAGGTATGGCAGCCGACGCAGCGATTCAGGTCGATTACCATCCCCCAGCGCGGCAGGTTTTTATCTCTTTTCTGATGCGAATTGGACATGGTTTTCCTCACTCGCCTCCTTCTTTACGATAATAGCCGGCCGAGCGGTATAACACGAAGAGCAGGAGCGCCCCGGCGGCTCCGACCAGCAGAAGTAACACCGATAACCCGTAGAAATTACGCAGACACCAGACCGGGTACTGTTTTTCATAATCAGGATAGAGATGAAAGGGTCCCAGACCGGCCAAGGAGATCTCCTTTTCCGTGCGTTTAGTGTCATGGCAGCGGGCACAGGGAGCCTCGCTGACTTTTTCGCCGTGAGCCGCTTCACCCTGATGACAATCAAGACAATTGCCCCGATCATAATCGAAACTTAAATCTCCTTTGCGATGCGCTTCCAGACGAAAGGTTGAAAGCCGTTCAAGCATGGTTGAAAGCTTCCTCTCTTTATGACAGACGCCGCAAGTCTCTGTCAGGTTGGCCCGGTTGACCGTGGATTGTTCTATACGAGCACCGAAAATATAGTGCCGGGTATGACAGTCGTAACAGTTGGGGGCATCCTTCTTCCCGGCCAGTAAAGCCTTGCCGTGTTTGGTCTGCAGATAATAACTATCGGTCATGAGCTTTCTTTTGGGTATCTTGATACCTTTTTCAGCCAGTCGTTTCCGGGCTCCAAGAGGAAACAGTCCCTCGCTATCCGAATGACAGGCAAGGCAGTTCACTTTGGCGAAGCCGCTCCGACAATGCCGAGCCGCGGCGGCGTCTTCATGACAATCGACACACTCAAGCTTTTGCGCATGCAGGGTTTGCTGATAAATTTTGGCATCAACCTGAAGCAGAGCCTGGGAACCATCAAGCCGCCCGGAGGCCAGATTAGGTTCCTTGTGACATTTCATACACTCTTCGGTCGTTCTCAGTTTGGGCACCTCAAGCGGTATCGGCAGCAGGCCATCTTCCTCGAGCATCAGAACCGGCTCTGCAGAGGCATTCGTCAGCGTGGTTGCCCGCACCTGCCCGGCGGGGAAAAGTCCGCCGAGCACCAAACTCAGCCCTACACTCCAGAAAAGCCAACGATTCTTCACGCGCAGCCGCCCCTTCTCCGGAACCACCTGCGTTATCAATTTCCTAAACATCCCCAACCTCCAGGGCTTCCGCAACCAGTTCAACCACATCCTTAACTTTGACGTCCATTTCCCGATTATGAAACTTCAACCCATCTTCAAACATTACCATACAGAAGGGACAGGCGGTCACCGCGATTTCCGGATGCTGCGCCAATGCCTGGCCGACCCGGTTATCGTTGATTTTGGTACCCAGGGTTTCCTCCATCCACATGCGCCCGCCTCCGGCTCCGCAGCAGAAACCACGCTTGTGATGGCGTTCCATCTCCGCCAATTCTAGCCCGGGAAGCTCACGCAAAATCGAGCGCGGCTCCTCATAAACCTCATTGTAGCGCCCCAGATAACATGAATCATGATAAACCGCCCGAACCGCCAGAGGACGTTTCAACTGCAAGCGCCCTTCACGCAGCAATTGCGCGACAAATTCGGTATGATGCATGACATTGTAGTGTCCACCCAACTGCCGGTAATCTTTCTTCAGAGTGTTGTAACCATGCGGGCACATTACCAGAATATTCTTAACGCCGTAAGCGTTCATGGTCTCAATATTTTCCATGGCCAGCGTCTGATAGAGATATTCATTACCCATTTTCCGGGCTGAATCGCCACAACATTTTTCTTCAGCACCGAGAATCGAAAACGAAACCCCTGCCGCGTTCAGAACCTTGACAAAAGCATTTGTCACCTTTTTGTAACGGTCATCGAAAGAGCCTGAGCAACCAACCCACAACAAGTAATCAACCGCACTGTTCTCCGCGAAAGTAGTAACGTCCTTGCCTTTCGCCCAGTTGCCCCGATCAGCCCAGCCGAGGCCCCAGGGGTTGCTGTTATTCTCGAAATTTTTAAACACGGTCTGGACTTCGACAGGGAAACTGCTCTCCATGAGAACCAGATTTCTTCTCAAATCGACAACCTTGTCAATGTGCTCGACGAACATCGGGCAGACTTCCATACAAGCCCGGCAAGTCGTACAGGACCAGACTTCGTCCTCGCTCACATAACTGCCCAGCAAGGGCTTTTCGTCATCGGGCAGCCCCCAGGTAAGATCTTCTCCGTCTGACCGCCTCTTTTTGATAAGCGCGGCTTTATCGTAAAGACATTGACGGATATCCTGGACCAGCTTTTTGGGTGTCAACGGTTTGCCGGTGAGATAAGCGGGACAATTGTCCTGACAACGACCGCAACGGATACAAGCGTCGCTGTCCATCAGTTGTTTCCAGGTAAATTGATGGACATGGGCGACCCCGAAAGTCTCCGAATTTTCCACATCAAGCAGGCTGACGACGCCTTTGGCTCCGGTCGAACGATAGTAGTTATTGAGAATACCGCTGATTACATGAAAAAGTTTGGTATACGGCATGGTGCCGACAAGCAGGATGACGGCGTAAAAATGAACCCTCCAGACCCAACCGATGGTCTGTCCGTCAAAGCCGGAACTGAAGGGAGAAAGGGCGAAGGCAATCAGGGATCCCAGTGGGGCGAACCAGCTTCCTTCCGGAGTGGTTATCGCCAGACGCAGGCCCTCCACCGCAAAACCGCTGAGAAAAATAAAAAACAGCCAGAGCAAAAGCAGGCCATCCTCGTTCCCTCGTTCGTCAAGACGCTCGGCTTCAAGGACATAGCGCCGGTAAACCGCCATCAACAGACCGATCAGAGCCAATCCGCCGATCAGATCGAGAACCAGGGATATACCACCAGCCGCCGCAGGTGCCAGAGCAGCGATGTGAAGCTGGGCAAAAACCACGGCCAGGAATGGAACCATAAAACCAAAGAAAATGAACAGGTGCATATAGCCGGGCCAGGATTCCTCCATAATCCGGTCATGACCAACAACCGACGCGATCATGGCCGCAAAACGACTGCCGGCCTCCCCCTTCCGGCTTTCCGGTTCACCAACCCGCCACCGTGCGATTTTCCTGGCGCTTCCGTAAAGCAGAAGCACTAAACTCAAACCGATAATCAATGCATCAAGTGAATTCAGCATAGCCTTTCTTTCCCCTACTCCGGCAGCTGGCACCGGAAACCTGACAAAAAATTCTGAGCTGCTGGTTTTCTAATGCCGGGGCATCATTTTTCACCCGGCCTAACAGCTTTTGTTACGAAAAATTACAACGAACCCTCAAAACCCTGAAAAGGTCCGGGCCGCGAGATTCACTCAATCATCGATGAATAACCACTCATCTGAAGATTACGGCGGGCTTGTTAACATAAGCACGAAAGCTTTGTCAAGAGGCAACCTGTATACTTCATACGAAAAACACTGACTTCATCCCCGCCGTTTAAATGTAAGAAAAAAAACGAGGACGAAATTGTCGCCCTCATTTTCAATGCAAAATATATTTGTTCAACTATAATGCGGAAACCAGCCCCACCGCACCCAAGCGGATCTTTCAGTCCGCACCCTACGAACAGCCGCTGGTCGCAAACAGGCACCATCTCAGTTTATGTTCCTGTTCCCTTACAACGAAAGTGAACGATAAGTCGCAAAACCCGAAAGGCGATTTCAGAAAACTCCCTTGCCGTTGAAAAACGGTCCGTATTTTCGATCAACTCCTTTGATGTGACCGATCAGCCAGTCTTTGAGAAAAGTCAATAGATCCAGAGAAAGAGTGCTTTGCCCGGCTTTAAATTTTTTCTGAAAGTCAACCACTTTAGCGACCAGGTCGCGATGCAAAGCGACATGCCTGTCATAATCCGGATATTTGCATTCAACCATCAACCTTTCCTCATCGGCAAAATGAGTGTTCGTATAATCTACGAGCTCATCCAGGACCTGCCCGGCAACGTCACGACTTTCCCCCCTTTTCATAGCCTTGTAGAGCTCATTGACCAAAGCCACCAACCGGTGATGCTGCCGATCAAATTCAGCGACCCCGTTTTCAAAACTTGAAGACCAGGGCATCAGATCCGCGATCTCACCACCACTTTGAGTTTTTGCGAACGTCGATACGGAATTAGCAACTTCTGCCGGCCGCTCCAGCCTGAAACGCAGAACAATATTTTTCAGCCGCTCGCTGAGCCCTCCCAAATCGGCGGCGCTGTTGTTGACCTGAGCGCTGCTTTCACTGAGCTCCGCCGCAATCGAGCTGACCTCGGCGATATCGGAAGAGATTTCTCCTGCAACCGTTGAACTCTGGGCGATGTTATCATTGATTTCGGCGATGCCATGGGAAGCCTGGGCCACGCTGCCGGCGATTTCCCGAGTGGTAGCGGACTGTTCCTCAATCGCGGCCGCCACCGTGGTTACAAGTTCACTCACCTCTTCAATAACGCTGCTTACTTCCCGGATTTCAGACACAGTCGCTCCGGTCGAGCCCTGAATCTCCTCGATTATCCGGCGAATATCCTGAGTCGCCTCAGCAGTCTGGCGGGCCAGCTCCTTGATTTCGTTGGCCACCACGGCAAAACCTTTACCGGCTTCACCGGCCCGGGCCGCTTCAATAGTCGCGTTCAAAGCCAGCAGATTAGTCTGCTCCGAGATATCATTGATCACCGCCGTAACCTTGCCGACCTCCTGCGCAGCCCGTCCCAGTTCGTCAATTTTTTCCGAGGCCTGCCGGGTGCGCTCCACCGCAGCCAAACTGATTGCGCGGGTTTTCTCGGTGTTCTGAGCGATTTCCGCCACCGTCGAAGTCATCTCTTCGGCCGCGGCCGCCACCATGTTGACGTTACCGGCGATCGCTTCGGAGGCGTTGGAGACCGAATTCATATTGACGCTCATCTCTTCGGCCGCGGCCGCTACCGTGTTGCTCTTGCCCGAAGCATTTCCGGAAGCATCGCCCAGTTTTTCGGACAGCGTCGCCAGCTCAGCTGAGGCCAGGGTCAGCTGTTCCACCCCAGCGTAGATATCTCCAGCGATGACGGTCAACCCATTTTTCATCTCCGCCATGGCCGCCAGCATGCTGCCGGGCCGGGCTCCGGCGGCGATCTTGACACGCAGATCGCCGTCCGCGATTTTAGTCAGCATCTCATTCATATCCTCGGCCTCACCGCCCATGATGCGGACGAAACCGGAGCGCACCCAAAAGACTACCAGCAGAGCGATCAGAACCCCGGCTATCGCCACGCCCAGCACCAGAAACTTAACCTGCCCCTGTTTTGTCAGCGCCTTGTGATGCGCATCCTTTTCGATTTTAAATAACGCTTCATCTAATCGGGCAAAGACCTTGACAACACTTTGCAGGGCATCTTGGGTCAGGGCCCGATAATCATTTTTTGCACCTTCTAGATCCTCGGCCTCAATCAGATTGAGGTTAATCTCCTTGATTGATTCATGCAAAATCCGATGCGGTTCTTCAAAGTCTTTCAGAATCGGCGCCAATTCCGGGTAGAGCGTTTCAAGTTCTTTCCTCGGTTCACCATAAAGCCACCGGCCAAAATTACAAAGGTGATCGTCGGTTTCGACCTTGATCACAAGTCCTGGAGTATAATCCTGAAGCAGGGTCTGTTCGACCTCGCCAGTAAATCTGAGTTGATCTATCTCCATTCGTTGAAGCCGGGTAATCGTATCCACTGCCTCCAGGGAGCGATTCGCCATTCGAGTCATGTCGCCGACCCCAATATAGGCTACAGCGCCGAGCACAACCAACAAACCGCCGATCACAATCAAACCAGAAAAAATCTGACGACTGAGCTTTAAACGCATAACCAAAACCTCCCGCTAAACCAGCAAATAGATATCATACAACTTTTATGGATTGAATTAATCATACTAATCTTGTAATTTCCAAACACACCAGCTCAAAAACTAATGGGCTTTCACCTGGGTGGCCGCAATGGCGAACTGAGGGAGAGATTCAGTTCCCGGAGGCTGAAAATGATTGCCCTCCACTTCCAAGGCTAAAGCTTCTGGTTTTCCCGCGCCCCCCGATGGCTGAACTCGCGCCAGCACGCTCAAAAAGCAGCAATTTTAATGGGCTTCAGGCGCTGCAGGTGGGGGGACGACGAAATATCGCGAGATCTGACGGAAAAGCACCGAGCACCCTCAAAACTAAAAATGGCTGGAAGTCACCTGGTTTTCAGCGGCCCGGCCTGAATTCCGGGCGGATCCAAACCTGAGACGATGCGGCTCTATTTTAGCTTATCTGCAAGTCCCCAAGGTCAAAGGTCTTCTTATAGACCACCAGGCCATGCTTTCCCGGAACCCGCAGGCCTGAGTCACCCTCCGTCATGACTTAAGTGAGAGCGGTTTTCTGACCGCGGCCCAATAGTTGTATTTATTAACACATGGCACCGTTAATTTCCAGCGTTTTATGTTCTTAAAAACACAATGGTCTTTCTCAGAACTAACCGCCGGGCCTGCCCGGCTGAGGATTGATTTACTGTTGACAAGCGCGGCTGAATCGGCTAAAAAGTCAGGCGTTTCTAACTGGTAACAGTTAACGTTAAGTGGTAAAAGTTAACTTCTAGAAAATAATATTTTTATCGGTACACCGCATGCAGTGATTTCTGCTGGTTGCCTTGACGGAAAACAATTCCGAATGAAAAAACTTATGTTTGAGAAGGCAAAAGTTCTAGCTGCCAGCCCGCAACCCCATGACCGCGACAACTCGGCTGGGCTCATGCCGTGACGAAAAAGGGCTTGCAGAATAACAAGACCGGAAAATGTTTTACAGAACCATCAACTTTCAGACAGTTTTTCCAGACCTTAAGGAGAGAACCCTATGAAAAAACCGCTCTGGCAGCCCTCCGCCGAACGTATCAAGAATGCAAATTTAACTTGCCTGATGGCCCAGCTCAAAGAAAAAAAGGGGCTTGAGTTTAAATCCTACGATGAGCTTTATCAGTGGTCGGTCAACGATCGGGTGGCTTTCTGGGAAAGTGTCTGGGAATATGGCGGCATCATCGCCAGCCGAGGCTATGACGAGGTCATGGTAGATGGCGACAAAATGCCGGGCGCTAAATGGTTTACCGGCGCCCGCTTCAATTTCGCGGAAAATCTGCTGCGTTTTCGTGATGAGCGCGAAGCCCTGGTTTTCAAGGGCGAAGACCAGAAAGCCTCGCGCATCACCTACGCCGAACTCTACGATCAGGTTGCCCGATTGGCCGCCGCTCTGCGCGAGGCCGGTGTAAAATGCGGTGACCGCGTGGCCGGGTTTGTTCCCAACATGACCGAAACCATCGTCGCGATGCTGGCCACGACCAGCATCGGGGCCATCTGGTCTTCCTGCTCACCTGATTTCGGCATCAAGGGGGTGCTTGACCGTTTCGGTCAGATCGAACCCAAGATCCTGTTCACCGCCAACGGCTACTCCTATAACGGCAAAAAATTCAGCTCCCTGGAAAAAATCAACGAAATTCTTGGTTCGCTGCCCTCGATTGAAAAGGTTGTCGTCATTCCCTACACTGAAGCGCGGGCCGATATCAGCGCTATCGGCAACGCCGTTCACTATCAGGATTTTCTTAAAAAAGAAAACAATCTCACCCTGACCTTCGAGCAACTGCCCTTTGACCATCCCTTGTATATCATGTATTCTTCGGGCACTACCGGCACTCCGAAATGTATCGTGCACGGCGCCGGCGGCACCCTAATTCAGCATCTCAAAGAGCATCTATTTCACGTTGATCTCAAACGCGAAGACCGCATCTACTATTTCACCACCTGTGGTTGGATGATGTGGAACTGGTTGGTCAGCGCTCTGGCCGTAGGTGCCACCGCCATCCTTTTTGACGGCTCGCCCTTCTATCCGGACGGCGGCGCCACCTTCAAGCTGGCCCAGGATGAAAAGATTACAGTCTACGGCACCAGCGCCAAATTCATCGCCGCGGTTCAACAGAGCGGGCTCAAACCGGGCGCGACTTTTGATTTAAGCTCAATCAAGACAATCTGTTCCACCGGTTCTCCGCTGTCGGCGGAAAGCTTTGAATATGTCTACCGTGATATCAAACAGGATGTCAACCTCGCCTCCATTTCCGGCGGCACCGATATCATTTCCTGCTTTGCCCTTGGCAATCCGATTCTGCCGGTTTACATCGAGGAGCTGCAGTGCCGGGGACTGGGTATGAAAGTCGAGGCTTTTGATGATTACGGTCACCCGATTTACGGTGAAAAAGGCGAATTGGTCTGCACCGCCGCCTTCCCATCGATGCCGATCTATTTCTGGAACGACCCCGACAACCAGAAATACCATGACGCTTATTTCGACCGCTACAACAATATCTGGTGCCACGGCGATTACGTCATGATTACTGAAACCGGTGGCGTCATCATCTACGGGCGTTCAGACGCCACCCTGAACCCCGGCGGCGTCCGCATCGGCACGGCTGAAATCTATCGCCAGGTTGAAACGATTGCCGAGATCAAGGACAGCGTGGTGATCGGCCAGGACTGGGAAGACAGCGACGTCAGGGTGATCCTCTTCGTGGTCCTGGAAAAAGACGTCGAACTGACCCCGACCCTGGAGAAAAAGATCAAGGACACGATCCGCAAAAACACGACCCCACGCCATGTGCCGGCCAAGATTATCGCGGTTGCCGATATTCCCTATACCATCAGCGGGAAAAAGGTCGAACTGGCAGTTAAGCGCATGGTCCATAACCTGCCGGTCACCAACCGCGACGCGCTGGCCAACCCGGAAGCCTTGGACAATTTCAAGGATCTTGAAGCCTTAAAGAGCTGAAAGCAGTAACCAGGAAAATCTGACAGAACGGGGCTTTCGGATGTATCCGAAAAGCCCCCGTTCTGTGTTTGTAAGCCAGGTTTACCGGCGGAGCAAAGCTTTGCCGACGCGACCTGTTTTTAAGAAGTATAATCCAGTAACGATTCAACTATTTTTTAGTGTTGAGAGTTCAGATGGTCTTCCGTAACCTCTCGCGAGAGTTCGTCATTTCCCCCCGCCTATGAAGCCCTTTAAAATTGCTGGTGCCTGAAGCGCTCTGGCGCGGTTCTGGCACGGGAGGCACAATGAACGCTGGAAAAACAGAAATTTTAGCGTCAGGAATAAAGGGAAACTATCTTAAAACAACCGGAGCTGAATAATTACGAAATTCATTGCCTTAGCGTGAAGATTTCAGAAGGCAACCACCCTGCCATCAACGGCCTGCGGACTGCCTGAAACAAAAACCAGAGGGTTGATCTCCACTTCCTTGATCAGCGGATAATCATCCAGCAGAACTTGAAGTCCGGCCAGAATCTGATAGAGCTGAGCCTGGTCTATTCCGATACGCCCCCGGGCGCCGCGCAGGATGGCGGCGCCCCGCAGGCGCTCCAGCATGGCGGCTACCATTTCACAATGAAGAGGAGCCGGAGCGAGCACCACATCTTTGAGAATTTCGGCATAGATACCTCCCAGACCGATCAGAAAAATATCTCCGAAAGAGCTGTCGCGACGGGCTCCGACAATCAACTCAAGACTGGTATCAACCTCCTTCTGCAACAGCACGCCACAGAAACCCGGATCGCGCGAAAAGCGCGTAAAGAGAAGACCGCCGGCATCTTCCAGGGTTTGTCGGTCTTTAATTCCGGTCAAGACCCCGCCAACATCACTTTTGTGACTTAAGCCCGAGACTACCGCTTTTAACACCAAAGGAAACCCCAGCTCTTCAGCCTCTTCCATAAATTCCTGCGGATGCCGGGTCAGGGCAAAAGGCGTCACCGGAATCCCATACTCAAGTAACAAGGTCAAAGCCTGGTCGGCAAGCAGAGTATGATCGTGCCCAGACGCCACTTCAAGCCATTTTTCAAAAAGCGGCTGCCGCCCCAGCTGCCGGCGCGCCGGCAGCTGGGGCGGCAGCTCCGCCTGGGCCGCCAGGAAAGCGGACCGCCGGCGCGAAACCTCCAGGGCTTCCATGGCGCTGGCCGGCTCACTGAAAACCGGCAGGGCAATCCGCTCCATGATCTCGTTTACGACGCTGACCCCGGAAAACAGAACCAAGGCTACCGGTTTATGATAACGCTCAGCCAGGACCTCAACCTGTTCGACCAGGCGCAGAGTGGCGGCAAATTCACTTTCAGCCTGAAAGACATGATTTAAAACCACACCGTCAATATCATCACGTTTCAGAGACATTTCCAGAATCGTAATGTAATAGTCGATATTAAAGATATCGCCCAGATCCAGGGGATTGGTCAATTTGATCACAGAAGCTCGAAACTGACTCGCGATCCGGTCGACAAACTCCGAGGTCAGCCCAGGCAGATAAAAGCCCTTACTTGCCGCCGCGTCGGCAGCGACCACAGCGTGGCCGCCCGAGCGTGAGATAATCATCAGGTTATTCCCCAGCATGGGCGGCAGCGACAAAGCTTTGGCGCAATTAATGAATTGCTGAAAGGTTTTCACTCGAAAGACTCCGGCGTTAAGACAGGCCGCGTCAACCACATCGTCGTCAACCGCCAAGGCCGCGGTATGAGATTGGGCGATCACCTGACTCTGCGGCGAGGTATTGGACTTATGCAGAATTACCGGTTTACCGCAGGTTTTGAGCGCCGCCATGAATTCCCGGCCTTTGTCCATGCTCTCCAGATAAAGACCGATAACGCGGGTATCCTGGTCCTGAGCCAGAAAACGCAGATAATCGACCTCATCAAGGCTGCTCTTGTTTCCCATACTGATAACCTTGGCAACCCCAAGATTTTCCCGGCAACCCAGCCCGATATAGGTCAGAGCCAGGCCTCCGCTTTGCGAAATCACGGAAAGGCCCCCACTTTTGATTTCCGTCGGACTAAGACGCATGAAAGGCAGGCAGAGACCGTTATGTCGATTAATAATACTGATGCCGTTGGGGCCGACGAACTTGACCTGATGCGCTTGAGCCAGGGCCTTGATTTCCTCCTCCAAACAGCGTCCGGCTTCCGAAAACTCACTAAAACCTCCACTTTCGATCACCATTCGCAAAATTTTCCGCTTGATGCAGGAACGCATTAATTCCGGAACCGTGGCCGCCGGAGTCAGAATCACGGCGAGATCGATCGCCTCCGGCAACTGGGTAATCTCCGTGAAGATGGGATAACCCTGGCAGACTCCGGTCTCCCGACCGAGAAGATAAAGTTCTCCCGGCCAACCGAAATCAATCAGGTTGGCGACAATGTTACGCGCCAGGTTTTGAGGGTGCTCGGAAACCCCGATTACCAGAATTGACCGCGGATTAAAGATCTTTTCCATGTTCCTTAATTTCCTCCAGTTCCTGCCAGCGCTCATAGAGAGTCTTGATTTCAAGTTCAAGCTCGGCCAGGCGTTTTTGTGCCAACGGCACGGCACGCACACCAGCCTGATAAAATGCCGGATCGGAGAGCTGCTCGTACAGCTGCCGTTGCTCGGCTTCCAGATTTTCCAGCGCGCCCGGCAGATTTTCCAAATCAGCTCGTTCGCGATAGGTCAGGTTCCGTTGTCTTGCCGCCCGCGGCTTACTCCGCTCTCCGAGACCGGAGGAGGTCGCAACCTTACCCGAAGGTGCCGCATTAACCGCCTCACCCCTCTGACTGAGCCAATCGTCATAACCGCCGGCATACTCGAGCACTCGGCCATCCCCGGAAAAAACCAGGGTTCCGGACACGACATTATTGACAAACTCACGATCATGACTGACCAAAAGCACGGTACCTGAATATTCCACCAGAAGCTCTTCCAGCATTTCCAGGGTCTCGATATCAAGATCGTTAGTCGGCTCGTCCAGCACCAGAAGATTCGACGGACGGGCGAAGAGACGGGCCAGAAGCAGGCGATTACGTTCCCCCCCGGACAGTGTTTTAACCGGCGACCGGGCCCGATCCGGGGAAAAAAGAAAATCCTTCAGATAACCGATCAGATGGCGACGACGGCCGTTGATTTCCAAAGTATCATTGCCGTCCCCCAGATTCTCGCAAACCGTGCGTTCTTCGTCAAGCTGTTCCCGTTGCTGATCGAAATAGAGCGGCTCCAGATTATGTCCTCGGCGCACCAGCCCCGAGGTGGGTTCCAGATGGCCGAGCAGAAGTTTGATCAAGGTCGTCTTGCCGACGCCGTTGGCCCCAATGATCCCGACCTTGTCACCCTTGAGAATCGTTGTCGTCAGGTCCCTGATCACCGGCTGACTGCCGGGATAGGCAAATGTCGCATGTTCACAAAGTGCGACCAATTTGCCGGGCTGAATGACGGTATTGACCTCCATCTGTACCTGCCCCATTTTTTCACGCCGCTGCCGCCGTTCGCTACGCATCGCCAGCAGCGCCTGAACCCGGCCTTCATTACGGGTCCGCCGGGCCTTGATCCCCTTTCTGATCCACGCTTCCTCCCGTTCCAGTTTCTGGTCAAAACGGGCCCGCTGCACCTCCTCGGCATGCTGCATTTCAGCTTTGCGCCGCAAATAATTGCGATAGTCACCCGGCCAGCTGGTGATCCCGCCATTTTCCAGATCGACTATTCTGGTAGCGAGCTTCTGCAGCAACGAGCGGTCATGGGTAACGAAAAAAAGGGCTTTTGCACGATTGACAAGGAACTCCTCAAACCAGAGGATTGCATCGATATCAAGGTGGTTGGTCGGTTCATCGAGCAGCAGCAGCTGGGGATCGGTAACCAGGGCCCGGGCAAGCAAGACTCGCCGTTTCATACCCCCGGAAAGGGTCGCAAAAGGGGCCTCGGCGTCAAGCCGCAACTGAGTCATAACCAGTTCGACCCGCTGCCTCGCCTGCCAGGCTCCGAGTCGCTCAATCTCCCGCTCCGCCCGCGCCAGTTTTTCCAGGAGTTCCGTCGAAGCCTTCCGTGCCACCTGAAGCGTCAATTCATGATAACTACCAAGCGGTTCCAACAAACTTCCCAGGCCACCGTTGACGACATCAAAGACCGTTCCCGGCATAAATCTGGGCACTTCCTGCGCCAGCCGAGCCACCCGCAGGTCGGCGGCGCGCCAGACCTGACCACTATCGGGTACAAGTTCTCCGGCCATGATTTTCATCAGGCTTGATTTCCCGGCGCCGTTGCGCCCCACCAGACAGACCCGTTCACCTGCTTCAATCTCAAAAGAGATCTTTTCCAGGATGGGGCGCCCACCAAAACCCAGACTGACATTCTGCAACGCAACTAAAGCCATGTTTTCTCTTGTCGACTCTCCGTTAAAACAAAAAACGCGCAACCAGGATAAGGATCTGCGGCTGCGCGTCGTTTTTACTTAAGTCCCGAATCAATTTACCAATCCACTACCGCCGCCGCCCAGGTCAGTCCGCCCCCGAAAACCGTCATCAGAACCACGTCGCCGGGCTCGAGGAAACCACTGCGCACGGCCTCGTCGAGCGCCACGGGAATGGTGCCGGCCGAGGTATTGCCATAGCGGTCAATATTGACAAAGACCTTATCCATCGGCTTTTTGAACTGTTTGGCCAACATTTCAATGATTCTGATATTGGCCTGATGTGGAATCACCTTTGTCACCTGATCAATCGAATAGCCGGCTTTCTGCAGAGCCCGATGGGAGACTTCAACCATGTTTTTGATCGCGTGTTTGAAGATCTCACGACCCTGCATCTTGATATAGTTATCATCAAGATTAAAATCCTTGGTCACCGGGGTTGCCGACCCCAATCCCTGAATGTAGAGAAGCCGACCGAGGTTGCCGTCGGAACCCGTCTCGACCGCCCTGATCTTCGCGCCATGGCCAACCCGGCTGCCAACCACGGCCGCGCCTACGGCATCTCCGAAAAGAACCGCAGTCGTACGATCCTCCCAGTCCAGATGATGGCTGACAATCTCTCCGCCGATCACCAGGATATGCAAACTCGGATCACACTTAAGATATTTTTCCGCAATTGCCACGCCATAGATAAAACCTGAGCAAGCGGCACAGACATCCATCCCCGTCGCCTTCTCGGCTCCAAGGCGGGCCTGCACCGAGCAGGCTCCGGCCGGCATCAGATGATCCGGGGTCATGGTTCCGCAGATAATCAGATCGAGCGCCCCGGCCTGCAATCCGGCTGCGGCCAGAGCCTGCCGCGCGGCCGCAACCGCAAAATCGGAAAACTTCTCCCCCGGACGCACAATATGCCGGGATCTGATCCCGGTGCGCTGGACAATCCACTCGTCGCTGGTATCCATGATCTTTTCCAGATCAAAATTGGTGACCACATTATCCGGCGCGGCCGAGCCCGTTCCCAAGATGACAATCTCTTTCATTTTCAAATCCTCTTCCACGTGACCCGTTCCGACCGGCAGCGAACAGGTTCCAACCGCTACCAAATCTTCCGCACCCATTCATAGTTTTCTTATCAAGAACCAGATCCTATAAAACCACCAAACAACTTCTAACTTATATCAGGAAATCACCCCCGGACTCAAGCGCGCCACCCCGCCTCGCCTGACCCGAACCCCGGCTCGGCAATAACGGAAACCACCCGCCGGCGATCAACAAAAATTTTTTCCCACCTCTTTCAAAATCGGCAAGGAGCGTTCAATTGTGACATCATCAACACAATAGGCCAAGCGAAAATATCCGGGGCCGCTGAAACCGCTCCCCGGCACAGCCAGAACCTTGTATTTCTGTAATTCCCTGACGAACTCGGCATCATCGGCCAGCGGACTTTTCGGAAACAGATAGAAAGCCCCCTGGGGTTTGGTTACCTGAAAACCGGCCTCCACCAGCCCCTGGTAAAGTCGGTCCCGCTTGCGCTGGTAGATTCCGACATCGACCGTTACCCCCTGCAGGCGGGCAACCAATTTCTGCATGATACCCGGCGCGTTGACAAAACCCAGAATCCGGTTGGCGAACACAAACCCGTTAATCGTCTGCGCAAAGCTATCAGCCTGAGGATGCAACGCGATAAAACCAATCCGCTCTCCGGCCAGGGAAAGTTCCTTGGAATAGGAATTGGCGATGATACTGTTGCGATACGCCGGAAAGATCGGGGGCACGCTTAAGCCGTCATAAACCAGTTTACGATAAGGCTCGTCCGAAATAAGATAAATGGTCCGTCCCAGGGCCAACGATTTTTCCGTCAGCAAGCGACCCAGGGCGACAATTGCGGCCGCCGGGAAAACAACGCCGCTGGGGTTGTTGGGAGAGTTGATGATCACGGCTGCCGTGCGCTTATTAATGGCGGCGGCGATAGCCTCCAGACTGAGAGAAAAATCAGGGCCCGGCTCAACTTCACGCAGAACTCCGCCATGGTTATCAACATAGAAGTTATATTCAACAAAAAAAGGACTCGGGCAGACAATTTCATCACCGGGATTAAGAATCGTCTTAAAAATGACATTCAGGGCGCCACCGGCGCCGCAGGTCATCACGATTGCCTGACTGTTAACCTCAAGTTCCTGCTCCTGACTGAGGAAACGAGCAATCGCCAGTCTGGTCTCCGGATAACCGGCATTCGGCATATAGCCGTATTTCAGCGGAACCGACTCGTGTATAATCTTTTCCAGCTCCACTTCCACCGCCGGCGGGGACGCAACATCGGGATTGCCAAGAGTGAAATCACAGATCTGATCCGCGCCGTACTGGTTTTTCAAAGCGGCGCCCTCCTCGAACATTTTACGAATCCAGGAAGAACGTTCCATAAAGCGAGTAATTTTTTCAGCAATGGCCATTGATTTTAAGTCTCCACTTTCTAATGCGGGAAGAATCCCCCAACCCAAATGATTTTTCACGGCCCGCAAATAAGTACTCTTCTTAGAACATGTTTGGTTTATCAAGCCATGAAAGGTTCTGAGGAGAGTCTAAATACTCCTTAACTACGGAAAGTAACCGATCCATTTCCGCCCGGGTGCCGATCGAAATCCGCAGGCCGTGCCGCAGCGCCGGATCGGAAAAATAACGCACCATGATACCGGCTTTTTCCAGACCGAGATACAACTTCGCGGCTTCACATCCGGCGGGCGGCTCGACAAAAACAAAGTTAGCCTGCGAGGGTTCGACCTTGAAACCGAGCTTTTCCAAGGCAAAGCTCAGGTGTTGCCGTTCCTGTATCACCATGGCCACCGTCCGACGCAGGTAATCCTGATCGACGAGCGCGGCACAGGCCGCACTCTGGGCGAGCCGGTCCAGATTGTAACTGTCGCGCACCTTGTCCAACTGTTCTATTAAAGGTGCGGCCGCAAAACCCAGTCCGACCCGCAGTGAAGCCAGTCCGTAAGACTTGGACAGGGTGCGCAGAATCACCAGATTGTCAAGCTCGGCCAACAAAGGCAAGGCGTTTTCTTCGGCGAAATCGGCATAAGCCTCATCGACTACGAGAATGCCGTCCAGGGCCGTGCAGAGCTCACAAATAAAAGTGTTACTGAAGGAACAACCGAAGGGCGCGTTGGGACTGGTCAGATAAAACAGCTTGATTCCTCTCAGCGCGGCCGCATCCGGCAGATAAATTCCGCCTTCACGGCGCAGCGCCAGAGGGCGGGGCCTACCTCCCCGAATCCGGATAAGAACCGGATAAAGCGAATAGGAGGGTGTAAAAAAACCAACTTCCTCCCCTTCGCCGACAAAGGCATCAAGCAAAATCCGCAACAGTTCATCGGAACCGTTGCCCGCAATCACCTGTTCAAAATCACATTCCGCCAGCCGCGCCGCCTGACGCCGCAGATCCGAGCTCAAAGGATCGGGATAACGCCGCAGCAGGGAAGGATCCGCCAGAAGCCGGGTCAAAGTCTGAGCCACGGCCGGCGAGGGCGGATAAGGGCTTTCATTAGTATTAAGCTTAATTATCGAGCTTCCGGCTGCAGGCTGCAGACCCGGAGTATAGCCGGCCATGCTCAAGATTTCAGGCCGGGTATAATCAACTCCTGAGGTCATAAGAGGGCCGCCGCTTCGGCGGAAAAATAGGTCAGAATCATGTCCGCCCCGGCCCGTTTAATCGCCATCAGGGATTCCAGCATAGCCAGTTCACCATCAATCCAGCCCTTTTCCGCGGCCGCCTTAATCATCGCAAATTCGCCACTGACATTATACGCGGCCAGGGGATAATTAAATTCCCGGCGCAAGGAATGGAGAATGTCAAGGTAAGGCAGAGCCGGCTTGACCATGATGATATCGGCGCCTTCCGCGATATCAAGCGCGGCTTCGCGCAGGGCCTCACGGGCGTTGGCGGGGTCCATCTGGTAACCCTTCCGATCTCCGAATTGGGGGGGAGATTGAGCTGCGTCCCGAAAGGGCCCGTAAAAAGCTGATGCATATTTGACCGCATAAGCCATCAGGCTCACCCGCGCAAAACCAGCTTCGTCAAGGGCCTGGCGAATACAGCCGACCCGACCGTCCATCATATCGGAAGGGGCAACCATATCCGCCCCGGCCCGGGCATGAGAAAGTGCTTCCCGGGCCAGCAGCTTCAGGGTTTGATCATTATCAACTTCGCCCTCAACCACGATTCCGCAATGACCATGCGAGGTATACTCGCAAAGACAGACATCGGTTATCACGAGCAGATCGCGAACCTCGGCCTTCAGGGCGCGCACCGCTTGTTGAATAATGCCACCATCATCATAGGCCTCGCTGCCCGCTTCATCCTTGTGCTCGGGGATACCGAACAAAATAACCGCCGGAATGCCCAGACCTTTCAGCCTTCGAGCTTCAAGAACCAGTTCATCAGGCGAAAGCTGAAAATTACCCGGCATCGAGCTGATCGGCCGGCGGACACCTTCTCCGGGACAAACAAACAGAGGCGCGATAAAATCATCGACCGAAAGCGAGGTTTCTCTGATCATGCGCCGAATATTGGCGTCCGCTCGCAGACGGCGGGGTCGGTAAACAGGAAAGTACATTGGTTTTCACCTTTTAAAAAGAAGAACAGAAGAACTATGTTTTCTCGACTGAAAACAACCCATTTTAATCCCTTTCAAAAAAAACAAAATCTTTGGTTGATAACATTTCACTTGAAAAAAGTACAATCTTTTCTCCGCTTCAGCCCAAGAATTTCCGTTAGCGGTTGACAGCGTCGGAATAGAACATTATAAGCACTTGACATTACTCTCAATCAGCGCCCCAGTCGAGACCCTTACCAAACATGACTACTGTCTATACCCTACTACTGGTCGCAGCCCTGATCCTCTATGCCATGAGCCTGGGATTGAGCTTTATCGCCATCTTTCGCTTTTCCGGCAAAACCTTATCCCGCAGCCGGACCCTGATCCAGGTTGGGGCCCTGCTCCATCTGCTGGCTTTCTGCTGGCGTTGTCACGAAGCCCAGAGTCTGGCCGTCAGCAATCTCCATGAGTCTCTCTCTTTCTTCGCCCTTTTACTGGCTCTGGCTTTTCTCCTGATCAGCCGTAAAAACCCGGTCCTGATGCTGGCGGCCTTCATCACCCCGCTACTCATAAGCTTTACCCTGGCGGCCCTGCTTTCACCCCAGGCCATCACTCCGCAACCGCCGGTTCTAAAGAGCTTCTGGCTACCGCTGCATGTTTTTTTAAGCTTCGCCGGCAACGCTTTTCTCGCCCTGGGTTGTGGCCTGGCATGCATGTACCTGCTGCAGGAACATTTGATCAAAAAGAAAAAAACAAAGGGGCTGTTTCGGGCTCTGCCCGCCCTGCAGAAACTTGACGAGCTCAACTACCTCTGCCTGCGCCTTGGGTTTCCTCTGCTCACCCTGGGAATCATCAGCGGTTCAGTCTGGGCTTCGTATGCCTGGGGAGCCCACTGGAGCTGGGACCCGAAAGAAACCTGGTCCCTGATCACCTGGCTGCTCTTTGCCGCCCTTCTGCATGGGCGCATGAGCGCCGGCTGGCGCGGTCGCAAGGCGGCGCTCATGACAATCGTCGGTTTTATCGCGCTGATGTTTACCTTTCTAGGGGTCAACCTGCTGCTTAGCGGCCTGCATGGCTACAGTCACTGAAAAGATTAGGAACCCATAAAAAATCGAGTCGGAGGATAACCAGGAGCGGCTCGCCGCCAGGGAAAGAACTACCGCTGCGCAAGGCCTGAGACAAAACCGATGAAGTTTTCACAAAGCCATCAAAATTAATTCATATCCAGTCATCTATGCATATTGTCACCTTAGGCCTGAACCATCAAACCGCCCCGGTAGAAATCAGGGAACGTTTGGCTTTCCCGTCCGAGACTCTGCCCGCCGCCCTCAATCAGCTGCGTCAGGAATGCGGCCTGGTTGAAGCCCTGATCCTTTCAACCTGCAATCGGGTCGAGCTCTACGGCATTACGCCCACGCTGGATCAGTGCCGCGAACGGATGATCGCTTTTCTGGCCCGTCATCATCGGTTTGACGCCTCCGACTTTGCCGACAAACTTTATTTTCACAATGATCGGGAAGCCGTCCGCCACGGCTTTCGCGTGGCCTCCAGCCTTGATTCAATGGTCATCGGCGAACCTCAGATTCTGGGACAGCTCAAGGATGCGTTCGCCGTTGCCTCAGAAAACTGCGCTACCGGTCTGATCCTGAACCGTTACCTGCATCGCTCATTTTTCATCGCCAAAGAGGTCCGAACCCGCACCCGCATCGCCAGTTGCGCGGTCTCGGTCAGCTTTGCCGCCGTCGAACTGGCCAAAAAAATTTTCGGCGACCTCAAAGGCATGAAAGCCCTGCTGATCGGCGCCGGCGAAATGTGCGAACTGGCGGCGCGGCATTTTATCAGCCATGGCGTGGATGAGGTTCTGGTTACCAACCGCACCTTCAGCCGGGCCCGGGAACTGGCGGATGATTTTGCCGGGATTGCCATTCCTTTCGATAAATTCCATCAGCAGCTGGATCAGGCCGACATTATTTTAAGTTCGACCGGATCTCCGACCTATCTACTGCGTCCCCCGGAACTGATCAGCGCTTTAAAAAAAAGACGTAATCGACCGATCTTCTTGATCGACATCGCGGTGCCCCGGGATATCGATCCCAAAGTCAATGAAATCGACAATATCTATCTTTACGACGTCGATGATTTACAGGGCGTGGTCTCGGAGAATCTTGACCAGCGAGAGCAGGAGGCCCAGCGCGCTGAAAACCTGGTCGACCTCGAGGTCGACAAATTTGAACATTGGCTCGCATCCCTGGCCGTAACTCCGACCATCAAGGAACTCAGGAACCAGGTCATGAAGATCGTCCGCACTGAACTCGACAAAACCCTGCCTGATATTTCCGGGCTCAACCTCGAAGAGCAAAAACGTCTCGACGCCATGGTCAACGCCATCAGCAATAAAATCCTTCATCACCCGATCAATTATCTGAAGAACACGGATTTTTGCCATAACAGCCAACCGGCCGCAACCATTCGCAGAATTTTTCACCTCGCCGGCGAAGATGGTCAATAAAAACCGCTTCGCGTTTTTTCAAGGAGAAACTTCATGAACCATAAGAACCGTATCACCATCGGCACCCGTGGCAGCGCCCTGGCTTTGTGGCAGGCCAACTGGGTCAAAAGCGAACTGGAACGCGAATACCCAGGAATTGAGGTGACTTTAAGAATCATCAAAACCAAAGGAGATAAGATTCTCGATGTCCCCTTGGCCAAGGTCGGCGGCAAGGGCCTTTTCGTCAAGGAGATTGAAGATGCCCTGCTGGCCGGTGAAATCGATCTGGCGGTTCACAGCATGAAGGATGTTCCGACCACATTACCGGCAGGTCTGCAGGTTGAGATCATCCCCATCCGCGAGGATCCCCGCGACGCCTTTTTTTCCTGCGACGGCAGAACCCTGCGGGAGCTGCCTGCGGGAGCTCTGATCGGAACCAGCAGCCTGCGTCGTAAAGCTCAGCTCCTACACGTTTTCCCTCACCTTGAAACCAGGGATTTGCGAGGCAACATCGACACCCGACTTAAAAAAATAGCGCGCGGGGAATACGCCGGCATCATTCTGGCCTATGCCGGCGTTAAACGCTTGGGCTGGGCCGACAAGGCCACGGAGCTCCTGCCTCCGGAAGTTTCCTTGCCGGCTATCGCTCAGGGCGCCCTGGGCATTGAAACCCGCGCCCAGGACGACTTCAACAACCAGCGTCTGGCTTTCTTTCACCATGCGGAAAGCGCTCTCGCGGTCCGGGCGGAAAGGGCCCTGCTTCGCACCCTGGAGGGGGGCTGTCAGGTGCCGATCGCGGCTTACGCCACGGTCGGTGCCAACCGGCAGATTCAGCTCAGCGGCCTGGTCGCCGCCCTGGACGGTCACCGCATCATCAAATTGACCGAGGCGGGAAAAGATCCTGAAATTCTGGGCGAGCTTCTAGCCCGCCAACTCTTGCAGCACGGAGCCGACCGCCTGCTGGCGGAATGCTTCGCCCTGCACCCTGAAACCACTCAGGCCTGAGGCCTTATCCCTCAACCATCGAAGTCAAGATTTTATGCCGGCAACTTATCGAAAGCCACCCCTGCAGGATCTTTCAATCCTGGTTACCCGGCCTGAAAAACAGGCCCGCAAATTTGTGCAGGAACTTGAGAACGCCGGGGCCCGGACGCACCTCCTGCCCACAATCGTAACCGTGCCGCCGCCGGACTGGCTTGCGACCGACCGGGCCATTACCGAACTGGCCCTCTACCAGTGGTTGATCTTCAGCAGCGTCAACGGCGTCGAAGCTTTCTTGCAACGTTTCAGGGAAAAGCAGGGTGATGAAAAGAGCCTCTCACAAATAAAAATAGTCTCGGTGGGACCAGAAACCGCACGGGCAATTCAGGCGGCCGGCCTGCATTGCACTCTGATCGCCAAGGAATACGCCGCCGAAGGTCTGATTGAGCTGTTTGCCGATCGCGACCTCAAAGGCCATAGAATCCTTCTGCCGAGAGCCCTTAAAGCCCGCGAGCTGTTACCCGAAACCCTGCGTCGACAAGGGGCGGAGGTAAATGTCGTGGCGGTATACCAGACCATTTTCCCGCCGCAATCATCCCTTTTACTGGAAGAACTTCTGCGTTGCCGGAAAATTGACATCATCACGCTGACCAGCGCCTCGACAGCCAACAACCTGGTCGAAAATTGTCATCATCCCGCAGCCTGCTCCCGGCTGCGGAAGATCACCACCGCCTGTATCGGCCCGATTACCGCCGCGGCCGCCACGGCCGCCGGCCTGCAGGTTAAGATCGTTGCCCCCGACTATACCAGCGCGGGCCTGCTGCAAGCCCTGATTGATTTTGCCGCAAACAATCCGACCCTAAAGAGATAAAACTGACTGAGGTTGATTTTCTTAGCGAAATGTAAAAACAGTCGCAAGGATAACAGCGATGTGAATGAGGACGCGATCAGGATAAAACGTTTGCGCCCTTAATAAAGAAGGGTTTGAACAATCAGCCTAAGGTGGTCTTAAAACAACGCTTCCCCCATAACCAGACGGGGATCCGGGAGACCCGGGAAGAAAAACTCAGAGTGCTCTTCGCCACTGACCTTTTCCCAGGCTTCGGTATTTTCAAGCACGGCTTGAACCAGCTTATAGTTAAGAGCGTGACCGGTCTTATTGGCTTCCAGAACCCCGATCAAAGGCATGCCCAGCAGGCTGACATCACCGAAGCAATCAAGCACTTTATGCCGGGCGAATTCATCGGCAAAACGCAAACCATCCGCGTTCATCACGGAAAATTCGTCCAGAACAATTGCGTTATCCAGGGAACCGCCCCGGGCCAGATTGCGGGCCTTGAGCCACTCCACTTCCTGCAGGAAACCGAAAGTCCGGGCCCGGCTGATCTGACGGTCATAAGCCATCTTGGCAAAGGAAAAACTGAAGCTTTGGGAACCGATCATCGGGTGATCAAATTCAATATGACTGATAATCGAAAGCGAAGTCTTGGAAAAAGGCGGTTGTGGACCAAGACGGGCCCATTTATCACCCTCGCTGACCGTAACCGTTCCGATCATCCGCAGGTAAGATTTGCCTTCAACCTGCCTGGTGATCCCCGCGGTTTTGAGAAGATACACAAAAGGGTTGGCGCTGCCATCCATGATCGGGACCTCGGGACCATGCACTTCCACCAGGGCATTATCCACTCCAAGCCCCGAGAAAGCCGAAAGCAGATGTTCAACCGTACCGATAACATGGCCGTCACGGCCCAGTGTCGTCGCCAGCGAGGTATCGACCACGAATTCTGAAGAAGCCGGAATCGTCGTCAATAACTGTCCGTTTTCAAAGCGCTGCAGCTTGATTCCATGGTGGGCCGGAGCCGGTTTCAGAACCAGCCTCACCTTAAGCCCGGAATGCAGGCCAATACCGACACAGGAAATCTCGTTTTTTAAGGTTCTCTGAAAAAACATAACTAAAGCCGCCCTGATTCCGACCGCCCCAAAAAGCCAGACTGAAAGTCAGCTCCCCCGACGACCCCCGAAAAGCTTGCCGATCCCCTGCTCCCAAATACCGTAACCATACGAAATACAAGGGTAAAACGATATCACCACCACGCCTATCGACCACAACCAGAAGGCAAAGCCTTCCGGGACGGCTAAATCTTTACTCACTTTTAACAGAATTCTGCTTTAAAATCAACCAATTCTCTCTTTTAAAAGTTCATTGACCATCTGTGGGTTAGCCTGCCCCCCGGTCTTTTTCATAACCTGACCGACAAAAAAACCAAACATTTTAACCTTACCGGCCCGATACTCCGCAACCTTGTCCTGATTGGCGGCGACAAGCTCATCAACCAGCTTGGCCAGTTCGGCGCTGTCCGAGATCTGCCCCAGCCCTTCCTCCTCGACCAGACGCAAAGGATCGTTGTCGGCTTCAGCATACATGCGGGCGAATACCTGCTTGGCGATTTTACCGCTGATGGCGCCATCCTCAATCAGGCGCAGAAGCCGGGCCAATCCTTCCGGGGTTATCGGACACTTTTCGATCGTGATTTTGTCTTCGTTGATAAATTTCAGCAGTTCGGCCATGATCCAGTTGGCCACCGGCTTGGGCTGAGGGAAAAAGCCAACCGCGGCCTCAAAGAAATCGGCCATGGCGCGCTCGGCGGTCAGAACTTCGATATCGGCTTCAGAAAGCCCGTAAGCCGCGGCAAAACGCCGACGTTTCGCGGCCGGCAATTCCGGCAGCCCCGCCCGAATCCCGGCTATCCAGGCCTCCTCGATCACTACCGGCAAAAGATCGGGATCGGGGAAATAACGATAATCATGCGCCTCCTCCTTGCCCCGCATCGGCATGGTCACCCCACGCTCGACATTCCATAAGCGGGTTTCCTGCACCACCTGCCCGCCGCCGTCAAGAATATCGCGCTGGCGCTCGACCTCATAATCAATCGCGCGCTGAACGTTACGGAAGGAATTCATATTCTTCAGCTCGGCCCGGATTCCGAAATGAGGCGCGCCCCAACGCCGCAGGGAGATATTGGCGTCACAACGAAAACTGCCTTCCTCCATGTTGCCGTCGGTAATGCCTAAGTAAACCATAATTTCACGCAGGGCCTTGAGATAAGCCACGGCTTCGGCGGAACTGCGCATGTCGGGCTCGCTGACAATCTCAAGCAAAGGCACGCAGGCCCGATTGTAGTCAACATAGCTGACCCCGCCGGAATATTCCGGATGAACCAGCTTCCCGGCATCCTCCTCCATATGGATTCGGGTAATGCCGATTCGTTTCACCCCTCCCTCAACCTCTATATCGAGATGACCGGCCAGACAGATCGGCAGTTCAAACTGGGAAATCTGATAACCCTTGGGCAGATCCGGATAAAAATAATTTTTACGGGCAAAAACACTGTTTCGCGTAATTTCGCAACCCGTCGCCAGACCGGCGCGAATCGCAAAATCAACGACCTTACGGTTCAACACCGGCAACGCCCCGGGCATCCCGGTGCACACCGGACAGGTATTGTGATTGGGAGGATTACCGAAATCAGTGGAACAGCCACAGAAGATTTTGGTCTGCGTCAGCAGCTGACAATGAACCTCAAGTCCGATAACAATTTCATAATCCATCACCGCACCGCCTTTCCCTTATTGCCCTGGAGCTGGGGCCGACAGCCGTTCCAGCCGGAGACCTGCTCGTAATGCCGGGCGACCCGCAGCAGCATTTCCTCAGCAAATGGCCGGGCAATCAGCTGCAAACCCACGGGCAACCCCTGGGCCGTCAGACCGCAAGGCACCGAAATCGCCGGCAGACCCGCGAGATTCACCGGAATCGTTAGAATATCGGAGAGATACATCGCCAGCGGGTCATCGACTTTTTCCCCAAACGCAAAGGCGGGGGTGGGACAGACCGGGGCGACAATCACATCAAAATCCCTGAACACCTGGTCAAAATCCTGGGTAATCAGGGTTCTGACCTGCTGCGCCTTGCGGTAATAGGCGTCATAATAGCCGGCCGACAATGCATAGGTCCCAAGCATGATCCGGCGTTTGACTTCTTCGCCGAAGCCCTGCGCCCGAGTCCGACGATACATCTCGATCAGACTTTCGGCCTGAGTGTCACGAAAGCCGTACTTGACCCCGTCGTAGCGGGCAAGGTTGGAACTCGCCTCGGCGGTCGCCAGCAGGTAATAGGTCGCCACGGCGTAATCGGTATGAGGCAGAGAAACCTCATCCAGCCGAGCCCCGAGAGAGCCCAGCTGCCTGCAGGCCTGATTGACCGCAGCTTCGACTTCCGGGTCCAGACCGGCGGCAAAATATTCCCGCGGCACCCCGATGCGCAGGCCTTCAATTTCCCTGTCCAGACCTTGATAATAATCCGGCACCGGCGCCTTGACCGAGGTTGAATCAAAAGCATCAAAACCAGCGATGACGCCTAAGAGCAGGGCAGCGTCGGCCACGGTTGCCGTAATTGGCCCGATCTGATCCAAGGAAGAAGCAAAAGCCACCAGACCATAACGAGAGACTCGCCCGTAGGAAGGCTTTAAACCCACCACCCCGCAAAAAGAGGCCGGTTGCCGAATCGAACCGCCGGTATCGGAGCCGAGACTGGCGATGGCCATGCCCGCCGCCACCGCGGCGGTTGAACCTCCGCTGGAACCTCCCGGCACGCGCCCGAGATTCCAGGGATTACGAGTTGGATGAAAAGCGGAGTTTTCCGTGGACGAGCCCATGGCGAACTCATCCATATTCAGCTTGCCCAGCAAAACCGCGCCCGCTTCCCGTAACCGGGTCACAACGGTCGCGTCAAACTCGGGACGATAATCCGCCAGCATCCGCGAGGCGCAGGTGGTTTTCATCCCCTTGGTGGAAAGCAGATCCTTAAGCCCCAGAGGCATGCCGCACAGCGGAGAAATTTTCTCTCCGTTCCGGCGCCGTTGATCGGCGGCCTCCGCCTGAGCCAAGGCACCGTTCTCATCAACTTCAAGATAAGCTCCGACTTGCGCATCAAGTTCCGCAATCCGATCCAGGACCGAACGGGTGATCGCCAACGCCGAAACCTCGCCCCGGGCGAAAAGCCGCCCCAGTTCTTCCAGAGAACAATTGTATAATTCCATACTCATAACTCTATCCCTGCCCGACTACGCCGGGAATTATCATTGTTTGCTACCTCACAAACCATTTTCGGCTTGAAATAAATCGAAAAACGATCTGATGAGAGCACCGATCTGCGACCGGCTGGAGTCCCTTCAGGCAGAGGCCATAATGCCGCTTTTGGGATTACGGGCTTCGACCCCGCCTTAGATTTCACGTTTTCCCTGTCAGACCTCGCGACCATTTGTGACTAAATCAGACTAGTACTGAAATACCTTTCAATCCGATCCGGCAGAATTGTCGCCACTCGCTTGTCCGGTCCCAACCGGCGCGCGATCTTCATCGCCGCCCAGACATTGGCGCCGGAGGAAGTCCCGACCATCGTCCCTTCCATGCGGGCCAGATTACGAGCTGTGGCTATCGCATCTTCATCGCTGACCGTAACCACTTCATCAATCAGCGACACATCCAGAACCGGCGGCACGAAACCATCACCGATGCCCTGAATCTGATGCAGCCCCGGTTCCTGTCCCAGCAACGCCGCCGAGTTTTCCGGTTCCACCGCCACCACACGAATACCGGCTTTCTGTTCCTTGAGAAAACGTCCGACCCCGCCCAGGGTGCCGCCGCTGCCGACCCCGGCGACAAAGGCATCGACATTGCCCTCAAGCTGCTGCCAAAGCTCGGCCCCGGTGGTTAAATAATGAATTTCCGGATTGTCGGGATTTTCAAACTGTCCGAGAATATAAGAATTTTTAATGGTTGCCGCCAGTTCCTTGCCCTTTTTGACCGCCCCGGTCAAACTCTCACGGGCCGGAGTCAGCACCAGTTCGGCCCCCAGGGCCTTGATTATTTTTTTGCGTTCCTCGCTCATATCCTCCGGCATCACGATAATTACTCGATAACCGCGATGCACCCCGACAAAGGCAACCGCGATGCCGGTATTACCGGAAGTGGCCTCGATAATGGTCGAACCCGGCTTGAGCTGTCCCCGTTTCTCGGCCTGGGAGACCATGTGTTTGGCTACGCGATCTTTGACGCTGCCCCCCGGGTTAAGATATTCAGCCTTGGCAAATATCGGCAGCGGTGAAATCTTGACCAGACGCAAAACCGGAGTGTTGCCGATCACACTTAAAATATCAAAATATTCCATGATTGTCTTACTTCTTCCTGCACACTAAAGAACTGATGAAAGAACTGAGATGAACCCTCAAAGCCGCAAACCGCAGTTTCCGTCACGAAACCGTTCCGGTTTGCACTGACCACGACTGTAAAAGCGGCTCCTTTACTACACTTTTTAAGTTTAATAAAGTTTTTTAACCGCCACGGCAAGGTAACTTTCCAAAAAAGTCAGCGCCAGCGCAGGTTACTTTCGCCTGGGTGGCCGCGACAGCGATCTTAGGGGCGCGCTTCAGCCAAACCGGAAAATCTTGCGCGCTAACACGCTCCCGATTCCATGCAAAATTAGGTCAGGTCCCGAATTTTGCAGGTTTTCAGGTCTCGATACAAGGCGAAGTCAACCGCGCTGAACAGCAGCGGCGCCCCAACTGATTCCGGCCCTCCACTCTAAAGATTGACAGCCTCATCAACAAAAGGCTAAGATAACGGCGCTGATACAAAAACAAACGCAAGGGGCTGATCAACGCATGAAACAGGTGACAATTTACACCGATGGCGGTTGTCTCGGCAACCCCGGCCCAGGTGGGTACGGGGTCGTTCTGCTTTACGGTGGACATCGCCGAGAGCTTTCCGAGGGCTTTCGCGAAACCACCAATAACCGCATGGAGCTGCTGGCCTGCATCAAGGCCCTGGAAATTCTCAAGGAACCTTGCGCGGTCACGCTGTTCAGCGATTCCAAATATGTGGTTGACGGTATCAACCTGGGCTGGGCCCGACGCTGGCAGCAGAACCAGTGGATCAGAGACCGGAAAAGCGGGGCCCGGGCGCTGAATCCCGATCTCTGGCAGCGGTTGTTGGCCCAGACCGAAAAACACCGGGTGACCATGTGCTGGGTCAAGGGCCATGCCGGCAATGCGGAAAATGAACGCTGCGACGTACTCGCCAATACGGCCGCCCGGACGGCCGCGCAAAACACCGACCAAGGCTACCTGAACATCCGCACTGCAACGAATAATTGAAAAAGCTGTTCAAACATGCTATGAGCCGAAATTACGAACGCGGGCGCGCCGCGGCAACCCACCACAAATTGCTTTTCGCGCCTCTGGCCCCAAAATGAATATTCTGTAAGGTGTTGAGTGCTTCTCTGTGCGGGGCTTCGCGGAGAAAAGCAGAACCAGGCCCCAGACCACGGAGATTCTCTAATCATGGAAGAGTTCCACCGCATCAAACGACTGCCTCCATATGTTTTTGCCACCGTCAATGATTTGAAGATGAAAGCCCGCAAGGCCGGCGAGGATATCATTGATCTCGGCATGGGCAACCCTGACATTCCCACGCCGCAGCACATCGTGGACAAGGCCTCGGAAGCCATCTACAATCCCCGCAACCATCGCTATTCGGTTTCCCGTGGGGTACCGAACCTGAGGGAGGCGATCTGCGAATGGTATGAAAAGAATTTTCAGGTTTCCCTGGATCCCGAGAGCGAGGCGATCGCCACCATCGGCGCCAAGGAAGGGCTCGCCCATCTGGCCCTGGCCACCATCGGCCCCGGAGATGTCGTTTTTGTCCCCTCGCCGGCCTATCCGATCCACCCTTATTCGGTAATCATCGCCGGCGGCGATCTGCGCAGTATTCCCTTATCCCCGGAACGGGATTTTTTCGAGGATCTTCAGGCGGCGACGAAACTGACCTGGCCGCGACCGAAAATGATGATCATCAGCTTTCCCCATAATCCGACCACCAAGGTCATCGACCTCGATTTTTTTAATAAAATCGTTGATTACGCCAAGGCAAACGATATTCTGGTCGTCCACGACTTCGCTTACGCCGACCTTGTCTTCGACGGCTACCGGGCGCCCTCGATCATGCAGGTCAAAGGCGCCCGGGAGGTCGCCGTCGAATTTTATTCGTTATCAAAAAGTTACAGCATGGCCGGCTGGAGGGTGGGGTTCTGCGTCGGCAACAAACGCATGATCCATGCCCTGACCAGGCTCAAAAGCTACCTTGATTACGGCATGTTCCAGCCCCTGCAGATCGCCGCGATCTCGGCCCTCAGAGGCGACCAGAGCTGCGTCGCGGAGATCGTCAATATTTATCGCGAGCGGCGCGACGTTCTGTGCGACGGTCTCAATCGCATCGGCTGGAAGGTCGAGAAACCCAAGGGCACGATGTTTGTCTGGGCCAAGATTCCGGATCCCTACCTGGAAATGGGCTCCCTTGAGTTCGCCAAGAAACTTATTCGGGAAACCCGGGTCGCCGTCTCTCCCGGCATCGGCTTTGGTGAGTTCGGCGATGACTACGTCCGCTTCGCCCTGGTTGAGAACGAACACCGGACGCGGCAGGCGATTCGTGGTTTACGTCAGATAATGTAAAAAAACCGGCAACGGTTTACCGGCATTTTCCGCCGGCGGCTTTTTTTGCGCCTCTGACGAAAGGCCGTCGTCATTGACTTCATACAGGTTCATCGGGATTATTAAATGAGAACAATAAATGTTGGTCTGATTGGTTTTGGTACCATCGGGGCCGGAGTCGCAAAACTTTTACTGGAGAACCGTCAGGCGATCCGCGAGCGCCTCGGCGCCGAATTAAACCTGCTCAAAATCGCTGATCTCGATATTACGACCGATCGCGGGGTATCGCTTCCCGACAACCTTCTGACCACCAACGTCAAGGAGCTGATCGGCAATCCCGAAATCGAAATCATCATTGAGTTGATCGGCGGTTATGAACCGGCCCGCAGTTTTGTCGCGCAGGCTCTTACCTGCGGCCAAAGTGTGGTGACTGCCAACAAGGCTCTGCTCGCCCGCCACGGCAACGAACTCTTTGCCCTGTCCCGGGAAAAAGGGGTGGATTTTTACTATGAGGCCAGCGTCGGCGGCGGTATTCCGATTATCAAGGTCATGCGTGAAGCCCTGGCCGGCAATAAAATCAATTCGGTCTGCGGCATTCTGAACGGCACCTGTAACTACATTCTGACCAAAATGGGGGATGAAGGCGCCGATTTCGCCCAGGCTCTCAACAACGCCCAGGACCTGGGCTATGCTGAAGCCGACCCGACCTTTGATATCGAAGGCATCGACACGGCCCATAAGTTGTCGATTCTGACCGCCCTGGCCTTTGCCACCCCGATCGCCTGCGACCAGATTCACGTTGAAGGCATCAGCGCCGTCAAACCGGTGGATTTCGCCTTTGCCCGGGAGTTCGGCTACAAAATCAAGTTGCTGGCCATCGCCAAAAAAGAAAATGACACCATCGAGACCCGGGTCCATCCCACCATGATTCCGGAAAAACATATGTTGGCTAAAATCGACGGGGTTTTCAACGCCGTCTTTGTCAACGCCGACGCCCTGGGGCCGAGTCTTTACTATGGCCGGGGCGCGGGCATGATGGCCACCGCCAGCGCCGTGGTCGGCGATCTGGTCGATATCGCCCGCAACCTCATCGGCGGATTCTTCCAAAGGGTTCCGACCCTGGGTTTTCAACCGGAGGCGGTCCAAGCCTGCGCCTGCCGCCCGATGAGTGAAATTTTCAGCCAGTATTACCTGCGTTTCTCGGCCCATGACAAAACCTCGGTCCTGTCAAAAATCGCCGGCATTCTCGGAGAAAATCAGATCAGTATCGCCTCCTGCATTCAACAGGGCCGCAGTCCCAATGGCGACACCGTGCCGATCGTGATGCAGACTCACAAGGCCCGGGAAAAAGATCTGCGCCAGGCTCTCGCGGCAATCGACCGCCTGCCGATTATCGCCGCCCCGACAGCGGTTATCCGCATGGAAAGCGAGCTGTAGTGAAAAACCGGCAAACCATCACCCTGGCCTACAGTGTCGATTCGGACGATCTTTTCATGTTCTACGCCCTGCTAGAGAACAAGATCGACACCCAGGGCCTGATCTTCGAGCACCAGCGGCGCGACACCCTGGCCTTAAACGACCTCGCCGCGAACTGCGAGGTGGATATCACGGCGGTTTCCATTCACGCCTACGCCGGAATCAGCGACAGATATCTTCTGCTTCCCCACGGCGGCAGTATCGGGGTCAATTACGGCCCCTTGGTTTTAAGCTGGAATCCACAGCTTAAAACCGAAGCGCTGGCCGGCAAAAGAATCTCGGTACCCGGTTTTTCAACCACCGCCTACCTGGTGTTTAAACTTATCTGCCCGGATTTTATTCCGCAAATCATTCCGATCACCCCGTTTGCGAAAACCTTCGACGCCCTGCGGGAGCACCTTGTCGATGCCGCCGTGGTCATTCACGAAGGTAATCTGACCTACCGGGAGCGCGGTTTTCACAAGCTTCTCGATCTGGGTCAATGGTGGTGGCGGGAAACCGGTCTGCCCCTGCCTCTGGGCGGCAATGTCATCCGCAAAGGCCTGGGCCCGGAAAAGATCGCTCGAATCTCCGCCCTCTTGCGGCAAAGCATCGCCTACGCCCTAGAGCATCGCGAAGAGGTAATCGACTACCTTCTGGCCCGGGAAAAACGCGATGACCCGGCCCTCAAGGATCGCGGACTGTTGGATCGCTACCTGAAACTCTACGCTAACCAGGACACCCTCGAATATCCGCCGGCGGCCCGACAGGGCATCAGCGAACTTTTTCGACGCGGTCAGAATGCCGGCCTTATCAAGAGGCCGGTGCAGGTTGAATTTGCCCCATGATATGAGTTTTGGCAAGGTCATAAGCCTTGTTTTGCCGGCATAAACCATCAAAGAATTTAAGGAGAGCCCGCCATGCGCAAAAGACCCGGTAGATTGCAAGCCTTTTTTTTCATCCTGGGAGTCATTCTGATTTTCGCCGGCAATGCCGGCGCCCTGACCTTCAAGGGGGTGGAGTTTGCCGATAAAATAGAAATCTCGGGGCAAAGCCTTCACCTGAATGGGGCCGGAATGCGAAAGAAATTTTTTCTGTCGATCTATGCCTGCGGCCTCTACCTGCCGCACCCGACCAGCGATGCGGAAAAAGCCATCAGCACCGATGTCGCCAAGCAAGTAGTCATGCATTTCATTCACAGTAAGGTCGGCAAGGATAAAATTGTTCAGGGCTGGAATGACGGTTTTTTCAATAACTCCCAGGAAAAAATCAGCGGGCTGCAGGAGCGGATCAATTCTTTCAATGCTTTTTTTGATCGTGATCTGGTTGCCGGCGACCGCATTGTCATCACCTATCTACCCGAGCGGGGAACCAGCGTCAGCATCAACCAGACGGAGAAAGGCAGCATTCCCGGAAATGATTTCATGCAGGCCCTGTGGGCCATCTGGCTGGGAAGCAATCCCGCCGACGCGGGCATGAAGGATGGCATGCTGGGGAAATGACACTCATGAAAAAAGCCCTGTTACTGCTGGCCTACGGTGGTCCGGAGAAAGCCGAACAGATCGAGCCTTTTCTGAAACAACTGCTGCAGCGCGATCCGCTGCCGCCGGGACTGTGTGAACGGGTAGAAAAGAAATACCGGGCGGTCGGCGGAGCTTCGCCGCTGCCCGGTATCTGCCGTGAAATTCAGCAAAAACTTGCCCGCAAGCTGGGAGAAATTCCGGTCTATCTCGCCTTTCGCTATTCGGCTCCGGATATCGCCGGCGTCGTTCGCGAAATGGCGGAAAGCGGGGTAACCAGGATCTATGCCCTGTCACTTTCGCCCCATTCCTCCAAAATCAGTTCAGCGGCCTATTATCAGGCTCTGGACAAAGCCGCTTCCGATTCTCGGCTTGAGATCGTCCGCCTGGAAAACTGGTACCGGGCAGCCGCCTATAACCGTCTGCTGGCCGATCGCATTCTGGAAACCGCGCAAGCAAACCGCTTTTCACTGACCGCCGCTCAAACTCATCTGCTTTTTTCGGCTCACAATATTCCGCGCAGTTATATCGCCGAGGGGGACCATTACGTCACCGAGATTGAAAACAATATCGCCGCGATTCTCCGTCTGCTGCCGACCTGTTCCTCCTCCCTGGCTTACCAGAGCAAAGGCAACGCCCCCGGGGCCTGGCTGGAACCGGAAATAGAAACACATCTGCTGGACCTGAAAAAACGCGGCCATACCGATATCATCATCGTTCCGATCAGCTTCAGCATGGACCATCTGGAAACCCTGTATGATCTCGATCTCGAAATAAAAGCCTTTTGCGAACAGGAAAACCTGCGTTGCCGCCGTTCGCGACCGGCCAACGCCGACGATGATTTCATCGAGATGCTGGCGCGCTTCACCGACCGCCGTCTGGCCGATGACTGAACGGTCGTTTTTCTATCCAGCCTGAGGCGCGGCCATCTTTCCAGCCCGTCTTTCAATCCTTTTGCCGGAGAGTTAAGTTTATGTCCGCCCCCAAAAGAATCGTTGTCATCGGCGCCGGAATCACCGGTCTGGCCGCGGCTTACGAGATCACCAAAAAAATCAAGGAAACGGGAACTAAGATCGAGCTTGAGATTTATGAACAGGCGGCGGAACCCGGCGGCAAGATCAGCACCCGCAAGGATGGCCCCTATCTGATCGAAGGCGGCCCGGACTGCTTCATCGTCGAGAAACCCTGGGCCCTGCAGTTGATCAAGGAAATCGGACTGGAAACGCAACTGCTCAACACCCGCCCGGAAACCGGCGGCACCTTTGTTTTCGACAATAACACCCTGCACCGCCTGCCGGAAGGGGTGATGATGATGGTGCCGACCAAGCCCCTACCCTTTCTGGCCTCGCGGCTGATCTCCTGGCCGGGCAAACTGCGCATGGCGGCCGACATTCTCATTCCCCGCCGCCGGGAAAGCGGGGATGAAACCCTGGCTTCCTTTGTCCGCCGCCGTCTGGGGCGGGAGGCTCTGGACAAGCTGGCGGAACCTTTGATCGGCGGCATTCACGCCGGCAACCCCGAAAACATGAGCCTGCTGAGCACCTTTCCCCGTTTTTTGGAGATGGAACAGGATGGCGGCAGCCTGATTGTCGGGATGCTGAGAAGGCAGAAAAAAATGGCTGCCATGCTGAAATCACGCCCGGCGACCGGCGGGCCGAAACGAACTTTTTTTATTTCTCTGAACGAAGGTCTGGGTCAACTGGTTAATGAACTCAGCCGGGTAATCGGCCCGGAGAGGATTCATACGGGGCGAAAAATTTCCCAACTGTTTCCGGAATTCGCGGGAAAATGGCGGCTGACGGAGGGACATCATCCTTTCTGCCAGGCCGACGCGGTGATCGTCACGACCGAGACCCACGCCGCCGCCGCCATGCTGGAAAACCAATTTCCTCGGCTGGCGGAGCAGCTTAAGCAGATCCCTTACGTTTCCTCGGCCACCGTCTCCCTGGCCTTTCCCCGCCGGGCGATCGCGCATCCGCTCGACGCCTACGGTTTTATCGTCCCCAAGGTCGCCCGGCGCCGAATCATGGCGATCACCTGGTCCTCGATCAAATGGGCCCACCGGGCTCCGGAAGGGATGGTCCTGCTGCGCGCCTTTGTCGGCGGAGCCCAGCGCCAGGAGCTTGCCGCCCTCGGGGATCAGCAGATGCTGACCCTGGTCCGTGAAGAACTGGCCGCCATCATGGGCCTGGACCAGGCGCCGCAACAAAGCTGGATTTACCGCTGGCCTCAGGGCATGCCGCAGTATATCATTGGCCATCCCGAACGACTGCAGACGATCGACACCCTCACGGCCGCCCAGCCGGGTCTCTATCTGGCCGGGGCCGGCTACCGCGGCATCGGCATTCCGGATTGTATCAACCAGGGACGCCAGGCGGCAACCCGCGCCTGGAACGAAATCATCGCCCCCGCAACCTGAGCGGGGGCCTTCATAAATCGAGACCCGTAACCTGCTTTTGACCCTGGATTGGCGGTTAACGGTTGCCAGACGCGCGCCCGGCAACCGCTAACCGCCGGCCGGAATTTTTTCAATGCGAATTCTCCACTGTTTATCTCAGCTTCCGGGTCAAACCGGCAGCGGCATCTATCTGCAGGCCATTGTGCGGGAAGGTCAACAAGTCGGTCTTTCCCAGGCGGTTCTCTGCGGCCTGCCGACCGCCATGGCAACCAGCCCGACCGGATTGGACCTGCCTGCGGAAAATATTTACCCGGTATACTTCGACAATGCGGAGCTGCCCTTTCCGGTGGCCGGCATGAGTGACGTCATGCCCTACCCCAGCACCCGCTTTGCCGAATTCGACGACGAAAAGCTGGCGCGCTACGAAGCCGCATTCACAAAAGTCATCGTCACCGCGGTCAGAAACTTCGCCCCCGACATCATTCACAGTCATCATCTCTGGCTGATGACGGCCCTGATCAAGAAACTTTTCCCCTCGATTCCTCTCCTGGCCTCGGCCCACGGCACTGAATTACGCCAGCTCGAACTGGCTCCGCGCCTGGCTCCCGGAGTTATCAAGGGAGTAACGGCCGTCGATCGCGTGCTCGCCCTCAATCATGAGCAAAAGCGGAAACTGGTAGAGGCTTATGGTTTCGCCCCGGAAAAGGTAGGCATCGCCGGCGCCGGTTATCGCCGGGACCTCTTCTGCCGCGTTTTCGGCGCCAAGGAAGAGCTTCCGACCTTTATCTATGCCGGCAAACTCAGCCGGGCCAAGGGGGTCCCCTGGCTGCTTCAGGCCTTTTCCAAGCTGCCGCCACCCGCCGCCTTGTGGCTGGCGGGCGGCGGTGGCGGTTCGGAGTCGGACAAGATCCGCCGTCAGGCGACGCTGATTCAGGGCGTTAAACTTCTCGGCCCGCTTTCCCAAAACGAGCTGGCGGAGCGTTTTCAGCGGGCCCACGTTCTGGCGCTGCCCTCTTTTTATGAAGGGCTACCCCTGGTCCTGCTCGAGGCCCTGGCCTGTGATTGCCGCGTCATCGTGACCGACCTGCCCGGAATTCGCGACCTCGTCGGCGAGGAGGCCATCGCCACGGAGCTGATCAGCTGTGTGCCGCTGCCCCCCTTAAAGGGACCCGACCAACTTGATAAGGAACACGAACCACTCTTTCTCGATAATCTTACCCAGGCCCTGCAGATCCAGCTCAAACACATCCGTCAAAAACAAGCCTTCTGCTGCGAGCAGCTGCAAACCACCCTTGAAGAAACCGGATGGCACCAGGTTTTCAGACGGATTCGGCAACATTACAGTGAGCTCGCCGGAATCCAAAACTGAACGCCAAGTCTCAAATGCCGCTGGCTCCCCCCACCAAGCCGGCAAAGGCAATCAGTGAAGCTGAAAACGCCGCGGTGCCTTCCTCGGATCTTGAGGATCTGGACGCCAGGGAATTCATCCAGCCAGTATTCGGCTACAGCCTTGCCGCGTTCCGACCCGCCGGCCATCCCCCCCACACCTTCAGCTTAACGATTTCAGGTCGACCAATCCACCTCATTCCCCGCTTCCCGGGAATTATGACGATGAAAACGACATAAACTGCTGAATATTAAAAGAATAAGCGCAATTTCTCTTG
>OMKS01000139.1_pt1 | contig 64768 bp, 54 predicted proteins | sample 1674721 | NCBI WGS metagenome assembly OMKS01 (sample SAMN06264996, study PRJEB25208) | sediment metagenome | isolation source: hot spring sediment | place: USA: California | collected 2014-09-02 | reverse complement strand
GATAGCAGGTGGTCTGCACGGCCTTGGACAGGTTGCCGATACAATCCAGACAGCATTCGCCGGTGTTTTGGTCCTCAGGGAAGAGATCGCCGGAAATCGACTGGTAAGCCATCGCGTAGGGGGTGCCGTCGCAGGCTTCGGGACAGAAGGTCGCCTCGTTGTTGGTGTCGCCCAGGGCGGTCACGTAGATGATCTGGTCGCCGCTGCTGCAGTTGCACTCGACGTCCTGACAAGCAGCTCCGGAGCAGCCGTCGTAATCGGAGCCGCTCTTGTTGGTGTTGGTGAAATAGACGCCGCTGGCCGGGCTCATGATCTCCAGCTTGATGCCGTAGCTCTTGGTGGTTGAAAAGGTGACGTCGGGGCAGTCACAGACCTTGAAAACGATCCCGGCGGCATTATAGTAGTCGTCCTCTTCATTTTTGCCGCAGTAGCCCCAGGCCGACTCGTAGTCGAACAGCGGACAGGACTCACATGTGGCATTCGGATGCTCCTGGCTCGGAGCAGCACATTCATATTTACTATTGATATAGAGATTATAGCCCCAGTACTTGGTGCAGAGCTCCTTGCAAGGCCCATCGATGACGCTCGAGCTGAAACCTGAAACCACGGTCGTCAGCACGAAGGCCATGGCCAGCAACAAAATCAAACTACTCTTCCTCATTTGCTTCCTCCATTGTTAGTTGTTGATTCACCCAGCTTGCGGCAAATCCTTTGAAATAAAAATAGAACCTATAAAATTACCAAAACGTTTCAGGGGTGATCTTTGACCCCGCGACACCAACCTTCAGATTATCCTAACTTTAACCCCACCTCCTTTCGTCTTTCCCCAAGCTACGCATCCTCGAAAAACTTAAGTTAACGGCTCGGAGGGTCTTCGGGTCAGCCAGCGGGCCGTTTGGCATCACCCTGCTACCGACTATTGAACGATTATAGAACGTTATACTATACGACCTGCAATTTATTTGTCAAGCTATTTTTCCCGAATTTATTAGGAATCCTTAAGCTAAACAAAAAACTTGCTCTGAAGCCGGGTTTATTTACCGCCAGGCCCTGTTAACGAAAGTTTTTCTTGACCTCTTCCAGGCGCCGAAGAAAGGGCCGACTGACAAAAACCGAGTCCTCTTCCTGCAGAATGACATGCGGCGTGATGAAAAACATCAGTTCGACACTGTGAAACTCCCTGCCTTTATAGCCGACCAGGTAGCGCAGTCCGGGCACCCGGGCCAGCCAGGGCAGGCCGCTGTAATTATCGCTGCGACTCTGCTGAATCAGGCCGGCGATGACCACGGTCTGACCGTCGGCCACGGAGAGAATGCTTTCGGCCACCCGCTGGGAAAAGATCGGGGAATTGATGCCCTCGATGGTCTTGGTTGAAAGCTGGCTGACCTCCTGGTTAATCTCCATGCGCACCATGCCGTTGTCGTTGATATGCGGGGTCACGGTCAGGATGATGCCGACGTTGCGATACTGAATGGTGGTATCGGTGGTCTGGGCCGTGGAGCCGGAATCGGTGGTGCGATAGCTCGAGGTCACGGTCGGCACGTCCTCGCCGACATCGATCCTGGCGGTCTCGCCGTCGGATGCCAGAATCTGCGGGGCCGAAAGGATATTGACCCGGTTGTCGTCGGCCAGCGCCCGAACAATGGCCTTGAAACGACCGGAATTTTCCACCAGAAAGCTCAAGCCCGAACCGATCAGGGTGTCACCGCTGCCGCTGACCAGGCCCAGCCCGGAATCAATCCCCAGATTTCCGGTGGCCTTGGCCCCGGTCAAGCCCTTCATCAGGTAGCTCCACTCAATACCCAATTTATTGGTTTCATCGAGCTTGACCTCGGCGATCGTCACCTCGATCAGCACCTGCTTCGGATAGATATCGAGCTTTTCGATAACCGGCTTAATTTTACGATAATCGCCGCCGGTCGCCTTGACCAGGATCGAGTTGGTGGTTTTATCCACCACAAAGGTCACCTCCCCTTCGAGACTGCCGCTAATCGCCCCGGGTGAAGTTGTTTGCAACTTCTGTGCCCGCTCCTCATTCTGGCGCTGATTATCGAGCAGGGTCTTGCCGAGCGGCTGCGGCTTATCCTTGCTTTTATCCAGGTCGGTCGCACTCTTCGTCCCGTTCTTGGTAAACAGCCCCTTGAGCACCTCGACGATATTCTCGGCCACGCCGTTCTGAATATAATGAACGAAGATATCCTCGCTCGTCGCATCCTGGGCTAGGACCGGCACCTCACGATCGAGTTCGGCCACCCATTCATCGACCAGGGCCAGGGATTCGGCGTCCCGACTCAAGGCCAGAATCAGGTTAATTCGGGGCAGGGCGATAAAACTCACCGAGGCGTTGACATTGCTTTCCTTGCCCCCCGCCAGGCCGTATGCGCCGGCCAGGGTTTCAAGCTCCTTGATCAGATCCTCGGCGCCGACATATTTCAGCAGATAAACCTTCTGTTCAAGCCCGGCCAGCACGCTGACATCAAACAGGGACAACAGCCGCGCAACCTTGCTCAGGACATGATCGTAATCACAGACCAGTATGACCCCGCTCGGATCATGAACGTAAACCTGAGCCCCCTTGCTGAGATAGGGCTTGATGATATTGACGAACTGGGCTCCGGGCAGGTAATTGAGCCGAAAGGCGCGAATCGCCTTGCCCCGAGCATTTTCCGAATCGCCGGGCAGCAGCAGTTCCCCGGCCTCGGCCGCGGCCGGCAGGGCGGCCTGGGGCATCACCTCCCAGAGCGGTCCGCGCCGGGCCATGACCGCCCCGTTCATGCGCAGAACCCCACGCAACAACTCAAAAATCTCCTCGCGGTTGAGTTCGGCCGCCACCTCCAGCGTGACCTTGCCGCCGACCCCCTGGTAGATGGTGTAGTTTTCGCCCAGAATCTCCATGAACAGACGCAGAACCTCAACCAGATCGGCGTCGTCGAAATTAAGACTGACCGGCTCCCGGCCCTGAACCTGGGCCGGGAGCCCGCCGTCCCCGGAAGTGGTTCTGACCGCCGCCACGCCGGAAAAGCGCTTCAGGCGACGGTTGAGTTCAAGCTCTTCGGCTTCGAGTTTTTGCAACAGGGCCGCGGCGTCATCCGACGCCGGAAGCACCTCGGACTCCAGAGTAAAGGCTTCCGTCTGGCCGGCCTGGCCCGGGGACGGACGCCCCTGCAACAAGCCTCCCGGAGGCAGGGCTTCGTCCCGCACGGACGACCGCCACATCGTACATGAAGCCAGCCACAACGCGCAACCCAGCAGCAATAGGGTTCGCAACCAACCTTTCCGTTTAACAATCTCCATCCGTTCCCACTCCATCCCGCATCCGCCGGGATTGATCAAAGCCACCATTTTTTAGAGATCAGGCTTCATTTTCGGTTTGAAAAGAACAAGCCCATGTCTTGACAAAAACCCCTTTCCCTATTTACGGGCCGGTTTTTTGTAAACCGGACCAAAGGGGGTACTGTGCTTGATAAGCTCGCCCTGCTTGACCAGAGCGTCCTTTTCCTCGATCGACAGCTTCCGAATATCCCCGGCGCTCAGGACCGGCCGTGAAGCGGCCCCGGCCCCGGAAACGGCGCCACCCGCCGCCGATACCGCGACCGGCGCAACCTCGGCGGCCTCGACCTGAATATTGGCCTGATTCGCCGTGGTCAGCGGTCGCCGCTGTTTGTTGTCGTACAGCCCCACCTCGAACTCCGCGCCCCGCTCATCCTTCAAAACCACCTTGCGGGCCTCGACCTTGAGCAGGGTATAGGCCGGCGCCGGGCTGCGACCGGCCTTTTCATCCCGGGCCTCCCGGCCCTCGGCCAGCAATCTTTTACCGGCGCGAAAACGCTTGAAATGCAGCAAGGCCTGCCGGTTCGCGCCGGCCAGATAGGTGCCGTAGAGAATCACATCCCGCCGCTCCGGCGCCGGGACCGGGGCGGCGGGCTCAGGTTTCTCGTCCGCGCTCACCGGGGCCGGGACCGGTGGGCGCCAGGCCTGGCGCTTGGGCTCAAAAAGGTTTTTCTCGCCGACAACTTCATAATCGGCGGGCGCGACCTTGACTTTGTCGAGCTTCGAAGCCAGCTCCTTCAGGGTTGTCTGCACCGCCGAAGCCGCCCCGGTAACCCCGTCCCGAGCCACAAAAGCCGGCTCGCCGGAAGAATATTGCTTGTAGGTCGCGCGATCATAGACCAGTACCAGCAAACCCAGCCCGAGAAAGATCAAGGTCAGTCCGGCTCGCGATGGAACCCATTTTATCATTGCCCCGCAACCCCCGTCGGTTGTCACAAAAAAAAACGACCCGCTTGACCGGTAGCCTTGCGGCATCCGCGCGCCTACCGCGCCGCGCCTTGCCGGCCTACACCGTCAACGCCGTGATCTCCGCGTTGAAGTAGTAAAAACGTTTTTCCCGGCTGCTGATGTTTTTGATCTCAAACGCCTGAAGAAAGATAAACTTGTCGTCATTGTTGATTCGAATCAGAAAATCCTTGATCGCTCCGATCTCGGCGCGACAGTTAAGCCGTAGCCGCAGCAGTCGGACCCCATCTTTTCTGATCTCCGGCATGACCTTGGTAGAGCGCACATCAATCGCGCTCTCCCGCGCCAGGGTCTGAAGAAGATTCTGAAACTGGACATCCGTTAGGGTCGCGGTCTCCCCCCGCACCAGATGGCGTTCCTTGACCTGTTGATAAAATCCGCTTAACGCCTGATCCAATTCGACAAACTCCTGCTGCCGGGCCACCAGGCGAGCGAGTTTCTCGTACTGCAGCTGTTTCAGGGCAAGTTCATCGTCCAGAGCCCGACTCCGGGCCTGATAAACACCGTAGCCGGCTTTCGCGATCACCAGAAAAAACAGGACCGCGGCCAGGGCCAGCAGAAACTCCCGCCGTTTGATCAGATTCCCGACCCAGCTTAAATCCTTCATCGGCCTACTCCAGCTCCGCCACGATCTTAAAGGTTTCGCTGCTGCCTTTTTTGACCACGGGAGAATCAAAATGCACCTCTTTAAACAACGGCGAGTCTTCCAGTGCCTTGAGCACGGCGGTGGCCGAGGCCGACGTCCCCTGCAGATTGATTTTGCGTCCCCTGATTTCCAACGCACTGAGCCAGCCGTCGAGCGGAATCACCTCGGTCAGCTCCTTCAATAAAACGATGCTCACCGCCTGCTCCCGCACCAGCCCGGCCAGGGCCTCAATCGCGTTGATCTTTTCCTGATTCTGCTGACGTAGGCCGCCCAGTTTATCGGCTTCGCGCTGCACCACGGCAAGTTTCTTTTCCAGCTTCTCAAGCCGCCGCTGCTTACCGGCCAGCACCGCCAGGGGCTGGCCGGTAAGGGCCAGCACCAGAAAAAGCGCGGCCCCGAGCTCCAGCTTGAACCAGAGTCGCCGCCGCCGCATGACCTGAGGAGAAATCAGGTCGATGCTGTAAGGAAACTCGGCCCAATCAAGGCACAGGGTTTCCGGCAGCTCCCCGATCCCGACCCGGGTCAGGGCCGGCCGGGCCGCCTCCAGACCTAAAGCCAGAGCTTCCGCCTCCGCCCAGAGATAGGCCTTTGCGAAAGCCTGGCCGCGGTTTTCCGCCAGCGGCAGATTGCGGGACAGAAAAGCGGTCGGACCGGCCTCATCCCCCTGATTTTTTTCCCAGGCCTGAAACAAGGCCGCCCGACCGTCAAAAAGCAGCATCTCAAAAGAACCAGCGCTTGCACTCAGATAAAGACCGGGCTCACGCAACAACCAGGCCACCAGAAAAAGCACCGGAAAAATCGCGGACAGGTTCAGTCCCTGGCGCGCGAAAATGGTGTGATAGAATTCCACCCGGGAACGGGCCGCCAGGATCGCGCAGATCGCCAAACGCCCCTCTTCTTCGTGGGCCCGGTAACGCCAGCTGAGACCGCCCAGGTCGAAAGGAACATGCCGCATGAGTTCAAAACCGACGGCATCGTCCAGATTTTCCGCGGCGGCCAGGGGCAGGCTGAAATGCACAATCGTAAAAAGATCCAGCGGCAACCCGAGAAGCAGAAGGTCATCCTGACGCGGTCGACAGGCGCTCTTCCAGGCGGCGAGCACCGTTTCCAGAGCCTCGGGACGATCCAGCGCATATTCCAGACGCTGCAAAACCCGGACCCGCCCCCCAAGACCGCGCTGCAGCCGCAGATAAAGCAGGCGCCGCTCTTCAAACAGAAGCAGTTTGGTTTCCGGCAGCCAGGGCAGATTCATGAATTCTCTCTACGGTTTTTTTTCATTGACGGCAAAAATCCGCCGGTACCAGCCGAAGCCTTCGGCCCCGGCTCCTGACTCGGTCGCGCTGACACTGATGTATTCGGAATCGGCGATCGTGAAATAACGCTGCAACTGACTGAAATATTCCGGCGGCACGATTTCACTCAGATCCGCCATCTTCGTGATCGGCGCGCCGCCGCGGAAAGCGACGATCGCGTCAATCACCTCCGCCGGCAAGTCCTCGACCAAGGCCAGGGCCGCCGGAGCGCAACTGTTGATATCGATTTTATCGGCGCGACCGTAGGGAGAAAGCAGATCAACCAGACCGGGACGCTTTCCCTCTCCATAAAAGAGCCCTGAATCCACGCCTTTGATCAACAGAAGCTCGTCTATAACATCAATATCCCGGTTCTTGCAACCATATTCCAGACCCTGAGCTTTGTAATAATCGGTCTCCGCGCCATTGAGACGCTGCAGGCTGTCGCCATCGATCCAATCCAGAATCGCATCGACGACCGTATCCCGGGCGGCATCATCGGTCACGCCGCAGACCTCGATGATCCGGCGCCAGAGCTCCGGTCTCAGATTACGTAACTGAAATTTGCCCGCCTCACCACTGATTCGAATTGCGACCCGCAAGCCTTCCAGTTCACAAAGCCAGGGCTCAAAGCGCGGATACCAGAGTTCCAGAGGCCGGCCGCATAGCGCTTCAATCTCTGCCTTCTGCGCCAGCAGGGCGCGGTTGGCCCGGTACTTGAGATATTCATGGTAACCCTTGTTGACCGCCGACCCCAGCAGATAATCATACTCGGCGCCCAAACGGCGGTTACGAGCCGCCTCGGCATTGAGCCGAGCCGTGGTCGCGTAGTTCAGGGCCAGCAGGCTGAGCAGCAGGGAAACCCAGAAAACCGCGATCAGGGCAAACCCTTGTTCATTGTGAGCGTAAACCGGCCCGTTTTCCGTCATGTTGAATGCCGACCTTGGTGCAGCGGTTCCGGGGGGACCATCAGCGGCAGCAGAAAACGGCGCGGCACCCCCTCACGATTGGAATAACTGAAAAAAACGGCTCCCGGCAAAAGCTTGTGGCTCCAGTTCCGGGGCAGAGCCTCGTCCTCGACCAGGGCCCCGCCGGCCTGCGCCCCGCCCGACAAATCCAGCTTTTCCGGTTGCGCGATCACCGCAAAACCCGCTTCCCCGAGACCATCCAGAACCAGCAGAGCGGATTCCCGTAGTTGCTCATCCAGATCGAGGCTGCCGGCGGGATTGCGGGAAAACTCCGCCAGGGCGTCCAGCAGCCGGATATTTGGTCCCCAGGTTTTGATTAAATAAAGAGCGTCACCCTCGCCCGCCGCATCCTTCTCAAGATAGCAACAGGCGAAATAGATCCCCTGGGCCCCCCGCTGTCGGGATCCGAAACCCGAGGTCGTGGCGTAAAACAGCGCCCGGGAACCCAGAGCGAAGAAAAAGCCCTGCCCTTTCTCCCAGCTATAACTGTAGGGCACCAGCTTTTCAAGATCATCACTCAACAACCTGACCAGAGCCGCCTCGCGTTCGCCCTCCCCACTCCGCAGCTGCTGACGCGTCCAGATGCGCCCGGCACTGGAAAAAGCCAGGTAAAGCACGACAACCACCAGGGCCAGGATAGTCATGGCAATCACCATCTCAATCAGGGTAAACCCTTGATCAGAGGTGTTTTTCTTTAAATTCATCAGTAAAATAACCGGGGCTCACCTGACGATAGGCGACCAGCCGTAAATGCCGGCCGGGATTTTGAGCATCCTGCAAAAAGAGAACCAGACGATAAAGCTCACTCGTCCAACGCAGCGTGACGGCTTCTTCGTCGCTTTGGGTCGCGGCCTCCGGCCCGGGGCGAACCTCGACCGCTTCCAGGCGAAGTCTCCAGGTAAAATTATCGGTGGTGCCGCTCCAGGGAAAGTCATCCGCGCGCGGATCGCAGGCCAGCAGCCAGGCAAAGGTCTGACGACCGCGAACGACAATTTCGTCGAAGCCGCGCGCCTTTTGCTCAAGACGCAGGCTGGCCCCGAAGAGCTGCATGAAGGTGGTCACCACCAGGCCGACGATCAGGACCGCGACCATCATCTCCAGCAGGGTAAAACCCCGCTCATCGACCCGCGCCGTCATCTTTGAGCCGCTCCGTAAAGGTAATCCCTCCGGTCAGAGGGTTGACCGTGAACTCGGCCTGACTCCGCTGGCCGAAGACCCGCAGAGGACCGCCGGCCGCGCCGCCGTCGGCGTAAAAGGTCAACAACGACACTTCCGCCTGAATCGCGGCGGCCGGCGCGGCGCCGCAGCCGGCCGCCGCAGCCAGGAGAGCCTGTTGGGCCGCATTCAGCTCGATCTCGACCCCTGGCCCCAGAAGCACTCGCCGCCGGTCCAGTTGCTCACGCAGCCCTCCGGACTCCGGATTAAACAGACAGTCGTTAGTTTTACGCTGAAGAATCGCATGGCTGCGGGCGGCCTTGAAAAAAACCTGCAGTTCACGCAGTTTTGTTCGCCAGACCAGGCTTTCCCGCTGACGATGATTAAGCCCCAGAAAGAGACTCAACCCCAGGGTCATGATGGCCACCACGACGATCATCTCGACCAGGGTGAAAGCGGAAGTTCGCGCGCCGCGCCGCGTGGCGGCCCCGGCCGGCGCGGCCCTAATTTTCCCAGCTGTTAATATCGGCGTTATCACCTTCACCCCCAGGCTGGCCATCGACCCCATAGGAGGAAAGATCGTAATCCCCGTGATCTCCCGGACTTTTATAGACATAGTCATTACCCCAGGGGTCCTTGGGAATATCCTTGGGCAGATAGGGACCATCCCAGTTCTTGGCTCCGTCCGGCTGGGTCCGCAAAGCCTGCAGGCCCTGTTCCGAGCTCGGGTAGACATCGTTGTCAAGCCGATAGGAATCCAGCGCCGTGCCCAGCAATTCAATCTGGGCCCGGGCGGTTTTGCGTTTGGCGCCCCCGACCTTCTTGAACATGTTCGGAGCCACCAGGGAAGCCAGCAGACCGATGATCACCATGACAATCAGAAGCTCGATCAGGGTAAAACCCCGGGAGCCGCATTTGGCCTTGCGTTTCTTCGTCGGCAAGAAAATCATTGTCGCTCCTTTTTTTCATATTTCAGCTGAAAGGCCCGCTCAGCCGCCCAGCTCGTTAACACTGAAAATCGCCATCAACATCGAGACCACGATCGCGCCGATCACCAGGCCCATGAACAGAATTACCAGGGGTTCAAAAAGCGAGGTCAGGGCCTTGATGGTCACCTTCAGTTCCCGATCGTACATCTCGGCCAGCTTGTCCAGCATACCATCCAGATGACCGGTTTCCTCACCCACTCCGATCATATGCACGGTCAGGGACGGAAACAGTGGATCGGCGGCCAGAACCTGGGAAATCACCGCTCCCTGCTTGAGTTCCTCGCGCAGACGGGCGACCTTTTCCTGCAGAATCCGATTACTGATCACCCCACTGACCACCTGCAGGGCTTCCAGAATCGGCACGCCGCTGGCCAACATCGCTCCCAGGGTGCGAAAAAAACGGGCGAGATCCATCTTGACAAAAATCTTACCCGCGCCCGGTAAACGCAACACCAGACGGTCGACCAGCAGGCGTCCACGCGGACTCCGGTAAAAGCGCCGGCCGGAATAAAACAGGACCCAGACCCAGAGCAGCAGGGCCCACCACCAGTTCTGCATAAAGTTGCCGCCGGCCAGCATGATCCGGGTCGCCGTGGGCAAGGCCACGCCCATATCGGCAAAGATTGAGGCGAACTTGGGCAGGACAAAGGTCAGCAGCAGAATAATCGAGGCCCCGGTGGTCAGGGTCAGGATCAGGGGATAGATCATGGCCCCGAAAAGAAATTCTTTCAGTTCGCGAATGCTGTTCAGATAGAGCGCGAGACGGTCGAGAACCGCATCCAGGATGCCGCCGCTCTCGCCGGCGCGCACCATGCCGACAAAAACCGGAGGGAAAATCTGCGGATGACCCTGCAAGGCCCCCCAGAAGGTGCTACCTTCCTTGACCTGCTCCCGAAGATTGGCCATCACCCGGGCGAAAACCGGCTTTTCAACCAGCTCGACCAGAATCACCAAAGCCCGGTTCAGCGGCACCCCGGCCTTCAGCAACAGCCCTAAATCCTCGGCGAAACCGGCCAGCTCTTTAACTCCGGGCCGACGCCAAGGCAAATTTTCCGTCCAGTTTTGCAGGGAGACGGTCCACTTACGGGACGGGCTACGGGAAACCATCCGTCGGCCGCGATTATCGACGTGGGCCGCAGCTCCGGCATTCGCCGCCCCGTCTCCCAGAGCCGTAATCTGCAAGGGCACCAGACCCTGGCGCTGCAGCATGACGACCGCCTGGCGCTGATCGGCGGCGCGCAGCCGGCCGGAGCTGATTTCACCCCCGGCATTGGCCGCCTTATAGGAAAACTCCGGCATGCTGCTCGCCATCTCAGGCCCCACTGACCCGAACCACCTCTTCCAGCGAGGTGATTCCGGCCCGCACCTTGCGCCAGCCGTCTTCGCGCAACAAGCTCATACCGTTTTTGACCGCGTACTCACGTAAAACCAGAGAGCTCTGGTTCTCCAGAATCAAGGCCCTGACCGGATCAGTCACCGGCAACAATTCGAAAATGCCGACCCGGCCGCGAAAACCGCTGAAGGAACACTCCTTGCAGCCCCGCGGCCGAAAAATCGGATTCTCCAGGCTGGGGGCAAACGGCAAGCGCAGACGCTCGACCAGGGCCGGCTCCGGCACGAAGGGCTCCTTACAGGCCGGGCAGAGAACCCGCACCAAACGCTGGGCCATGATCCCGATCAGGGAAGAGGAAAGCAGATAATCCTCGACCCCGATTTCGACCAGTCGGGTCACGGCGCCGGCGGCGTCGTTGGTATGCAGAGTGGAAAACACCAGATGCCCGGTCAGGGCCGACTGAATCGCGATATCGGCGGTTTCGCGATCCCGAATTTCTCCGATCAGGATAACATCGGGGTCCTGTCGGACAATCGAGCGCAAGCCGTTGGCGAAACCGAGTCCGGCCTTGCTGTTGACCTGCACCTGATTAATGCCGTTGAGCTCGTACTCCACCGGATCCTCGATCGTGATAATCTTCTTGTCGATCGAGTTGATGGTATTGAGCGCCGCGTAGAGAGTGGTGGTCTTCCCGCTGCCGGTCGGGCCGGTAACCAGAATGATGCCGTAAGGCTGGCTGATCATCTCCTCGAAACACTTGCGCGGGACTTCAGGAAAACCCAGGCTGTCAAGGCTGAAGGAAATGTTCGAGCGATCGAGAATGCGCATGACCACGCTCTCACCGTAGACCGTCGGCAAGCAGGAAACCCGCAGGTCGATATCCTTGCCCGCGATCTTGATGCGAATGCGGCCGTCCTGGGGCAGACGCCGCTCGGAGATATCAAGCCGGGCCATGATCTTGACCCGCGAAATCACCGAGGATTGCAGGTTCTTGGCGGGCGAGGCATGTTCCCGCAACACTCCGTCAACCCGAAAACGAACCTGCAGGCTTTCAGCCATCGGCTCAATATGAATATCGCTGGCCCCCTCCTCCACCGCTCGGGTGAGAAATTGGTTGACCAGCTTGATGATCGGCGCCTCGGAAGCCAAATCTCGCAGATGATCGACATCATCGCCCAGCTCGATGCCGCCGCCGGCCGCCTCCTTACTCCCGGAGTCGTCCTCCTCGGCCGGCAGAAAATACTCGCGAATCCAGGCCGCGATCTTCTCCTCGCGGGCCAGGCGCAGTTCAATGCGACGAGTCGGAAAAAGTTGCCGAAAGGTTTCCGCCGCCAGAGCGTCGAAAGGATCATTGACCACGACCACCAGGGCCTCTTCGCCCCCCAAGGGGAAACAGCGGTGTTCTTCGAGAAAAAGGGGGGAGAGCTCGGCAAAAGGAGTGACATCGTAGTCAGACGGCAGTTCACTGATTTGCCGCAGCCGCAGCACCTCGGCCGCCAGAGCCAGAAAATCCTCTTCGGAAACCAGTCCGGTCCTGATGGCCAGGCGATGCAGGGCCTCACGCTCGCGACCGCTGGGTTTGATCTTTTTCAGGTCGGAAGCGGAGAGCAGGCCCCGCTCGACCATTATTTCGATAATTCCGGCCATACCCGCGCCTCGCCCAACGCCAACAGGAAAAAACAGAACATACGGCTGTAGGCCATCTGCAGGGGAAAAGAAAAAAACATGATCACCGAAAAAGCGGAAAGTGAAGCCAGCAACGGCAGCCGCCAGTCGGCTTCGTCGCCGGTCGGCTCCGGGTAACGCAAAAGATAAAACTGCCGTCCCCAGAGCCATAAAAAAACCAGCAAGGCCGGGATACCACATTCGGCCGCCAGTTGCAAATAGTCATTATGGGCCCGCCGCACCTGCATCTTATAGTTGAACAAAGGATCCTTGGCGAAACTTTGGTAGTAAAGCGGATAAGTAAAACGCCAGTTGCCGGGCCCCACCCCCAGAACCGGATTTTCCTTGATCATCATCAGGGTATTGCCCCAATGATAATAACGAAACTCCAGCAACCGGGCAACGCCGCCCCGCCGCAAATTCTCAAAACTCGCCATGACCCGCCGTCGGCTTTGCGTGAACGACATGACCAGAACCAGCATCAACCCCGTCAACAGCAGCGCCGCGAGCAAAGCCCGCAGCCCTCGCCGCCGCCAGCCGGGATCAGGACCCTCCGCCTTTCGCCAAAACAGCCAAACCGACAACACCAGGGCCTCAACCAGCAGGGCCAGTATCGCCGCCCGGGAATAGTTCATAAAAAGCAGGGCCAGGGCCGCTCCGGCCGCAAGCAACAGCGCGCCGACCAAAAGCAGAGCACCTCTACCACGGTCGGCCCGCCGGCGCCGCCACTGGCGCCAGGCGGCAAAAAACACAAACGGCAGAACCAGGGCGATGAAATCAGCCGCCGGATTCCGATAACCCAGGGTTGACGCCGGACCCAGAATGGGCATCAGAAAAGGAATCCTGTAGCCCGCAAACTGCACGATTCCAAAAACGGAAAAAATAACCAACGCCGCTAATAAACCGTATACCGCGGCCCAGCGCAACGCCACCCGCCGAAATAAGCCGGCCAGCACCAGGCCCAATAAAGTCAGTAAAAAAAAGTTGCCGAAAGTAAAACCGGCGGCGGCCTTTACCGGCGCCGCCAAACCGGCCAGCGCCATCAGGATCAACAGCAAAAACAACAGTTTAAATCCCAACGCCCGCCGAAAAAACGCCCCCGCCTGAGCGGCGGCTTCCGGATTGCGCGCCAGCGCCACACAGAAGAGGCCGCAGAACAGCGGGCCGGCGGCGGCGATCAAACAGCCTTTCGGCAAATCATAAAGGGTGCAGAAAAGCGCCCCGTCGGGAGCATATCCGGAAACCACGAACAGCGGCGTGCTCAGAAAAAAAAGAAAGAGCAAGCTCGGCCAGCCCCTCAAAACCGACCGGCCGGCAAGGGCTCGCGAGCGCTCTTTGGCCCGCTCGGTCAAGGGCCTGCGGAGAGAACGTCCTTTCATCGAGTTTCTCCCTGAAAGGCGGCTCGCAACCGTCGCAGAAGCGGTTGCAGTTCCTTTTTCACCGGATAGATCGCCTGGCTTTTTTCCAGGGCGGCCAGGGCCTGCCGCGGTTCCCCCAGAGCAAAGCGACAGCTCCCCAGACTGGTCAGCAGACTGATCGACCAAGGATCGTAACGCAAACCCTCTTCATAGCATTGCAGGGCGGCCCGAGGTTGATTCAGCTGCCGGTAACAATTTCCCGCCGTCAGATACTCACTGCTGATTTCCGGATAATAAACCCGGTGCTCCAGGCCGCGCTGATAGGCCATTATTCCCGCCGCACAGGCCCGCGCGGCAAGCCTTGGTTGCCTGGAACCAAGGGCCTGTTCGGCGGCCGCGAAATCGGCTTTGAGTCGGGTCATGGCCAGAGAGCGGGCCAGGCTGTGCCAGCCGAACCAGGCAACCGCCAGAAAAACCAGAAAAAAAAGTCCCGCCGCAAGCAGCCACCCTTTACGCGTCATAAGTAAATAACCAGGAACGCAACAGGCGCCAGCGATGCAGACGAAACCTGGCGGCGGTCAGCAAACAACCCAGACCGTATTGAAGGCTGCGCCAGAAATTAATGGAAGAGGCCTCGGGAAAATATTTCGTCGGACAGCTAACCTCGCCGATAAGATACCCCAAAGCATGAATCTGCGCCAGAATCTGGTTATCGAAAACAAAATCATCGGAATTACGGTGTAACGGCAGACGTTTCAGCAAAGAGGCGGAAAAGGCCCGATACCCGGTATGAAATTCGGAGAGCTTAGTCCCCAGCAAAAGGTTTTCCAGCAAGGTCAGAATGCGATTAGCGGCATATTTCCACCCCGGCATCCCCCCCTCTCGGGCCCGGCCGCCGAGAATGCGGGAGGCGAGAACACAGTCATAAAGCCCGCTGCCGATCATGGCGGCCATCACCGGAATCAGACGCGGCGTATATTGATAATCCGGGTGCACCATGATCACGATATCGGCGCCCGCCCGCAGCGCCCGCCGATAACAGCTTTTCTGATTGGCGCCATAACCCAGATTACGCTGATGCCGAACCAATTCCGAAGCCGGCAGACCAGCGGCGATCCGCGCGGTGGCATCGGAACTGCAGTCGTCGACAATCACGACATGATCAACCACGCCCTGCGCCATAACCTCATGATAAGTGCGCAGCAGGGTCGACTCGGCATTGTAGGCCGGCATGACCACCACAATTTTCTGATTCCTATACACCGGATTCACTCCACATCGAACTCAAAGCCTTAAGATTATGTACTCACGCAGCCGCTTGACAACGTCAAGGGGACCCCGGAGTGTACGCAACGAGTTGAGCGCTTGCGTCATTTTTTCCAGCGCCGGAAGCCCCAGGATTACGCCGCTCAGGGGTGTAATCGTTCCAACTGCCGCAGATTATAAAGCGCCTCCCGCTGGTCGGGCTCTTGCCGCAGAACCCGGCGAAACTCGTTCCTGGCCGCCTCATAGTGACCCAGACACGCCTCAGCCACGCCCAGATTGACCCGGGCCTTGAGATTTTCAGGTTGCGTCTGCAACGCGCGCCTCAGAAACGCACGCGCCTGCTGCGGCTGATTGTTATTCAGCTGCAGCAGGCCCAGTTGGTAATAAACCTCGGGATGCTCGGGAGCCAGTTTCAGCGCTTGGTCCAGAAGGGCGCCGGCTGCCGGCAACTCTCCCTGTCTGGCTTTACAGTCTGCCAGGCCGAGAAGGGCTTTAACCGATTCGGGATTGACTTGCCGGGCTTGGGAAAAAGCCTTTTCGGCCTCATCGTGGCGCCCGTCTTTTTGCCAAGCGGCCCCCAGATTCAGCCAGCCCTCAAGATAGTCAGGTTTAAGCTCTACCGCTCTGGTAAAGGCCCGAAACGCCTCAGACCGCCTGCCCTCCGCCTGCAGGGCAACCCCCAAATCCGAATAGGCATGGTAGTTCAGCGGATCAACCGCCACCGCCCGAGAAAACAAGGTCGTGCTGTTTTGCCAAAAAGCAGTTTGCCGCCGGCTTACGGGAAGCAACAGCAACAACAACAGGCATGCGGCGGCCCACAATCTCGCCGCCGGGATTGACGACCCCCATTGCGCCCCTCCCCAAACCAGAAGCAGGCCGAGACCGATACTCGGAAAATAGGTATAGCGATCGGCCAGAGCCTGCCCTCCGACCTGAATCAAGCCGATCACCGGCACCAGGGTGCCGAGAAACCACAACCAGCCCACCAGAAGAAAAGGGGACTTGTCCCTTTGCCTGAAAAACCAATAGCTCAGCAGGCTAAACAACAACAGGACTCCGACAACCGTCAAGGCCGACGGCAGGCCCTGATAGCGATAAAACACCGCCAGTTTCCGAGGCCAAAGAGCAAGCTCCAGATACTTAAAATATGCAAGCAGCGCATTGAGCAAACGCCGGCCGTAACCAAAGGCCTCGAGCGTCGCCAGGGCTCCGGCCTGTTTCTGGGCCATAAAGGTCATGACCGCCGCTCCCGCCGCCAAGCCCAGCAAGGGCAGTTTTTCCAGTCCGAGGCGCAGCCAGGAGCTGTGAAGATGACGCCGAAGAGGCCAGAAATCAAGTACCAGCAAAAGAAAGGGCAGGGTTACCGCCATCGGCTTGGCCAACAGCGCCAGCAGGGCGCTGATCAAGACCGGCAGATAGCGCTTATAACCCGGACGAAGGCTGTAATAATGATAACTTAAAAGGCTCAGCAACCAGAAGAAAACACATAGCAGATCCTTGCGCTCCGCGATCCAGGCCACGGATTCAACCCGCAAGGGATGCCAGGCGAAAAAGGCCGCGACCAAGACGCTGCGGCCCAGAGCCCCGGTCAGGCGCCACAAGACCACTAAAAGAAGAACGGTGTTGGCGAGATGCCAGAACATGGCCGCCAGGTGATGGGCGCCCGCATCGAGCCCAAACCAGGAGCTATCAAGCATGTGGGAAAGCCAGGTCAAGGGATGCCAGTTAGCCGCATGAAACGAGGTAAAGGCCCAACGCAGGCCGTCCCAGCTCAGTCCCCGTATGACAATTTCATTCTCAAGCACATAATCGGGGTCATCAAAACTGACAAAGGCGAAATCCGAGGTCTGCCAGTAGATAGCCAGAACGCCGAGCCCTAACAACATGACGGCGCCCGGAAAAAACCAAGGCTTTTTTCCCGCCGTCAGGCCGACGTTCTTCATAGAACTTCTATGCGCTGCGCTTTTTGCCAACCTGCCGCCACCAGTTTGCGGTTTTCGTCAGTCCCGTTTCCACTCGCTCGGGCGCCCGCCAACCCAATTCAGCAACCGAACTTCTATCAAGCTGTAAATTACCCATCAGCTTGACCAGCGCGGCGCTTTGTCCCAGCAGGGCCGCGCTGAATTTCATCAGACCGATGGGAAGCGAGCATGAACGAAAGGGGCGCTCCAGGGCCCGCGCCAACAGGTGCGCCAGCTCCCGGGACGAGCAGTCCCGCTCGTCCGCCGGGAACAGCAGGCGCCCTCCGGCTTGAGGATGAAAACAAGAAAATTCTAGAAAGTCAACCAAATTATCAAGACTTATGAAACTACGTTGATTATCGGTTCGCGCCACCGGCAACGGCCGGCCCCGATCAAGCCAGGCCAGCAGGGCGGCGAAATTACCTTTGACCCCCGGCCCATAAACCAACGGCGACCTGATAATAACCAGCTCAGGACCCTGTTCAGGAACGCAAAGCCGGTTGAGCTCCTGTTCCGCTCGCCACTTACTGACCGCGTAGGCGCCCCGGGGACGAGGTCTGTCCCCGGGACCATAGACACAGGCACCGGGCGCGAGCACACCTTCTCCGTTAACCTTGATCGTACTGAGAAAAATCAAGCGCCGGACCCCGGCCTTGACCGCTCCTTGAGCAAGGGCCCGGCTCATTTCCAGGTTGTCGGAAAAAAACCGCTCTTCCGAACGACGGTCCGAAACCAGGCAGTGGGCCCGGGCCGCCAGATGGACCACCACCTCGATTTCGGTCAGCAACTTAGACCAGGCTTCCGGCCGGGTTACTTCGGACACGGCGACCACGTCGTCAAGAAGCGCCTTCAGGTCAGCCGGCAAAGGCGTTCCGCCCCGGCGCACAACCGCTCTTAACGGAATCTTTTTCTGCGCCAGATGACGGCACAGCGCCGCCCCGACAAAACCGGCGGCGCCGGTAATCAGGATTTTTCCAGAGCTTCCCATCGCGTTCCCAATAGTTCATGGTATACCGAAAAGGTAGCGGCAATTACTTTTTTGTCACTGAACTCTTGAGCCACCAGTTGCCGGCCGCGAAGACCGAAACGCCGCCTTAAGGCAGGATCAAGAAGCAGGGTTTTCAGCGCCGCGGCCAGCTCGGAAACCGAGCCCGGCGGCACGAGAAAACCATTCTCCCCGGATCTGACGATCTCCCGACAACCCGGCATGTCGGTGGCCACCAGAGATTTGCCGCAGGCCGCGGCTTCCAGCAGGGTGACGGGAATACCTTCGCGATAACGGGTCGGCAGACAGACGATGTCCACCTGCCGATAAAGGGCCGGCATGTCTTTCTGGTAGCCCAGCCAGCGAACCACGCCCTGGCCATGCCAGTAGAGCAGGCGCGCTATCGAAACCGCCGCCGGATTGCTGGTATCCGGCATGCCGGCCAGCCAGAACTCGGCGTTCAGTCCCTCTTGGAGCAAAAGCCGGGCCGCCTCCACGTACTCGCGAATGCCTTTATGCCAGAGCATCCGGGCCGCCAGCAGCACCACCGGGGCCGCCGCCGGGTCAGACGGGCTCGAGAAGCTTGCCGAAAAGCGTTCCAGGTCTACCCCGGACCCCAGAATCAGCCGGGTTTTTTCCGGGCCCACGATTTTCCGATCGAGAAAATGCCGCCGGTCATCCGGATTTTCAAAAAGAAAACGGACCCTGCGACCACCGCCGGCCAGGCGATAAGCAGCCTCGACCAGCCGGCGCAGATAGTTTTTCCCCGCGCCGCCGGTGATAAAAACAAACCCCAGCCCGGTCACGGCGTTGACCACCGCCCCGATACCGGTCAGGCGGGCCGCCAGCGAGCCGTAAATAATCGGCTTGATCGAAACCTGATGCACCAGGTCCGGCCGCTGCCGGCGATAGAGCCCGGCAATATCCCAACAGGCAAGCAGCTCCCGCAGAGGATTACGGCTGGAACGGCGCAGCTTAAGAGGAAAATGGGGAAAACCCAGGCTTTTGATTTCCGCCACCCGCGGACCGGGGGCCGTGGCCACCAGCACCCTGCAACCCGCTTGTTGCGCGGCCAGGGCCAAAGCCCGGCGATGAAGCAGAAAAAACCAGTCATCCGTAACCAGAAAAAGAATCGTCGGTGGACCCGGCCGCCTTTCCTCTGGGACCGACAGGCGGCGCCCGGCGGTCAGCAGAAAACGGCGACAGAATTTCAGCAGCGACCAGAAGCAGGCTCCGGCCAGGCGCGGGCCCGAGATTCCGGGCGCGCGGCGCATGCGGTACAGGGCTTGGAGTTCACCCTTTTCCATCGCCCACAGCGCGGCGCTCTGACCCGTCGCGCCAAAAGCGGCCTTGTGGGTTTGCGCCAGGGACAAGCCGATCAGCGCCGCCCGCTCGGAAGCGGCCAGCAGTTGCAGCCACAGGGAAAAATCCTCTCCGTAACGAAAGTTTTCCGGAAAACGATCCGGCAGCCGACGGCGCAGCATTACGCTTGGAGTTCGCAACCGATTACGATACAAAAGCTCCGCCAACCGAACCTCTGTAATCCGGTAAGCGCCCGTTTTGAGGGCGGCTTCTGGACGTACGCCGTCACAAAAATGCCCACTCAAGGCAAACTCGGGATGCTCCTTCATGAAAGCGTACTGAATCGCGATTTTTTCCGGATGCCAGCTGTCGTCGGCGTCAAGAAAGGCCAGCAGGGGTTGCGTGGCCCGATCCCAGGCATAATTACGGGCCGCTGCCGGACCCTGGTTTGTTTCCAGAAAAAAAAGTTTCAGCCAGCCGTCCCCATAGCTCGCGAGCAGACCGCCAAGCACGGCCCGGGTTTCGGCATCGCTGCCGTCATCGACAATGATAACCTCCGCCGGCCGCAAAGTCTGAGCCGCGACCGAAGCCAGGGCCCGACCGATCGTGGCCCCGGCCTGATAACAGGGAATGATCACGGTGACCAACGCCGGCTCCGCCAGGACCGAAAACGGGCGTTCTGCCGCCACGGCAAGGTGGCCCGTTAAACTTTTCATTGCCGGGAAACCCACTCCCAGGTGCGTCGCAGACCTTCGCGAAAATCCACCTGCGCCTCCCAGTCCAATTCCTGCCGGGCCCGCGTGCAATCGAGCCAATTGAGGGGCGTGTCACAGGCACGGGACGGTTTATAGATCACCTCAGCCCGGCGACCACTGACAATTTCAAGTTCAGCCAGCACTTCGTTCAGTGTCCAGGGACGGCCGCCACCAATATTAAACAAACCTTTAGAGATGTTTTTTTCACAGGCCTTCAGAATGGCCGCACTCAGGTCGGAAATATAAAGATAGTCGCGCGCGATTTCACCGTCACCCCAGATTTCAATCGCCTGCCGCCGCTTCAGGCGGCCCAGGAAAACCGCTACCGCCCCTTGAGCGCCGTCGATCCTCTGGCGCTCGCCATAGGGGTTGGCAATGCGCAGAATCGTATAATCCAGACCATACAGGTGCTGAAAAAGCTTGAGATATTTCTCCGTGGCAAGTTTGACAATCCCATAGGATGAGAGCGGCTCGGTCGGCGCCTCTTCGACCAACGGCAAGCTTCCGGCGACCCCATACACGGTCCCACCGGAAGACGCGAAAACTACCTTCTTCACCCCATTCCTGACGGCCTCCTCAAGCAGGGTCACGGTTCCCATAAGATTGCTCTGAATATCAAAAAGAGGGTCAAGATTGGAGGAAGCCGGCAATACCGTACCGGCCATATGCAACACCAGATCAATTCCGGAAAGCGCCGCCGTCAGCTCTCGGCGCACGGTAAAATCACCGAAAAAAACCTCGACCCGATCCCGAACGGCGGCGATATTGACCAGGGAACAGGCGGGCCTTTCCAGGATTCGAACCTGGTGCCCCGCCGCAAGCAGCGCTTCAACCGCGTGCGAACCGATAAAACCGGCCCCGCCCAAGACCAGACAGTTCATGGCTTTAAAGAAAAGTAAAAGGATTGATACTCGCGGTCAAGCCCGGCCAAAGAAAAATCTTCGCACATCCGCCGGCGAGCGGCCGCCGCCATTCTTTGGCGCCGGTGCGGATCGGCCAGCTTGCTGATCGCGGCGACATAGGCCTCGGGTCGTTCCCGTTCCCTGATCAGAAAACCACATTCGGGGGTAACCAGCTCGGCACAGCCTCCGACCTCGGCCACTACCGGCACCACCGCCATCGCCATCGCCTGATAAAGTACCATCGGCACCCCCTCCCAGTCGGAAGTCAGCAACAACAGATCGGCGATTTTGTACCAATCATAGACCGAGCTCAAGGGTTGCTCTCCATGCCAGCGCACCTCCCGCTCTAAATGCTGTTGCCGGATTCCGCCCAACAGCTCTTTTTTTTGGGATTCCAGGTTACCGTCACCGACGATATGCAGAACAAACGACTTCTTCATCTTTTTCAAACTTGCGGCAATTTCCAGCAGCCGCAAGGGCTGTTTCTGGCGATCAAGGCGTCCGACATACAAAAGATTCAAAACTCCGTCAACCCTTTCACGAGCAATCTCGGACCGCGCCGCGCGCCGCGCGGGATCATAGTAAGCCGCGTCAACCCGACCATGAATCACAGTGAATTTATCCTCGGCCAGGTAAGGATAAAGCCCCCGAAGCTCTTTTCCCAAATGCTCATATTCAAGATTATAGCGATCAATATGCTGATCGTACAGACGGGGAACCTCCAGTGCATAGCCTGTACGCCGGCCATCGGGAAAATGATCAAAACAATGAAACTGAGCCACGACCTTAAGCGCCGGATAGTGTTTTTTAAGTGTCGGCAGGGCCTGAAAGCCGGCCTCGCTGTTCATGATATGAATAATATCTATGCGACGACGGCCAATAAAATCCAGCAGAAAGCCATTGATCGCAGCCTGTTCCCGGCAACCCAGGGCGGGCAGATCGTAGATTTCCCGGGCGTGACCGGCGACCTTGGCCAGCCAGAGATTTTCACGTGGCAAGGTGGTCACCAGAAATTTATCGCACCAACCGGCATCCAGCCGGCGAAACCAGTCCACCAGCATGGTATCGGCTCCGCCGGTAATCACCCAGGGAGCCAGGTAAAGAATCCGCAGTTTTTGCCGACCTTTCACGGGTACGCTCTCAATCAGCCCACCGGTTTCGACTTTGCTCAAATCATCGAGCCCGATCTTTTCAATCCGATAATGTCCTTCCAGGTAGCGAACCAAGAGCTGCGGCTCCCTCTCGGAATGATAGTATTCGGGGAAATAAACCCGAAGACCGGGAAGCTGATTAAAATAAAAAAAATCACGCCAGAGCGAGTCGGCCGTCACCAGCAAAGGCTTGTCCGCGCTTTCGGCAAAAGCCAGCAGGCGCGGAAAAATCTCTGCCGGGGAAAAACTCAGCCCGCGCAAGTCCAGCCGGAAAGCCGAAAGCTTTGCCCCATCACCTCGATTGAGATTAACCAGTCCGTTCATGACCTGCCAGCGCTGCCGGACCCGGCCCCGCAGAATTCGAAGATGATTCATGATATAGCCCAGATGCAGATCCCTGATTCGGCGCTGTAATCCGGCAGACGCCGCGGATGCCCGTTCATTGCGTGAGCCCGCCAACATACGATAGTTATAAAGCGCCTCCGGAATCACCCGGCCGACATAACCATGCCGGACGAGGTTGACATAAAACTCCCAGTCTTCGTAACCATCCCGCATGATCTCGTTATAGCCACCGACGGTTTCCCAGGCGCGCCGCGGAAAAATCGCCACGCCGATGCGATTTTCATTGAGAATCTTTTCCGGATCGCTGTTTTCGGTCCGCCAGAGATAGGGCTCATCGCCGACAACATTGGTCCAGGTATAAACAAAAAAATGATCCGGCAGGGTCTCAAGCAGAAACAAGGTTTTTTCCAGAAAGGTCGGAGCGATCGTATCATCGGTATCCAGCGGAAAGATGTAGCGTCCCCGAGCCTCCCCGATAGCCCGGTTCCGGGCCCCGATCACGCCGCGGTTCAGCTGGCGAATCACCTTCCAGCCGGGCCGCTGTTCACGCTCAATCGCGTCGATCTTGCAAACGGTTGCCGGATCACTGGAACCATCGTCGATCAGAATCACTTCAAAATCGGTAAAAGTCTGGGCCTTTAAACTGGCGCTGAGATCATCCAGAAAAGCTCCGTGGTTAAAGCAGGGGAGAATAATCGAGAGCAGGGGCCCGGCGTGCGAAGACTGTCGCCAGGCCCGCGCCGGCAGTAAGGCCGAAAGCCGCCGAAGCCAACGCCGCCCCCAACGCCACCATGAATTTCCGTTCATCCCTGCTTGCCGCAAACGATCACGCGCGGAGCGCAAACCGGCAAACCAGGAAAGCGGCAATAAAATCCGCAGCAGTTCCCGCGCATGGTAGAGCGGATTTTGCCCGCGAGCCAGAGCCTGTAAATTATCAACCAGACGAAAACGTCTGGAACTGAGCAGGGCCTCCTGCTGCCGCCGATACCACTCGCAGGCGTCCCAGAGCTCCTGCTGCACCTGTTGTAAGCGGGAAAATTCCTGATCCTGCTGCTGCAGACGCAGGCTGAATTCTTTTTCCCTGAACTGGGTCAGCTTTTGTAATTCTGTAAACGCCTTTTCCAGGCCTTCTATCTGACCAAGAAAAAAACGCCGCCCCTCTTCCAGTTTCTCGATATAAGCCAGTTGCTCATTAATATACGACTTCTGCTCGGCTACCTGGGAAACCAGATTATCCCGATAGACATTTTCGTCGAGCCGCTGCCGCAAACATTTATGCAGACAGTCACGAACCGCCGGTGGCAGACTCTCCGGCGCTAAAAAAACCCCTTTTTGCCGCCGCAGATAAAGCATCGCCAGAAACAGGCTTTCCAGATTGATTCGATAATAGCCGGTCAACAGACGAGCGAGTTCCGCAAACGACCATTGTGGCATCAGAGCGCCGTTTTCCAGGGCATGCGCCAGCACCCAGGAAAGTTCCAGAAGGAACTCCAGCTGGCGGCCCGCGCCTTTCTCTTTCAGGGTATTACCCGAATGAAGCCGGTAAGCCAGCAGCTCGCGTTCACAAAAATAAGCTTCATGGCGCAACAGGGCGCGCAGCAAAAAATCAAGGTCATTGACATAACGCAAGGGCCGAAAAGCCCCGATGCGGCAAAGCAAAGAGCGGCGAAAGAAAAAATTTGATGAAGTACAGAGAAAATTGTCCCGTAACAAGCTTAACAGCAGATCCTGACTGTGGGCAAAATCGCCTTCCGCGTGCTTCAGCCATTCCAGCTCGAAGCCCTGTTGCAGAGCCAAACTGTCGCTGTCGACCAGCCGGACCTGGGAAAACGCCAGGGCAAAGCGAGGGTTGGCTTCCAGAACCTCAACAAAGTGGCTTAAACGCTCCGGCAGAAAAAGATCATCTGAATTAAGAATCGCGAGATAGCGCCCGCGGCTGCAGGTCAGACCCCGATTGAGCGCGGCGGCAGTGCCCTGGTTGTTCTGAATCTGCAGACAGACGCGATGATCCTCGCAGGCCGCGACCAAGGCCGCGGTATTGTCCGTGGAGCCATCATCAATGACAATGACTTCAAGCTCTCTGAAACTCTGGTTCAGAACACTGTCCAGGGTCTCCTTAATCCAACGCTCATGATTGTAGGCCGGAATAATAACCGAGACCAACGGCGGCGGACCGGGAAAAGGGCCCCGTTCTCTCTTGACTTCCGACTTCAATCCCGGTTTGGGGTCTTTGGGCAAAACCAGTTTCCTCCGCTGTCCGGCCTTGAGCGCGGCGGCAGTGGCCGCAAGATAAGCGTGGCCATATTCCTGATCGGCCTCCAGATAACAACCCTCTCCCCATTCATTCCAGGCATTGATAAAGACCAGGCGCTCGGCCGGGGCCAGGCGCTCGGCGCGGCTGATAACCTCGGTCAAAAAACGCTCGTATTTCTCAGGTGAGCTGTCATGAATGATGGTTGCTCCGGCATCCTTCCGGCGCCGGGCGTGATTGTCCCAGGCCGGGAACACCCCAGGATAACGCTGGTAAGTGGGCGGCTCCTTGGCGAGCATGGCGCGCACCACATCATCATACATAAAAACCTGATTCTCCAGAGTTCCCGCCACCGGAGAAAAGGTCGGCGACAGAGGCAAACGCCACTGCCCGTCAGCACCAAGATAATGGCGTTTAGTCAGGCAGCGCCAGTCGGGAGCAAACTCTACCGCGGCGTCAAATCCATGCTGTGCCGGATCAACCCCCGCCAGAAAGCCCTCAACCCGTAACAGGTAGAGACCGGGCAACCCCGCATGCTTCGCCTCCTCACGCCACAACGCCGCGGTACCGGCGGCATTCGGCAAGGCTTCACTGCGGTAGACAAGCACCACCGGTCGGCCCAGATGCCGGTAATAGCGCGAATCTTTTAAAACCGGCAAAAGCGCTCGAATATGTTCCAGATCGTCTTCACATGAATACTGCTGCTCTATCAGAACATCATTTTCAAGTCCGTCCCAACGTCTACTCCAGTTTTCGTTGGCCCAGCACAGACAAAAAGGCAGGGTAAAACTTTGATTTTCAAGAACCGTCTGCAAGGGCCCCTCCAGCAAACGTTTCCCCTTGAACCAGTAGTGATAAAAAACAAACCCGTGAATTCCGTATCGACGGGCCAGCTCCGCCTGCTCGCAGAGCACATGGGGACGGCTCAGATCATAGTAATTTTCCCCAAGAGGAATTTTCGGCTGTCGATGGCCGGCAAACTGCGGTCGGCCGGCGCGCACGTTGCTCCACTCGGTAAAGCCCTCTCCCCACCAGAGATCGTTTTCGGGAATCCGGTGAAACTGCGGCAGATAAAAAGCCATCAGCTTAGTCATGGTCTTCGAAAGTTTTGTTTTCAAGATTAAAGACGCCGTTTTCTGTTAATAATACCGCTCAAGGCAGACCAAGCCCGCGGCAGCAATTTTACCTTTGCCGCAGTTTTTTCGCCTGCAAGCTTCGCCTGAAGGCTTAACTGATCATTGAGCTGTTTTAAGTCGACGATCTCGCGTTCCAGTTGGGCCGAACGTCTGGCCTCACGCGGATCGGTCTTGGCCGCCAGCATGGCATAACCGATCGGACAAAAAAAGTTTTCCAGATCATGGGGATGTTGCGTTTCCGCCAGCCACCATTCCAGTCCCACGCGGGCGCAAAGGCGAGTCCAGGCATCAACCTCGGGATTAATCCGGCCCAGCAGATGGGGCCGGCGGGCGACAACCCGATAAGCTTCTCCGCGAATGTCCCGATACTGCCGATGGAAACGCTCCCAGGGATGCTCGGCGTAGGGCGCGTTGCTGGCGACCCCGCCGTGAAACTGATGAAAGCTGCCTTCACCGAGCAGGACAATATAATCAAGTTCCTCCGCCAGCAACGCCCGGCGAAAAAAATCAAGAATGGCCAGGCCGCCGCCGGCCTCCGTGAAACGGGAATCAAAACCGCCGAGCCTCTCGTAGCTGGTTTTTTTCATCATGAAACAATTGGATTCGGCCAGGGGGCCGAACCAGCCGGCGCAGTCATAGGCAAGCTCACCAGCGAGTTCAAACAGAAGATAACCATTCTCGCGCCAGGCAACCCGGTTCAGCAGCGCATCCTCGGCGACCTGATCATAGCCATGACTGACGGAACGATTCTGATTTTCCCGACCCAGATGAAAACCGACAACCGTCACGAAAGGCTCGGTCCAGGCCCGGGCCGCCCGCAGGGCGTTGGCGATAACTCCGGGGCTCAGCATATGGGCCCCGTCGATCATGACCATCACCAGTTCGCTGAAACTTTCCGCCACCGCCTGGTTGAGGGCCTGAACCGGTGATACCGCCTTCGTCTCATGAAAGCGATAAACAAAATTTTTTCCGAAACCGGCGACAAAATCAGCCCCCAAAGGCCGGCTTGAGCCATGATCGATAACCACCACCCGATAATCTTCAGCGGCCACCTCCCGCTGATAATCGGGAGACAGGGTCCACAGGGTCCGGGCCGCCTCGCGAGGCATGTTGAAAAACACGACAACAACCGTAAGCAGTGGGGTTTCACTCATCTTGCAGCCGCGGCAGGAGCTTGCGAATCAGGCTCCAATCATTGGCGATCAGAGAAAAATACGTCTCTTTGTCACCAATGGCTTCGTAATCAAGCCCTGCGTATCGCTCGACCAGGAGGGGGAAATTTCTCGACAGAAAATCAGATTCAGACTGCAAGCCGCCAATCAGACAAAGACCGGTGGGATAAGTGGGAATGGTAACCAGGCTTAAATCAGGACGCTCTCGTTTCAGACAGGGAACAATCTTCCAGACATCGCCGCTCCAAAACTGGGTTGTGCGCTGCCGGGAAGCCGTCCGGCGGTCAAGCGGCAGACAGTCATGAATCGCGATCAGAGATGAGGGACCGGCATATCTTTCCAGGTTGACAATATCCTGCAAAACCTGCTCAAAGATGTGCAGACCATCAATAAAAGCCAAATCAAAGGTCCCCCCCAGCAAGCTTTGAACATCATTTTCAACAAAGAAAACATCACTGGTCATTTCCCAGAGGGAGACGTTTTCGGGCAAGGGAAAATCGACCTGAGGCCTGGGGTCGATACCGAAAACCCGAGTCTCGGGCCCGGCCAGTTTCAGGGTGTGACCGAACTCAACTCCAATCTCAATATAGTTTTTCGGTTGTAAAAAGGCATGTAGGCAGGCCAGGATTTCGCGGTAACCTGGTCCCGGCAGACGCGACCGGGCCCAAGCGAGATGGGCCTCGACACAATCCTTTTCGGCCGGCACCGCCTGCTGAAAAAGGGCCTCGGCCTGGTCTTTTGCACCGGCGGCCAGGCAGGCGACCGCTCTTTGCCAGAGCTCCGCTTTCCGAGTCATTCCCGCCACCCGGCGGCTCCTTTGCGAAAAATAGCCAGCGCCTTGTTTTTTTCGAGAATTATGCGGCACTCCGAGATCGACAACTCCGGAATCCGGGCAATGATATCGTTGATCAGCTCGACCATACCCTGATAATGCGGTCGGTCCCGCCAGTAGCCCGCAGCCCAGTCTTCAATGATATAATAGCCACCGGTCGCCACCTCGGGAAAAAGGACGCGAAAACAATGTTCGGTTTCCCGACGGGCATGGCTGCCGTCATCGATCACAATATCAAAAGGCCCGAACTGCCGCGCCACCCTCTCCAGAGCCGGGCCGTCATTCTGATCGCACTGAATCACCTTAACCCGCTGCGAGAACGATGAGGTCTGGGGTAAATTCAGATCAAGCCCGACGATCGAGGTCTCCGGATGTTGAAAATAGTCATCCCAATAATGCAGGGAACCACCTTCGAGAACCCCGATTTCAAGCAGACTGAGTTGACGATACTGCAAAGGGCTGAAGAGGGTTTTATAGTTCTCCAGCAAACCATTGGCTATTTTATCGGTATTGTAGTCCATTTTCTAATCAGCAATTTTTTTCAGGTAACCACAGGGATTGTAAGTCAGCAGATAGCGTTCACAATCGCGATCGATGATAAAACGCTTATCTTCGGAAAGAAAATCTCGGACGGCGGGTAAAGGTCCGGGCCCTCCCAGGGTTGAACCGAGCCGGGAGTCTTCGGAAAAAAGATCGACCACTCCGTCTTCGACAATAAAATACGAATCCCTGGAAACCAAATCGGCATAGATTCTGAGATCCGCCAGCACCATCTCATAACTGTGATCGGCGTCATGAACAAGCATGACCGTCTGACCGGCGGCGGCTTGTCGCAAGCGGGCGATTACCATCGGATCCTGCGTTGAGCCGGTCAGGGTCGAAATTCTGTGATGCTCGGCCATGAATGAGGAATGATCGAGATCCACCGAAATCACCCGACCATGGCCGAGCTGGTCCAGAAGATGGGCCAGATAAAGGGTGCTGCCACCCTTGAAGGAGCCCATTTCAATAATCAAATCCGGCCGCAGGGAGACAATCAATTCCTGGTAAATCCAGAGATCAAGCACGTTTTTCAGGATCGGAACCCCCATCCAGCTGACCTTGTCGAAAACCACCTTCCTCTGATGATACTCAAGCCATCCGGCCAGATTCGTGCGGTTTAACCAGCTGTATTCCACATCGACAACTTCTGTTTCCTGTAAATTTCTGTTCATACTTTACCATTACTAATAAGACTGATTCCGGCATCCAGCAGTCTAACGCCCATAGTGGCTTGCTCAACCTCAACCAGACCGAATTGATATTTACACAAACGCAGAACATCAACGATTATAACATCATGAATCCAGTGATGCATGACATGCATCTCCTGATCACCCTCGGCGATGGCAATTGAGATGGCATAACTATCCGAAGAGATCGAGGGCCAGATAAATTCAAAGTTCACGAGATAACTTTCGTTGGGTCGAAGCGGCGGCAATTCAGTATTAAGACTGATATTATTGAAACCGAAAATCTCAATGCCGAGCTTGTTTTTCACGAGAAAACCGACTATCGGCTTTTTGATTTCGCTTTTTGACTCCAGCCAGACATGGAAAGTGACGTTTTCCCCGCCGTACACCGCTTCAACCTTCCCGCGCTCCTGAGAGAACAGAGCCACCTGGCTGATGGTGACCTCCCCCGTGCCGAAAGATGTGGCTCCCACCTCGGTTTTATCGAACGCGACCGCCGCGCCCCCACCCCCAGCCTGGTCGCCCGCGACAACCACCGGAATGGGGGTTTCCAAAGCCACCGGCTCCGCCGGCCCGCCTTCGTAAAAGGCTTGAGTATATTTGTCAACGATTTTCTTCGGCCCCCCGATTTCCACCAGCCGGCCGTCATGCAGCCAAACCACCTGATCGCATAAGGTAAGAACCGCGTTCATATCGTGAGTTACCAGCAGCATCGTACTGCGGTCTTTGAATGACTTGATTTTTTTCATGCATTTATGCTGAAAACGGGCATCGCCGACGGCCAGGGCCTCATCAATCACCAGAATATCGGGAGAGACATGAACGGCCACCGCAAAAGCCAGCCGCATCAACATGCCGCTGGAATAATTTTTCACAGGTTGATCGATGAATTCGCCGATTTCCGCAAACGCCTCGATCTCGGGAAAAAGCTCTTCCATTTCCGCGCGGCCGACCTCGGCCAAAGCACCGGAAAAAAACACATTCTGCCGACCGGTATATTCCGGATTAAAACCTGAGCCCAGTTCCAGTAAGGCCGCAATCCTGCCATTAACCGTACAAGTACCGCGACTGGGCTGAATGACACCGCAAACGATCTTAAGCAGGGTTGACTTACCACTGCCGTTAAGACCGATGACCCCCCAGGTCTGCCCTTGGGGAACCATCAGATCAACGCCTTTCAAGGCCTGGAAATCATCATAATATCTTCGTTTGCGCGGGTCGAAAGCCTCTTTAAAACGAGCCAGCGGCGATTGATAAAGACGATAACTCTTTTCAATGCCCTGCATGGAGATGGCATAATCAGGCAACATCAGCTATTTTTCCCTGACATTTCCGCTTTGGCGGCCAGAGGAAACAGAACCCCCCAATGATAATAACACAGCTCCCGTAAACGCCGCCGTCGGTTTTTCCGTCCTTGCCTGGCGATAACCACGCTATCCTGCCAGCTGTTACTGTCGTCCCCCCAGTCGCTTCGGGGTTCACCGGTATAAACATCGAGCATTTCCAGGCCCGCGTATTGCACCAGGGCCCGCATACCATCCTTGTAAAAACGCCAGCAATCAACCGGAAAACGATGCTCCGGGCCGCCGGATGGAGCAATCAGACAACACAGACCGGCGGGCTTCAGAACCCGGCTTAACTCAAGGATCGTGAGCCAGAAAAATTCAATATGCTCAAAGGCCTGCCCTGAAACGAAAACATCCACCGAATCGCTGGTAAGCTCACGCCAGCGATAGGGGTTGGCCAGAACCAAATCGACATTCGGCCCCGGACTGACATCGATGCCCAGATAACGCCAGGGCTTGTGGTCGAAAAGTACGCGATAGGAACCGTTGACATCATAACTGCCCAGATCGGCGACCAACAATTGCCGCCCTTGCTCTTGAGCCAGAAATTGATCACGAAAACGGGTCATGTACAAGAATGAACTTTGGTGCATCGGTTTATAATACATCCGCAAAATGCGGTCGCAGGCGACGAAAAACCAAGGCCCCGACCAAAAGAAAAACGCCGGCCACAGCCCAGAAATAAAGCCCCCAGCGCCAATTATGCCAGAAGGGCACACCGTAAATAATCGAGTTCCGGTAACCCTGGACAATGTAGTAAATAGGATTTAATTTAAGCAGGCTCTGTACGGCGGAAGGCATGATATTGATATCCCAGAAGATGGGCGTCCCCCAAAAACCGATCTGCAGACAAAGCTGCACCAGCTGTCCGGTATCTCGAAAAAAAACATTGATCGAAGCCGTCAGCCAGCTCAAGCCCAGCACCAGAATAACCATGGCGACATAATAATAGACTATCTGCAGGATCCAGAAAGTCACGGAAATCTTATACCCCCAGAGTAAAACCAGCAACAGAAGCAGAAAAACGGCATGACTGACCAGGGCCGCCCCGATTGTCGCCACCGGCAGAATCGAGGTTGGGAAACGCACCTTTTTGACCAGATGCGGATTCGCCGCCACAATTCCGGTGGCCCGGCCCCAGATTTCCGAGAAATTGAACCAGGCCGCCATGCCGGCCGTCAACCAGATGACAAAAGGAATATCGTTCAACGGACGGGCTTTCAGGCCGTAACCGAAAACAAACCAGAAAATCAGAATCAAAGCCAGAGGGTTGATAATTGTCCAGACAAAACCCAGCCGGGAACCAATATACTGAGCCGCCACTTCCCGTTTGACCAACTCCCAAATCAGATAGCGACGCTGCCATATAAGCAGAAAAAAATCAAGGACAAGCCGCAAATCAGGCCCTCACCAATGGCTCCGGGGTTGTCGTCTGGCGCAGAATCTGCAGGGGCGCCAGACGCCCCCGGCAGCGCGCCGACGCTGTGGTTCCAGAATGCACCTCGGCCAGAACTTCCCCGCATTCATTTCGCAATTCCAGTACCATAACTGAAAAAATATCCATCTTCGGGGCCAGCACCTCGAAACTTTCGCCACAACGCAGGCGGTCCTTGATACTCAATCGTACCCAAGAAGAATCCGCCGCCGCATCGTAATCAATCAGCTCGATCACCAAGGCGCAAAAGCGATAGCTACGCAGATAGGCTGAATCGGATAGGTACTGCAGCGTCAGCAAACGGTTTCGGTCTGCGTCAATAAAACCCTCACTATAGCGTCGATGACTGACTCTGGTCAATTCATTTTTCCACACCTCAAGCTGATCCGCCGGAAAAGACCGGCCCGGAAAAGCTTTGAGATAATCAAGGGCCTGTCTGTATACCCGAGTAACCGCCGCAACATAATAAGCACTTTTCATGCGTCCCTCGATTTTCAGGGAATGCACCCCGGCGGCCTGTAACTCGGGCAGCCGGGCAATCAGGCAAAGATCACGGGCATTAAAAAGATATGTGCCCCGCTGATCTTCTTCCAGAGGCATCAGCTCACCGGGACGCTTTTCTTCCTGGATAAAATATTTCCAGCGACAGGGCTGAGCGCAATCGCCCCGATTGGCATGGCGCCCGGTCAGGACACTGCTCAGCAGACAGCGCCCTGAATAGGCCATGCACATGGCCCCGTGAACAAAAACCTCACACTCGAGACCGTGGACCTCGGCCACCACGGCGGCGATCTCGTCCAGGGAGAGTTCACGGGCCAGGTTAACCCGACTGACTCCGTTTTTCCGCCAGAAAGCGGCGCTCAGATAATTAACCGTATTAGCCTGGGTGGAAAGATGCAGGGGGACCCCGGGAAGTTTTTCCCGACATAAAAAAAGAACCCCCGGATCACCGACAATCAAGGCGTCCGGGGGACAAGAACGCAGGCCATCGAGATAAACAGCCAGATTTTTAAAATCGGAATTAGACGGAAGAAAATTGACGGTCAGATAGGCCTTGACTCCGCGGACGTGACAGAAACCTATCGCGTCCGCGGTTTCGGCCAAAGAAAAGCCTCCGGCTCGCCGCCGCAGGCTGAAAAAAGGACTGCCGAAATAAACCGCATCGGCTCCATAGGCAACCGCGACCTCCAGCTTTTCCCGATTACCGGCCGGAACCAGCAGCTCAATTTTCGCCATGCTCCCGATTACCGGTTCCATGACGTTTCAGGTTTTCGGCAATATGCAGAATATTGCGCTCGACGATTTCACGGACCTTGACTGAATCACGTTTTTCAAAGGCTTTGATCAAGCTGGCATGGGTCTTGGAACAGGCCACAAAAATATCGGGTTGGTCGTTAAAAATTTTCTCCAGACGGCGAATATGAAACCCCATATGCTGAATCAGGGAAAAAAGTTTACGATTAACGGTACGCGCCAAAAAAATCTGGTGGAAATCATCATGAATGCGAAGGTAATGGGTAAAATCTCCGCATTCAATCGCGGCCATCTCCTCTTCATTCAGCTTTTTGAGCTTATTGAGATCCCGCTCCGTCAACGCCCCGACCACCCCGGACGCCGCAAAACCCTCAAGACAGGCCTTGATCTGAAAATATTCATAAAGATCTTCCAGGGAAAACTCGCTGACGATGGTGCCCCGCCGTGGAATGATGGAGACAAAACCTTCGCTTTCCAGCATGCGGATGGCCTCCCGGATCGGCGTCCGGCTGATATGTAATTCGTCCGCCAGTTTGGCTTCAGAAATTTTTTCCCCCGGTTTCAGTTTCCCAACAATAATCGCCTCCCGCACAAAATTGGCAATTTTATCGGGTAAAGGCTGATGCTCCGCGATACTGCTTTCCAATGTATTAATTTTCATCACTCACCTCAACGACTCACCCTTCGACAACTTACCCGTTAACAACATATTTAAACATCTGAAAAAAATTCAAGCGGTTATTTAGGCTTGCTGTAGCCGGCGGCAAACTCTTTCAGCAGCACTTCAAGCCCCAGCTGCGCATTGATCTTCATACAGGCCTCGGCCTGGACTCCGTCACGCTCTCGTATGGCCTTGACGATGGCCTCATGTTCACGCATGATATCCTCGACATGAACCAGGGAGGCCACGTAAAAACGAAAACGCAGAAACTGCCGGACCAGGCCACCGACCACCTGCTGAATCCGGCGATTGCCGCATGATTCCAGAATTAACTCATGAAAAGCATTATGGGCCTTGGTCATTCCGGAAACATCCTGGCGTTCGGCGCAATCCCTGATCTCGGCATTGAACTGCTCTAGGCGACTGATATCCTTATCTGACATGCGCTCAACCGCACGCCGGGCGGCATAACCTTCCAGAATGCCCTTGATCTCGTAAAAATCCCTGATGTCCTTCTCTTCAATATCGGAAACGATCGCCCCCTTGCGGGGAATGATCGTTAAAAAGCCTTCCGATTCAAGTTGCCTGAAAGCTTCACGAATCGGAGTTCGACTGATGCCGAAACGCTCGGCCACCTCAAGTTCGGTTATGCGCTCGCCCGGCCTGATTTTTTGCCGGATGATCGCCTCCCGCAAAACCTCAACGATTTTCTCGCGCAGGGTTTTATGCCCCGAAATTACGGACGAGATACTTTTCATACAAAACCGAAAAAAACTATGGATAAAATCTCAGAAATATGGGATATCTGCGAAAGATAGGCTGTTTATATCAATCGTCTTTAAAAAATCCGGACCCTAAGTATATAGTATACAATAAAAAGTCAAGAAATTTATGCCCTACCGAGTAACCTTGCTCTTCGGCAAAGCGTCGGAGGAACAATCCGATCAAGGTGCGGCGGTGAACCATTATCGACCACATGGCATCAGTCGGGTTGAAACCGGTCAGATTCTGGCCCGGCTTGAGCCCCTGCCGGGATCTTCGGAAACCTCAGACATGCCCACCGGGGTTGATTTTTTTTCGATAAAAGACCAAACCGTTATCGAAAATCCGACAATTGAACTCCGTGAAGATGGACCGCTGACTTACGTCGTCAGCCGAGGCACCGGCTTTGCGGCTCTGAGCGGCGAAAAGATCGTGGTTTCTCCCTTCCTGACCATCCCCGGCGATATTAATTTTCACACCGGCAACCTGATCTGCCCCGGAGATCTGGTGATTGAGGGCTCCATCATGAGCGGCTTTAAGGTCACGGCTGAAAATCTGACCGTTTACGGCAGCATTGAAAACGCGACCGTCAAGGCCCGGGGCAACCTGATCTGCCGGGGCGGAATCGTCGGCTGCCAAGATCAACCGTTACTCTGTGGCGCCAACCTCTGGTGTAAATATCTTGAAAACTCCACGATTGAAGTAAAAAACAATATTTTTATCGCCCGCTCAAGTCTGCACAGCAACATGAAAGCCGGAGGCGATATCGTTCTTTGTCAGAACTCGGCGATCCTGGTCGGGGGCCAATGTGAAGCCGGCAGATCCATTTATTGCGGCGTTTCCGGAGCCAAATGGGAAACCCCGACAGAACTCATCCTGGGTCGGGAACCTTTTCTTGCAAAAAGAGCTCACCTTATCCAACATAAACTGCACAAACTGGAAAAGGAACTGCAAGAGCTAAATCAACGTATCGAGCAAATCAACCTGTTTATGCAGCTTGATGCCCCCGCGGCCGATGAGCAGCCCCGGCAACTGCAAGAGGAAAGAGAACTACTTGAAAACAAAAGGAAATTCATCGAAAACAAACAACGAACCATAACTTTTCAGCTTCAGGATCTGCAAAGGAAAATCAAGGCTTACGAACAGCTTCATGATAACAGCGCGCTTACGGTAACCAATCAGGTTTTCAGAGGCGTCAATCTTACCATTAAGGAATGCCGGTACCATGTCGAAGCTGAAACCAAGGCGGCAACCTATCGGGAAAAAAGAGGTATAATCGTAAACTCCGCCCTTAACGGCACAGATTAACCCCTTAAAATTCAGGTTGCCTGAAATAGACGACCTGTAAATGAAATGATTAAATCATGGATATAGCTACCATTCTGGGTATACTTTCTGGTTTTGGGTTGGTCCTCGGCGCGATTATGATGGGCAGCGGACTGAGAACCTTTATCGACATTCCTTCCGTGTTGATTGTTCTCGGCGGCTCTATCGCCGCCCTACTTATCGCTTTCCCCCTGAATACGGTTATCGGTTCCATCAAGATTGCCTTGAAAGCTTTTTTCAGTCCCAAGCAATCACCAGAGGCGGTTATTGAGCGGGTGGTTGAACTTGCCATCAAGGCCCGCAAAGAAAGCATTATCGCCCTGGAAAAAGAAGAAATCGATGATCCTTTTCTGGCCAAGGGGGTGCGCCTGGTGGTCGATGGTACAGCCCCCAGTCTGGTCAGCTCGATTCTACGCACCGAAATCGGTTTCATGAAACAACGCCATTTTTCCGGCCAAGCGGTCTTTAAATTTCTGGGGGCCATGGGTCCGGCCTACGGCATGATCGGCACCTTGATCGGGCTGGTGCAGATGCTGCAGAGTCTGGATGATCCCAGTTCAATCGGACCGGCAATGGCAGTTGCTTTGCTGACAACCTTCTACGGCGCCTTGCTGGCCAATATCATTGCTTTGCCGATTGCGGAAAAACTGGCCGGCAAATCCGGAGATGAAGTATTGATGATGGAAGTCACCATTCAGGGGGTCATGGCGATTCTTGAGGGCGACAATCCGATCGTGGTGCGCAGTAAACTTGAGGCTTTTCTGTCCCCGAGCCAGCGCCAACCGCTTGACAATTAAAAAACGTAACCTTCGAGTACCCAACTAAAACGCTGGTTACTTTCACATCGATGACCGGAAAAGATCGTTATGACAGATGACCCCCAAGACACTCAGCAGCCCCCCGAAACCTGCGACTGCCCCCCTGGCGAGGCTGGAGCGCCGGCCTGGATGGCAACCTTCGCCGATCTGGCAACCCTGCTGATGACCTTCTTTGTCCTGCTCCTCTCTTTTGCCAACCTGGATATTGTTAAATTCAGAATGATGACGGGATCGGTCAAGAACGCCTTCGGGACACAAATCGAAAGGGCGGGAAATTACGATGAACGTTCCGAACTGCCGGTAACCATTCAGCTTTCCGATGAAGAGAATCGCACCATCGACATGATGCAAATGGGGGAACAATTCAGAAAAACCATTGAAGAACATGAACTTGAGGATAAAACGGAAATCAAGGTCAATGATGACGGCGTCACCCTGACGGTGGATGGCACCTTCATGTTTGACGGCGGTTCAGCTGAGCTGAAACCTGAAGTGGTTAAATTTCTCGGGGAAATCGCCAAAATCATCGAGGAACACGATTATCCTCTCGCCATTGAAGGTCACTCTGACAATATCCCGATTAAATCCAATATTTATCCTTCCAACTGGGAACTTTCTTCTTCCCGGGCAACGGCGGTACTCCGCCATCTGATTGAGAGACACCGCGTGCCGGCAAAAAGATTGATGGCCGTGGGCTATGCGGACACGCGCCCTCTGGTGGCCAATACCAGTCCGGAAAATCGAGCTAAAAATCGTCGGGTTGAGTTTCATTTCAAAAAGAATTCCGCCGAATAAATTTGGCTGAAGTCCTAATACGGGAATAATCCCGCAACCCAAATGATTTTCACGGCCCGTACCTAAAGGTATTTCCTTTGGTCACAAATAAGTACTCTGATCAGGCCCAGCAGAGCTGGATAAGTTTCTTCATTTGGACATCCCCTTCGGGGATAACCCGTGAAGCACTTAACATTTTCTTGTTTTGCTGGCTGAAAAAAGGTTGAAAAAAACAAGAAAATAACCTGTGAGGTACTGATATCGCTCTTGAAAATCGCAAAAAACCGAACGGAGCCGTCGCAGCTCCGATGCGAGACGCCCGCAACCCGGAAGATGCGGCGTCCATTAAAGTCAGCCGCCGTGACGAAGGTTGCAGGGGAACGAAAACTCAGCGATAGGCCTGCAAGGCCTTAATCAGCCGGAGATTCTCCATTTCACCCTTGACGGCAAAACGCATGTATTCGCGCCCTAGACCAAAATAATCCGCGCATGAGCGCACCAGAATTTTTTCCCGGCTAAAAAGAAATCTTTTCAAATCATCAATATCAATAGCCCGAGCCAGACGGGCCAGTAGGTAATTAACCCGGGAGGGAAAGATTTCTAACCAGTCCAGCGCGGACAAGGCCGCAGTCAGATAGTTTCTCTGCTGTTCGATCAGAGCAATCGTCTCGGCCATGAAATTTTTGTCGTTTTTCAGAGCCGTGGTTGCGGCGGCCATCGCTATCGAATTCAAACTCCAAGGTTCAAGCAGGCCGCCAATTTCACGCGCCAGTTTCTCCCCGGCCAGCAGATAACCACAACGCAATCCGGCCAAGGCATAAATTTTGGTCAAAGAGCGCAAAACCAGCAGATTATCAAATTCCTTAACCCGTTCTGCAAAGGAACAATCAGCGCCGACAAAATCAATAAAAGCCTCATCAATCACGCAGATGGTTCCAGCCTTTGCAAACCCCGAAATTATCTTTTCAAGTTCTTCCGGGGTTCTGAGACTTCCGGTGGGATTATTGGGGTTACAGATAAAAATCAGCTCCGCCTTATACTCCAGGCTTTTTTTCAGAAGTTTGTCCAACGTATGAGGCTCTCCCTCGGACCAGCTGAGCAGATTAAAAACCCGGCCGCGCGCCAGAGCAAAAGCTCTTTCATACTCAGTAAAGGTCGGCGCCCAAAGCAGAACTTTTTTCGGCCTGAGGGCGCGAGCCAGTAAATAAATCAAAGCCGTGGAACCATTTCCGACAATAACATCAGCTGCCGGCAAGCGGTGCCGCTGCGCTATGGCTTGGCGCAGGCTTTCGGCCCCGATCTCGGGATAGTTGGCAAGTCCGTCAAGCGCTTTCAACATACTTTCTCGAACCCCCGGCGGCAAACCCAGAGGATTGATATTGGCGGAAAAATCAATTATTTCTTCAGGCTGCAGTCCGGCCTCAGCCGCCAAACGAAAAACCTCGCCGCCGTGAACCGGCATAATCATATTCTTTTTCTTTAAGGACTTGATTTTTTATAACTCCATTTTAGCCAGGAATTCTTTCAATATAAATCAGCCTGAATCGCGACTCTTCGGCGTCGTTGATTCCTGCTTGTATCACGACAAGAGCATCCGGAAAAGCAGAGGACATGACCTGATTTCCGGATCAGCTGAAAGTTGCCCTAGATTACCCGATCGTTTTCTCTATCAAACCCCAAAAAACAGTATCGCGGCAAAAAGAGCTGAACTCAGGTACAGAATGGCGATGGCTCTTCTGACATGCAATAAAGATACAACTTCCCGATCGTCGCCAATAAAAGGTTTGACTACCAGCTGACCGTGATAAAAATTATCTCCGCCAAGGCGCAAACCCAGAACCCCGGCCATGGCGGCTTCCGGATAAGCGCTGTTGGGACTGGCATGGGCTCCATGATCGCGAATTAGAATTCGCCAGCCGGCTCGCCAGTCCAGTCCCTGTATAAAAGCGGCCAGCAAGATCAGCATCGCGCTGATGCGAGCCGGAATAAAGTTAGCGACATCATCAAGCCGAGCCGCAAACCGGCCAAAATATAGATAGCGTCTATTTTTATACCCTACCATGGAATCCAGGGTATTTATAGCCTTATAGATCCATACTAAAGGAATACCGCCTATAAAAAAATAAAACAGCGGGGCAATCACTCCGTCGCTTAAGTTTTCAGCCACGGTTTCGATCACGGCCCGCTGAATATCCTCCTCCGATAGTTGTCGGGTTTGCCGTCCGACAATGCGGGCCAATGCCATTCTTGCTTCTGAAATCCCCTGATCCTGTAAAGCTTTGATTACCTTAACGGCTTCAGCCGCTAAGCCGCCACAAGCCAGACCGGCATACAGCAGATAGCATGACACGGTTACATAGACAGGAAACCCACCTAGCCGGCTGATATAGATCAACCCCCAGACCACGGCGAAGGTTAGAGCCAACACTATCCCCGTCAGCAGAAAGCCGGCCCAAAGTTCTTTCTGGTGGTTTTCTTTTGTCGGATATAAAATTTTTTCCAGCCAGGAAATTAAATGACCAATGCCGATCACCGGATGAAAACGAGCAAAAATTTTGTCGGCGAAGATAAAATCCGCCCAGATTGCAACTATTAAAACCAATTTCATCTCAGTTGTTCCTGAAATCCCAGCTACGCCATTGACGCCAAACGATATTGTGAGGCTGCATCTTCTACAGCAAAACTTTACAGTTGTCAAAAGTCCTGCTTTCAGTTATAAATACGGGCTGGTGAAGATCGTGCTGAAAAGTAAAAATCACGGATTTATATATGGTTATCCAGACATCTCCCGCCCTCTTGCCGGCATTGTAAGTTTATAGTCACGATTTCTTAAACCATCCCCTTACGGCAAAAGACTAAAGGGCGGTAGCGCAGAATGCGTCTCAAATTCTGTCCGCCAATGTCGTCGTTGAAACTTGATACAAAACTTAATCAATCTTCCAATTCGAAGGAAATTAACCTATGGATAACAATGAGTTCTGGAGAGAGGTGCTTGGGCGTATCCAGAACGAAGTCAGCGATCGTGATTTCATTTCATTTTTCAAGGATATCGAACTTAAGGAAAAATCCGACACTCATATCTTGATAGAATTTCCAAGTTCATTCGCCAAAGAATGGATTAATGATAATCACAGTGATATCTTCTCTCGCGTAGCTTCTGCGCTCAATGGCTCAAAACTATCAGTTAAAAACAGCATCAGTAACAAAAAAAAACCTTTCGTCAAAAAGAATAACGTTGTAGCTCCGATAAGACCCTCCTTGCCGGACTGTCTTAAACCGGAGTTTACTTTTGAAAATTTTGTCGTTGGCCCTCCGAATCAATTCTCACATGCTGCCGCCCAGGCCGTCGCCAAACAGCCCGGTATAAGCTATAATCCATTGTTTATCTACAGTGTCCCGGGACTTGGCAAAACGCATCTGCTCAATGCGATCGGCAACTTTATCAAAAAAGAATCCCCCGACTACAACATCTGTTATATTACCTCTGAAGATTTTACCAACGAAATGGTTGACTGCCTGTTGGCCGGCAAACCTAAAATGGCGGATTTTCGCAATAAATATCGTCAGGTAGACGTTCTATTGATAGACGATATCCAGTTTATCGGCGGCAAGGAAAGTACTGAGGAGGAGTTTTTTCACACCTTCAACACACTTGAAAAAAATCAGAAACAGATAGTCATGACCAGTGATCGTCTGCCTAATGATATTCCTAAACTGGAAAGCCGCTTACGCTCCCGTTTTCAAATGGGCCTGATTGCCGATATTCAGCCTCCGGATAAGGAAACCCTGGTCGCTATCCTCATTACCAAGGCTAAACAGGAAAATATTCCTCTCAAAAAAGATGTAGCTTTCTTTCTCGCCGAACATCTTTCCAATCTTGATATTCGGCGAATAATCGGTACTCTAAATCGAATTGCCCTGCATGCTTCCTTCAAGGAACTGGAAATCATCGACATCGCTTTTGCCAAAAAAACCCTTGAGGAACTAAATATATTATCACTCAATGAAATTAATGTGAGTATCGAAGAAATTATTAAAAGGGTTGCCGATCACTTTAAGATAAGCAGCAAGGATCTTCTCTCAAAAAAGAAAACCAAAAATATCGTCTTTCCTAGACAAATTGCCATGTCCCTGGCAAGAACCATCACCCAGGAATCATTTCCTGAAATAGGTAACAAATTCGGTGGAAAAGACCATGCAACCGTGATGCATGCCTGTAAAAAAATCGAAAAAGAAATTACTCTTGACCGCAAAACAGCTACTCTTATTGAAGGCCTGAAGGAAAAAATTCTTTCCCCTTAACAAAGATGTTAACAAGATGTAAGTCACTGTAAAAATCATGTTGATAAACCGTAAAGTAACCTCCAGTAGTCAACAGCTTAAAATTTATCAACTTAGAGACCTGAACTGTCAACATAAAATTCAACATCTGTAATGATATAATTTTCTTTAAAAGAACGAGTACTTATCTGTTTTTTTCACAGCTTAACAGGTTCTATTACTATTACTAAAGATTTAAATTCTATTTATAAATAATAGATTTAGAGAGAACAAATGGAAATCATCGCCGACCGAATTCAATTAAGTAGCTGCCTTCAGAAGATTCAATACATTCTGGAAAAATCATCTTCACTTAATAATTCAGAAAATATTCTTTTAAGAACCCATGAAAGTCAGCTTCAGGTGATCGCCTTTGATCAAAATTGCAGCGGCATGGGTACCATTCCAGCGGAAATAATTCAGCATGGAAGTCTTTCGCTGAATGGAAGAAAAATTTATGACCTCGTCAAAAGCTTAAATGATGATCAGGTTAAAATCTTAAAAAACAGTGACAACAGTCTGATTTCAATTGAAGACAGTCGCAGTTCGTTTAAAATAATCAGTGCCGACATCGATGAATTTCCTGAAATAAATTTCAATATCCCGCAAAATTGTATCTCGATTGAAAATGGGAACTTGGTGCAATTGATTGATCTGACGATCTTTTCAATTGCCAAAATTTCTGATCCCCGATACAACCTGCAGGGTGTCTTTCTTGAAATTGAGCCGAGCAACGGCCTCGCTAAAGCGGTTTTTTCTGAAGCTGATGATATAACTCCAGGTTCACATCAGTTTTCTCTGATTGCGACCGACGGTCATCGGGTGGCAGTAGCCCGTACCGATCAGATATCCGGTCGGATAAAGATGGGCGAAAGAAAAATTTTTTCCCGTAAAAGTCTGCAGGAGATAAAAAGTGTTTTCAATGCTAATGAAAATTTAAAACTTGGCTTCGACGATAACGAGGTAGTGATCTGGGGAAATGTTTTTGTCTTGATTTTACGCATGCTTCAGGGTGATTTTCCAGATTACCGCAAAATGATTCCTGAGCATTTCAGCAATAAGCTAGTTATAGACCGCGAACCTTTTCTTTTCACCCTTAAACAAATGAATTTATTAGCTCATGACCACTATAAAGGGGTGGTTTTGAATCTAAGCGATAACGGTCTGAAAATTTCCATAGATAACCCGGAAATGGGGCATGGTCATACGGATATTAAACTTGATTATCAGGGGGAACCCTTTGAAATAGGTTTTAATATCAGTTATCTGTTGGATTTTCTTCAAGCTGTCCCGGATGAAAAGATTGTTCTCGAAATAAACAATAAAAAACAGCCCTGTCTTATCAGAGGTTACGAGCACGATGAATTTATGTGTGGAATTATGCCGATAAGTTAAGATAGGTCTTATTATTATGAGGGTTTAAAGATTATGACAAATGAATATGGTGCTGATAAGATAAAGATACTGGAAGGACTGGAAGCGGTGCGGAAGCGTCCCTCCATGTACATTGGCAGCACCGATGTAGCCGGTTTACACCATTTGGTTTATGAACTGGTCGATAATAGCATTGATGAGGCTCTGGCGGGTTACTGTCAGAAAATTAAAGTAATAATCGGTCTGGGAGATTCGATAACCGTCGAGGATGACGGGCGCGGAATTCCAGTGGATATTCACCAGGAAACCGGATTGTCAGGGGCGGAGCTGGTGCTGACCAAATTACATGCGGGCGGTAAATTTGAAAATTCCGCTTATAAAGTTTCCGGGGGATTGCATGGGGTCGGTTTGTCGGTAGTCAACGCCCTAACCAGCCATCTGGAGGTGGAAATAAGACGGCAGGGATTGATTTACACACAAACCTACAGTCGGGGCGTGAGACTGACGGAATTAAGTGTGATCGGCAAAACTCAGACCACGGGTACGATTATTCGCTGTCAGCCGGACCCGGATATCTTTGAGAATACCACTTTCAATTTTGATACGATCAGCAGTCGCCTGCGGGAACTGGCCTTTCTCAATTCCGGAATAACAATTGTCGTTGAGGACGAACGGGAAGAGGGTCGCCGTAAGGAGTTTTATTACGAAGGTGGTATTGTTTCTTTTGTTGAATACCTTAATTCCAATAAATCTCCGATAAATCAGAAACCCATCTTTATCGCCGGAGAACGTAACAATATCTATATTGAAATAGCCCTGCAATACAACAGTGCTTACAAAGAACAGATTTTTACCTTTGCCAACAATATTAATACCCATGAAGGCGGCAGCCATCTAATCGGCTTCAAAGCCGCTTTAACCCGTACGGTCAATAATTATATCAATCAGCACAATCTTCTCAAAGGTAACAAGGTTGCTTTGACCGGAGAAGATATTCGTGAAGGAATGGTCGCGGTTATCAGTGTCAAGATACCTGATCCCCAGTTCGAAGGACAGACTAAAACCAAGTTGGGTAATAGTGAAGTAAAGGGCCTAGTAGAATCACTGGTTAATGAAAAGTTATCGATTTTCCTGGAAGAAAATCCGTCAATCGCGTTATCTATCGTGGCCAAAATAGTTGAAGCGGCCAAAGCCAGGGAGGCGGCTCGAAAAGCTCGGGATCTGACGCGGCGTAAAGGTTATCTCGAAGGATCGATGCTGCCTGGAAAACTGGCCGATTGTCAGGAAAAGGACCCATCTAAAGCGGAAATTTTTATTGTTGAGGGGGATTCCGCAGGCGGTTCAGCCAAGCAGGGACGGAATCGTAAGAATCAGGCGATTTTACCGCTAAAAGGTAAAATTCTCAATATTGAAAAGGCCCGTTTTGATAAAATGCTGGGAAGTGAGGAAATTAAAATTCTGATTACCGCGCTTGGCACCGGCATTGGTCAGGAAGATTTTAATCTTTCTAAATTACGTTATGGCAGAATTATAATCATGACCGACGCCGACATCGACGGATCCCATATCAGAACCCTGCTGCTGACCTTTTTTTACCGGCAGATGGGAGAACTGATCAAGAGAGGTCATCTTTATATCGCGCAGCCACCATTGTATAGGGTTACCCGGGGCAAATATCATGAATACCTGAGTACTGAGCGTGAATTGAATGAATTTATCATCAAACATAACAGTCATGAAATGGAAGTGATAGCGGAAAAAGAAAAAGTTTCCTTGAAGGGTGATCACCTGATTGAGATTATGTTACGTTTAATTTCCTATAAATACCACATTGATCGACTTCAGGGTAAAGGTTATCCGGCTTTATTACTGAAGAAAATAATTATGTCCGGTTTTGCGGAAAGATCTGATCTTTCTAATCAAGACAAGTGGCGGGAGCTGGCTTCGAGATTGACGGAAACTGTTTTCAAAGTTACCGCTTTACTTCCCGATGAAGTCAGCGATACCCAGCGGATGATTGTGGCGGATGAAAATAATATCTCGATGGCAATTGATTATAGTCTGATCAAAAGTGGAGACTATCAGGCTTTGTACAAATTAAGTCGAGCTCTCAAAGAATTAGAAAATCCTCCTTTTTCCCTGGTTATTAAGGATGGCAAGTTAGATATCTCCAGCAAGGAAGAACTTCTTGGTCGCGTTCTCGAAAAAGGGAAAACCAGCATCAATATTCAACGCTATAAAGGTTTGGGTGAAATGAATCCGGAGCAGCTCTGGGAGACCACGATGGATCCCTGTCGGCGAAAACTTCTTCAGGTCACGGTAGAAGATGACGTCGAGGCCGATGATATTTTTACGGTGCTGATGGGAGATAATATTATTTCAAGGCGTTCATTTATAGAAGAAAACGCTCTTCAGGTTGCTAATCTGGATGTCTGATGCAGGTTTTTATAGCGCTTTTACCGCTCAGCTATTGACAATAAATCAATTTAATGCTAGATGGCACCGCTCTTAAGTAAAGCAGCGTAAATCCTGGGAGATCGTCCAACGGCAGGACTACGGACTCTGACTCCGTCAATCCAGGTTCGAATCCTGGTCTCCCAGCCATTATGGTTATAGTTTTGTTGGCTTGGTTAGCGCCAGCCAACGTTTTCTCGTAAGTACTGACCTTTTACTATAAGGTCCCATCGTCTAGAGGCCTAGGATATCGCCCTCTCACGGCGAAGACACGGGTTCGAGTCCCGTTGGGACTACCATGCTTGGGGTTGGGGAAATAAAATTCTTATAATTAAATTGGTACAAGTGAAAGACTTATGAAAAGAACATTTCAGCCCAGTAATTTGAAAATGAAAAGAAAACATGGTTTTCGTGCCCGTAGCAGCAGCGCCGCCGGTCGTCTGATATTGAACAGACGGAGACAAAAAGGAAGAAAACGTCTCTCGGCCTGATCGACGGGTAGAATCAGCCGTGGTTTCACAGAATCTGCCCCCAAGTGAAAGATTGAAAAAAAGGCGAGAATATCTTGATCTGTTTAATCGGGGCAAGAAAGTCAATGCCAGGCATCTCATTCTTTTTACCGGAGCTAATGGCGGGCAACAAGCCAAATTAGGTATTACCGCTAGCCGAAGGGTAGGCGGCGCGGTAGTCAGAAACCGGGTCAAACGATTGATCAGAGAATATTATCGCCGGCATAAGAATGTTTTTGCAACGGGAATAAATTATTCGCTGGTTGTGAAGGAGAGTTTCGGTCGCTTATCAAGAGAAGAAGCCGAGGACCAACTGGCTCTTCTTCTCGAAAAAGGTAGTCGTCGTTTCGGCCAATGCTGAAAAAAATCTGCATATTAATAGTTAAACTATATCAGTTTTTCCTGGCTCCCTATTTCGGTCATTCCTGTCGTTTTTACCCCTCCTGTTCACAATACATGCTTGATGCTCTGGAAAAATATGGTTTACGGCGCGGGATTCTTAAAGGTCTCTGGCGGATCATGCGTTGCAGTCCTTTATCTCCGGGTGGCTATGATCCGGCTTAAAGGCGGTTTAAGCTTGATTTATCCATTGAATCTTGACGTTTCTGCCGGCTGGCAGCTCTCTGGCAAGACCATCTTATTCAGGAAAGAGGGATGAATAAGGTCTTATCTTCATCGGTCTGGAAATTATTCAGGCTCATTTTATTCTGACGATTACATCTTCCAAGTGGTCAGAGGCTTCGACAACCAGACCAGGCTTATTCGACTATTTTTAAAGTCAACAAAGGTTTTTAGTGATGGAAAAAAGAACAATTCTGGCAATCGCCCTCTCTGTGGCGGTTCTGCTTGGTTTTCAATATCTATTTCCAACGGTTTCCGAAATCCCTCAGCCAAAGACGGTTACGTCTCCTCATGCGACTTCGGTTGCAGGATCGGAAAAGAGTTCAGGAAATCCAGTGACGGAAAAGGCTGCAGAGAAAGATGATGACCCAACGACGGCAGCAACAACCTTGGCCGGTGCCGTGTTTTCAGAAGGCCGAATTCTGGTTGTTCAGAGTTCCCTCTACCGGGCTGAAATCAATACCGCAGGCGGACAGCTGAAAGCTTTTTATCTCAAGGAATACAGAGAAGATATCACGGCTGACAGTCCTGATCTTAATCTGGTGACGGTAAATGGCTCAAATCTTTACCCCCTTTCCGGTGCGGTTAATATCAAGGGGCAGTGGTACGAAGATCGACAGCGGCTGTTTGAGACTCCGGATGACGGCGATAGGATTACGGTTTCCGGATCCGGGTCTACTTTACGGTTGCAGGCCCCCCTGGTTAATGGCTGGACCTTGATTAAGAACTTTAATTTCATTCCGAATAGTTACTTGATCGAAATTGTGTATGAGATTGTCGATGAATCTGGAAACCGCGGATCAATAGATGGAGTCAGACTCTTCTGGTCGCATACCAATGCTGCGCAAGAGAAAAAAGAATATGTTTATAATGGGGTGCTCGGATATATTGAGGGCGAACTTTACAAGCCCTCGAAAAAGGAAAATAAAATCAGTCGCCAAGAACTCATGGGACCGGTCAGCTGGTTGGGTTATACGAGTAAATATTTTATCTGCGCGTTGCTGGTGCCTCAACCAGAGGCCGCCGCTCAGGCTACCGGCGTGATTGAAAGAGCTGATGTCCGTCAAGTTAATGCCGGACTGCAGGTTAATCAGACGGATCGAATTAAGGCCTATCTCGGGCCGAAGAAAGGTACTTTGCTGCAGGCGCAGGGCTTAAATCTAGAAGATTCGATTGAATACGGTTGGTTCGGAGTCATTGCCCGCCCATTGGTGGAACTGCTTCACTTTTTTAATAAGTATGTCCATAACTACGGGCTGGCGATTATTATTCTGACCATTCTGATCAAACTGGCTTTTTACCCTCTTTCCCAGAAGAGTTACAAGTCAATGGGAAAAATGAAAGAAGTTCAACCCAAGCTGGCGAAACTCAAGGAAAAGTTCAAGGATGATAAAGCTCGTCTCAATAAAGAGATGATGGATCTTTACCGTACCCATAAAGTCAATCCATTCAGTGGTTGCCTGCCGGTAGTAGTACAGATTCCTGTCTTTTTTGCCCTTTATCGCGCTTTAATGGTAGCAATAGAATTGCGACATGCTCCATTTCTGGGCTGGATAATGGATCTTTCTGCGAAGGATCCTTACTATGTCACCCCCTTGATTATGGGAGCGACAATGTTTTTACAGCAAAAAATGACCCCGACAACCGGAGATGCAATGCAGGCTCGAATGATGCTTTTTATGCCTGTCATTTTTACCTTCATGTTTCTTAATTTCCCCTCAGGCCTGGTTCTCTACTGGTTGGTCAATAACGTGCTGTCGATCGGACAGCAGTACATGGTGATGCGGCAGTCGGCGGCATCGTAAGGAAGAGGTGACGGTAAATGTCCACAGAACTTGAATTTGAAGGAAAAGATATCAGCGAAGCCATTGAAAAAGCCTGTTTTGCCCACCAGGTGAATAAGGCTGATCTGAAATATGAAATTATTCGCCAGGCGAGCAAAAAACTCTTTGGTTTTATTGGGGGTAAAAACGCCCTGATCCGGGTCATAAAAAATAATTCCAGCGGTAAACAACTGGTTCGGGATATAGTTAAATCCACCTTTTCCACAAGCTATGAAGAGCTGACTGACGAAAGGGTTAAGAGTTCTCCCCCAAGCGATTTATTACCTAAAGAGCGAAAAATTGCTGAAAAAAAAACGCCGGTAGGCGAATGTGGCGAACTTGGGGAGGAGGTCCCGGCGCGCTTATTTGAAGAGGACACAATAAGTGCTTCTTTATCCCGAATTCTCGAACTGATGGGAATCAGTCATAACGGTATTCACGGTGAACAGCGGGACAGGGAACTTTATCTGAAGATTGAAGGCCATGATCTTGAGCTGCTGACGAATAAACGCGGTGCGGTTCTTGATGCCCTGCAGTTTGTCATCAATAAAATTCATGGTCTTAAAGGATGTCGGATATTTGTTGACTGTAATGGTTTCCGGAGTCGTCATGAAGAAGATATTGCCGGTCTCGCCCTGCGCCTGGGGGAGAAAGCCAAACGTCTGCAAAAGCCGGTTACCATTAATTCTTTGAATGCGCATGATCGTCGCCTGGTGCATATGGCCTTGCAGAATGATCTGGAATTACGGTCGCGCAGTAAAGGTGAAGGTGAATTTAAGAAAGTCGTAATTTATCCTAACGGCCAGCGTCGTCGGCCGCGCGCCAAGTCTGCGGCGGCTGAAGCCATCTAATCAAGACGGAATTAAAATGGTTGAAAGCCGGCCGGATACCATCGCCGCTCTCTCAACCCCGCCTGGATCCGGCGGGATTGCCATACTCCGGGTCAGCGGACCAGCGGCGCACGCAATGCTGCGTCGCCTTTTTCATCCCTGGCCCGCTCAGCTTCAATATTTTCATCTCTATCTAGGATATCTCTGTGATCCGGTTACCGGGCAGCGTCTTGACCAGGTTCTGATCACCCTGATGCCTTCCGGCCGTTCCTACACCGGCGAGGACATGGGGGAGATTCATTGTCATGGTGGGGTTTACATTAGTCGCAAGATTCTTACCCTGCTCTTTTCTTTGGGGGCACTTCCAGCCCAGCCCGGTGAATTTACTAGAAAAGCCTATCTTAGCGGTCGTCTTGATCTGGTTCAGGCCGAAGCCGTTGCGGCCTTGATCAGCTCTGAAAGTGAGGCGGCAATGAAAGCCGCCGCCTCACAACTGGCTGGTGGGCTATCGGATTTTGTCAACGAGCAGCTTGATCTGGTTAATCAGCTCCTGGCTGCGCTTGAGGTCGAAATCGATTTTCCCTCCGAAGAAGGGGCTAACTATAAGAATGCTGGGGTTGTGCTCCCCCCCCTCATGAAATTTCATACTAAACTCACCGATCTTCTGTCTTCCTATCAGCGTGGTCGCCTGCTGCAGAGTTCTTTTAAAATAGCCCTCGTAGGTCGTCCCAATGTCGGTAAGTCAAGTGTGCTCAATGCCTTGCTGAATGAAGATCGCGTTCTGGTAAGTGAATTTGCCGGCACCACCCGGGATGTGATCAGCGCCCCGCTTGAAATCGCTGGGATAAAGGTTGAAATCTCAGACACTGCCGGTCTGGATCAACCTCGTGATGAGCTGGAGATGATGGGCATGGAACGCACCCGTAAATGCCTTGAACAGGCGGCCTTGATTCTGCTGATTCTGGATCAAAGTCGGCCTTTAAACGACAAGGACGAGGAGATTTATGGCCTGATCAAGGGTCGTCCGCACTTGATTGTACTTAACAAACAGGATCTTAACCCGGCCTTGAGTTCTGCCGGTTTGTGCCGTCATTTTTCATATAATGGTCCTCTCCTGAGTTGTATCGCGGCCCGTGGACGCGTTGATGTCAAGGCGGTTATTGAAGGGATAGGTAACTTTATCAAGTCCCGGGTGGATGTCGCGGGAGATATGTTGTTGATCTCCCAGCAACGTCATTTTGATTATCTAAACAAAGCCGCTCAGGCTCTTGACCGGGCTTTAGCTTTATTTAAAGACGGTGAACCATTGTTGTTGGATATGCTGGCGGAGGAATTACACTTGATTCGTTCCCAGCTTCTGGCTTTAACCGGTCGAAACGTGGAGAGCGCGTCGGAAGATCTGCTCGAGCTGGTTTTTTCCCAATTCTGTATCGGTAAATGAGAGCTTGTTGATATGTGGCGGGAGTGTTTTAGAAGTGAGGCGTCTCAACTAGGAATATTTTTAAATGATGCGCAGGTGGAGCAATTTGCGGTTTATCTGGAAGAGCTGCAACGCTGGAACCGAAGCTATAATTTAACCACAATCACGGCGGTTGATGAAATTGTCAAGTGTCATTTTCTGGATTCTCTTAATTATGGACCGGCTCTGGGGGCAGCTGCAAGGGTTATGGACCTGGGTAGCGGAGCTGGTTTTCCCGGTTTGCCGCTGGCGTTGATTTTTCCGGAAAAGAACTTTGTCCTGGTTGACGCCCGGCAAAAAAAGACGCTTTTTCTTACCGTTGTCAGCCGTCTTCTGGGGTTGAAAAACGTTGAGATCCTTCATTTGCATTTAGATCAGAGAAATGCTAGAGAGATATTTCCGCGGGGCTTTACCGCTCTGGTGAGTCGGGCGGTAAAGGTTAGGCGTGAACTGATTCCGTTGGCTTCAGTTTTATTGGTTTCCGGTGGCCGGTTGATTTTTACTGATGCCCATCCGGATCGTCAAGAACTTGAGCTGGAACTCAAAAACTGGCCTGATCTTGTGCTTGAGGGCTTGGCGCCCACCCAGATCTCGGGCCGCGCCCCCAGTTTGTTTCTGGGAGCCATCCGAAAAGAATAAAAAGAATAATCTATGGCGCAATTTATACCGTCGTAAACGTTCCGCATACTCGTAAGACCGCCGGCTTATGATTTCAGGAAAACTTTCAGGTTTATGGGCAAGATAGTTACCATCGCGAATCAGAAAGGCGGGGTCGGAAAGACCACGACCGCGGTTAACCTGGCGGCTTCACTGGCTATTGCGGAAAAGAAAACCTTGCTCATCGATCTCGACCCCCAGGCTAACGCCAGCAGCGGAGTCGGTTGTATCGCGGCGGATAATGCAGATGTTTACCGTTGGCTTTTAGGGGAATGTCAGGCGCAGGCAGCGCTTGTGCCGACAAGTCTTGAGTATCTGTTTCTGCTGCCCGCGACACCTGATCTGATCGGGGCCGAGGTTGAACTTTTAGCCTGCGCTGAACGTGAGTTTTTTCTTGCCCACCGCCTTGCTCCGCTGATCTCCGAATACAATTATATAATAATTGACTGCTCTCCATCTTTGGGACTATTGACCATCAATGCATTGACGGCCGCCGATTCGGTTATTATTCCTTTGCAGAGTGAATATTTCGCGCTCGAAGGGCTGGGTCAGCTTCTCAGTACGATTGAGCGGGTTAAAAACGGTCTAAATCCCAATCTTGAGCTGGAGGGAATTCTCCTGACAATGGTTGACAGTCGTACCACGTTGGCCCATCAAGTCGAGGCTGAAGCCCGCGCTCATTTCCCCGAAATTGTCTATCAAACCGTTATCCCGCGTAATGTCAGGCTTAGTGAGGCCCCCAGTCACGGGCGTCCGATCGCTCTGTACGATGTCACTTCCAAGGGAGCTCAGGCTTATTTCAGTCTGACTGAAGAATTTTTTGCTCGGCAGAGGCGTTAGAGTGGCTATGAATGATCAGATAAAAAAAGGAGCATTGTTGAAACGCGGTCTTGGTCGTGGTCTGGGAGCTTTACTACCGGAGGTCGCGGCGGTGGATAAAGGCCAGCTGCGGCATTGTCGTCTGGATCTGATCGAACCCGACGACAAGCAACCGCGCAAGCGCTTTGTCGACGACAACCTTGCAGAACTGGCGGATTCCATTCGGGAGCATGGAGTTTTGCAACCCTTGCTGGTGCGTCCCGGGGAACGGCCGGGCCATTTTATCCTGATTGCCGGAGAACGCCGCTGGCGGGCCGCCGCGAGGGCTGGCTTAAATGAAGTACCAGTGATTGTCATGGCCCTGGATGAAAATCGGGGTCTGCAGGTTTCCTTGATTGAAAATCTGCAACGTGAGGATCTTAACCCGCTTGAAGAAGCTCAGGGTTATTCTCGCCTGGCGCAGGAGTTTGCCCTGACCCATGCCGAGATCGCCCGTCTCCTGGGCAAGAGTCGAGCCGCGGTCAGCAATGTCTTGCGCCTGCTGAATTTGCCCGCAAGGGCTTTAGATTGTCTTGCCGACGAAACCCTTTCCATGGGGCACGGACGGGCTTTACTGGCGCTGCCTGAGGGGGAGCTGCAGAATCGGGCCCTGGATGAAACCTTGGCCAAAAAACTATCGGTTCGGGAGCTGGAAAGACTGGTCCGAAAACTCAAAAATAAGGATGAGAAGGAAAACGCTTCCGGAAAAAACCCTGAAAACGTGCAGCTGCAGGAAAAGGTGCGATGCCAGGATCAGGCGCATGTGTCGCGCCTGCAGAATGATTATGCCGTGGCCACGCGTATTCGCCGTCTTGGAGGCGGCCGTGGCCGACTTGAATTTGAGTTTAAATCGGAAGCCGAACTTAAACGGCTGCTTGCTTTGCTGAGCGCAGGGCGCTCTGCGGTTGCCGCTGAATCAGGTTGATGGGCTGGCTTTTGCCAAGAGCTCAGGATATTCCTGAAAGGTTATGTCTAGATCCTGAAGAGCTCGCTCGGCGTAGGCCTGAAGGCGTTCCCGTTTACGCAATTTTTTTCCTTCGAGGGGAGGAAAAAGCCCGAAGTTGACATTCATCGGCTGAAAATCGGGGCTCTGGTCATTGCTGATATGGCGGCTCAGGGCCCCCAGGGCCGTGGTGGGCGGAAAACGGAAAAGACCCAGATCATTAAGCAGGGCAGCGACTTCAAGGCCGACAATCAGGCCGGAAGCCACTGATTCAGGGTAGCCCTCTACTCCGCTGATCTGGCCGGCGAAAAAGAGGCGCTCCTCCTGCCGGTGCTGAAAAAATTGGTTGATAATCCGGGGGGCGTCGATAAATGTATTGCGATGCATGGTTCCGAAACGCAGGATTTCCGCCTTTTGCAGAGCGGGGATCAAGCGAATAACTTTTTCTTGCCAGGGGAAAGTTAAACGGGTCTGAAAGCCGACCAGGTTGTACATGGTCGCGGCCTGGTTTTCCCGGCGCAGCTGAACCACGGCATAGGCTTCGCGGCCGGTGTGGGGATCTTTCAGGCCTTTGGGTTTCAGCGGGCCGAAAGCCAGGGTCAGAGGCCCTCTGGCGACCATCGCTTCAATCGGCATGCAGCCCTCGAAAACCTTGAGATCTTCAAAATCCCGACAAACTACCTGGTCTCCTTCCGCGATAGTTGCAATCAACTGTTCATATTGCTCCTGATTCAGAGGGCAATTCAGATAATCCCCGTCCTCTTCTTCATCGGCATAGCGATTGGCGAAAAAAGCCAGCTCGTAATCGATGCTCTCGGCCGCGATAATCGGAGCGGTGGCGTCATAGAAAAAAAGTTTTTCCCCGACATATGGGGTCAAGGCCTCAATCAAGGCGGCGGAGCTCAGTGGGCCGCCGGCAATGATGATAATGCCTTTCTCCGGTAACTGGGTAACTTCTTTCCGGACGATTTCGATTAAAGGGTGGGATTCGATCTCTGAGGTTACGGCACGCGAAAAGGCGTCCCGGTCGACGGCCAGGGCATTGCCTGCCGGGACCCGGGTTTTTTCGGCCACATTCATAATCAATGAGCCGATTCGGCGCATTTCTTCCTTGAGCAGGCCGGCGGCGTTGCTGGTCCTTTCCGCGCGCAGGGAATTGGAGCAGACAAGTTCGGCCAGATCCGGATTTTTATGGGCCGGAGAATAGCGTTCCGGTTTCATCTCGTAAAGGGTTACCGGAAGATTACGGCTGGCCAGCTGCCAGGCGGCCTCACAGCCGGACAGTCCGCCGCCGATGATTGAGATCAACGGGTGGTGCTTCATTTAAACAGGGTCAGGGCGACCAGGGTCTGCTTGAAATAGCCGCTGATATCGAAGTCTTCGTAGAAAGGGTCTTGGGCCGCGAAGTCATCCAGGGTCCGGCTGAGTTCGGCTACCGCGAGATCTTCATCGATTTCAAGCTTGCCGATATACCAGGCGAGGCGTTCGCCGAGCTGATAGAGCAGCAGGGAACGAATGGTTTTTTTCTCTTTGCCGGGATGCAGATGCGGGAAAGCAATCTGATCGTGGGTTAAAATACGCCGGGCAATGTGCTTCAGATAATCGAGTTTCTCTTCATCCGAGGTTTTGGTCTGAGGAGGATTGAGAAAATATTTTCGGTAATTGGCGTATTCGCCGGTCCGATCCAGCAGCGCTTCAATATGGACCGCTTCGTAATCGAGATAACGCATCTCAATTTTTTCAGTTTCGTGAATAAAAACCGGCACCAAGCGCAGCTCCTGATCCTCGAAGGAGGCCGGAATCGTCGCCAGGCCGCCCTGTGGGCGGATGAGGCCGCTTTCCTTCTGCAGGCGTGCAGTAATCAACGGCAGCTCGCAGCCTTCTTTGACCCGGACCATGATTTCGACCGGACTCTTGAGGTGGCTTTCAATGATGCTCTGCAGGGTTGTGAGATGATCCTGTTCCCGGGTGCAGGCGTCAATAAATTTCAGATAAAACTCGCGATTCATAACATGGGGGGGACGCCCGGATTGCTCCGGGCCTCTGCCTTTTGCGTGTGTTTAAGCTATTTGGGCTCCAAAGCCTTGACCAGAGCCCGAATCATCAGATTATAAGGGGTTTCTATGCCGGCTTGCCGGCCGTATTCAACGATCTTGCCGTTGATGAAATCGACTTCGGTGTGACGTTTATTCTCAATATCAACCAGCATCGATGGCTTATGGTCGCCGGCATGCTTCATGTAATCAATGGCGTAAGGATAATAATCCCAGCCCAGTGAAATCTCATTGGCCCGCGCTACTTGTACACTCTCTTTGACCAAGTTGTCAACTATCTGGAAAACAATCGGGTCGCGGATAACCTCGGCCATGGTCAGGCCGGTTGCGGCGCAAACCGGATTCATGCAGGCATTCATGATTGATTTGCGCCAGACCATGTCGACGATGGTTTCGGTTCTTTCCGTCGGCAGGCCGCTGTCGCTTAGAGCCTGGGCAATTGCGAGGGCAGCGGTTTTGCCGCTCGGCTCGAGTTCCTGGAGAAGATGAGGGGGATGATGGAAAGCGAGATGGACATGCCCGGGCTTGACCAGGCCGCAGCCGTAGTTGACCACCGCGCGGATAATATTGCCGCGGCTCAGGGTTTCGGCAATGACCGACTCCGTATCGATACCGTTCTGCCAGCTCACAATATACATATCTTTGTGAAAAAAACCTTCGATGGCCGAGGCAATCAGATGCAGAACCGTGGCTTTGACCGTTATAATGATTACATCCGGAGGATCATTGGCGAGTTCATCAATCTGCGTGATGCCGCGTTTGACTTTTTGCTCCAGTTCCTCGGTGCCTTCGATCCTGATGCCGGGATCAACGGCGGCCCTGACCAGTTCCGGAACGACATCGCAGAGGGTTACTTCATAGCCGCCGCGGGCAAGATACGCGGCGACGATACAACCTACGGGGCCGGCGCCGATAACCGCAAATTTTTTGAATTCTTTTTTTTCACTCATATGCTGGGCTCCTTTATCGAGTTTGGTCAGGCGGATTATTAGTCATTGCTGTCGAGCATGCCGAAAGCCTGCGCCGAAATCAGGTTCTGACCGTTTTGGCGCAGGATTTCGATGGCTTGATCAACATCGGAAAAGCTGAAGATCATAATCGCCCGATTATCAGCAAAGCCGCTGAACGCATACATGTAGCGGACACTGATATTTTCCTCCATCAGAGGTTGCAGGGTTTCGGCCAGACTTCCGGCCTGGTCCTTAATTTCCACCGCGACCACTTCGTCAACGCGGGCGGGAAATTGTTTTTCCATCATGATTTGTCTGGCTTTGCCGAGGTTTGAGACCAGTAGCCTGAGCACTCCGTAATCCGCGGAGTCACTTAGGGTGAGGGCGCGCAGATTAATTCCCGCGTCCCCCAGGGCCCGGGTGGTTTCATAAAGCCTTCCGGGGGAATTTTCCAGAAAGATTGAGATCTGTTTTAATTTCATTTGTTTTTCTCCTTGATATTAGTACCTCACCGTTCATTTTCGGTTTGAAAAAACAAGAACATGAACTGATGAGAGCACTTATTTGCGGGCCGACGAGGCCCCTTGGGTTGCGGGGCTTATTCCCGCATTAGACGTAAGCTTGCCTTCCTGTTGCTTTGGCTTAATCGATTAATGTCTTGATGGAGAGAGGACTTACAAAAATAATGCCAGGAACTAGTTTGTTTTCGTTGTTGCTTGATCCGGAGGCGAGCTTGTCTGGTATGGCTGTGGACTTCATGCCGACTTGACGCCGCCCGTTAAAATTTACCACATTGAGTTAATTTTGATATGCTCGGGATTCTTGGTCTGTGGGTAGCGAGATTGTTTTCCAGATAAAAATGAGTATCTCAGAAATCATCCTGCAAAGCAACGATAAACCGCCAAAATGACATGATAATTGATTTTAACCTGTATTCTTAAGGAGAGCTTGTGGCTGTGAAAAATTTACCGGTACTTACCGGTGACGGTAGTCTGACCATGTTTTGCCGAAAAACCGGGGAACATTATCACTCGACCAAGGATGGTGCTTTTAGTGAGGCGCTCCACAAATTTGTTTTACCGGCCTGGAAATACCGCATATCGGGTCGCCGCCGGATAACCGTTTTAGATGTTTGTTTCGGTCTCGGTTATAATACTTTTACCCTGCTCTGGTTTCTGAAGTCTCAGGGCTATCAGGGAAAGCTGCGAATTTTATCTCCTGAACTCGATACCGCTTTGTTATCGGGGTTGGGCTCTTTTGTCTATCCTGCAGAATTTTCCGATCTGGCACCGGTTATTCAGTCCGTAGTTGAGAAAGGGGGTTTTAGCGGACCGGGTTTGTCTTTGGAGGTCATTGCAAGCGATGCCCGCGTTTTCCTGGAGCACTTTGCGGGGCAAGTGGATGTTGTTTTTCACGACCCTTTCAGTCCGGTTCACAATCCTTCTCTCTGGACCAGGGAATATTTTTCCGCTCTCCGGCGCGTGGCCAGTCCGGATTTGCTGTTGACCACTTATTCGACGGCAACCGCGGTTCGTATGGGTCTTTTTGAAAATGGCTTTCATGTTTACGAAAATCATCCCGCAATTTTGCTGCGCAAATCCACGCTTGCTTCCCTGGCGCCGTTACCCTTGCCTGAAATTGACATGTATTTGAAGTGTCAACGTAATCCCCGTGCGGCGAGTCTTCGGGATATTGTTACGGGGGCGCCGAAGGCGGGCGTGACTGAATGATGCCGTTGGCTGCGGGTAAGAAGGAAAAGCACTTGTGTTTTGTGAGATTATAAGGTATGAGGATTGCGGCTTTCTGATTGTCGGTCGACAAAATACATACATAAAAACAAATCGGTGACCCATAATTTAAGAGGCTGGTTTTGCGGTGCGGCTGAAAAGACCGGTTTTCTTGAATTCACCGACAGATGACAAGGAGGTTGCAGGCATGGGAGAAGTATTTAAGAAATCGTTGCTCGACAGGGAATTGTCGGTAACTTGGGAACTGGTACCAGGGCGCGGAGCCGTAGAGAAGGGCCAGGAAGAACTGGTTCGCAGCGCCGAGGCGGCAGCCAAGTGCGGCAAGATCCATGCCCTGACCATTACTGACAATCCGGGTGGCAATCCGGCGATCTCGGCGGAATTTCTTGGGGTTGAGGTAAATAAACTGGGGATTGAACCGCTGGTGCATTTTACCTGCAAAGACAAAAGCCGTAACGAAATAGAAAATCTCCTTTATGGTCTGGAGCGGGCCGGAATCAACAATTTATTAGTGATGACCGGGGATTATCCGGTTTCCGGATACAAGGGTCGTTCCCGGCCGGTATTTGATATCGATCCGATCCATACTCTTCAGATGATCACGGATATGAATAATGGATTTGAATACCCTGGGATGAAACCCGGCTCGACGGTTAAACTGCAGCCGGCTCATTTTTTTGCCGGAGCCGCAGTCTCGCCTTTCAAGAGGCTTGAGTCGGAACAGATGGTGCAGTATTACAAGCTTAAAAAGAAGGTTGAGGGTGGGGCTCAGTTTATAATTACTCAGTTGGGCTATGATGTTCGCAAAATCCACGAAGTCCTGCAGATTAAGAAAAAATACGGATTCAACATTCCTTTTATCGGCAATATCTATATTCTTCCCTTTGGGGCAGCCAAGATCATGAGTAAAAACATGATTCCCGGCTGCGTGGTTACCCAGGAGCTGGTTAAGGTTCTTGATGGGGAGCGTCAGGCCGAAGATAAGGGCAAGGAAGCGCGATTGTTGCGCGGTGCCCAGATGTACGCTTTCATGAAAGGTATGGGGTTTAATGGGGTTCATATTGGCGGTCATGGCATGAAGGTGGATGATGCCCTGTTTATTATTGAGAAAGGGGAGGAACTCTTTCCCAACTGGCAGGACGAGGTCGCCAAGTTTGATTTTCCGCAGAAGGGTGGATTTTATTACTTCACGAAAGATGAAAAGACCGGGCTTAATACTGATCAGGAGGCTCCGCGTACGTCCAGACCGGTTGTTCCTATGAATTATAAATTCTCTCGTCTGATGCACAATGTTTGTTTTGAGCCCAAAGGCGCGCTTTTTGGTTTGATGCGTGGCATGAGCAAGAGCGCCGATAAAGGTGGTTTTTTCCGGTTCATGGAGCATATGTCAAAGGTCGCCCTCTTTGAGTGCATGGATTGCGGCGACTGTGCTCTGACGGACGTGGCCTATGTCTGTCCAATGTCTCAGTGCCCTAAAAATCAGCGCAACGGTGCCTGTGGCGGCAGCTTCGAGGGTTGGTGTGAAGTCTATCCGAACAAGAAGCAATGTGTCTGGGTGCAGGCCTATGATCGCCTCAAAAATTATAACGAAGAGGGCAAGATTGAAAAGAATATGGTTCCCCCGCCGAACTGGGATTTCTTTCATACCTCTTCCTGGGCAAACTATTTTTTAGGGCGCGATCACTCGGCTAAAAAAGCTGGAATCCAGCCGCCTCCGCAGCAGGATTAAAGCTGCCCGTCTGAAGAAGGGTAAGCAAGTAAAAAGGCCCGGCTTTATAATTTAAAGTCGGGCCTTTTTTAAGGCGCATCTGCTGGTGTTTGTAAAAACATCAAGTTCTGTCTTAGCCCGATTGTCATCAGGCGGCTATTTTTTTATCTGGTCCAGAATTCCGTTGATAAAAGACGGAGAATTTTTATCGCCATAAACCTTCGCGATTTCAATGGCTTCATTGATGGAAACCTTAGGTGGAATTTCATCCAGAAAAAGGAGCTCGTAAATCGCCAATCTCAGGATGTTGCGGTCAATTGAAGACATGCGGCCGATTTTCCAGTGCAATGAGTGTTTTTCGATCTCGGCATCCAGCTGGCTCAATTTTTCCATAACCCCGTTGACCAGCTGTTCGCTGAAAGCGACGTCGGCTTTAAGGTTGATCGGAGATGAAATGTGGCTTTTCGGTTTATCCCGATCACTGCACTCCTCCGGGCAGAGATGGCAGTCACTTTCAACCCGCCAGTCGTTATCCCAGTAGCGCTGTATGGCCCGAACCGCGTATTTGGGTTTGCCGAGTTCAAGCATATAAAGCATCTGTAACGCGGCTTCCCGGGAGTTACGTCGTTTGTTAGCCATGGTTTAAAGTCTTTAGATCTGGCGCAGGAGGTCGATCATCTCCAGCAGGGTAACCGCCGCTTCCCAGCCTTTGTTGCCGGCCTTGCTGCCGGCTCGTTCAACCGCCTGTTCAATGGTATTGGTAGTCAGAACTCCGAAAGCGATCGGCACTCCGGTTTCCAGGCTGGTGACCGCAATCCCTTTGCTCACCTCGGCCGCAACATAGTCGAAATGGGGCGTATCGCCGCGAATCACGGCGCCCAAGCAGACGAGGCCGTCATATTTACCGGAGGCGGCCAGCTTTTTTGCCAGCAAGGGAATCTCAAAAGCTCCGGGAACTTTGTAAACCGCGATGCCTTCTTCCGTCACTCCGTGCCTTTTCAGGGCGTCAAGAGCGCCTTCTTCCAGGCGCTCACAGATAAAACTGTTGAAGCGGCTGTTGATGATCGCGATGCGGGCGTTATCGCCGCGGTTTAGTGATCCTTCAAATATTTTGCCCATTTTTTTTCTCCCGGGGTTTTTAATTGCAGATCTTCCTTGTGTTCCGGCACCTGATCAAGGAGATGACCCATCTTCTCCCGTTTGGTTTGTAAATAGCAGATATTGGTTTCATTGGGGGTGCATTCCAGGGGGATCCGCTCAACAATTTCAATGTCATAGCCCTGTAGCCCGACGATTTTCATCGGATTGTTGGTCAACAGGCGAATCTTTTTCAGGCCCAGGTCGACCAGTATCTGGGCTCCGACCCCGTAATCACGCAGGTCCGGTTTAAAGCCGAGCTCTTCGTTGGCCTCTACGGTATCGCGACCATGTTCCTGCAGGCAGTAGGCCCGCAGTTTATTGACCAGGCCGATACCGCGTCCTTCCTGACGCATATAGAGAATGGCACCACGGCCTTCTTTCTCGATGCGCTCCATGGCCGTATGCAGCTGATCGGCGCAGTCGCAGCGCAAGGAGCCCAGGGTGTCACCGGTAAAGCATTCGGAATGAACCCGGACCAAGACCGGTTCATCGCCGGAGAGGTCTCCCTTGATCAGGGCTAAGTGTTCATGATTATCGATCTGGTTTTCGTAAACGATGATCTCGAATTCACCGAAACGGGTCGGCAGATGAGCCCGGACGGCCTTTTGCACCAGGGATTCCTTGCGCATGCGGTATTCGATCAGGTCGGCAATCGAAATAATGCTTAAATTATGTTTTTCCGCGAATTCGCGGAGTTCCGGCATCCTCGACATCGTGCCGTCGTCGTTCATGATTTCGCAGATGACTCCGGCCGGTTTGAGGCCGGCCAGACGGGCCAGGTCAACTGAACCCTCGGTCTGGCCGGTACGGACGAGAACCCCTCCTTTTCTTGACCGCAAAGGGAAGATATGACCCGGCCGGGCTAAATCATGGGGCCCACTGCGATCGTCGATCGCAGTCAGGATGGTGTGGCAGCGGTCGGCGGCTGAAATTCCGGTGCTGACGCCCCGGCGCGCTTCAATGGAGACGGTAAACGCGGTACCGTACTGTGAGGTGTTGTCCGGAACCATCGGCGGCAGGTTAAGAAAGTCGGCTCGTTCTTCGGTCAGGGTCAGGCAGATCAGACCTCGGCCGTATTTAGCCATGAAATTAATGGCTTCCGGGGTCGCTTTCTCGGCGGCAATGACCAGATCGCCTTCGTTTTCGCGATCTTCGTCATCTACCAGAATCAACATCTTCCCTGCCTTGATATCCTTTAAAGCCTGTTCTATGCGTGAAATAACCATGTTTCTCTTTTATAGTCCTTTTTTTTATTTGCGTTTGCTCGGGTTGGTGGTTTCCGCGTGCGAGACTCAGGCAAAGCCGTGTTTGCGCAGCAGGGAAAGATTAAGTCCGGAGGCCCCGGTTTCCTGGGCCGCATCCCGAGGCTGCAACAATTTTTCAATATATTTGGCGATCAGGTCACTTTCGAGATTGACGATTGCCCCGATTTCCTTTTTCGCCAAGGTCGTGTGTGTCAGGGAATGCGGAATTACGGCGACCTTGAATGATTCCCGGTTCAAAGACGCGATCGTCAAGCTGATGCCGTCTACGGCGATTGAACCTTTTTCAATCAGGTACCGGTTAATTGCCGGGGGCGCGGTAAAGGTAAAAATGACGGCGTTGCCTTCCGCTTGCCGGTGGCTGAGGCGGCCGGTGCCGTCGATATGGCCGGAAACCAGATGGCCGCCGAAACGGCCATCTGCGGCCAAGGCCCGTTCAAGGTTGACCCGGGCGCCTTTTTTCAGTAAGCCGAGATTGGAGCGGCGCAGGGTTTCCGCCGAGACTGCAAAATTCAGTTCTTTGTTCTTGATCTGGGTAACGGTCAGGCAGACCCCGTTAACCGCGATACTGTCTCCCGGAGCACAATCGCCAAGAACCAGCCGAGCTTCAATCCGCAAATCTCCGCTGCCGCCGCTGAGGGAGGAACTGCTGACGGTTCCGGTTTCTTCAATTATGCCGGTAAACATTTATCAGGCCGGATTAATCTGGAGTGTAAATATAAATGTAAGCTTAAGTTTCGGTGCCTGATATAGACTTGTCGGTCTTTTGAGTCAAGAAAAATCCTTCCTTTCTTGACAAGGCCGGTCTATTCGTTATAGACACTGGGTTGCTTTTAGGCTTCCTTTTGGGTCCGGGTCGGTTCCGGTCGCGCCGTTTCTGCAACCCAGGACTATCCCAGGTTGAGACGGAGAGCTGGGGGTAAGGTGAAGCAATTATGAAGCCATCAGGTCGGATATGTCACAAATACTATATAGAGAAGAAGATCTGCGCCGGATAATCGCGGAACTGGCGGCGGCGATTGCCGCCGAGTCATCGGGTCGTAAACTGTTACTCCTGGGTCTGCTCAAGGGCTGCCAGCCCTTTCTCGGTGATCTGTGCCGAGCGTTGAGCGCCTATCAGCTGCCCCTGGCGATTGATTATCTGCGGATCAGCAGTTATGTCGGGACCGCCAGCAGCGGCCGGGTCAAGATCGGAGACTTGGTGCCGGCTGATTCCTGGCAGGATTATGATGTGATCGTGGTCGATGATATTTTTGATACCGGTTTGACTCTGGTCGAAGTCGTCAGGCACCTGAGGGACCGGGGGGCGGCGAATGTCAAGACCTGTGTCCTGTTATGCAAAGAGGGTTGCAGCCGCGTGGCTCTGAAACCTGACTATTGCGGAGCCGTGGTGCCGAATGCCTTTATCGTCGGTTATGGCCTGGATTACAATGAACAGTATCGTGAGTTGCCTTATATCAGGGTTCTGGGAGCCGGGGATGAGGGCTGAGAGGAAATCTTTATGAAAAAAACAGGGCATCGTTTGGAGATCTTTTTTCGCAATCCCGAATTTGATCCCCGAGGGCCGCTGCTGTGCGCCAGAATCAACACTCTGGCTTTGACGAATCCCATCGCTGAAGTCCGTATCTCCGAGGTTTATACCCTGGAGGGAGAGTTTCCGCGGGAGTCTTTGCAGGCGGCGGCCGGTCTTTTATCCAATCCGGTGATTCATGATTTTCTGATTGATGAGCCACGCGCTCTCGGAAACGCTGATTATGTGCTGGAAGTCGGATTCCTGCCCGGAGTGACCGATAACGTCGCGCATACGGCCGCGGAGACCTTAAGCGACGCCTGGGGCAAGCCCTTGGATGAGGGGCAGGGAATCTATTCGAGCACGGTCTATTATTTCAAGGTCAGGAATCTGACCTTCGAAGACCGCCGGTTAATTGGTCGCCTGCTTGCCAATCAGTTGATACAACGGCTTGACTGGAAAGACCGGGAACCGTATCTGGCCGAGCGGGGCATGGATTTGATCGTACCCCGGGTCCGGCTCACGACCGGCAGCCGGGTAACCCGGGTTGATCTGGAGATTCCCGAGGCCGACCTCAGAACTCTGGGGCGGGAGGGGATCATTGATCATTATGACGCCAAGGGACGTCCGGTGCGCCGAGGCCCCTTGGCGCTTGATTTGCCTTCACTGCTGGTCATCGCTCGTTATTTTAAACAGGAGGAAGGGCGGCCGCCGACCGATCTGGAGCTTGAAGCCTTGGCGCAGACCTGGTCGGAACACTGTAAACATACTATTTTTGCGGCCGCTATTGATGACCTTGAAGCAGGTCTCTACAAAACCTATATCAAAGGGGCGACGGAAAAGATTCGAGCCCGCCGGGGGGCGACTGATATTTGTGTCTCAGTCTTCGTGGATAACTCCGGAGCCATTATTTTCGATGATGATTACCTGATTACCGACAAGGTTGAAACCCATAACTCGCCTTCCGCGCTGGACCCTTTCGGCGGAGCTATCACCGGTATTGTCGGAGTTAATCGTGATACGGTCGGCTTTGGTCTGGGGGCCCGGCCGATTATTAACCGTTATGGTTTTTGTGTGGCTGATCCGGCCGATCAGGAGCCCCTGTATCGTTCTCCGGGAAAACAAAATCAGGTCTTGCGGCCGCGCCGAATTCTCGACGGGGTTGTCGATGGGGTCCGGG
>OMKS01000138.1_pt1 | contig 64795 bp, 55 predicted proteins | sample 1674721 | NCBI WGS metagenome assembly OMKS01 (sample SAMN06264996, study PRJEB25208) | sediment metagenome | isolation source: hot spring sediment | place: USA: California | collected 2014-09-02 | reverse complement strand
CGCCATACCATGGAACCCCTCCTCATCACCCCTGCCAGTCGCGTCGGCCTCGTGATAGGCAAAGTCACCCTGAGCATCGTCGTCTCGGCCATCACCATTGGCCTGTGGTCTTTGGATAGCCTGATCTACATTTCCCTTTTCACGATTATGCCTGCCACTGTCAGTTCCGCGCCGTTGTCTGGCGGTATCCAACTGGCCAACATTGGATCGGCTATCGTGTGGCTGATGCTGCTGATGTTACCGCTGATGACGATGATCAACGGTTTCGTGGCCGCTGTCTGCACGGTCGCCAAGAATCAACGCGAGTCCAACCTGTTCTTGGGCCTTTTGCAGGTCTTCTTGCCCGGCCTGGCCCTGCTGGTCACCTTCGGCGTAGATGCCGCTCCTTCACTCGGTATGTATGCTTTGCCGATGGTTGGCGTCTTGATCGCTCTGCGCGATTTCTTCAGCGGCGGCGTGGCGCCCCAGGCACTGGCATTGACGTGGATTGCAGCGGCGGGGTACGCCATGCTGTCTATTTTTCTGGCAGCCTACGTCTTCTCCCGCGAATGGGCCCTCATGCGCGGCGTGTGAGAATTCCCCAACCCCCGCGTCTATTCCCCCTGGAATTCTGTCTCACCCATCCAGACGGCCAAAGTTGTATTTTTTGCCCAGTAATGTTAAGATAACAGAGTGTTATCACTCAGCTTCATTATCCGACGTCTCTGGATCACGGATGACACGAATGGAAAAATGCCACGAATTTCGGCTTCTAGTTGTGAAAAGCATTCGTGAAATTCGTTTATTCGTGTAATTCGTGATCGAAAATCAGACTTTTGGCCACGAATGTCGGGCAGTAAATCACTCAGCCACAAAGTGTGATGCAATGTCATGAAGTTAAGGGGAAACTAGACTTCGGAAGTTTCAAAAGCGTGATAAGTGGGAATAGGGCAAGGAGGTGACCAAATGGAAAGACTAAAGCGTTTCTGGGGAGCTTTCAAAGACGTAGCCATTCTCTTCTCGTTCATCGTCAATTTCGTGATGGTCATTTTGCTCATGGTGATCAGCGTCCCGGCCCTGCAGACGACCTTCGCCCTCAAGACCGGGCTGCTCGAACCGTTGTTGAACGACCTGGACGCCGCTTTCGTGGGTCTGGGAGAGGCGAGCATCGACGCCACGATCAACATCGACGAACAACTGCCCATCCAATTCGATTTGCCCCTGGACGAGACGCTGCCTGTCCAGTTCGATCTGGTGCTTCGACAGCACACGAGCGTGGTGTTGCAACAGCCCGTCCCTCTCTACGGTTTGCCGGCCCAGTTCAACCTGCCTGGCGGCGGCGGCGTGATCAACGGCAACGTCTCTCTCTCCTTGCCGGCCGGGTTGCAACTCCCGGTCAGCCTGGACCTCGTCGTGCCGGTCAGCCAGACGATTCCGGTGCACATGCTCGTGCCGGTCAGCCAGACGATCCCCGTGCGCATGGAGGTGCCTGTCCACATTCCTCTGGGGGAGTCGGGACTCGATCCGGTCGTATACGATCTGCGCAGCGCCATTCGACCGGCGCGGCAACAAATCGAGGCATTGCCCGACGGCATCGAATTATTCAAATGACTCAAATGACAAGGAGTGTGATTTGACGACTCAATCCCCATTGCCCCCGCCGCCGACACGGTCGGTCACTGATCGGCCGATCTGTGATTACGAAGGTTCCGCCTACCGCACCGAGTTTTGGGTGGCGGAACGGGCGTACGAGGACGCCGCTGAGCGGGTGGCGCTCTCTCACATGTTGCCGCCGACGGGACGCCGCTTGATCGAGATCGGCGCCGGTTACGGCCGCTTGGCAGATCTGTACAGCGGTTACGACGAGGTGCTCTTTTTCGACTACGCATTCTCGCAACTTCAACAGGCGCAGGAGATGTGGGGGCAGTGCGGCCCCGGCGGGCGACCCCGCTACGTCTACGTCGCCGGCGATTTCTACCAACTACCCTTTGCCCCTGGCCTTTTCGACACCGTCACGAGCATTCGCACGCTCCACCACGCCGCCGACGCCCCGGCGGTTTTGCGGGGCGTTGGGCAGATCGTGGCGCCGGGCGGGACGTTCGTCCTGGAATTCGCCAACAAACGGAATCTGAAGGCGATCCTGCGCTATCTATTGCGGCGCCAATCCTGGTCCCCCTTCGACCGGGAACCGGTCGAATTCGTGGCGTTGAACTTTGACTTCCACCCGGCCTGGATTGCAGAACAGTTGACGCGAGCGGGCATGCAGGTTGAGGCCCAACGTGCCGTTTCTTATCTGCGCCTGGGTCTTCTCAAACGGGCGGCGCCGACGAGCCTGCTCCTCGCCCTGGAGCGATGGCTCCAGCCGACGGGGGCCGTGTGCCAGTTGTCGCCCAGCGCATTCGTGCGCTGCGTGGCAGCCGGTGATAAGCCCCCGGCGCTTGAGGGTGCCTTTTTCCGCTGCCTGGTTTGTGGGTCCACGATGCTGCTCGAAGAGACGGACGCGCTCTCCTGCACCGATTGTGGCCATCGTTTCGAGATAAGGGACGGCATATACGATTTCAAAGTACCTTCTCGATAAGTCGGGGGAAAAGTAGGGCGGAATGGGGCATTCCGCTTTACATTACCCCGGTTTATGGAGATGATACGATTTCAAGTCTGTTGGAGAGGGGATGTGAGATGAGCGCCAGAAACTACCAGGCCCTATTTGCCGATTTGATCTTCAACGAACAGGGAGAACCGCTGAAAGTCGTTCTTGTGGGGCAGACGCCCCATTATGCGATTCCCGACGAGGGATTCTTGCGTCACGTCGAGGCAGAGCATGTCGACCGGCAGATCGTGGACATGATGCAAGAACACGTCCAGTCGATGCGTGATATGGTCACCGAGGGCGTGATCCACATGCTGGGTGAAGAAGATCTCTTCACCCGCGCATCTATCGAACACGCCATCGACAACATGGATCGGATCCTGGAACCGGGAGCGGTAGACACCGACGAATTGCGCACCGCCCTGTGGATGACCGGTTTCCGCGCCACCGTCGACGTCCACGGCGACGTGCTCCACCTGGAAATTCCCGGTTCGGCAAGAGATGAAGAGGATCTCTGAAGTGAGTGGGAAATTTCCGGGTCGCTAGGATTGATATACCGCTCCGAGGCGGCGGATTGTGATCCGCACTGCACACGTATGGAGAGCAGAGACATTCGCTAACTGCACAGGTTGAAACATGTACAAACGATAGTGATCAGGAGGTGTCGTATGTCTGGTTTACCCATTCGCCGGGCTACTGTGGCCGGTCACTTTTACCCCAGCGATCCGGACCAGTTGCGCCGGACGGTCCGGGGATATATGGCCGAGGCGCAGCTCCCCCAGGATCTAGGTGACGTCCGGGCCGTCATCGCCCCCCACGCCGGTTACGTCTACTCCGGTCCTACGGCGGGATACGCTTTCAAGGCCCTGGCCGAACTACCCGAAAAATCTCGGACCGTCTTTTTGATGGGACCGGCTCATCGTGTTTACGTCGCCGGCGTCGCGTTGGGGAGCTACTCCGCTTTCCAAACGCCGCTGGGGGCGGTTCTCATCGCCGTGGATCGCGTCGGAGATATGCTGGACAGCGCCAACCTCTACACGCACGCCCGAGAAGCCCACGCTTCTGAGCACTGTCTCGAGGTCGAGGTACCATTCTTGCAGGAAGCGCTGTCCGATTTTCAGTTGATCCCCATGCTGTTCGGCGACGTCGATCCCAAACGAGTCGCCGCCGACTTGATTGACCGCGTCGGTCCCAATGACCTGATCGTCGTCTCCAGCGACCTTAGCCATTACCATCCACACGAGCAGGCGCAAAGGATCGACCAGGCGTTTCTGGACGCACTGTTGGCGGGGAACGAGCGGGGCGTGATCGAAGGAGAGGCCTGCGGCAGCGCACCGACCGTGGCGCTGATGGAAATCGCCCGCCAAAAGGGCTGGTCGCCCCGGTTGCTGGATTACCGGACCTCCGGCGACACGGCCGGGGACAAGCTTGAGGTCGTCGGCTACAGCGCCGTGGCATATACCCGTTGACTTTATGGAAGACGTTACGACCGGACATTTTGCAGATCGTGTGAGATTGTGATCTGACGAATGGACGAATGGCACGAATCTGATCAAACATCGGACAAGCAAGTTTTGGTCAAAAACGCCCCGTAGCAAATGGAAGGATAGAAGAAATGGCCCTCACGTCCGAAGAAAAGCAAATCCTCATCCAGGTAGCCCGGGAAGCGATTGCTCGGGCCGTCCACGGACGAGAAGCGCCCGCCATCGACCTGGACACTATCCCCGATACCCTGAAGCGAGATGGCGCCAGTTTCGTCACCCTGACCGAGCATGGCTCGCTGCGAGGCTGTATCGGTTCGTTGGAGGCCCGGCGTCCGTTGATCGTCGACGTCCGCGAAAACGCCGTCGCCGCCGCCCTCCACGATCCTCGCTTTCCGACGGTGCAACCTCACGAGTTGGGCGATCTGAAAGTCGAAGTCTCGGTGCTCAGCGAAGCGCAACCGCTGGCATACGAGGACGCCGAAGACCTGATCGCCCAACTGCGTCCCGGTGTGGATGGCGTTGTGATCGAGCAAGGTTGGAACCGGGCGACGTTCTTGCCCCAGGTCTGGGAGAAAATCCCTGATCCCCATCAATTTATGGAACATCTGTGCCGCAAGGCTCACTTGCCGCTGGACGCCTACCGGGACCCCGGGCTCGATGTGTACACTTACCAGGTGGATAAATTCGAGGAATCGTAGCTTCCCAGGTTGACCACGGATTTCACGGATTTTTCTTCTTCCAGTTCGTGTCAGACCGTGAAATCTGCGTCAACTCACGTTCAGTTCCCGGCACAAGCGGGCCAGGTGGTCCAGGGCTCGCTCGACACGGGCTTGGTTCTCCGGCTGGTTGAGCCACAGGCTGACGCCGCTGGGGTGGGGCAGGGGCACGATCCAGTAACCGGCGCCCACGGACGTTTGCTGTCCGCCCACGGACGTTTGCTGTCCGCCCACGGACGTTTGCTGTCCGCCCACGGACGTTTGCTGTCCGCCGCGTCGAACCTCGCCCACGACGTCACTCAGGCGGACGCGCCCTAAGAAGCGGCGCACCGCCAGCCCGCCCACCGGCGCGAGTATCTCCGGGCGCACCAGCGCCAATTCCTGTGCCAGGAAAGGTGCGCACAATTTCTGCTCCGCCCGCGTGGGCGCTCGATCCCCTTTGCTGCCGGGCGCTCGTCCGGGGTAACACTTGGTCACGGCCGAGAGATATTGCGTCGATCGAAACACGTCTTCTTCCCAACCGGCCTGGGCCAACCACTGGAAAAGGCGCGTGCCAGAACTCCCGTTAAAGGGACGGCCTACCTCAGTTTCTGTGATGCCCGGCGCCTGTCCCACTAACATTACCCGCGCTGTGGCTGGCCCGGAGAAGACCGCGCCGGGCGCGACGTTATATCCCTGCTCGATACAAAGTCGACACGCTCGCATCCGGTCGTGGAGCGCGGCGAGTTCAGTTTCGGCGGTCAAGCGCTCCGCTTCAGCCATCCGTCCCCCTCTTCTGTGCGACGATCAGCACCCGCCCCGTCTGCACGGCTGATCCCACGAGTTGCTCGTCTTTCCCGGCATCCGGACCCGAGCGTCGGCCTGCGTCGTAAACAGCCAGGGGCGCCAGCCCGGCCTCTTCCAACAGGCCACGTAGCACGTCTATGGGATACCCCCGTTGTACGTGGGTCTCGAGAAATCGCTCCCAGACCCCCTCTCCCAGCCGGATGAAGCCGTGAAAGGTCAGCGTGTTGATCGCTCGTTCGTGGTCCCAGCGCGTGCGCCCGGCGATGAACAGATCCTCCGAATCGTACTGGATGAAATCGTGGCTGTTCCACTCCTCCGCCAGGCCATATAAGGTGTTCACGTCGAAGATGTAGAGCCCGCCTGGCCGCAACACGTCGGCCACGCACCGGAAAGCGGCCGCTAGATCCGCCTCTTCCAGGAGGTAATTGAGGCTATCGTACATACAAGTGACCAGATCGGCCGCCGGTCGCCCGTCCTCGGGGAGAGAAAAATCGCGCATGTCGGCCTCAATTAGCGTGACCGATTGCGCGCTACTGCTCGTCGCATCTGCCTGGGCCACGCGCTGGCGAGCCTGATCCAACATATACGGCGAGCGATCCACCCCCGTGACCTGGTATCCGGCCTCGGCGAACGCGGCCACGGCGATACCGGTGCCGCAGGCTACGTCGACCACGTGCTCGATTTGCTCCAGCCCGTGGACGTCGGCCAGATGGCGCATGCGGCCAGCCATCCGCTCGGCGAAGTAGCCCCAACCGGCCAGATCGTAAATAGCTGATAAAGCTTGATAAGGTTTCGTCATATCATCTCCTAACCTGGACGAGCCAGATCCAATAAGGAATCGTTGACCGCCAAATTCTTGCTTGCTGTGCAGGGATATCATTGGTTAGGCCCTAACCTGGCAGGAGCCGCTGCGCTTCCAAGCCAGAACCAATAAAGGAGCCATTGATCGCCAAATTCTTGCTCGACGTGCAAGGACCTATCCCGGACAAGCCGGAACCAATAAAGAGTTTCTCGTATGCAAAATTCTTGCACAAAAAACGAGAATTTCATTATAGGCACTGTCGGTTAGGCCCTGTAGCACTGTAGTGTTGAGGGCCATATTGTATTGCAGACTCAAGGGTACGTCAAGGGCGTCTCCTCATCAGGCGCTTTTTCATTACCCGACATCTCTGGATCACGAATGACACGAATGGACAAAAGACACGAATTTTGGTTTCGAATTGTGAAAAACATTCGTGAAATTCGTTTATTTGTGGGATTCGTGATAGAAAACCAAGCTCTTGACCACAAATGTCAGGTAGCATAAGGTGCTTTTAGGCTTTGCGATAGATCTGAAATTGGGGTATACTTGTTTAGCTCAGTCTAAGTGGAAAATGCCAGATTGTATAATCTGGAGATCGTTTTGATAGAGGGAGGAGAGATTTCATGACACAGAACGTTTTCGAGGAATTCAAGTGGCGCGGGTTGATTTACGACCACACCGAGGGACTGCCCGATCTGTTGGCGGAGGAGAAAGTCACCGTCTACATCGGTTTCGATCCCACGTCGGACAGCCTCCAGGTGGGTAACCTGCTGGCGCTGATGGGTTTGGCGCGCATGCAGCGCTTCGGCCACACCCCCATCGCCGTCGCCGGCGGCGGAACGGGCATGATCGGCGATCCCAGTGGGAAATCGCAGGAGCGGCAACTGTTGAGTTATGAGGCGGTCGAGGCCAACGTCGAGTCGATCAAGGAGCAGTTGGCCCATTTCCTGGATTTCGAGGCCCGGGACAATCCGGCGCAGGTCGTGAACAACGCCTCCTGGCTGATGCCCCTTTCGATGATGGATTTCCTGCGCGACGTGGGCAAACATTTCACCGTCAACTACATGGTGGCCAAGGATTCGGTCAAATCCCGGTTGAGCGGTGAGGAGGGGATCTCCTACACCGAGTTCAGTTACATGCTCCTTCAGGCGTACGACTTCTTGCACCTGTTCGAGCATCACGGGTGCAAGGTGCAGGCCGGCGGCAGTGACCAATGGGGCAACATCACGGCCGGTGTCGAACTGATCCGCCGGGTGCGGGGCGAGCGGGCCTACGGCCTGGTCTACCCCCTGGTCACCACAGACGACGGCGCCAAGTTGGGCAAGACCGCCCAGGGCACCATCTGGCTCAGCGCCGAGCGCACGTCGCCGTATCAATTCTACCAGTTCTGGCTCAACCAGGACGACGCCGACGTCATCAACTACCTGAAGTATTTCACCTGGCTCACCCGGGACGAAATTGAGGGCCTGGCGCAGAAGCTGGCGGCCCATCCCGAACGACGAGACGCCCAGCGCACGCTGGCCCAGGAGATGACGCGCATGGTCCACGGCAAAATGGCCCTGTTCAAAGCGGAACAAGCGGCAGAGGTGTTGTTCGGCGGCGAGATCGCCGGTTTGACGGCGGCCGAGATCCAGGAGATCTTCGCCGACGCGCCCTCGAGCCGCCAGCCTAAATCAGCCTTCGAGGGTGAGGGCATGCCGGTCGTCGACCTCTTGGCCGAGACTGGGCTGGCGCGCTCCAAGGGGCAAGCCCGGCGCCTGGTCGAAGGCGGTGGCGTCTACGTCAACAACCAGCGCGTCGGCGACGTCGAGCAGAGCGTCGCGCTGGATGATGCTATCGAGGGCCGCTTCGTCGTGTTGCGCCGTGGGAAGAAGACCTATCACCTGGTCCGTATCGAGTAGCCTGTCCTGATCAGGTGATGTCGGCCATCGAGATACCGCGGTTTTCGGCCCGCTGGGCCATCCACTCCTTGATGTTGGCCGGCGGCGTGGGGGTTTCTCCCTCGGGGCGGCGCGCCAGGCTCAGCGCCTCGGTAGGGCAGGTGATGGTGCACGCCCCGCAGCCCACGCAGCGGGCGTATGTCACCTCGCACACCTCTCCGGGTACCGAGAGAGCGCCGAACTGGCAGCGCTCGAGGCAGTCCTCGCAGCCGATGCACACCTCGGCGTCCACCACGGCGTAGAAGTCGGAGTGGGCGATGGCGCTGGGGATGCCGAATTCGGTCACGCTCCGCAATACGCCGCAGCAGCAGCTACAGCAATTGCAGATGTAATACATGCCGTCGCGGTAGTTGCCGGGACAGTGGACCAGGCCCGCGTCTGCCGCCTGTTGGAGAATGTCCAGCGCCTCTTCTTTGTCGATCTCGCGGGTGACGTCGTTGTTGGCGAAGACCCCCTCGACCGGCGCGAAGAGCAGGCATATCTCGACCGGGTAGTCGCACGTCTTGCCGAGCAGTGCCTGTTGAACCCGGCAGATGCAATCGCGCACGCCCCAGGCCTTGGCCTGCTCGACCAAGTTGACCGCGTGCTCGTAGGGCGCGATCTCCAGGCCAGCCGGTATCGCCTCGGCGACCGGGATGACGCGGTGAATGGCAGGCTCGGGTCGGGCGATCCCGGCGCCCCGGGTCTCTTGAAGATATTGTTCGACCAGGGCGGCCATCTCGGCGTCCATCCGGGGCAACTGTTCCTCGTAAAAGCCGACGGCGAAGGGCATCAGCCCAAAGAGTAACTGATGCTCGCCTCTCTTGAGGCGGATCAGGCCATCGCGCACCATCTGCTTGAGGGTGCGGCGGGCAGTGCGTTCGTCGACGCCGGCGCGCGCGGCGATGTCGGCGGCCGGCTCACGGGTCAACTTCATCACACTGGCCAGCCGGGCCTCCTCTGGAGTGAACATCTTGGCCAACAGACGCAGTTCGACACCGCTTTTGGTGGCGGGGAAACCGTTGGGAATGGCATCCAGTCGTTGAGCTAATTTTCGATAGACATCCTCAGACGCGGTCATTTGAAGACCCTCCTATTTTTAAGGTTGGGGGGGGCTGAATACCCTGAGAGTGTACCACAACGTTTGTAAAACGCAACCGGTGCGGGCGTGTGGCACATCTCCTTGGGTGTCCGGGCAATCGTGGTATAATGTGAAACGGTTGATCCCCAATCATTACTCATAGGACTTACGCAGTTGAATAAAATGGGACGCAGACAACGCAGACTTTCGCAGATAAAGACTAAAAAATCAGCGTTTGTCCGCGTTTTTCTGCGTCCAAAATCCTTTCGCAATGATCAAGTGCGTAACTCCTAACTCATTTTGTATCACTTTGGGCGGGTTTATGACAGCAGATTCTTTAGTCGGTCAGACCATCGGCGTTTACGAGGTCGTGGATAAAATCGGCCAAGGCGGCATGGCCGAGGTATATCGCGGCTTTCACCCGGCTTTACGCCGTTACGTGGCGATCAAGTTCCTGGGACGTTCCCTGCGGGCCGACCCCGACCTCTCCCGGCGTTTCCAGTTGGAAGCCCAGGCCATCGCCTCGCTGCGGCACCCCAACATCATCCAGGTCTTCGATTTTGGCCCTTACGAGGGCGGCTATTACCTGGTGATGGAGTACGTGGAAGGGGCCGACCTGCGGGCCGAGGTGGCGCGCCGGCGGGCGGATGGGCGGCCCTTCACCCCCGACGAGATCCTCGACATCCTGGGGCAGGTGGCCGATGGGCTGGACTACGCGCACCGGCGGGGCATCGTTCACCGGGACGTCAAGCCGGGTAACATCCTCCTGACCGCCGACGAGCGCCAGGCCATCTTGACCGATTTCGGCCTGGCGATGCTGCTGGACCGGATCAGCCAGATTTCCCGAGGCCACACCTTTGGCACGCCGGAGTACATCGCCCCGGAACAGGCGATGGATTCCCGCGCGGCTTCCCCTCAATCCGACATCTACTCCCTGGGAGGCCTGTTGTACGAGATGGTGACGGGCCGTTTGCCCTTCGAGGCCGAATCGGCCATCAGCTTGGCCCTCAAACACATCGGGGAGGATCCCACGCCGCCCCGGCGTTATGCGCCCCAGCTTCCCGAGGCGGTCGAGGCGGTGATCCTCCGGGCGTTGGCCAAGGAGCCCGACGACCGTTTCGCCACCGCCCGCGAGATGGTCGACGCCCTGCGCCAGGCCTGGTCATCCGGCGTGTCCCAGCCCATTATCTCCTGGGCGCAAGGCGTCGGCGGCGAGGCGACCGGCGAGCCGAGCATTCCTGGGCGGGATGGGCCGCCGACGCCTCCCCCGGATCGGCCGGCGTTTCAGGACAACCCATCGGATCCGGAGATGTCGACTGAGGCGTCGGCCGGGGATGCGCGACGCCGGTTGGTGTGGGTCGGCCTGCCGATTATCCTTTTGATTGGATTGAGTATCTTTCTGGCTGCTAAACCCGATTTGGGTTCCTGGGCCGCTTCATTTTTTCCGGGCTTGGCGCTTACGTCTACACTCACTTCCACGCCCACGTCGGTGTCTAGCAGGACGCCGACGCCGATACCTACACCGTCTTCGTCACCCAGCCCCTGGACGACCGTAGCGTCGGGTGGCGCGCTGGCCCAAGCTCAAACGCCGACGGCGACGGAAACGTCCACGCCGGCGCCGACAGAAACGCTCACACCGACACCGACGGCAACGTATACCCCGACACCGACGCCAACGCATACCCCGACACCGACGCCCACCGAGACGCCTACGCCCACGCCCACCGATACACCCCGCCCCACGCCGACGCCGACGCCTACCCTGGCGCCGGGCGAGACGGTGGCGCGTCCGGCGGATGGCATGCTGATGCATTTCGTCCCCGGTGGCCCCTTCCTCATGGGGGCTGATGAGGAAAACGACCCAGAGGCCAATTCCCGCGAGAAACCGCAGCACGAGGTGACGCTCAGTCCATTCTGGATGGACGAGACGGAGGTGAGCAACGCCCAATACCGGCATTGCGTTCGGGCCGGGGTGTGCAGCGAACCGGCCAAGACGGGCGCGTACAGCGACACGACCTTGAGCGAGCATCCCGTCGTGTTCGTCACCTGGGCACAAGCGAACGATTATTGCGCCTGGCTGGCCGTCGAGACTGGGTGGGACGTGCGTCTGCCGACCGAGGCCCAATGGGAAAAGGCGGCCTCGTGGGATCCTGCCAGTGGCGCCAAGCGGCTCTATCCCTGGGGAGGCGAGGCCCCCGATGGAACCCGGCTGAACTACCTGGGGACGCGGCTCGGCCGCACCAGTCCCGTGGGCCAATATCCCGGCGGGGCCAGCGCCTACGGCATCCTCGATATGGCGGGCAATGTGTGGGAATGGGTGGCCGATTGGTACGGCAGGGATTACTACAGCGCCGCCGATGATTTGCCCTCCGACCCGCTGGGCCCGGCCCAGGGAACGCAGAAAGTAATGCGAGGGGGATCGTACGGGTATGGGTCCCGCTACGTCCGCACCACCCACCGCGAGGTGGCGAACCCCGAGCAGGCCAAGGGGGGTGGATTGGGTTTTCGTTGCGTCGTCAACGGCGAGCGACTACCCTGAGAGGAGGCCGATGAACGAAGCGTCTGAGACGCCACGTCAGGCGTTGGAACGATCTCGCCAGGCCACCATCAAGGCCTTCCGGCAGGTGGATGACAGCACCCTGGTGCGTCTGACCCGCCTCACGCTGCCCGAGATCCGGGCGATTCAACGGGAGGTCGCCCAGGTTCTGCCGGCCGGCAATCTGCCGGCCTTTGTATTGAGCGGCCTGGTCAAACTCAAGGGGCGGCGCGTATCCGGCGAGCAGGCCCAGCGGGACGTTGCCACGCTGCTGCGGGGGATCAGTCTCCTGCCCCAGAGTTTGTATGGCGTCTTCGTCGCCGGACCGGCGGCCGTGCTTTACGCTTATCAGAAGTTGTTGCAATTATCGGGTAAGGACCTGGACAGCGCGTTCCCCCAGGGGACCTGGCAGTTCTATCTCCAGTTTGGGCTGCGCGAGGACACCGCCCGGCACGCCTGTGAGACGCTCGGGTTTCACCGGGACATTTCTACCTCCGCCGATCCGCTGCTCGAGGCCAGCGCCTGGCTCTGCGCGGCGTTAGAGATGTTGTACAGTTACGACGATCTCCTGGCTGTCGATTGGTGCGAGCGGGTGACGTTGCGCCTGGTGCTGGAAGAGGCTGCCCGGGCCGAGATCGGCCGGCGCTCTCCCTTCGCCACCTTGATACAGGATTGGAACCAGGCCCGCCCCTATCACGGCCCTCCGGACGACGTCGATTATTTCGCCCATCGACGAAGGGTCTTCCAGGATTTTCTACGAGAACCATTGGACACGCTGCCCCAGGCCGCCCGGGAGCACTTTCGACGGCGGCGCCAGGCCTGCTTTGCGGAGGAACTGCCGGCTTACCAGGAGCAGATGAGTATCCTGGCGGCCCTGGTTCCCGATCGCTATCACGAGCAGAAAGCGCCCATCCCCCTGTGGCGGGCGGCCGTCGCCTTTGTCTGGCAGGGGCGCACTTACTTGTTGCCGGCCTGCCAGCGGGACGAAAAGGGTAGCCCGCTCTGTTATCCTTCGCCAGGTGATGAAACGCCCGTACCTCTTTACGCCCTTCCCGATGGGACGTTGTGCACTGCCGATCATTGCCCCCTGGTGGTGGATCGTTCTGGTCATGTGTATTGCCAGGAGGACGGGCGACGCCTGGGAGATTTGTGCCCCCCGACGCCCGAGATGGTCCGGGGATGGGTGGCGGCTGTTTTCTCGGCGCGAGACCTGGGGCCAGCGCCGGGCCTGGACCTGCTCTTGGTCGAGAGTCCCCGTTCACTCCAACCCCGCTTGCGGGAACAACTCCCCGAGGCCACCCGGGCCGAGCTGGACGCGCTGCGTCGGGCCCCCATCTTCCTCAACTGGGATGTCCAATCCCGGCAACAACCCCTGGCCCACATCCGGCGCGCTCGACGGGGTATCGGCGACCACGCGCTGACTATTTTCCGCACCGACCGGGGCGTCGTCTTCGACCAATCACACGTCTTTTTCGATGGGATGTGGGGGATGGCCGTGGCCGAGGTGATGACCGGTCGCGCGATGTGCTGGCGCCATCGCTTGCTAGGCCAACCGAAACCGCCTGTGCTGGGGATGCCGGTTCCGCTGGCGTTGAATGTCACGCCCGAGTTCGAATCGTTGGCCCAGGCAGAGTGTTACCCGGGTGAGGCCGCCGCCGAGTCGGGTGGAGTGGATATGAAGGCCCTCGCCTGCCTGCGCCGCTGGCTTCGACAGCGGGGGGCCTCGCTGACGGTCAACGATGTGTTGATCCTCTATCGCTTCTTCCACGCCCGTTGGTATCGTCCCTCCCAGGAGGTTCGGCAGGCGGTGGCGGATTTTGGGCGACGGGCCAACACGCCGGCGGCCCGCGAGGCCCTGCAATCCATCGAGGAGACGTGGGCCCGCTTCCAGGAGACGAATCCCGCGCTCCTCATCCCGATGGACGCCAGCAACATCTCTCCCAGGGAACGGGTGTTTCCGACGACGTTTCGCAATCCGTTGACTGAGATCGAGCAGAAGTACGCCGCTGCCCAGGCGCGACACCAGGCCTACCGGAACTCGTCGAGCCCCGGTGACTGGGACGCTTTCGACCGGGCGCGCCGGGAACTCCTGGCCTACCTGAAGGCGTTCGGGGAGTTGCTGGATGCGCTCAAGGCGGTGACGATGCGAGGGGAGAGTTTCAACACGGCGAGCATCCGGCTGCTGGCTCACCTGCCCAACTCGATGCAGCATCTCCTGGATCAGGTGCCCCAGCGTATCGGGATTCTCAACGAGGTACTCAAGGGGAACGAGGTCTTTTCCAACGGTGGGCGCGTCGCACCGGGCTCTTCGCTGACCCGCTTTATCAGCGCCAAGGACGACGGGGAGACGAAGGCGTTAGTCTGGGGCGTCCTCACCGACGATCAAGATCGGATGCAAATCAGCCTGCGCGATTTTCGTCCCTTTGTGCCCCCGCTTCTTGCGTTGGGCGAGCGTACGTTGGTTGATCTTCTGGCCGAGGACTATTTGCAGAGCTATGTACGGGGCTTCAATCGCTTCGTCGCCGACCTGGGCGTCTTGGTAGCCCAAGAGGCGTGACACCATTTGTTACACAGGCTCTCTGCTAGTTCGTGTGCTCGGCTTGGCAAGCGATCAATTTTTTGCCACGAACCGTCCGTTTGCAGCGGATGGGCGGGGGTTTGGGTTATTTGGCGGGTGCGAAGCACCCGCCAAATAACCCAAACCCCCGCTCTCCATCGCAGCAAGGGACTGGCCTGAGCAGTTACTGCTCGAGTTGTATTTGAGTCAAAGTAACCTGATTGTCACGAGATGAGTGCACCGGTCGACGTTCACCGGTGGCCGGATTGTACAGGCCGACGGCGATTTCATAACTATCGGATGTAGCCGAAACCGGGAGTTGTATCATGTGAAAGTCTACGATCGACTCTCCCGGGGTCCAATCCCGGGTATCCCGCGTCCACTGCGCCGGGACGGCGTCGTCTTGGGCGACGAGCGCCCCCTGGGCGTCAAACACGTGGACGAATACTTTGAGGGATTCGGTGATCTCGTCGCCGCTTTGCCAGTAAAGGTACAGGCCAATGCGGTGACCAGAACCATCGGGCTGATCGGCGCTGACGTTGAGATCGTAGCCCTGCAGTGAGATGTCGCCGGCAAATTGAACGTCGGTCGCCGTCTCGGGAGTGGGTGAATCTGGCTCGAGTCGATAGGCGACGAACGATGCGCTTTGGGGCACCCAGATAGGCGTGTACCCCACGTGCTGCTGGTAAGGGTTCAGCAGCGCCTCGTACTGCGGGTGATAGGTCACCCCATTGGCGGCGTCGTAATAAAGAAAGCGATAATTAGACGCCAGGGCTTTCTGTCTCAGTTCAGGTACGGTGGGTGGCGCGTCCAAAAGATACAGGGCGCCATAAGGATTGCGCGTCGGCGACGCGACGTCTTGATGGTAATGGTTCGAAGTCAAGACGTCGTTCGCACTTTCCGCACCGGCTGCGTGAAAGACGTTGCTGCTCTCGATCACGCCCGCGTGAGGTCCACCCTCAACTGTGTGGGCAAACTCCCAGGGAATATGGATCATCGTCACCAGCAAAAAGATCAACACGATCACGGGGATCGGTAACCGAAAGCGAGAGACAGATACGAGCGGCACGATCCGCCACAAGAAGTACATCGCGCTCAGGGTCAGGGCCGGGGCAATGAGAATCAGGAACCGGGTGTCTATGTTGAAGATGCTCAGAGCGCCGGTGGTGCCGACAACGAAGAAGGCGAGTAACCAGCGGTGCTCCCTGGATATTTTGGCGTGATCCAGGACGGCGAACAGGAATCCGGCCTTGGCGAGTTGGGCCAGCGGCTGGTTGATCACCGGGAAGGAAGAGTAGAAAAGCGATCCCTTGACCAGCAAGCTGGGAATGAGTTGAGGGGCTGCGCCGATGAGAAACCCCAGGCCGTAACTGGCGAAGGGCCAGAGTCGCTTTTTCTCCCGGCGACAGATGGTTAAGGTTAAAAGGTACAGCAGGCTGACCGCCAGCGTGATCAGGCCGGTGTAACGCACCAGGTACCCCAGCCCGTTTACGAGGCCGGCCATGAACGTGTTGCCTTTTCGATCGGGGGCCCGGGCCAGCAAACTGATGGCAAAACTTTGTAATCCCGCGGCCAGCATATCGGTGCCCTCGAAACCGGCGTAGAACAAGACAGTGCCCGTGCACAACAAAAAGGCCATCGTGAGCAAGGCCAGCGCCCGGCTCCGCGTCATGTGCCAGGCGAGCAATCCCCCACTGTACAGGCAAAGGACGCCCCCAACGATGGATGCCGCCTGTCCAGCCCGCACCACGTCGAGGCCCATAAGCAGACCCAAGCGGAGTAGCAGCGGGATACCGACGGGATAGAAGCCATTGACCCAGGCGGATAGCGTGTTAGATAACGGTTCGACGCGGGCTGCCATGGCAAAGAAGTCCAGGTTGCCAATAGTGATGTGAGTCCGCAGGTGAGCGACCTCGACGATGACCAGGGCTCCCGCCAGGGCCAGGCTCCCGATGATCCAGGCGACGGTGCGCCACCTTTGGGCGTCTGTCGTTGGACTGTGGGTCATATGAGCTAGGGTGTCCATTAGAACTGTCTCAAGAACCTCAGATCGTTCCCGTAGAACAGACGAATGTCGTCGATATGGTGCTTGAGCATGGCCGGCCGCTCGACACCGGGGCCGAAGGCGTAGCCGCTCCACACGTCGGGGTCGTAACCGCCGTTCTGTAGCACCACCGGGTGGACCATGCCGGCGCCGGCGATCTCCAGCCAGCCGCTGTACTTGCACACCCGGCAGCCCTGTCCCTCGCACAGGATGCAGTCGATGTCCACCTCGATGCTCGGCTCGGTGAAGGGGAAATAGGAGCCCCGGATGCGGATTTGCCGTTCTGGCCCGTAGTATCGCCTCGCGAACTGGGTCAGCGTGCCGATGAGGTCGGTCATCGTGATGTGATGTCCCACAGCCAGGCCCTCCACCTGGTAGAAGTGGTGTTCGGAACGGGCCGTGATCTGCTCGTAGCGGTAGCACTTGCCGGGCAGGATGACGCGAATCGGGTTGGGGTGCTGCTCCCGCATGACGCGAATCTGGCCGGGTGAGGTGTGGGTGCGCAGCAGCACCTCGTCGTCGATCCAGAACGTATCCCACATATCGCGGGCCGGATGGTGAGGCGGGATGTTCAACAGGCCGAAGTTCGTCTCGTCGGTCTCGACCTCCGGCGACTCGTAGATCTGGAAACCCATCTCGGCGAAGATGGCGTAGATCTGGCGCAGGGTCTGGGTGGTGAGGTGCAGGTGTCCCGGTTCGACGGGCCGGCCCGGCAGCGTGACGTCGATGCCGCCGGCCGTCAATTCCCGCTCCATCTCCGCCCGGTGCAGGACCTGCTCCTGCGCCTCATAGGCCGCCTCCAACTTGATCTTGACCTCGTTGGCAGCACGGCCAAAGGCCGGGCGCTCTTCCTTGGGCAGTTCGCCCACCGAGCGCAGCATCTGGGTCAACGCACCCTTCTTGCCCAGATAGCGCTGGTTCCAGGCAGTCAGGGCGGCGCTGTTCTGTGTCTCTTTCAGCGAGGATAGCGCTTCTTGCGCCAATTGGTCTAATTGATTTTGCATAGGATACTCCTTTCTGCTTCGAACTGGCGTGCATGTAAAAGCGCTCTCGCCCCTAGGGACGAGAGCGCTTACTCCCGTGGTACCACCCCACTTAATTCCCTCACACGAAAAACGAACGGGGAATTCTCTCTGTTCGCCGATAGCGTGGATGCGATCGACTACCCCGTTAACGCTGGGCCTGCGGAGCGGGCTACTGGGTCAGTTGGTAAACCGGTATATTGGTAAACCGGTATATTGGTAAACCGGTATATTGGTAAACCGGTATATTGGTAAACCGGTATGTTGGTAAACCGGTATGTTGGTAAACCGGTATGTTGGTAAACCGGTATGTTGGTGGGGATTCCCGGTCTACCAGTCTACCAGTATACCAATATACCGGTACACCGACCTGCCGTTCACCCGTCGGCTCAGGAGCGAACTTCGACAGGCCCTTCCCGGATGGGACTTGCAGTCTATGATCCCATCTCCCTGGCGGCAGTCGCCTGGTTACTCTTCTCCGTCGTCGCCTTTTGCTTATTTTAACGCGGGCCGAATTATGGCCCGAAACGATATTTTTGTCAAGGTAAAGACTCTACTGAACAAAGGTCATCTTAGCACAGAGCCACCGAGAACACGGAGAAAAATTGAGGTACGCATTAAAATTTTTACGCAAATCGTGCCAAACAGCGAATTTTTTTGAGTAAAATGTAAATTCTCTGTGCTCTCTGTGTCTCTGTGATGAAATCTAGGCTTATTTCAGTACAGCCGGTAAATACTTGTCAAGTAAAGCGCCGCATGGTCTAAAAGATCGATGGTTACGGAATGCGCAAGACCTGGCCCACGTAAATGGTGGATGGGTTGGCGATGTTGTTGTATTGGGCCAGATAGGTGTAGCTCATATTGTATTTCAGCGCGATGCGGAACAGATTGTCGCCGGGTCGAACGACGTAGGTCGTCCTGCCTGGGGCCGGGGCCGGAGCGCCGGCCGAGGGAATCGTCAACACCTGCCCCACGTAGATCAGGGCGGGGTTGGTGATGCCGTTGGCGTTGGCGATGGCCTGGACGCTTGTGCCGTAGCGCAGCGCGATGCGGAACATATTTTCACCGGCTTGGACGGTGTGCTTTCCGGTCTCCGACGTCACAGGGACCGTTGTCGCTACAACCTCTTCGGCGGGTTGGGGGGTGAAGGTGGGCACGGCCGTCGTCGCGACAGAGGTCTCGGTGGGCGGCGGCGGTGTCGGTGTAGGCAATGGCGAAGTGGGAGATGGCTCTTCCCCGTCTTCTTCTGTGGGAGTGATCTCTACTTGTGCGGCTCTGGTGGCATTGGCGAGCGCGGTGGCTTGAAAGTCCGGTGTTATTTCTTCTCGTTGCTCTATTTGTGCGCCGCCCACTGGTGTGTCGGTCACGTCTGGATTGGCTTTTTGATGGCAGCCGGTCATCAGGCTTGCCGCGAGCAGGAAGACGACGAGGCCAACGAGCACGGAAAAGCGTGTTCTTTTCTTCTTCACAGAATACCTCCTTTGCTAAAGCGTATGCAACGCATTATACAAGTCGTGTAACGTCACATATGGCACTATCTCTACTGTACCATAATAATTCTGTGGCGTCAAGCGAAGTGGACGCTTTGCAGATGCCTGCCCCGCTTGCAAAAAAAACATTGCCGTCCGCATTGCTCTTGGGCGTCTTCGTGTCTTCAGTTCAGGGGCTTGCTTTGTTCCTGGCACTTGATGCCCAATTGCTCTAACTCTCCCAGCACCGGCTCGTAGATTTCTGGCAGGACCGGGATGTGGACGCCGGTCAGGTTGATTTTTCCTTCCAGGATCATCCGGACGCCGATGGCAGCCGGCAGGCCGACGGTGCGCGCCATCGCGGTGTCGCCGCCAGGCACGCCGTAGTCGATCAAGGTCGAGGTAATGAATGACTTGCGATCGGGATAGACCGCGACGAACTCGTGGACGAGCACGACCATGTCTCGCTCCCCTTCCCGGTAGCCCATTTTGACCAGCATTTGATCGGCCAGGACGTCCAGCAAGGAGTTGGCCTTTTCGGAGACAGGCGCGTTATCCAGGAGCCCCAGCCACTTCAACCCCATCATCGCGCCGGACGTCGGTGAGAGGTTGAGATAGGCGGCCAGGTCCGCTTCCAGATCGGGGTTGTCTCCCCGGCCTCCCTCGTAGACCAGTTCCGCCATCACCTGGCGGAAGGTCTTCCCGGTCAAGTCGGTCCGTTCGTCCAGGCTGAAGTAACCGAGTTCGTTCAGTTTCTGCAGGACGTCGCACCAGCCGACGTTGCGCAGCGTGCCCCGGTACATTGTGTCGGTCTCTGGGATGCCGTAGATGTCGATGTAGGGCAGCGAGTTGCGGTTGGGATAGGCCTCGAAATCGCCCAGGCCCGCCACCCACGTCAGGAAGTGGGTGGCGAACAGGCGGGCATTGGGCACGTCGACGACGCGCCCGTGCTCCTGGTAGCGAGCGTCGTTGCGCCCCGCCAGCACCACGCCCCGGGGGCTCCAGGAGAATTTGTAGCCCAGGGGATTGTCGTTGGCGTCGGGGGCCGGCAGCCCGCCGCAGTAGGAGCGGAAGGACGTGATCTCGCCGCCGTCCTCGTGGACCTGGTCGATGATGCGTTTGGCCGACATGTGATCGATGCCCGGATCCAGGCCCAACTCGTTGAGCAGGATGACGCCGGCGTCTTGAGCCCGGGCGTCGAGGGCGCGCATGGCGTCGCTGACGTAGCTGGTCGTAAGCAGGTGCGCGCCGCGCGCGATACACTGCTCGGCGATCTGGACGTGGTAGATGTAGGGCAGCAGACTGACGGCTATATCCGCCTGGGCGACCAGGTCGCCCAGTTTGTCCTCGTCCTGGGTGATATCGAACGCGAGGGCCTCCCCACGCGGGTGGTCGCCGAGCAGTCCCTTGGCCTTGCTCAGGGTGCGGCTGGCGACCGTCACGTGAAAGTCATTCTGTTCCAACAGGTAGCGTACCAGGGGCCTGGCGACCAGACCTGCGCCAAAAACCAATACGTTCTTCATTTGTTATATGACCTCCTCATTCTCAATCCTCAATCCAGGCTCATTCCAGGTGTTGTTTCAAATAACAGTATTCCGGCGTCAACTCACCCTGGTAGACGATGACGGCCCGTTTGATCTCCGGGGGCAGATCCAGTTCTTCGAAGGGGACGGAATAATCGGCCTTGGCGATGATCGGGATGTAGGCCTTCAGCACCTCGCTGAAGTACACCGACGAATCGCGGGGGATCTCGCTGGGCAGGATGTCAACGGCCATGATCACCGGACCGTTGCCGAGCACCCCCTCGATCGCCCGGTCTTCGAAGGGATCGTAGACGAAGACGGGATCGCCGGGTTCGGTGCTCTTGACCGTCGCCTCAATGGCGCCCTCGATGTCGCAACTGATGTCGCCGATGACGCGCAGACGGGGTTGCTCGCCCCGGTAAAGTTGCTTGAGATCGGATTTCGTCACCAGGCGGGGGTATTTTTCCTCCCAGTAGACGCAGTTGACGAGTACGTTCAGGTGGGGTAGGTAATCGTTAAATCGGCCTCGGTATTTCTCGGGATGCTCGTAGTAATCCTGTAGCTCGAACGCGCCGTCGGGCGAGATGGGTTCCACGGTGTGTTCTTCTTTGAACACGACCTTGTATATCCTGTCTCGAGCGGGCTGAGCCTGTTGGGCGACGGCGGCTACTTCGGAGGGCGCGATTTCCTGGATCGGGAGCAGTTCGATGATCTCATTGGCCCCACGGAAGACGTTGCCATACCCGGCGAATCCGCAGATGAAGGGGGTGATGGCCCCGGGCAAGCGCTCGCGGGCGATGCGGGCGCCGATGTCCGACACAGCCGCCTGGATGGCGGCGAGGTCTTCGTATTCGTGGGCTTGACGAAGGTCGCTGAAGGGGTTGTCGATGCCTTCCCAATTCAGGCGCTGGCCCAGCGCCCACAGGGTATCGACCATCCCGGCCAGGCCGGCGTGGCGGCCGAAGAAGATCAACCGGCGTCCCCGTTCGTCGGTGACTTTCTCGTAGTCGATCAGGTGGCAGCCCAGTTCCAACAGCCGTTGGAGCATGGGCATGTTATATTCCTGCCCCTTGATGACGTGGGCGAAGAAGACGTAGGCGTGATCGGGCCGGAAGAAATCGGGGGGAATCTCTTTGACGGCAAAGGTGACCGGACAGGGAGATAAGTCCTCTACCACCCGCACGCCGGCTTCTTTATATTCTTCCTCGCGGAAGGCCCGGACGTCGGAGGGCTGGACCCATACTTCAATGTCGTGTGCCTTCTGTAGCTCTCGGGCGTCGTTGGGCACGAGGGGGACCCGTCGTTCCCAGATGCTTTTGTCCTCGCGGCGAATGCCAATCCGTGTGCTCATTTTGACCTCCTGGTGCTTGTGTGTGTCATTTCTATTATAACACTGGCGTGCCTGGCGTCCAGTTAATCGCCTTCCGAATCAGTTGAAAAAAGCGGTTCTTTACGCGCCGTTTTTCAACTGGGTCTTTCTGCGATCGGCAGCCGGACAGAGAAAGCGCTGCCTTGCCCGATTTGGCTTTCTACCGTCACGCGGCCGCCGTGGAGTTCCACGATTTCCTTGACGATGGCCAATCCCAGGCCGGTCCCCGACAATTGCATATCGCGCGGTTCTCCTCCCCGGAAGAAACGGTCGAAAATCTGGGGAATTTCTTCTTCTGGGATGCCTATGCCTGTATCCGACACCGTAACTGTGGCCCACGTGCGTTCTTCGCTCTCTTCTGTATCGGTGCGGACGAGTATTTGGCCGCCCGGGGGCGTATAATGGATAGCGTTTTCGATCAGGTTATTCAAAACTTGTCTCACGCGCGCAGGATCGGCCACAACCTTTGGGATTGATTTGCTCAACTGGCGTTGTAGCGCCAAACCTCGATCGAGGGCCAGCGCTTGATGGCCATCGATGACATCGTTAACCAGCTTGGTGAGAGAAATAGGTCGTGTGTCCATCTCCAAACGGCCGGCGTCGATGCGGGAAATCTGCAGAATGTCTTCCACGAGCCGGGCCTGGTGGTCCGCCTCCCGGGCCAGCATATCCAGGTGCTCCTGCCAGTTCTCCGGTTGTTGTCGCATCAGGTGAGCGTATAGTTTGATGCTCGTGACCGGCGTTCGGAGCTCGTGGGAGACGTTGGTCACAAAGTGTGTTTTCATCCGGTCGAGTGCCTTCAGGTGACTGACGTCGTGAATATCGATGACGACGCCCAGGGCGTCTTTCCTGCTCTCTGCCAAGATCGGGGCTGCCGCTAACGCCAGGTCAAGGCCTTTCAGTGCCAACACTTTTTCTGGGAACGCTTCAGCCTGTTGGGCCAATTCTCGTATCGTTTCTTCCAGTCGATTGGCGTCTTCTGGCAGAAGTGTATGATGGAGCCAGGCGTGAGCGACGGGATTGGTCTGAACGATCTTTCCACTGACGTCGGTGACGACGATTCCGTCGGTCGTGTTGCGCAGGATGGCATCGGAGCGGGCGTACTGGGATTGAAGCTCGGCCGTTCGCTGCTGCACTCGCTGTTCCAGGTGATCGGCGTAATCGAGCATCTTCTGGTACAGTTTGGCGTTTTCGATAGCGGCGGCGGCGTGATCGGCGAAGGCTCGCAGACGCTGGGCGTCTTCTGACGTAAACTGATTGGGGCGGGATCCATCCACGTTTAAGAAACCTAGCGTCTCTCCGCGCATGTGGATCGGCGCAGCGACGTAAGCGTGCACCCAGCGGGTGTTTTCCAACGTCACCCAGTCTGGATCTACCGTCACGTCCGAGATGATAAGGGGTTTTCCCGTTCGTTGCATCTTTTGCAGCGTTGGTATCTCGGCGATGGGCGTGCTCAGGTCGGCGATGTGCGCCGCCAAGCCCAGGGGGTCGTATCCCCGGTGGCGGACCACGCGAACTGTCTGGCCCTCGATCAGCATCACGTTGAAGGCGTCCCCCGCGACGACGCGCTCGACCTGTTCCAGAATCCGGTCCAACACCAGTTCGAGGTCGAGGGTGCTGCTGACGGCGGCAGCGGCTCCCTCCAGCGCCTGGGTCAACGCGCGCTGTTCCCGTTCCGCCTGGAAGAGCCGGCTGTTCTCCACGGCGATGGCTGCCTGGGCGGCAAAGGCCTCGGCCAGCCGGGCGTGTGCGGGGGTGTAGAAGCCGTGCTCTCGCTTATCCAGGGCGATCATCCCGATGATGCGCTCGCCGATCAGCATCGGCGCCCCAAGCCAGGAACGGATGCCCGCCGCCGCGTGTGGGCCGTGTTTGAATTCTTCGTAATGGGCCGGTGTGTCTTCTACGATAAAAGAGGATTGGGTGCGGATGACCTCTCGGTTAGGGTTATCGGTTTGTTGGGGGTCGAATTTGACGCCTAGCAGTTTCTCAAGGTTGGGGAACCCCCGGCCACCTACAATTTCCAACATCTCTCCTCTAAACAATTGAACAGAGGCCGTATCGTAGGGTACGACCATCTGCAATTGGGCTAGGATGCGTTCGATGACCTCGTCCCGGTCGAGTGTCGTCGTGAGCGCCAGGGCCGATTCTCGCAGAGTTTCCTGTTCCAACATCCGTTGGTGCGTTTCCTGGTACAGCCGGGCGTTTTCTATGGCCGTAGCGATCTGATCGGCCAGGATGTTCATGACAGTCACGTCTTCGTCGTCGTAGGCCTCCACCTCATCAGATTCCACTTCCAGGATGCCGATCATCCATTCGCTGGTCTGGATCGGGACCGAAAGTGAAGAGGAGGGCTGCCAGTCCCCTACTGTGAACACGCGGGGATCGTTGGCGGCGTCGTGAACCAGGACAGTCTCTCTCGTCTCGGCCGCTATCCCAATCGCGCCCTTGCCCACCGGCTGGCGGTGTCCATCGGGAATGACTTTCCAGAAGTTGTCGGTCGCGACGGCGACGTATAGTTCGTGAGTTGTCTCGTCTAGCAGCAGGATGGCCGCGCGACAGTATCCCAGATTATCCTGGACAGCGTCCACGGCCTGCTGCAGTAGCGCTTGTTGGTCGAGAATGGCGGTGACCTGCTGGCCAATGCGATTGATCGTGGCTAACTGGGCGGCGCGCTGCTCTAGTGCCTCCTCCGCTTGTTTGCGCTCGGTGATGTCGGTGTATAGCACGACGGTTCCAATGAGTTTCTCATCTACGACGATGGGTGATCCGGCGACGATGACGCTTACCGGTGAGCCGTCTTTTCGGAAGCGCACCGTCTCGCGGGCTTCTATTGTTTTGCCACGCAACATGACCTTGGTCCACCGAGTTGCTTCGTCGAAAAATTTGTCGCAAGCAACCAGGTTGTCGAGGACCCGGCCAATTGCCTCCTCAGGCGAATAACCAAACAGTTTTTCCGCCCCGGGATTCCACTCCACGACGCGTTGTTCCGCATCCAGCGTGACGATGGCGTTGGGCGTGGAGGCCAGAACGCTCTCCAGGTACGTCTGCCGCTCTTTGCTCTCGCGTTCCGTCTCTTTGCGATCAGTGATATCCAGTAGGATGACCTGGAGGCTCGTTCGCTGGCCCTCGCGTGGGATGCGGCTGACGTGAGCCTCTCCCCAGCGAACAGTCCCGTTTTTGTGATGCCATCGAAACTCAATTGGTATCATCTCAATAAACCGGGGCAAACTCGCTCGGGCCGGTCTCCTGACCGTGCCCGCTGTGACTCGGTCGGGAGACCGGCCACAGCTCCCCAACTTATTGAGAAGATACCTCAATTGCTTCACAGCGTTCTCCGTCTTTCGATGAGCTGTGGATCAGCGATTTAAAGATACGCGTCCAACGGGGACGATCTTGCAAGCGCATCGTGCCCATCTTGGAAAAATGCTTGCCGACAACCTCGTCTTTGGAAAAACCGGTGAGTTTGGAAAAGGTCGTGTTACACGACGTGATCGTCCCTTTCCAGTCTATGGTGATAATTCCCTGGGGGGCTGACTCGACGATGTTTCGATACCTGGCCTCTGACGCTCGTAACTTTCTCTCGGTCTCCTTCTGTTCGGTAATGTCGCGGATGAAAATGAAATCGGCTGGTCTTCCCCTATAAGAGATGATCCCGGTGTTGAATTCGACCTCTATCCGGCGTCCATTCTTGTGCGCCAGCGCCATCTCATACCGGGGGGAGATTTTTTTGCCAGCCATTCTTAGCGCATAGCGTTCCGTGATCTTTTCGGCTTCACTGGGGTAGATGTAGCGGTCGAATGGGGTATTCAACAACGCCTCGACGGTATAGCCGACGATTTCGGCCATACGCGGGTTCACGTACACGAGACGGGCATCCTGTATCACCGCTATGCCATCGTAGGCCTGTTTGATGAGGGCTCTGAACAGGTCTTTTTGTTCTAAGGGCGTCTCCAGGATCTGCTCAGGATCGGCGACTCGTTTCTCTAATTCGGTTATCCGCTGGCGCAGTCGACGGATTTCTTCGAGGCGTTCTCTTTTCGTCTGCGCACTATCTTGTGCACGGTCTCGATCATGCTCGTTCTCGTTCATCTATCTCGTTTACCTTTCGACACCTTGATCGTCTTGCTTTGTCTCGCCCCACACCATGGTCCTTGGCCCCGGCTCAAGCACGTTGTTTTGTTTTCACTACCCGACATTCGTGATCCAGAGATGTCGGGTAATGAAGTTTTGTTAATTGTATACCGGTTATCCTCGAATGCAAGGCCGTGACCCTCCGTATTTTTTGTCAAACGATCAAAGTATGAGTATAATTGAATTATGAGATTCCAGTACTCACCCTACGCGATGCTGCTTTTTGCGGCTGCCTTGATCACGACCGCTTTAGCGGGCTATGCATTGCGCCATCGCAAACGAGAAGAGGCCTTTGTCTTCAGCTTGATGATGGCGACTCTCTCGTGGTGGTCGATTTTCTATGGCCTCAATATGATGGGGGCGAATTTTGAAACGTCGTATTTATTCAATCGCATCAAATATGTGGGCGTGGTGGCCGTTCCGCCATTGTGGTTCGTTTTGGCCTTGCAATACACGCAGCGCCAATCTGTTTTGACCCGTCGCAATCTCTTGTTGATCTTCCTCCCGGCGCTTCTCCTGTTGCCGATGGTGTTGCTCGATCCCTGGCTCCATTCGTGGTGGCGAGGGCTCCACAGCAAGGAGTTTGGAGGTCTCGTTGTGCTGACGCAGGAAGGGCACACCTGGCTTTACTACGTGCACGTATTTGTGAGCTACGTTTATATCCTCGCCGGGCTTTGGCTCTATATTCGCTTTCGCCAGCGACAGCAGTCGATCTATCGCTCTCAGACGAACTTGATGCTTGTTGCTGCGCTCGTTCCTCTGGTCGCCAGTATCCTCACCCAATTGAAAGTTTTTGTATTCCCCTGGGCATTGGATTCCTTCTTCTTCACGCTGAGTGGTGTTCTTTTTGCCATCGCCATATTTCGCTATCGCTATCTGGATATTATGCCTGTCGCGCGACAGGTCATTGTCGAGCAGATGCCGGATGGGGTAATTGTGACGGACCGTGGTGGACGCATCGTGGATGCGAACCCGATCGTTCGGCGCATGATCGGTCAGGCAGGCGATTTGATCGTGGGGCAGCCCTTGATTGCGCATATCCAGCATCCAGAGTTGCGGCAATCCCTGTCCGAGGTGTTGCGCCAAAACGCGATGGCGTCGAGGGAGTTCGACGTTTGTGTGGATACCGAGGATCGAATGTGTACCCTTTCAGTCCACATCACGCCGTTGGTGCGTGAAGGGGTTGGTGCTGTAGGTCACATTTTCCTGTGGCGCGATATCAGCGAGCGCATAGCAACTCAACGGCAGTTGGAGAATCTGTACCAGGAGGCGGAACTCGAACGCAAACGCTTGGCTTTGACGATCGCGACGGCTAATGAGCCCATCGCGCTGCTGAATGCGGACGGAGACGTGCTCTTCAGCAATCCGGCAGCCCAGCGGATTTTGCATGCCGAACACCGCGCTCATTTTCCCGGTGCGATCCGGTCGGCGATTGTCTCAGCTCAAGGGGCCGAGGACGTGACCAGGCTAGAAGTGGAGATCGACGAGCAAAGTTTTCACGTCTCGATCGCACCTGTTGCCAGGACCGGTGGAATGGTGCTCACGATGTATGACGTGACCCATTTCAAGCAATTGAGCCATTTGAAGGATGAGTTCGTCGCCATCGTCTCCCACGACCTGCGCACGCCCCTATCCGCTATCCTGGGGTATACTCAAATTGCCGGGCTGGAAGACGCCACGGAACAAGAACGACAGCACGCCTTGGAGCGCGTCGAGAGCAACGTGAGACAGATGAATGCGTTGATCAACGATCTGCTCTATTTGGCCAGGCTGGAGATGGACGTCGAGGAAAGGCGAGATTGGGTCAAATTGGATGAAGTAGTTCAAGAAGTGATTCAGATGCTGGAAGAGATGGCTGTTGCAAAAGACCTCGTTATCAAGACCGATCTGGATGACGTGCCGCCATTCAAGGCTGTGCCGCGATTGCTCGTCCAAATGTGGCATAATTTGATCGAAAACGCGATCAAATACACCGACGAGGGAGTGGTCTCCGTGGAGTTGAGCGTTGAGGGCGATCAGGTGATAGGGAAGGTGAGCGATACCGGCATTGGCATTCCGCCGGCCGATCTGCCATACGTTTTCGATAAATTCTATCGCGCCAATTTCCCTGCCGTACGCCAGACTACGGGGACAGGTTTGGGGCTTGCCCTGTCCAAATCTATCGTCGAAAAACACGGCGGGCAAATCTGGGTGGAGAGCGAACTTGGGGTGGGGAGTACATTTGCGCTAACCCTACCTCTTGAGGAGGATAAATAGATTCTTTACAGCCTTGAACTTCCGGTTCGGCATCACCCCGAGGGGGCGTTAGAGTTCCCCCGTTCGCCGGGTATCTCGAAACGGGTTCCCGGTGAGGTCGGACCAAACGGACGCGGCGCATCTTGTAAGGTGCGCCGCGTCCGTTTTTGGCTTAAGTCCGAAGAAACCTGGTTTTTGACAACTTCTAAGTCCACCTAGGCGGATGGCGTATCGGGACAGGATCAGGAACACGCGACAAGGGCCAGAAACTCCGCCAGGATGATGGCAGTCGCACCCCAGACCTGGTGCTCGTTTAGCGCGTAGAAAGGGACGTGCAATGTTGCCCCTCGCCAGGTCCAATCCTCCTCGCGTCTTGTCCTGGGGTCCAATAAGTGAGACAGGGAGACTTCCAGCAGGCCGGCGACCTCGCCCGGATCGGGCTGGAAGGTAGGGCGATGAGGGGCATAGGCGACGAAGGGGTAAACCATGTTGTTGCTCGGGGGGATGTAAAGGGGGGTTAGGGGGCCGAGGATCTCCAATTCATCGCTCTGGACGCCGATCTCCTCCTGGGCTTCGCGCAGGGCGGTCTCCTGGAGTGACGCATCCACCACCTCCCATCCACCGCCAGGCAGCGAAATCTGCCCACTGTGGTGATTCAGGGTGGGTGTGCGGATTGTAAGCGCCAGGTGCAGCGCGCCCGCGACGGGATATAGCAGCAGCAGGACGCCTGCCTTTCGCGGCTTGGCGTCAGCGGGCAGGTTGAGTTGCCGTGGGCTGGGCGCCATCGTACGCTGCGCCTCGACGCCGGGCAGCGGGCCATCTATGGCCGCCCGAACGTCCTCGATCGTCAGATGTTCTCTGTTTCTCATTTCATTGGAGTGTAGCACAGATCAGCCTCCCGCGCAATTGCCCTTCGATTTTTTCCTGATCCGGGCGCTTGACCTCCCCCTTGACATGGCGTACAATGAAACCCGGCCAAGGCCTCGTGCGTCGTACGTTATGTGTGGATGAGTCGAATAGTGTTTGTTCTAATCTTCTCAATAAGTAGGGGAAGATGGAGTGTTTGCGGGCGGCAAAGCCGCCCGCAAACACTCCGCCCTCGGTTTATTGAGATGATACGTTTGTTCTATTTGGGAGGGAGAATATGGGCAGCGACATGATCGCAGCGTGTGGATTGGATTGCGGATCGTGCGAGATCAGGCTGGCGCCGACGGACCCGGATGCGGCTCGGTGCGTTATTGACTGGTTCAAGCACCAGGGTTGGCTTTCTGAGGACGAAGGCTTGGCCGAGATCATCGAGCGGGGGATGTATTGTAACGGATGCCTCGGCGATCGTGACGTTCATTGGTCCAGTGACTGCTGGATTCTGGCGTGCTGCGTCGACCAGCGGGGGCTCAGCCATTGCAGCGAGTGTGAGGCGTTCGCTTGTGACCGCCTCGTCGAGTGGTCCCAGCAGAACGACGGTTACAGAGATGCCCTGACCAGGCTGCGGGAGTTACGCGCAGCAACTGGCTCAGGAGGATCATCATGAACGTATCCTATTCGTCCAACTCTTCTCACCTGCCGCCCGAGGGATTCGTCCCCGTTCCCTCGTTGGTGGACTTGACCTCAAATGAAATTTGAAACACACCCAAATCAGATGAGGAGACGCGGCACCCGGAAGCTGCGCTTTTACATTGGCGGACATGGCGTACATGGCGGGTACTGGCTGGAATCTGACCACGTGTTATTTCTTTCGCAGGCTGGCGAAGAACGTCGCCAGTAGGGCTTGCGATTCTTCGGACAACACCCCGCGCGTGACGGCGACCTGGTGATTGAGGCGCGGATCGCGCAAAATCTCGACGACTGACCCCGCCGCGCCCATCTTGGCGTCGTCGGCCCCGTACACCAGCCGGGGAAGCCGGGCCAGCACCATTGCCCCCGCGCACATCGGGCACGGTTCCAACGTGCAATACAGGGTCACACCGGCGAGCCGCCAACTGCCAAGCGCGCGAGATGCTTCGCGCAACGCGATGATTTCGGCGTGGGCGGTGGGGTCGGCGTCGATCTCTTTGCGGTTGTGCCCCCGTCCGACGATATGACCTTCGCAAACGGCCAATGCTCCGATAGGGACGTCCCCGTAGCGTATGGCTCGTTTAGCCTCTTCCAGCGTTTTGCGCATCCAGGCCGCGTCGTTTGTGTTTTTCAAATCGCTCACTGCGGCATTATAACATGAGGTGCGGGTTGCGGCAATGGCGTACAGAGATTTCGCGTTGACAACTATCGACGAGGCGGTATAATCGGCCCTGTTGCCTGGTTTGGGATTTGGCAGGGTCGCTAGTTTAAGACCGCGTGGAGAAAAGGTAGTCGAACAGGAGATAGTCAGTGGACTTGTTTCTGGAAGCTTTGCTTATTTTTGGATTGCGGGTTTTGGGGATTTCCATCGGGACGCTGGCGACGTTGACGATGGTGCAGGGGCGTCGGGTGTTAGCCATGGCCACCAATTTTTTCACGGCGTTGATTTATATCGTCGCTCTTGGGCGGGTCGTTTCTAACCTGGACAATATCTGGAACATCATGGCCTATTGCGGCGGGGTCGCTGTTGGGACGTTGTTGGGAATGGCGTGGGAGCAGCGGATGGCGTTGGGATTTGCCGAAGTGCGCTTCATCTCGCCGGTGAAGAGCGACGCCGTGGCCGACGCCCTGCGGGACGCCGGTTTTGGAGCGACGGAGACGTATGGGCATGGGCGCGACTGTCCCGTGGGCATTGTAGAGGTCATTGTTCCCCGGAAAAGCGTCAACGCGGTGATGGAGATCGCCCAGATGGTGGACAAGGACGCAGTGGCGACGGTGACCGAGGCCCGCATCGTCCGCCGCGGATACTGGAGCCCCATGCGGCGCTAGAGACACCGCATTTGCCATTTGCCATTTACATTTTTCATTCAAAACCCCATCGCTCGGCGGGCCGCGCGCCACAGATTGGCTCGGATCTGCTTCTGATCCCGCCCGAACTGCTGCAAGAGATTCTGAATCTGCTCCCGTTTCGAGGTCAATCCCTGGGGACAGGGAGGATCGTCAGGGTAGCCGGCCGCCTGGGCGTAGCGGGCTAGATCCTTGCGCGGGAGATAAATCAGGGGGCGAATCAGGGTCATGGCCTTGTCGAAGAATTCGACGTGCGGGGCCATCGTCTCGATCTGACCGTTGAACATCAGGTTCATCAGCGCGGTGGCGGCGGCGTCGTCGGCGTGATGACCTAAAGCCAGTTTGCGGCATCCCAGGTCGGCGGCGTGCGTGAACAGCGCCTTGCGCCGGTTCCACGAGCAGCGGAAGCAGTCGAGGGGCAGTGTTTCTTCCGGCGGCAACTCCAGCGGGACGAAGTGGTAGTCCACGCCCAGGCCCTCGAACCACGGAACCAGTTCCCGGCGTAGGTCGGGGAACCCAGCTGCCGTGCCGACGACGTGAAGGGCCAGCAATTCGTAGTGGTAGACCGCCTTGCGCCGGTGGAGAAGCAGTAACTCCAGCATCGCCCGGCTATCCTTGCCCCCAGAGACGGCCACGGCGATTCGATCCCCTGCGTTGATGAGGTTGAACTCCCCTATGGCGCGCGTGACGTTTTTGAGCAGAAAATAAGCGATGCGCTCGGCGTCGCTGGCCATGCTTGCTTTACAGGCTGAGACAGGCTTCGACCGCGAGCCAGAACAGCCGCTCGCGGACCGAGGTTTGACGGTTCCAATCCCGCTGGTCCCAGGCGTCGCCGCTGACGTCGTCGCCGCCGTAGAGCATCTGGGCGAAAGTGACGCCCCGGAATTGGGCGACGGCGAAGAACGCGGCAGCCTCCATCTCCACGGTCACACAGCCCTCCGAGCGGCGGAGCGCCACTTTCGCCGGCGTCTCGCGGTAAGGGGCGTCGGTGGTCCAGGTCTTGGCCTGGATGTACTCGTAGCCATGCTTCTGCAGGGTTTGCTCGATGGCGGCGATCCCCTCCAGGCTGGGCGTGACCTCGCGGCCCGGGGGGAGGTAGTGGTAGGAGACGCCCTCGTCGCGGATCGCGGCCACGGGCACGAGTACGTGCCCCACGGCGACGTCCCGGTCCAACACGCCGGCCCCGCCGCAGGCGATGAAGGTCTTGCAACCCAGGGCGATGGTCTCCTCCAGCAGACCCGCAGCCATCGGCGCCCCCACGCCCGGATGGAGCAGCGCCAGGCGCTGCCCGTCGACCTCAATCTCGTAGAGGTGATGGGGGCCGTCCTCCCAGTAGTTTTCGTTGATGCATCTGGCCCCGTATGCCTGACAGACCTTTTCGAGGATCTCTCCAAAGAAGCAGATGACACAGTGGTCCGGCACGTCGGCCGCTTCGATCAACTCGGCCGGCTCGATGATGGCCTTGGGCGCGGGGTCAAATTCCAGGATGGGATAATCTTTTTGCACGTTTCTCTTTCGGCTTTTATTCGAGGCTCTCTGCTAGTTCGCATGGTTGGCTTGACGAGCGGTCAATTTTTCGCCACGAATCCTTCGACTACACTCAGGACAGGTTGACACGAATTGTCGCTAATCTTTGGGCTTTTCGGCTCTCTGGCAGTTCGCATGCTCGGCTCAGCAAGTGGTCAATTTTTTGCCACGAATTACACCAATTGCCACTAATCTTTGGGCTTTTCGTGTCCATTCGTGCAAACCTGTCCCGAGCGTAGTCGAAGGATTCGTGGCTAATCTCTCACCGCGACCCTGCGAAATCCCAAAGAACCTTATTCGATCTCGCGGCCCTCGTACTGCTGCTTGTAATACGCCTGGTAGTGCTCGCCGCTCTTGATCGGCCGCCACCACCATTCGTTGTCCACGTACCAGCGCACTGTCTTTTCGATGGCCTCGGCGCAACTGTGAACCGGTTCCCAACCCAGCCTGCAGATCTTCCTCACGTCCAGGGAATAACGCCGGTCGTGGCCCAGGCGGTCGCGCACCGGTTGAATCAGGCTTTCCGGCTTTCCCAGCAATTCGAGTACCAGGTGCGTCATGTCGATGTTGCACATCTCTGAACCGGTGCCCACGTTGTAGGTCTCGCCGATCTGACCTTTGTGTAACACCAGGTCGATGGCCTCACAGTGATCGACCACGTATTGATAATCGCGCATCTGTAACCCGTCGCCGTAGAGCGGCAAGGGCACGTCGTCGAGGGCGTTGGTGACGAAGAGGGGCACGACCTTCTCCGGGTACTGGTACGGGCCGATGTTGTTCGCTCCCCGGGTGATGGTGACCGGCAGATCGTAGGTGACGTGGTAAGCGTTGACCATCAGGTCGCCGCTGGTCTTGCTGGCGGCGTAGGGGCTGCGCGGGGCGACCGGATCGGTCTCCCTGGATGCGCCCTCTGGCACGTGCCCGTAGACCTCGTCGGTCGAAATCTGGTGGTACCGCTCCAGTTCCAATTCGCGGGCCGCTTCCAACAGGACGTAGGTCCCGTAGACGTCGGTCTGGATGAAGGCATCGGGATTCATGATCGAGCGATCGACGTGGGTTTCGGCGGCGAAGTTGACGATGGTGTCGACGTCGTGGGCGTGGATCGTCTCTCTCACGGTGTCGGCGTCACAGATGTCGCCCTTGACGAAGGCATAGCGACCGGGGAAATTCTCAGCCACATCCTTCAGATTGTCCAAATTGCCGGCGTAGGTCAGTTTGTCGTAGACGACGACGTGGTAGTTGGGATACTTTTCCAGCATATAGCGCGTGAAATTGGAGCCGATGAAACCGGCGCCCCCGGTGACCATCAAGTTTTGCACTGCAAACCTCCTGATTGTGCGAGATGAACGTCCAGTTTTTTCAACCTGGATATTCTACCACAACCGACGGGCGGAGCAACTTGCAGTGTGGCTTCCTAACCTGGACGAGCCAGATCCAAAAAGGAGCCATTGACCGCTAAGTTCTTGCTCGCTGCGCAAGGATTCTATTGGTTAGGCGTAATTACTCAGCCTGCTGCCCGTTTGCAGCGGATGGGCGGGGGTTTGGGGTGTGTGGCGGTCGCGAAGCGACCGCCACACACCCCAAACCCCCATTCTCCGGCACAGCAAAGGGCTGGTCTGAGTAGTTACGGTTAGGCCTTAATTATCGTAAGGGCAGGTCTGGTAATCGGCCCCGATGATGAGGCGGAAGCCAAATTGAGAAGAGGTCTGGGTCTGGTAGACGATCTGGTCATCGGCGACGTCGAACGTTTCCTTGAGATATTCGATCCCGGTTCCCTTGCTCTGTTTGCTGTAGACGAGCAATTGAGTCTGGGCGTAATCCTGTCGATCCGTCTCACCGATTTCGGCCGGGAAGCCGATGCGGTATAAACGATCCGCCGCCAGCCAGCCCCAACCCTCGTTGGGGGTGCCGTTCCATACCTCTATGGGCATGTACGTGCGGTGGAGGCGGGCCGTGGGCGGCGGCCTCATCGCTTCAGCGACGAGAGGCTCGATCTGTTCCCATTGGGGAAGGAAAACCGCGCCGCCGTGGGGCGTCCGCCAGGGTGTCACCTGTTCGGCGCCGATGTTGTAGAAGCGGATGTCCTTGTTATCGAGCGAGAAGGCCAGCCGGGCCAGGTCCATGATCTGGGTGAAGGTCAAGTCGGTCTGGATCATGTCATGACTTTGTCTCCACAGGGCCGGCACGCGAGGGAGCATGCCGGCGTCTCGCGCCTTGTGCCAGATCGCCTGCAGGACCTGTTGTTGGCGTCGTTCTCGTGAAAAGACGCTGGTGGTTTTGCGTGACCGGGCGTACCAGAGGGCTGTTTCGCCATCCATATGGTGGATGCCCGGCGCCATCTCCAGGATGGGGTATTGACCGTTCTCGTCCGGGTAAGGCCAGTAATCGCTGAGGTAGCAGTGGACGGGGATGTCCACCCCGCCGACGGTATCCACGATGTCGATCAATCCGTCGAAGTCGGTGCGGGCGTAATAGTCGATGCGGATGCCCAGATTGTAGAGAATCGTATCCCGGACCAGGGCCGGGCCGCCACCCTCGTACTCGTAGATGTCGCCGTAATAATCGACAAAGTTGATGCGGCTCATCCACAGACTGGGGATGTAGACGTATAGGTCGCGGGGTACCGAGATCACCGAGACGGCGCCGCTGTCCCGCTGGATGGAGACGATCTGTATCACGTCGGTTTGCCAATTTGACCAGTCCGGACGTTTGTCGCTGCCGAGCACGACGATGTTGATCGCGTCCGACGAGACCGGAACGGGCATAACCGGTTGGGGATAGAGAAGCGTGCTCGATTGTACGTATTGGTGGGGGGCGGCTGTGGGAAATGGATCAGGGATGATGAGGGAAGGCGGCGCCGGAGTGGGGGACATAGAGGGCGTTGGAGATGGGGCAGCGGTCGGTGTGGGTTCGACGGCCAGCGGCGCTTCGGTTGGGATCGAGACGGTCGGCGGCAGCGTCGCAGCGGCGATAGCCTGGCGTTCCGTTGGTGTGGGGGGCGCGACACTCGTCGTGGGTAGAGGCTCAGCGGTGTTGAAAGTGGAGGCCCACGCCTCCATTGAGGGTGTGCGGTTCATCAGCGGGAACCCGATCAGCCAGCCGGTGATGACGATCAATAGGAACGAGACGGCCAGGGTCGGTGTGCGGGCGGCAGTTTGCCACACATCTTTCCAGGTGGAGGGATTGGGTTGGAGCGATTCAGAAGTTGTGGCCGGAATCGACACGAGAGATGATGTGAGTTCATTTGCCGCGCCAGCACCTGAGGCCTTGTTTCCGTTCCCCCGATCGTGATCGCCCATCTGGCGCCAGGCCCACTGGAGCGCCTCGTAGGCCCGGGGGCTTTGCGGATGTCGTTCCAGGGCTTGGGTGATGTGCTCAAGGCTCGTCTGGGGATCGTCTGCCAGGTATCCCATCCATAGACACGCCGTTTCGTTGCCGGGGTCTCTTGCCAGGATGGTCTGGAAGGTGCTTCTGGCTGCGTTGACGTTCCCCCCTCGCACTGATGCCAGGCCCTCTCGCAGGTTCTCTGTAATCGTCATTGCGTTTTCCTTGTGGACTTGTGACCGTTCAGTTATCGTTACACACTGTTCCCTCAAACAAGCGCAATAGGCAAATTGGAAATCCGCCTTTTTCTGTATTGTAGTAGGACTTGGCGCGTACCGGCGTTACAGCCCGGTTACAGGCTTGTTACGGCTGCGATGAAGCGAAAGACGATTGACAGGTCGGACAAAGCGGTTATAATCCGCCCTGGGCAGCGTGTGATGCTAAGATTGGGATAACGTTTGACGCGCCCATAGAAATGCTATGATTAAATAAAGTAAGGGAGTGGATATGATTGACGTAAACGAACTGCGCAAGGGTGTGACCTTCACGATGAATGGCGAACTCTACAAGGTTTTGGAATATCAACACCATAAACCCGGTCGGGGAAAGGCGACGATTCGCACGACCCTGCGCAACCTGCGTTCCGGGGCTACGATTCAACACAACTTCATCTCCAGCGACCGCGTCGAGGATATTCGCGTCGAGCGGAGAGGTGTGCAGTACCTATACAACGATGGGAACCTGTATTATTTCATGGATACCGAGACGTACGAGCAGAAGGCCATTGCCGTCTCGGTGCTGGAAGAACAGATTCCCTACCTGAAAGAGAATATGGAGCTCATCCTCTCCATATATGAGGGAGAGGCCCTGGACGTGGAATTGCCGACGAACGTGCCGCTGGAGGTGATCTACGCCGAACCGGCGGTCGCGGGCAACACGGCGACCGGTGCGCTGAAGAAGGTCCGGGTAGAGACGGGCCTGGAGGTACAAGTGCCGCTGTTTATCGAGGAGGGGGACGTCATCCGGGTCGATACCCGGAATGGGGAATACGTCACCCGCGTGTGACATGGAAGGTGTGATCTGATGCGCACCCCTGCCGGGGTCGAGTGCCCCTATTATTACGAGGATTTCTACCGCGGGCGCTCTCAACAGGAGTGCCGGCTCATCCAGCGCAACCCCCACTCAGAACCGTGGGAGCCGAAGTTGTGCGCGCGTTGTCCCGTTCCCGGCATTCGACGGGCCAACGCCTGCCCCAACATGGTGTTGGAGGCGCGAGTCGTTCGGCGCTGGCTCGGGCTGGTCCATCGCGTCGAGGTGTACGCTGTCTGCACCGAATATCAAGTTGAGGTGCAAGACCCTCACGTGGGTTGTGGCCATTGTCACCCCCAGGCTGATGCGCTGTTCACTGCCCCCGAGAGACCTGCCATAGAGGAGTAGTCCATGTTGAACGCTGTGCTTTTCGATCTGGATGGGACGTTGTTGGGCAACGAGATGGGTGCCTTCGTCCCGGTCTATTTCAAAGCTCTGACCGATTATATGGCCCACCTAATTCCTCCCGAGCAGCTAATTGCCGGGATAATGGCTGGCACCCAGGCAATGGACGCCAACGATGGAACCGGGGCGACGAACCAGGAGGCTTTTGAACGTGTCTGCTATGCCCGCTTGGACAAAGGCCGCGATAATTTTACACCAGTCCTGCGCCAATTTTACCGCGAACATTTTCCCCAACTGCGCCCTGTAACGCAGCGCTTACCCGAAGCCCGACGCCTGGTGGATTGGGCGTTCGAGCAAAACCTTGAGGTAGTGATTGCCACCAATCCGGTCTTTCCCCGCCAGGCCGTCGAACATCGCCTGGCGTGGGCCGGCGTGCCGGTGTCCGAGTACGATTACGCGTTGGTCACCAGTTACGAGAATATGCACGCGACGAAAGTCACTCCGGCCTACTACCGCGAGATCTTGTCGTATCTGGGCCTGGCACCGGAGGCGTGCGTGATGATCGGCGACAGTTGGAAACTGGACATCGTCCCGGCGGCTGCGGTGGGCATTCCCAGCTATTGGATCGTGGGTTCCGATAGTGTAGCACAAGATGACGCACCCTCGGATGATGGTGTGCCGTTGATCGGATCCGGCACGTTGGCCGACCTATGGCGTCAGGTTGAGGAAGAAGGCCGCCTGCAACCTTCAACCTTCAACCTTTAAGATGCAAGTGTCCCTGCTCGTTATCGTCGTCACTGGCCCCCCGTGTACCGGCAAGACGACGTTGGCCCGCCAGATCGCCGAACGCTTCTCGCTGCCGATGATGGGCAAGGACATGTACAAGGAATGCCTGTTCGACGTGTTGGGGTGGGAGGATCGGGCCTGGTCGAAGAAACTGGGGCAGGCCAGCATCGCCCTGTTGTTCCAGTTTCTGGAGGTGCAGTTGAAGGCCGGGTGCTCGTGCGTGGTGGAGAGTAACTTCAAAACCGAATTGGCCACGCCCGATTTCCTGGCCCTCCAGGCACGCTACGATTTCACCCCGCTCCAGATCCAATGTGTGACCGAGGGCCACGTGCTTTTCGAGCGTTTCAAACGGCGCACCGAAGCGGGCCAGCGCCACCCGGGCCATTGTGATCACACGACCTACGACGAACTCCAAGAGCGCTTGCTCCGGGGCCGCTCGGAACCTTTGGCGATTGGTGGGCGCCTGATGGAAGTCGATACGAGCGATTTGGATCAGGTCGATTACGAGCCGGTGTTTTTAGAGATCGAGCGGCTTCTGGGTTGATTTGAATATGACTGGTACGAATTTCGAGCGCCAGGTCGAGCAACACTATCGCTTCAATGCCATCGTCAACGTGCTGGATTCCGCATTCTACCTCTTCGGCGCGAGTTTCATCGCCGCCAATACCATTTTGCCCCTTTTCGTGAACCGCTTTACCGACAATCGGCTGGTGATCGGGCTGCTTTCGACCTTATCGTCCAGCGGGTGGTTCTTGCCCCAGATCTTCACTGCCAATTGGGTGCAGCGGTTGCCGCGCAAGAAGGTGGGGGTGGTGAACGTGGGGCTGCTCAGCGAGCGTTTGCCAGTGTTCTTGTTCGTGCCGGCCGCCTTGTTGGCCGTTCGATTTCCGACGGCGGCCCTGGTTTCCTTCTTTGTGTTTTTCACGTGGTACATCTTCGGGGCTGGTTCGATCGCCGTCAGTTGGCAGGATATGATCGCCAAGATCATCCCCCTCGACCGGCGCGGTCGCTTTTTCGGCATCGCTAATTTCATCGCCACCTTGATGGGCGTGTTGGGGGCAGCGACGGCTGCCTGGCTGCTGGACCGGTACGCGTTCCCCTACAATTACGCGCTCTGTTTCTCCGCTGCCGCCATCGCGATTTTTCTCTCGTGGGTTTTCCTGGCGTTGACCCGGGAACCGGCCCAGGTCAGCGAGCGAACGCCGGTCTCCCGCCGGGCGTATTGGCGAAGCTTGCTGGATGTCTTGCGCACCGACCAGAATTTCCGGCGCTACCTGCTCAGCCGAGCCGTCGTCAACCTGGGCGGCATGGCCACCGGATTCCTGGCCGTCTACGCAGTGCAACGATGGGCCCTGACCGATAGCCAGGCCGGACGTTTCACGATCAGTACGCTCGTCGGGCAAGCGTTGGGCAACCTGACCCTGGGCGCGCTGGCCGACCGGTGGGGGCACAAACTGACCCTGGTGCTGGGCGCGCTCCTGGGGGGGACAGCAATGGGAGTGGCCGCCCTGGCGCCGGCCCCAGCCTGGTTTCACGCTGTCTTTGCACTCCTTGGATTCGGTATGGCCGGTTTCATCATGTCGGGGTTGATGATCGCTTTCGAGTTCAGTGCCCCCGATATACGCCCGACCTATATTGGCTTGAACAACACCCTCGGTGGGATTGTGGCCGCCCTGGCGCCCATCATCGGCGGTTGGCTGGCCGGTGCGATTGGCTACCGGGGATTATTCCTCGTCGCCTTCTTTTTTAGCCTGACTGGCGGCGCTTTGCTGTACCGGACGGTTCGAGAGCCCCGCTGGCGTGAGAGCTGGCGTGAGAGTGAGTGAAGGAGCGAACTCGTGAGGAAAAGCCGGGTCGGATGGTCTGGCCCTCTGGTGTGCTTGATCCTCCTGGCGATGGTCGGGATGGGGTTGCAGGCCGTGATCGCGGCCCATCGCGTGCGCGTGCGTGGGATCCCCGATGATTTTCCGCCGCCGGTGAACGGGGCCGACGTGCCCTTGCTGGGCGTCAACGTGGCGTTGGGCCAGTACGACGACGAGGCGCTGTCGACCGCCCTGGCCCGCATCGAGGCCGCAGGCTTTACCTGGGTGCGGCAGACCTTCTATTGGGATCAGATCGAGACACCGTCCGGAAGTTTCGATTGGACGGCAGCCGATCGCGTCGTGGCGGCCCTGGCGCATTTCCCCGACCTGCGCTTGATCGCGGTGCTGGACGAGAGCGCCAGCGCGCCGCCGGCCGACCCGGACCGTTTCGCCGCTTTTGGCGCGGCGTTCGCCGCCCGGTACAGCGCGCAGGTCGCGGCCTACCAGATCTGGGACGAACCGAACCTGGCCGAACGCTGGGGCGGTGGGCCGGTCAACCCGCCAGCCTACGCCGATCTGTTGGCCCGGACGGCGTCGGCCATCCGGCGGGCCGACGCCGATGCCTTCATCCTGACAGCTGGCCTGGCTCCCACGGTCGAGACCGGTCCCCAGAACCTCAGCGATGCGCGCTACCTGGCGCGTCTGTACGAGGCGGGGGCCGCGCCCTATTTCGACGCGGTAGCGGGCAAACCTTACGGTTTCTACTCCGGCCCGGACGACCGCCGGGTTGATGATGGCTTGCTGAACTTTTCTCGCCTGATCCTCCTACGCGAGGTGATGCTCGCATATGGCGATGCCGATAAGGCGGTTTGGGCCAGCCATTGGGGATGGAACGCGCTGCCCGACGATTGGGCGGGGACGCCCTCTCCCTGGGGCGGCACCGACGAGGCGACGCAGGCGGCGTATACCGTGGCCGCCCTGGCCCGCGCGCGGGCCGAGTGGCCGTGGGTCGGCGCGATGGTGTTGGAACACTTCCAACCGGCAGTCGCTCATGACGGTCCCCGCTGGGGCTTCGCGCTGGTGGGGCCGGACGGTGCGCTCCGGCCCGTCTACGAGGCGGTGTCCGCCTGGGCCGAGGCCCTCCCCGACGCCGCGCCCCCGGGCGGATACCCGGCCCGCAACCCCTGGGTGACCTACCGGGGCGACTGGCAGGTCGGGCCGCTGGGGGCCGATGTAGGGGCCGACGTGGGAGGAGAGATGAACACTGCCACGTTTCGCTTCGATGGGAGTGCCGTGGCATTGACGGTCCGCCGGGGGCCTTACCGCGGCTTCCTGTACGTGACGGTCGATGGCGCCCCCGCCAACGGCCTGCCCCGCGACCAAGACGGCCGCGCCTACCTCGTCCTCTACGACCGCGATCTGGCAGTGGCAACGGTGACCCTGGCGCGGGACCTGGCGCCCGGTCTGCACACCGTCGAGGTGTTAGCCGAGGGCGGCGAGGGCCAATGGTCGGTGATCGATTGGCGGGTGGCTAGCGCCCCAATGATAGCCAGGCCGGGGCACATTGCATACACCTGGCCGTTCATCGGTTTGCTGGGTGCCGGGTTGGCGCTTTTGACGCTCCTGGTGCGCGACGTACGACGCGTTGATTGGGAAGCGCTGAAACACCGGTGTCTCGCCTGGCCCGAGGGCGCGCAGGCAGCGCTGATCGGGGGAATGACGGGATTGCTCTGGTTTGCCGCTGCCGCCAGTTGGGGGCGTGATTGGGCCAGCCCCTGCTTTGTCGTCAGTTTGTTCGCCTCGGTGGGATTGATTTTGCTCTTTGCGGCGCGTCTGGACCTGGGCCTGGCGATGGTCGCGTTGACAGCGCCTTTCTACCTGCATCCTGCCGGGATGTTCTACGGGGCGCTGAGCCTGCCCCAGGCCCTGATTGTGCTGTGCGCCATTGCTTGGGCGATCCGGCATCGAAAGCATTTCGCTCTTGCTCCACGTGACCTGGCGAGGGCGCTGGCTGCCAGTTCCTGGATCGATCGCCTGGTCATTGGCTGGCTGGGGGCGGCGACCGTAGCGGCCCTGGCGGCGACGGACCGGCGGGCGGCTTTTTTCGAGCTGTTGACCGTCTTCTTCATTCCGGCGCTTTATTACGTTTTGCTGCGCAGCACGTCCCTGGACGCCGGGGTGCGCTGGCGGCTGGTGTACGCTTTCCTGTTGGGCGGCGTCGGCGTGGCAGCGATCGGGCTGGCCCAATACGCCCGAGGGGTCCACGTCGTCATTGCCGAGGGCGGTCTGCCCCGCCTGCAAAGCGTCTACTTCTCACCAAACCGGGTGGGCTTGTACCTGGGGCGTGTGCTCCCTCTTTTCCTGGTGCTGCTGGTGGGATCGAAGCGCCGGACGGGCTGGGCGTTTCATAGCCTGGCGGTGGGAGCGGCGATGGTGGCGGTGGCGCTCGTGCTTAGCTTCTCTCGCGGGGCGTTGTTGCTGGGGATACCGGCGGCGCTGCTGGCGATGGGGATCGCGGCTGGCGGTCGCTACCGCCGAGTGGTGGTGGTCCTCGTCGTCATCCAGGCCCTGGCCCTGATTCCGCTCTTACAAGTGCCTCGTTTCGCCTCCCTGTTCGACCTGCAACAGGGCAGCACCTTCTTCCGCCTGGAACTGTGGCGCAGTACGTTGGCGCTCTTGCGCGAGCATCCCTGGCTTGGCGTCGGGCCGGGCAATTTCCTGGCCGCCTATCGCACCCGCTACGTGCTCCCTACGGCCTGGCAGGAGTTCAATCTCCAGCATCCCCACAACATCTACCTGGATCTGTGGGCCAGCCTGGGGATTCCGGGGCTGCTGACGGGGGGCGCGTTGCTCCTGACCATACTGGGGCGCTTCGTTCCTGCATTACGCCGGCGGTGCATGGATTCGTCGGATACGTTTCTCGTCCTGGGGCTCTTGGGGAGTTTCGTCGCCCTCCTGGCCCACGGACTGGTGGACAACGCTTTGTTTTTCCCGGATATGGCGACGGTCTTTTTCTTGACAGCGGCGTTGATGGTATGTTGCTAGGTTGGTATATTGGTATATTGGTATGTTGGTATATTGGTATGTTGGTATATTGGTATGTTGGTATATTGGTATGTTGGTATATTGCTAGGTTGCTTTTGTCATTTGCCATTTGCCAGGGGGCTTTAAATGGAATTTGAGACATTGTTGATGGACTTGTTACGGAAGGGGATAGCATTCATACCGAATCTCATCGTTGCGCTGGTGGTGTTTGTGGCGACCTTGCTCCTGGCTGAGTGGGCGGCGCGCTCGACGCACCGGGCAGTCAAGAGACAGTCTGCGGATTCAGAAACGATGCTGTTGCTCTCTCGGATCGCCCGTTGGACAGTGCTGATCATTGGAACAGTGGTGGCATTGCAGCAGGTTCGCTTCGACGTGACAGGGTTCGTCGCCGGTCTGGGATTGCTTGGCTTCACGATCGGCTTCGCCCTGCAGGACATCTCCCGTAATTTCGTCGCCGGTATACTCCTGCTGGTGCGTCAGCCCTTCGGTGTTGGCGATGCGGTCGAGGTCGCTGGGCATGCCGGCTCGGTGTTAGATATCAACGTTCGGGACACCGTGCTCAAGACGTGGGATGGGGAGAAGGTCATCCTGCCCAATATGGACGTTTTTGCCAACCCGATCATCAACTATACGGAACTGCCGCTTCGCCGGCGCACCATTCGCCTCGGCCTGGGATACGGTGAGGACGTCAATCGGGCCAAGCGCCTGTTTATGGAAACCATCCGGGGGGTCGAAGGCGTGGCTACTGAACCAGTCCCTGAGTTGCTGGTGGAGGAGTTAGGCGATTCGGCCCTCACCCTGGTCCTTCGGTTCTGGATCGACCAGTCGAAACACGCTTTGTTCGGCGTGCACTCGGCTGTGGTCCAGGCGATCAAAGAGGTGGCTGAGCGGGAGGAAATTGACCTGCCCTACCCGACGCAGACCGTGCGTGTGGAAGGGTTTTTGCCAGGTGAACCTTCTTGACTGAAGCAGGAACTAGAAACCGGATTTTTACCGCCGGAATTGAGTGAATCGTCACCTCGAGAACCCGGTAGGCATCTACGATCCCTTGGCAAGAGAAAAACCGGTGTATCTAATCAGCCTACGCTCCCAGCCACCGTCCCGGTGGCGGCTTGTGCAGTGAATAGCGACTTAAAACGAAATGTTCTCGCCAAAACCGCCCTCGAGACGAGGGCTAAGAGCCTAAAATCACCAATTCTGTAGCAGCCTGAGTCATTACAAACCGGTTACTTATTCGTTGATCCGCCGGTAGAACAGGGGCAACCGCTGGACAGGATTATCGCTGAAGGTGTGGGCGGCCAGCACACGATCCCGGGCGATGGCTAACGTTTCTTGGTCATTGGCATGGATGGTAAACAGGGGTGTGTTCTTCTGCACCAGGTCGCCGACCTTATAGTGGATGATCAGCCCGACGCTATGGTCAATCGGCTCCTCTTTATTTTTGCGCCCACCGCCCAGGTCTATCACCGCCAGGCCAATCTCGGCGGCGTCGATCCCCAATAGGTAACCGCTGCGCGGAGCGGGCACCGGTTCGACGATCTCGGCCTGGGGCAATTGGTCTGGATTGTCAACGGTGCTGACGTCGCCCCTCTGGGTCTCCACCATCTCCCTGAACTTGCGCCACGCTGCTCCCGAGGCTAACGTTTCCAGGGCCAACGTCAGGGCGACGTTGGTATCGGCAGCCTTATCGGCTTGCAACAACATCTCGGCGGCCACGACCATGCAATGCTCACGAAAGTCGATGGGGCCGCTTTCGTGCAGGGTGTTGATCGCTTCGCGCACCTCCAGGGCGTTCCCCACTGCCCAACCCAGGGGCTGATTCATGTCGGAGATGAGAGCGGTCACCCGGCGCCCGGATTTCTTTCCCAGCCGGACCATGGCTGCGGCCAGTTCCTCCGCCTCCTCCAGGGTTTTCATGAACGCGCCATTGCCCATTTTGACGTCCAGGATGATGGCGTCGGCGCCGGCGGCCAATTTCTTGCTTATGATCGAGCTGACGATGAGAGGCGTCGATTCGACGGTGGCGGTCACGTCGCGCAGGGCGTAGAGTTTGCGATCGGCCGGGGCCAGGTCGACGCTCTGGCCGCTCAGTACGAGCCCGATGTCCCGGAGTTGCTGTTTGAACTCGGCCTCGGTCAGATCGGTCCGGTAACCGGGGATCGATTCCAGTTTGTCGACCGTTCCTCCGGTGAAACCCAGGCCGCGCCCCGTCATCTTGGCCACAGGCAGACCACAGGCAGCGACCAGCGGCGCGACGACCAGGCTGACCTTATCCCCCACGCCGCCCGTCGAGTGTTTGTCGACCGTGAAGGGTACGATGTCCTTCAGATCGAGGGTGTCGCCGGAGTGGACCATAGCCATCGTCAGATCGTAGGTTTCCTGGTCGGTCATACCGTTCAGGTATATGGCCATCAGCCAGGCCGCGGCTTGATAATCGGGAATATCTTCGTGAACGTACCCCTGAATGAAGAACTCGATTTCCTCTTTGGTCAATTCCTTGCCATCACGTTTTTTTTCAATCAGGTCTGTCGCTCGCATAGTCATCTCGCTTTCCTGTCTGGTCATTGCTGGTCATTATCTGGGAGGGAAGGTCATCAGCTTACGCAATCATTATACACAAACACAGGGGGTTTGGGAAATTGCACCTTGACTTGATTCGGTCTATAATGAGCTATCTTAGCAACGACGTAGAAGGAGTGATCTATGAAAACCGTGGACGTGATTTTGACGAACGCTCACCTCATTACGATGAATGACGATTTCGATCTACTGACGCCCGGCGCGCTCGCCGTGCGAGCGGGTTGTATCGAGGCTGTTGGGCCGGCCGACGAGATCATGGCGACTTACGAGAGCGATGACGTGGTGGATTGCAGCGGCTGCGCGGTGATTCCCGGCCTGATCAATGGCCATACCCACGCCCCGATGACCCTGCTGCGCGGCGTGGCGGACGACCTGCGGCTGGACGTGTGGCTGATGGGATATATGATGCCGGTGGAAAACGAGTTTGTGCGCCCCGACTTCTGTTGGCTGGGGACGCAATTGGCCTGTGCGGAGATGATCCGTTCCGGCGTCACCTGCTTTGCCGATATGTACTATTACGAGGAGGCGGTGGCCGACGCGGCGGCCCAGGTCGGGATGCGCGCTGTCTGCGCTGAGACGCTGCTCAAGTTCTCGACCCCCGACGCGCTGAGTTACGACGAGAGCCTGGAGCACACCCACGATTTCATCCAGCGCTGGAATGGCCATTCCCTGATCATGCCGGCCCTGGGACCGCACGCGGCTTATACGACGACGGATGACCTGCTGCAGCAATGTGCCCGGCTCGCGTTGGATTTCGACGTGCCCTTGCACATCCACGTGGCCGAGACGGCGCAGGAAGTGGACGATCACCGGGCCGAGTATGGCATGCCGGTGGTGCCGTGGTTGAAGAAACAGGGGGTGTTCGAGGCCAAGACGACAGCCGCCCATTGCGTCCACCTGGACGAAGGCGAGATGCGCACGTTGAAAAACCATGGCGTGGGCGTGGTGCACAATCCCTCCAGCAATCTCAAATTGGCGAGCGGTTTCGCGCCGGTCGCCCGGATGCTCGATATAGGGATCGACGTGGGGATCGGCACCGACGGTCCCGCCAGCAACAATGATCTCGATATGTGGGAGGAGATGCGCTTAGCGGCTTTGCTCGCCAAGGGGGTGAGCGGAGACCCCACCGCGCTCCCGGCCCGCCAGGCCCTGGCGATGGCAACCATCGGCGGTGCGCGGGCCCTGCACATCGACGGTCACGTGGGCTCGCTGGAAGCGGGCAAACGGGCCGACGTCGCCGTGCTCGATCTGCGCAGCGTCCACCTGATGCCCAAATTTACCCGGGACCCTGATGCTATTTACGCCCAACTGGTCTACGCGGCCAAGGGGAGCGACGTGCGCGACGTGATGTGTCAGGGGCAGTGGTTGATGCGCGAGCGGGCGCTGCTCACCCTGGACGAGCAGACGTTGATGGACGAGGCGGCGGGCGTGGCGAGCAAGATCGACGCCTTCCTGATCCAGCGGGAGGAGAGCGTGCTCCGCAAGCTGCTGGCCATCGGAGAGGTTGCCCAGGCGAAGATGTTCGAGGTGCAGGTCAAGGTGTTGTTGACCGACGACGCGCCGGTCGAGAAACTGTTGGGTGATCCCGGCATAGAGATCGTCAAACCGTCAGTCCGGCGTCAGTACGACACCTATTTCCTGTTCGAAGACGTCTACCACAGCCGCCTGCGCTATCGCGAGGACGAGGTGCTGGACGAATCCGGTGAGGTTCAGGACGTGTTCTACCGCTTGACACTTTCGACCGAGACGAAAGAGCGGGAATACGCGCGCTCGATTTTGCTCTCCCGCTCTCGCTTCGACGCCCCGGCGACGCGCAGCCAGCGCTTCTATCGCGAGTATTTCAACCCGGTGAGTTCAACCAGGGTACAGAAGAGGCGCGAGCGTTACCGGGTTCGCTATGGCGGGACCGATTTCGCCATCAACGTGGACCGATTGGCGGAACCGACTTTGCCGGGTGTGTTTCTGGAGATCAAAAGCCGCACCTGGTCGCGGCAGGACGCGGAACGGAAAGCGGAATTGATCGGCGAGATGCTGGCCCTGTTTGGTGTCCGGGATCAAGAGTTGCTGAAGCAGGAGTACGTGGAATTGGCGATGGAGGTCGAACGATTGGGGAATGGGGCCGGCGCAGCCTGATACTGAGACCCCGACAATGGTCCGAGCAGCCCAGGATTAGCCCTGACAGGCTGAACGAGGCCTGGAGCAACGAGGGCACCCACGCCAATCACGCACAAAGCAACGAGCAGAAATCGTTTCAACATCACATTCCTCCACGACTCGTTATTGCAGGGATATCACGGTCATCGGCAATGACAAACTCACTCCCATCTGGAGACCAGTCTCCGTCAACCCCGCGCCGTCGCTGTTGACGCGATAATCCATATCTGGCCCTCCGTCCATCAGCAGCCCTGTCGAAAAATCGAGACGATCCCCGATAGTCGCTTGACAGATCGCCGGGAGGCGGTATAATCTCGATAGTTCAACTGAATCAACGATACCTTCGGGGCAGGGTGAGATACCCGACCGGCGGTAAGGCAGGCCCAGGAGGGCGCTGCCAAGCCCGCGAGCCGCCCAGCGGCTGATCCGGTGAGATACCGGAGCCGACGGTTACAGTCCGGATGAGAGAAGGTAATAACCCAAGCGCCGCGTTTGGCGGCTGAGGTGGCGAGTGAATGAACCCCGGAGGCTGTGTGCCTGCGGGGTTTTTTGTTTGGGGAGGAGACGAGTGACGCAGGAAAGAGATTTTATGGAACGCGCTTTGCGGTTGGCCGAACGTGGCCGCGGTCGCACCAGCCCCAATCCGATGGTGGGCGCGGTGCTGGTCCAAGAGGGCGCGGATGGCGTGCTCAAGGTCGTTGGCGAGGGATTTCACCATCGGGCGGGTGAGCCCCACGCCGAGATCCTCGCTCTGCGCCAGGCCGACCAGCGGGCGCGCGGCGCGATCCTCTACGTCAACCTGGAACCCTGCTGTCACGCTGGGCGCACGCCGCCTTGCACGCAGGCGCTCATCGCCGCCGGCGTCGCCGAGGTCCACATGGCGATGCTGGACCCCAACCCGCGCGTGGCGGGCCGCGGCCGGGCTGAACTGGAAGCGGCCGGGATCCGCACCGTACTCGGCGAGCGCGAGGCCCGGGCCCGGGCGCTCAACGAGGTTTTCGTGCATTGGATCACCGCCGGCCGCCCCTTCGTCATCGCCAAGTTCGCCGCGAGCCTGGACGGCAAGATCGCCACCCGTACCGGCGACGCCCGCTGGATCACCGGGCCGGAGGCGCGCCGGCATACCCATCGACTGCGCGATCAAGTCGATGGGATTCTGGTCGGCGTGAATACCGTCATCGCCGACGACCCCGCGCTGACGACGCGGCTTGAACAGACGAATGTGCGCCACCCGCTGCGCATCGTGCTCGATAGCGCGGGGCGCACCCCGCTCACCGCCCGCCTGCTCGATCCGGCCCTGCCCGGCCGAACGCTCGTCGCGACGACGGGGGCCATCCCGGCCGAGATTCGCCAGGCGTTGATGGATCGTGGCGCCCAGGTATGGGTGCTTCCCGCCAGGAAAGGGCGCGTTGATCTGGAATCGCTTTTAGGGGAACTGGGGCAGCGGGAGATCACGAGCCTGCTGGTCGAGGGCGGCGGGACGGTGCTGGGCAGCTTCTTCGACCGGGGGTTGGTGAACAAGGTGCTGGCCTTCGTCGCGCCGTTGATCGTCGGTGGGCGCGACGCGCCAACGCCGGTGCAGGGCGCGGGGGCGACCTGCCTCGCCGATGCGTGGCGCCTGGACAGGGTTCAGATCCGGCAGGTGGGGGAAGATGTGTTGATCGAAGGTTATTTGGGTCGGGAGATAGCGTAGATGTTTGGTGGCATCGTGGAGGAGGTGGGCCGGGTACGGCGCCTGGCCCGGCGGGGTGCGTCGGCGATGCTGGCGGTGGACGCGCGGCAGGTGCTGGGCGGGACCGGCGTCGGCGATAGTATTGCCGTCAACGGGGCCTGTCTGACGGTGACGCAGATGGCCGGCGATCACTTCTCCGTGGACGTCTCGCCGGAGACACTGCGGCGCACGACCCTGGGGCGATTGCATCCCGGGGCGCGGGTCAACCTGGAGCGGGGCCTGGAAATAGGCGCGCGCCTGGGGGGGCATTTCGTGCAGGGACACGTGGACGGCGTCGGTGCGGTGCGGATGCTGCGGCCGGAAGGCGAAGCGGTCGTGATCGCTTTTTTGGCGCCGCCGGCGGTGATGGACTACGTGGTGGTCAAGGGCTTCGTCGCCGTGGATGGGATGAGCCTGACGGTGGTGGATCGGTTGGCCGATGGCTTTACCGTCGCTTTCATCCCCCATACACTGGCCCACACCGTTGCCGGTGGCTATCGACCGGGGACGCGCGTGAATCTGGAGGCGGACATTCTGGGCAAGTACGTCGAGCGCTTTCTTTCGAAGAGTGACGTAAAGAGTGATGTAAAGAGTGATGTAAAGAGCGATACGAAGAGCGATTCCGGGCAAGGGGTAGAGCCGACTCTCAGCCGGGCGTTCCTGGCACAACAAGGATTTGTATAGGGGGGGCAACTGCTCAGGCTAGTCCTTCGCTGCGACCGAGAATGGGGGTGTGGGTTATTTGGCGGGCGCGAAAGCGCCCGCGAAAGCGGGCGCCAAATAACCCACACCCCCGCCCGCCTACCGCGAAAGAGCAGCAGGCTGAGTAGTTACTAGGAGGGCAAGATGACATTGACGACAGTTTCAGAGGCCCTGGTCGATTTTCGGGCCGGTCGCATGATCGTGGTAGTGGACGACGAGGATCGTGAGAACGAGGGTGATCTGGTGCTGGCGGCCGAGAAGGCCACGCCTGAAGAGATCAATTTCATGGCACGATACGGGCGGGGATTGATCTGCGTCGCGCTGCCCGCCCAGAGACTGACGGCCCTGCGCATCCCGATGATGGCGCCGGCCGGCGTCAATGCCTCTCGCTTCGAGACCGCCTTCGCCGTCTCGGTGGACGCGCAACATGGGACGACGACGGGCATTTCGGCCCACGACCGGGCGGTCACCGCACGGACGTTGGCCGATCCGGCCACGAAGCCAGAGGATCTGGCGATGCCGGGCCACGTCTTTCCTCTGCGGGCGCGCGAGGGCGGGGTGCTGGTGCGCGCCGGTCACACCGAGGCGGCGGTGGATCTGGCTCGCCTGGCAGGGTTGGCGCCGGCCGGCGTGATCTGCGAGATCATGAACGAGGATGGAAGCATGGCCCGCCTGCCGCAATTGGAGACTTTTTCCGCGGCCCACGATCTCAAGATCATCAGCATCGCCGACTTGATTGCCTATCGCCGGCGACACGAGAAACTGGTTCATCGTGTGGCCCAGGCCCGTCTGCCGACCCGTCACGGTGAGTTCACCATCGTGGCCTACGAGGACGCCCTCACCGGGCTCCATCACCTGGCCCTGGTGATGGGCGACGTGGACGATGGCCGTCCGGCGCTGGTTCGGGTTCATTCCGAATGTCTCACCGGAGAGGTCTTTGGCTCCTTGCGCTGCGACTGTGCGCCCCAGTTGGACCGGGCGATGGCCATCGTCGGTGCCGAAGGTCGCGGCGTCGTCCTGTACATGCGCCAGGAGGGGCGCGGTATCGGCCTGTGTAACAAGCTGCGAGCTTACGCCCTCCAGGATCAAGGGTTAGACACCGTTGAAGCGAATGAACGGCTGGGCTTCCCCGCCGATCTGCGGGACTATGGCGCTGGGGCGCAGATATTGGCTGATCTGGGGTTGCACGATCTGCGACTCTTGACCAACAATCCGCGCAAGGTGGTGGGGCTGGAAGGATACGGGCTGCGGGTGGTTGAGCGTGTGCCGCTTATCGCGCCTGCCACGCCAGAGAGCCGCCCCTATCTGGCGACCAAACAGGAAAAACTGGGCCATTTGTTGGAAGTCGAGTAAAAGAACGTCGAGATGATTGGGGAGAAAAAATGGGAAAAACGTTTGAAGGCCAACTGATTGGGGAGGGGTTTCGTTTTGTCGTCGTCGTCTCTCGCTTCAACGAGTTCATCACCGGCAAACTGCTGGAAGGGGCTCGCGACGCCCTGTTGCGCCACGGTGTGGCCGACGACGACGTCGACGTGGCCTGGACGCCCGGCGCGTTCGAGATTCCCCTGGCGGCCCGACGGCTGGCAGGGAGCGGCCGGTACGACGCTGTCATTTGCCTGGGCGCCGTCATCCGGGGGGCTACGCCTCACTTCGATTACGTGGCCAACGAAGTCGCCAAGGGGGTCGCCGCCGTTGGAATGGACACCGGCGTGCCGATCCTGTTCGGCGTGCTGACCGTCGACACGATCGAGCAGGCCATCGAGCGGGCGGGGACCAAGGCGGGGAATAAAGGCTTTGCCGCGGCCGTCAGTGCGATCGAGATGGTGAGTCTCCTCCGAAACCTGCCTCAGTCCCGGTAGGCGGATTTTATGCGATCATCTTTATGGCGTGAGATGATGAGCCGAAAAGTCCTCTCCCGGATCGGGTTGGCCCTGGTGAGCTTGGCTGTTTTTTTGCTTATCTGGCAGGGGATCGTCTGGCTGGGAAGTTATCCCGTCTTCATCCTGTCCCCGCCGGCGGCTGTGGCGGCCCGCTTCAGGAGCTTGCTGGTCAGCGGCGCCCTGTGGCGGCATACGTGGGTGACCCTGCAGGAGGTGTTGATCGGTTTGGGGCTCGGTGCGTTGGCGGCGACGGTGCTGGGGTACATCCTGGCCCATTCGCCCGTGGCCGAACGGTTCCTGGCCCCTTACATCGTCGCCTCCCAGTCGGTGCCCACCGTCGCTATCGCGCCCCTGCTGGTGATCTGGTTCGGCACGGGATTGCTCTCAAAGATCTTGGTCTGCGCCCTCATCGTCTTCTTTCCCATCCTGGTCAACACTGTCGTCGGTGTGCGTTCGGTGGCGCAGAATTTGCGGGACCTGATGCGCGCCCTGGAGGCCAGCCGGTGGCAGATGATCTGGATGTTGGAGGTGCCGGCCGCCCTGCCCGTCTTCCTGGGCGGGCTCAAGGTGGGGGCGACTCTATCTGTCATCGGGGCGGTGGTGGGCGAGTTTGTCGCTTCTGACCGGGGGTTGGGGTACCTGCTCAAGCAGGGCCAGCAGCTCTACGATACGCCCCTGGTCTTCGTGGGGATCGGGGTGCTGGTGGTGCTGGCCCAGTCGCTTTACGCACTCGTCGCGCTGGCGGAGCGGCTTTTGTTGCGCTGGCGTTTGTTGGCAGAGAATTAGAAAAGTCCAGTGCCCATTCGCGCCGTTCGTGATCCAGAGATGTCGGGTAATGAATTCAATCGTAAAATTAAATTTTTTTTCAAGGAGGTAACGTTCAATGAAGAAGGCGTTCTTGGCAATCAGCGTGATGGTGATATTGGCGTCGGTCCTGCCCGGGTGTTCCCGCCCGGCGGCGCAGGAGACACTGGAGACAATCCGGTTGCCGATGGGGTTCGTGGCCAACGTGCAGTTCGCGCCCTGGTACGTGGCGGTGGAGAAAGGGTACTTTGCCGAGGAAGGGATCGAGCTTGAATTTGACTACAGTTGGGAGACGGACGGCGTGCGCCTGGTGGGCGCGGGCGAGTTGCCCTTCGCCATCGCCAGCGGCGAGCAGGTGATCCTGGGGCGGGCGCAGGATTTGCCCATCGTCACTGTCTTCAACTGGTGGAAGCGTTTCCCCGTGGCGGTGGTCGCCCTGGCGGAGAGCGGCATCCAGACCCCGGCCGATCTGGCCGGGCGCACGGTGGGCATCCCCGAGACCTTCGGCGCCAGCTATATCGGATGGCGGGCACTGGCGACGGCGGTCGGCCTGGCGGAGGATGACGTGCAACTGGAGGTCATCGGGTATACCCAGCTGGCCAATCTGACCGAGGGCCGGGTGGACGCGGCCGTGGTCTACGCCAACAACGAGCCGGTCCAGTTGGCCCAACGGGGGTACGATTCCGTGCAGTTTTTGGTGGCCGATTACGCCACGCTGGTCTCTAACGGCCTGATTAGCAACGAAGAGACGCTGCGCCAGCGCCCGGAACTGGTGCGTGCCTTCAACCGCGCGTTCCACAAGGGCCTGTCCGACACACTGGACGATCCCGACGCGGCCTTCGAGATCTGCCACGAGTACGTGGAGGGGTTGGACGAGAACGAGGCGGTACAGCGGGAGGTCCTCGAGGCATCCATCGCGTATTGGCAGGGCGAGCCCCTGGGAGAATCGTCCCTCGCCGCTTGGCAAGAGACGGCCAACGTGATGCTATCGGCGGGCCTGCTAGAAGAACCCATCGACGCGGATGCGGCATTTGCGAATGATTACTTGCCCTCCTCGGAATGATTGGGTCGGCGTGGGCGCATACAAAACTTGGGGGAGCATCACAAATCAGCCACGAATCCTTCGACTACGCTCAGGACAGGTTTTCACGAATTGACACGAAGAAAAGAAGATAAATTCGTAAAATTCGTGCAATTCGTGGCAAAAAAAAGGACCATCATGGGTGGTGACGGAAGCCAACTCGTCGCCTGTAAACTGCCGGATTGTGATCCGGCGGGCACAAGGTGAGCAGTCACTCACGTTTTACGCCTCATGTGGATTGAGTCATACGTATGAAAGGCAGGTGTGCATGATCGCGAGAACGATGCCGGCATTAGATGACAGGCGGTGGACGGAAGAGGTGGCGGCAGCATTGAGCGAGACGCTCTTGCGGGTTGAAGACCTGCATATCGGCTACCGGCAACCCCGTGGGTGGTTATCGGTGCTGGACGAGGTGAGTTTCTACGTCTTCGAGGGGGAGTTCGTCTGCTTCGTGGGGCCTTCGGGGTGCGGCAAGACGACGCTGTTGCGCCTGGTCGCCGGCCTGGAACAGCCCACGAGCGGGCGGGTCTACCTGGATGGTGAGGAGGTACGGAACCCGCGCCGGGACGTGGGCCTGGTCTTCCAGGAGCCGACGCTGATGGCCTGGCGGACCGTGCAGCAGAACGTGATGCTGCCCCTGGAACTGAACGGCTGCCGCCGGGGAGAGGCTTGTTACCAGGCCCAGGCCCTGCTGGACCTGGTGGGCCTCGCCGGTTTCGAGGACGCCTACCCAGCGCAGCTTTCGGGCGGGATGGCCCAGCGGGTGGCCCTGGCGCGGGCGTTGATCCACGATCCCCGGCTCTTGCTGCTGGACGAGCCCTTCGGGGCGTTGGACGCGATGACGCGGGAGCGCATGAGCCAGGAACTCCTGCGCATCTGGGGCGCCCGGCGCAAGACGGTGCTGATGGTCACCCACTCGGTGAACGAGGCCGTGCTCCTGGCCGACCGGGTGCTGGTGCTGAGCCAGCGCCCCGCCTCCATCAAGGCCGAGATTGCCATCGACCTGCCCCGCCCGCGCCAGTTGGAGACGATGGAGACGCCGGCCTTCGTCGCTCTGACTCATCGCGTGCGGGAGGTGCTCAGTCGAGAGGGATTGGTGTGATTCGCGGGGGCATTGGGTCAGCACCCCCAATTGACTACGCAGGCCATATCTCCTGGTCGCGGTAGTACTCGACGTCCAATGCTTGCAGCCGTTCGCCGTGGGCGCGCAGGCGGGCCTTGAAATCCTCCCAGTCTCGCTGGCCTCGGGGCGACCACACGACCTCGGCCAGGGCACAGAGCCGGGGGAAGACCATCTGTTCCACGTCTCGCGTGGTGGGCATGCTCTCGGACCAGACGTTGCCCTGGGAGCCCAGGACGTGCTGGGCCTCGGCGGGCGTGAGTTCGGCGGGGGTCGGTTCGTAGTCATAGACCTTTTTCAGCGGGATGACGCCCCATTGTCCCGGTTCGTCCGGCCGGTCAGCGTGCTTGTAATCGAAATAACAGTGAGAGGTGGGCGTCATGATCACGTCGTGCCCGGCGCGCGCGGCCTGGATACCGCCCTCGGTCCCGCGCCACGACATCACGATGGCCCTTTCCGCCAAGCCCCCTTCGAGAATCTCGTCCCACCCGATGAGTTGCCGGTTTCGCTTCGAGAGGAAGCGGGAGATGCGCTTGATGAAGTAGCTTTGCAACGCATTCTCGTCGGCCAACCCCTCCGCCTGGATGCGGGCCTGGCAATCGTCGCAGGCCGACCAGCGGTCCTTGGGACACTCGTCGCCGCCGACGTGGACGTAGGGGCCGGGGAAGAGCGCGACGACCTCGGCCAGGACGTCCTCCAGTAGATCGAACGTCGCCTCTTTGCCGGCGCAGAACACCTCCTTGGAAATGCCCCAGCGATTCCATACCGCGATCTCCCCGGGGCCGCTGGTGCACGCGAGTTCCGGGTAGGCCGCCAGGGCCGCCTGGGCGTGACCGGGCATCTCGATCTCCGGGACGACGGTGATGAAATGTTCTCGGGCGTAGTCCACGACCTCGCGGATTTCATCCTGGGTGTAGAAGCCGCCGGAGATGGTGCCATCCCGTTCCGTCCGCCACGCGCCGATCTCGGTCAGGCGCGGGTGCGATTTGATCTCGATGCGCCAGCCCTGATCGTCGGTCAGGTGCCAGTGGAAACGGTTGAACTTGTACATCGCCAGCAAGTCGATGTAACGCTTGACGAAGGAGACGGAGAAGAAGTGGCGGCTCACGTCCAGGTGCATGCCGCGCCAAGAATAGCGAGGAGCATCCTCGATAGATACGTGCGGGATCGTCCAGGCGACGCCGGATGGCGAGGTCTGGCTTTCGATGGCCGGCGGCAGGAATTGGCGCAACGTCTGCACGCCGTAGAACAGACCTGCTGGCCTGGGGGCCTCGATGGTGATGCCAGCGTCGGTCACGGATAGGGCGTAGCTTTCCGGGGCCGGGCGCTTCTTTCCTGATCCTGGCGTGAGGCGCAGCGTGATGGCATTGGCAGTGTCCGGGGACGTTGACGTCCGCTCGCCCGGCAGCTGGAAACCGATCACGGGCCTCAACAGCCGCGCCAGGTAATAGCCCATCGGCACGCTAGCGTCGCTGGCAAAAATCCTCGTCTCAGCCGTCAAGGCGAAAGCGCCCGATCCAACTTCCAACTTCCCCGGTTGGGGAATGATGCTAATCGTCCGTGTCATCTCTACTCCTTTACGTACTTCTGACAGAGTCTCCTGCCCTTACCCCCTTACCGGTTTACCAATCTACCAATATACCGGTCTACCAACATACCGGTCTACCAATATATCGGTCCACCAACATACCGGTCCCCCATCACGGCCGGTTAGGATAAAAGTCGATCACGCTCTGCTCCTGCACGAAGGACAGCGTCGCGGCCCGGCCTCGCGCCGCTTCGGGCGTGTAGGTGGCGCCGGTGGTCTGGGCGACGGTCTGGATGAGGGTCTCGAAAGGTAGCGCCAGCGCGATCATCGTGCGGGACTCGTCGATGTAGGTGCGGATCACGTTGGGGCCGTCCACCAGTTCACCCTGGGTCGGGTTCCACACCAGGAAGTAAGGAGCGTAGTCGCCGTTGGCTGGGTTGTAGAGCACACCGATGACGGCGTCGTCGCCCATATCTGGGTTGATGCGGGCGGAATTGGGGGGGCGTCCGGTGGTGGTGTCGCCATCCAGGTCCAGAGCGAACAGCCAATCGGTATAGGCTGGCGGGTCGGGGATGGGCTGGTAGAACTCGATCCACAGGACGGTCTCTCCCTCGACGGCCCAAGCGGCCAGTTGCGGCGGGAGATCGGCGCCGGGTTCCAGGTTGACGCGCAGGTTGGCGCCGATGCTGGCGTTGCGAATGTCCACCCCGCCGGGCGATCCCGCGATAGGGGCGCCGCCTTCATACGGCACGACGTCGCCCGCTGGATCGGCCGGAGTTGGCGTGGGCGTGCACAGCGTGACGTGCACGTTGGCCTGGGCGACGCCCCGGGGCCGGTCGCGGATGACGGTGATGGTGTAGTCACCCGGTGCATCGGCGGAGAACAGTCCCTCGTCGATGGTGCCTTCTGAGGTTCTCCACATTAGTTCGGTGTCCTCTTCCACCAGACCCTCGACGGTGAACTGGTAATCTTCTCCCAGGCAGAGGGAGATATCGGATGGCGTGATGGAAAGGGGGGCTTCTTCTGCGATGGGCCCGCCGGCAACCCGGACGAGCGTGATGATGGCGCTGGCGACGACGATGATCATCATCCCGATGGTAAACCAGAAGAGCGTCACGCGTGATTTATCGGTCAGCATATGGCCTCCTCGTTACAGTGGCTGACTGTTCCTGTTTGAGTGAATGGATTAGACTGCCCAAATCCAGATGTTGAGAGGATGTTCGCAGGCTACCATTCTAACGGGCGCATACAAAACTTGGGGGAGCACCACAAATCAGCCACGAATTTCACGAATTAACACGAAGAAAAGAAGATAAATTCGTAAAATTCGTGCAATTCGTGGCAAAAAAGCACAGGGCTATCTGCTCTCCCCCAACTTGTAGATACGCCCCATTCTAACATAAGGGCCAGTAAAATACCAGACGTATTTTCCCATTGAGTGGGAGCACTAGACGAAACGGGCGTTTGTGTATATAATTATCAATGTTGGATTTCGGACGACACGACAACGAATGAGGAGTCAAACGGATTTTCTGGCGTTGCTCACGGCGACCAGGGCAGTTAACAGCATGAACGCTCGAGTCATGCGCTTACAATTCGCTTTTTTCTCAATTCGCTGTCGTGTTTTGGGAAGGACACAAGGAGGGAAAGATGATTCTCAGACGAAAGGTGAAGGATAGTGACCGGATCAAGATTTCTTTTGCATTGCCGGAGGAACATCCCCACGCAGCGCACGCTTACGTCGCGGGGGAGTTCAACGATTGGGACCCGAAGGCCGACCGCCTCGTTCGCCGCAGTAACGCGACCTATAGCGCCGTCTTGACGTTAGAAAAGGGCAGGCGTTACGCATATCGCTACGTGACGGAGGATGGTGTCTGGTTCAACACCGACGACGCCGACGAATATGAGGGAGAAAACGGGATTCTATTGACTTGAAGCGCCGGGAGGACATCGCATCTACCGGTGAGATTTCGCGGCAGGTCGTGTGAACCGGCGATCAATGATACGACGCACGCGCTTCCTGAGTTGCGCTGCTCTTGTTCTTTTTTGGGATTAGACGCCCCCCAACTGACTGAAAAGCTGAGGTAAGCGTTCATGGGATTGAACGATGGGACACAGATTGCACAGATTTTTTCCATCGAGTGCCAAGTAAGGCCTGCTTGATGGCCTCAATCTGTGTGGATCTGTGAAAATCTGTGTCCAATGTTCCCCTGGCCTGAACGGTTACAAGTTGAGTTGACACGTGTCTGTAGATTCTGATTTTAGGGAGACAACGCGGAGTAGGAAACGAGCTTTTTGGTGGACGTTGTTTGGGCTCTCGGCTATCGTCCTGGTTGCTTCAGGCTGGTTTTATGCGTCGGATTGCAGTCTGGCGGCTTCTGGGCGACCGGTGATAGCACATCGACGCTCGAACGCTACGTAAGCGCAGCCAAAGTGGGTAAAATGCCAGCCAGACCACGCACAGCGATGCCGGGTGATATCTGTATCCTGGCGGAGCCTTCGCCGGGGGAGATCGCCGAGATACGCCAACGGCAGAGAGCGTTGCAGACGCTATTCGGGGGGCGGCTCCACGAGCGGGTTCACCTGACCTGCCAACGGTTTGCATTGCCAGATGAGAGCATTTTGCCGCAGATTATTGAGTGCCTGGACGCCCGGTTGGCCACGCTTCCACCGTTCCCCTTGACGTCAGTCTCGTTGGTAGCGGTTGACGCCCCATTCTGGCAGACGCGGCTTTTACGCTGGCAAATTGAGGTGACGGAAGACCTGCGAAATCTAAGTGCACAGATCAGAAAAGGTCTTGCGGCCATTAACGTGACGCCTCATTTTCGAACCGCTTCGTCGAGACTGGTCACGGCGTTGGAGGACGTATCGGCGTTTAATCCTGTATGCGAGTCGAAGGACGTCACATTTCCGCAGTACCTGTTTACCGTCCATCAGATTGTCCTGTCGAAGATCTTAGCCCCAAGAGAATTCGAGATATTGGCGACCATTCAAATCTACAAACCCAAAACCAGCAACTTGAAACTCACAACATGAACGCATCCCTCCAATACATCATTTTCGATCTGGATGATACCCTCTATCCGCGCAGCAGTGGCGTCATGCAAGAGATCGGCCGGCGCATTCAACAATGGCTGCAGCAGACCTTCGATCTGTCACCAGAGGAAGCGTCGGCGATGCGGCGTCGTTATTTTCTGCGCTATGGGACGACGCTGGCGGGCCTGATGGCGGCAAATGCACAAGACATCGACGTCGACGATTATCTCTTCTTCGTGCACGACATCCCAGTGGAGACTTATCTTGATCCCAGCCCGGCGTTGGATCGGATGTTGTGGGCGATTCCGCTGAGCAAAGCTGTTTATACCAACGCGACGTCAACGTATGCCCGGCGGGTGTTGCGGGCATTGGATGTGATCGTCCACTTCGAGCACGTCATCGGCATTGAGGATGTGGGGATGCACAGCAAGGCCGACCGGCGGGCCTATGAGCGTGCGTTGGAGATATTGGGCGTGCCGGGATCCGCCTGTATCATGGTCGAGGATACGCTCCAGAACCTGGAGCAGGCCAAGGCCCTGGGGATGACGACGATACTGGTGGACGGCCAGCCGGATGGGCACGTCGATGTCGCGGTCGATGACCTCCTGAAGGTTGGGGAAGTGATCGAGGATCTATTGAATGGCAGACGCCCCGCGCTCTGATAACTTGTCGGCAGTCATGCTCGATGCTATACTATCACTAGTGTAAAAACGGTCGAGGGGGAAGGTAGATTATGCTTACTAGCAAGCTAAAAGAATTGGCCGCCGATTACCTGTCAACGCTTGGTGCCCCTGCAGCCGGTTCTGACGATTCCATTAGCAAAGAGCGCGAACTGTTTACGGATGAGTTGGCGGCCGAGGGTATCGTGTATTTTGATCCCGATGATGTCGATCGGATTGCCCGGGGGATGAGCGAGGGAACGTTCGATTTGCGCTACCATCAATGTGGACGCGCCATCATTTTGGACAGCGAGCGATTTCGTATCCACGGGGGCAAACTGGCCGGTCACGTCATCGAAGATTGCCCCGGATGCGGGCGGCGACTCGATGCTTTCGATCTATACGCCGAACCTGGCGGCGCGACCCGGAATCTACTGCGGCAAGCTGGTCTATACCCCACGGCCGACAGTCTGGTTTTGATGCGCGATGCCAATCAACGGGCCACGATCTTGGAGGGTCTTCAGGAATCCTTACGACACTTGAGTGATGGCGATTTGCTGGCGGCGTATGCTGTCGTCGTCGCTCTCTTGCAAGACAGTTTGGCGGGATGAGGTCAGCCCGGCCGATCGAAGCGATGGCTTCCAAAGCGTTTCCGTTGGTCTCAACGCTCAATTCTCAACCCGCCACACACGTTAGAAGGGAGACGTTATATGGCGCTTTTTAGACGCGAACAGTCAGCAGAGGCAGAACCTCAGGGGCAGCCTGAAGCAGCACCGGTGTCTGAACCCAAGACTTCCAAGCGGGAAGTGGATGATGATCTATTCCTGGAACTCTTTCCAGAGCCGCCGGACACACCGCGCCAGCGGGGAGCGATTAGCGAGAAGCGAGCTGCGATATTGAGGCTACAACTCAAGATTGCCGATCATCTGCGCCAACAACTGACGCCCGACTTACCGCTGGATATGCCCTGGGAACGCACGTCGGAACGGGAGCAGACGGTCTTTCGGACCCTGGAACAGTTTGCCAGCAGTGGCAATCTAAAAATTCCTTCTGGCCTTAGCAAGGAAAAATTCTACAGGAGTATCATGAACGAGGTCTTTGGCTTTGGCCCGATTCAGCCTTTGATCGATCGGGATGATATCACCGAGATCATGGTCAACAGCCCCTACATCGTATTCGTGGAAAGAGACGGAAGACTGGCGGAGACGGGGTATAAATTCCTCGACGACGATCACGTCGTGCGGATTATCAAGCGCATCGTCTTACCCCTGGGTCGGACGGCGGAATACGAACATCCCCTGATCGATGCGCGCTTGCCGGATGGATCGCGCGTCAACGCCGTTATCCCACCGTGCGCCATTGATGGGCCGAATATCACGATCCGGAAGTTTGCCAAAGATAAGTTGATGGTTGAGGATCTCAAACGCTTTGGCTCTCTGACCGACGACATTGCATACTTTTTAGAAGCGGCGGTGGTTTCTCGATTGAACATCATCGTCTCCGGCGGCACCGGTTCTGGTAAGACGACGCTTATCAACATTCTTTCCGACTACATTCCAGAACACGAGCGCACGGTCACGGTCGAGGACGCCGCCGAGTTGCAGCTCCGGCAGCGGAACGTCGTGCGCCTGGAGACCAAGAAGCCCAGTCCGCAAAGCCCCTCCGAAGTGACCATTCGCGACTGTGTGGTCAACGCGCTGCGTATGCGCCCGGAGCGAATCGTGGTCGGTGAGTGTCGCTCGGGTGAGGCATTGGATATGCTTCAGGCGATGAACACGGGGCACGATGGCAGTATGACGACCATTCACTCTAACTCGCCCCGCGATTGTATCTCCCGCTTGGAGACGTTGGTCCTCATGGCCGGCGTGGAGATGCCAATGATTACCATCCGGCAGCAGATTGCTTCGGCCATCGACCTGATCGTCCAGGCTTCACGCATGCGCGACGGCAGCCGGAAAGTGACCCAGATCACAGAGATTTTGGGGATGGAGGGGGAGAACGTCGTGATGCAGGACTTGTTTCTCTTCTATGACGAGGGAGACAATCAGGAGGGTAAAGTGCTAGGCTATCACGGTTCGACTGGTATGCGGCCCCATTGTGACGCGACGCTCAAACGGCACGGTTTCGAGTTGCCCGCGTCGATGTTCATGAAGGGCTCGCCCCGCTAAGTGCTTTAAAGGTATCATCTCAATAAACCGGGGCAAACTCGCTCGGGCCGGTCTCCTGACCGTGCCCGCTGTGGCTCGGTCGGGAGACCGGCCACAGCTCCCCAACTTATTGAGAAGATACCTTTAAAGGAGCTTGCGAAATTCAACCAACAGTACGCTGGCGGCCAAGATAGCTACACCGCCGACGAGGGCCAGGCAGAGCAGGGCTGCGCTATCTCCTTTGGGGGCCTCGTCTGCTGACGTGAAGTGCTTGTCCCCATTCTCGTTACTGGCATAGGCACTCCCCAGGGGCAGGGCCAGCAGTACGCTCAGGATAACGATCACGTTGACCATACGTAGATACGGTTTTTTCAGAAACATAGCGATTACCTCCCAAGTGCTGAAGTAGCAACGACGACCCAGAGCATAAATAAGCACCCTGGAATGATCCCCAGGATGAGGGCGATCAAGGTCCGGTGAGTGATTTCGGGGCAGCGCTCGCGCCCGCAAGCCAGTGTGATGACCCCGGCCCCGCAAGCAATGGCGCCTAATCCCAGAGGAAGCCAGAACAACAGCCCACTGACCAGCGAGCGGTACGTTTGTGACGTGTCCTGCCACTCCGTCGCCGGCCAGGGGAGCGTTGAGGCGTGATCTGCTGGTGAGAGAGTCATGGGCTGCTCCATCAACAGGACAGCGCCGTTCCACAGGGCCAGACAACCCAGAATCGCCGTTAAGAGACTGAAATTGCCCGTCACCTGTACCAAGCGGCTCGTAGATCTCGTCCACCCTGTTGTTTTCAAGTTCAACACCTCAAGGCATAGTCTTGTTGTCTCCGGCGAAGACGATATCAGGCCCAGGCGGTGATCTCAGGGCGACGGCGCTGTGCCGATTCCAGTGGTCCTTCCCCAGATTTTTCACTTCGTCGCCCTGCACCCGGGCCTGGCGCTGGAGTTTGCCTGGGGGTCAACCCACGTTGACGATGATAGCATAGCAGAAAATCACCCATGTTGCTGGACGAAACGTCGTTGCTCTCTCTTCGCTGGAATGACGGGAAGTGTATGGACGAGTTTCGACCGTTCGACGTTTACCATACGCAAATTTGACGGTCGCGCGATGTTAGCCTCATTATTTTGCTTGCCGACCTTTGGCACCTGTGGTACACTTCTCCCTGTGCGTCTCTGTTTATTAAATGCGGTAACTACTCAGCCTGCTGTTCGTTTGCAGCGGATGGGCGGGTTTTTGGGGTGTGTGGCGGGCGCAAAGCGCCCGCCACACACCCCAAAAACCCATTCTCCGGCACAACAAAGGGCTGGCCTGAGTAGTTGCTAAATGCGTAGCTATTTCTAGGAGTATAGTCTATGAGTGAAAAGAAAGGCCGTGTTTTCTCCGGTGCGCGTCCCACTGGCCGCCAACATTTGGGGAACTACCTGGGCGCAATTCGTAACTACGTCGCCTTGCAGGATGATTATGATTGCATTTATTGCATCGTCGATTTGCACGCGCTCACCACCTTGGAAAACACCGACAAATTGAAGGAATGGACCTACGAGATGGCCCTGGATTGGCTGGCAGCCGGGATGGATCCGGAGAAAGGGACCATCGTCTTCATTCAATCCCACGTTCCCCAGGTGGAGGAACTGCACCTTATGCTTTCGATGGCGACGCCGTTGGGTTGGCTGACCCGATTGCCGACGTTCAAGGAGAAGGTCCGCCAGCAGCCTGATAACGTCAATTATGGACTGGTTGGTTACCCGGTGTTGATGGCCGCCGATATCGCGCTCTACAAAGCCGACACGGTCCCCGTGGGTGTCGATCAAGCGCCGCACCTGGAGTTCACGCGGGAGATCGTGCGCCGCTTCAACCACCACTTCGGCGAGATACTGGTTGAACCCCAGGCCAAGCACACCGAGTTCACCAAGGTGCTGGGCCTGGATGGGGAAAGCAAGATGAGCAAGTCGCTCGACAACCACATCGAGATCGCCGCCTCGCCCGAGGAGATTACGAAGCGGGTGATGCAGATGAAGACCGATCCGGCGCGCAAGTACCGGGACGATCCGGGACATCCGGAGGTGTGCAACGTCTTCTCGCTGCACGGGTTCTTCTCCCCTGACCAGGTGGCCCAGATCGAGGTCGATTGTCGGGCTGGCGAGATCGGGTGCGTGCAGTGCAAGCGACTGTTTGCCGAGAACCTGAGTGCCTACTTCGCCCCTTTCCGCGAGCGACGGGCGAAGTTGGCCGAAAATCCGGACGACGTATGGGACCCTGTCTCTTATACACATCTGACGCTGCCGACGAAGAGGATAGTGTAGATCTCGGTGGTCGCCGTATCATTAA
>OMKS01000137.1_pt1 | contig 64944 bp, 61 predicted proteins | sample 1674721 | NCBI WGS metagenome assembly OMKS01 (sample SAMN06264996, study PRJEB25208) | sediment metagenome | isolation source: hot spring sediment | place: USA: California | collected 2014-09-02 | reverse complement strand
TGCTCAGGCATTAAAGGGGGGCGGTTGGCTCAAAAGATCTTTCCGGCTCCTTTTGTCAGTTTAATATTATCCGACGTCGTCGGAGATGATCTCCGGTCGATCGCTTCAGGTCCTGTCATCGGTGATGATTCCACTTATGCAGAGGCGTTGAGCATTGTGGAACGTTACGGGCTTAAGAAGCGTCTTCCCTCTTCTGTTTCGGTTTTGTTGAAAAGCGGCGCTGACGGGAGGGCTGAAGAGACCCCTAAAAGCGGGGACCCGATTTTTCGTCGGTCAAAGAATATTCTTTTGGGGAGTAATATCATCAGTCTTCAGGCTTGCTGTAAAAAGGCACTTGACTCGGGGTATCATGCCATGATCCTCTCCTCCCGGATCACCGGAGAGGCCCGTGAAGCGGCGCGTTTCTTTTACGGGCTGGGGCGGGATGCACAGGAGCACGGGCTTTTGGGGGAAAAGCCTTTTTGCCTGATCGCCGGAGGAGAGACGACAGTGACGGTAAAGGGAACCGGGCAAGGAGGGCGCAATCAGGAGATGGCCCTGGCCTTTTTGGAAGAGATGCGCAAAGAAGGGGTCAGCAACCCTTCTCTCTTTTTCCTGTCGGCTGCTACCGACGGCAATGACGGCCCCACAGATGCCGCCGGGGCATTCGCTGATGAAGAGATCTTAAAAGCGGCCTTGGGCAATAAACTGCAGCCCGGTGATTTCCTTCGTGAGAATAATGCGTATCATTTTTTCAGTGAGAGCGGCGGGCTTTTTAAAACGGGACCCACACAGACCAATGTCTGTGACATTCAGATTCTTATTGTCACTTAAGAAATGAGCCTTTATATTAGATGTGATCAGTCAGGAGGGAGAGTTTATGCCGGACAAAAAAATCGCTCTTGCGGCTTTTAACGGTGAGATGATGTGTTTTGCTCATGTTCTGCTCAATGCTTTGGATATGGCAGATAAGGGATTTGAAGTAAAAGTGATCATTGAAGGACAAGCTACAGGATTGCTGAATAAATTCTTGGATGAAAAGGCCCCCTTTTCCGCTCTTTTCCGCAGGGCCCGGGATAAAGGGCTTATCGACTGCGCCTGCCGGGCTTGTTCTGCCCAGACGAACGCTCTTGAAGCCGCACAGACCCTGGGAGTCGAATTGGCCGGAGAGATGGAAGGGCATCCTTCCCTGGCGTCATACCGGTTTTCCGGATATGAGATCATCACTTTTTAGGAGAGCGAATGCGATTAATATCATGGAATGTGAACGGATTACGGGCTGTTTATAAAAAAGGTTTTGAAGAATGGATGGCCCGGGACGAAGCTGATATTTTGTGTGTTCAGGAGATCAAAGCCTTAGAAGAACAATTCCCGATTGCTCTCAGGGAAATGAACGGTTATGAACTCTTTATTCATTCAGCCGAAAGAAAAGGCTACAGCGGGGTGGCCTGTTGGGCCAAAGAAAAACCCCGTGAAGTCATCAGGCATTTGGGGGAAGCGGCCTTTGATCAGGAGGGACGCGTCCTGGGCCTGGTGTATGATTCTTTTACCCTTTTTAATATCTATTTTCCCAACGGGAAGGCTTCGGCTGAGCGTCTGGATTATAAAATGCGTTTTTATGACCGGATCTTAGCGGAAGCGGCCCATCTTAAAAAAAACGGCCGGGCTGTGATCATATGCGGGGATGTGAATACAGCACATCAAGCAATCGACTTGGCGCGCCCCGATGAGAACAGCAGCGTCTCGGGTTTTCTTCCGGAGGAAAGGGCCTGGATCGACAGGCTCCTGGAGGAAGGGTTTATCGATACGTTCCGCCACTTTCAACCGGAGGCCGGGCATTATTCCTGGTGGGATTACAAGACAAGGGCCAGAGAGCGGAATGTGGGCTGGCGTATTGATTATTTTTTCATTTCGGAAGATCTTCTGCCCCGCTTGAAAAAGGCTTTTATTCTGAAGGATGTCTACGGATCGGACCATTGTCCCGTTGGAATCGAGTTGGATCTGTAGATAAGGGATTTCTTTCCCTATTATTGACTTTTATCTTCTCATATTGTATACTACATCCCTATGATAAGAAGTATGACGGCATTTTCGAGGCTATTCTACAAAACGGAGGATTTTGAGTGCGAACTTCTCCTCTCATCGCTGAATAGCCGCTATCTTGAGATCTCGATTCGTGTCCCGGAGTTTTTCGGGGGCAAACGCTGGGAATTGGAGACTTTGCTGAAAGAACAGCTTTTAAGGGGCAAAGTCATTTTTCAGGCGAAAATCACTTTTACCCAGAAGTATCTCAAAGAGAATGTGGTGATCAACGGCGATCTGATCCGTTCTTATTTTTCTCAGATCGATGCCCTGGAGCTGCCTCTTAACATTACCATAGGAGATCTGATGAAATTACCCCATTCCGTAGAGAGCCTGAACACGGAGATCAATGAAGGGGAATGGGATCTGTTCCGGGGAAAGACCGCTCAGTTGGTGGATCTCTTTTTGAAAGAAGCCGATAAAGAGGGTTCCCGTCTGGAAAGAGATCTTAAAAAACGTCTTCAGGAGATTCTCAAAACCCTGCATCGGATCGAAAAAGGCTCCGAGGAGACGGTCCGCCATTACAGAGAGATGCTTTTGAACCGTATTGAAAAATTTCAGGCGGATGATATTGTGGATGAAGGGAGGCTGTGCAAAGAGATCTCTCTTTTTGCCGAGTCTTCCGATTTTACGGAAGAAGTGACGCGGCTTAAAAGCCATTGTGAAGCATTCGGTGATTTTCTCGCAGAAAATGCATATGAGAAGGGGAAAAAGATCTCTTTTCTTCTGCAGGAGATGAACCGTGAGATCAATACCATAGGATCTAAATGTAAAAATTCAGATATTTCCCTTTTGGTTGTCACGGTGAAAGAAGAAATCGAAAAAATGAGAGAACAGATACAGAATATCTGGTAGAAAGGAGGATATATGAGTGAGCTCTTAAATATCGGTTTTAAAAATGCCGTTCCCAAGGAGAAGGTCGTTGCGATCCTGGCACCGTCTTCTGCTCCGATGAAAAGGCTGAAAGAAGGCGCAAAAGACAAGGGCCTTCTTTTAGATGCGACTCAAGGGAAAAAGACAAGAGCTGTGATTGTTACAGAGAGTAATCATATTATCTTATCTGCTATACAATCAGAAACCCTCATACAGCGCTATGAAGGGAAAGCTTCAGACGAATTTTAAAAGTATTCTCCTTGTCCTTTCAGCCCCTTCGGGAGCCGGAAAAACGACAATGGCCCGGAAATTTTTAGAGAGACACAGCGATTACGATGTCTCTGTCTCCTATACGACAAGGAAACCCCGAAAAGGCGAAATTCAGGGAGTCCATTACTATTTTACCGATAAAAAGACATTCCGGGAGATGATCAGCTGTGGGGATTTTGTGGAATGGGCCTTAGTTCACGGGGCCTATTACGGGACGCCCTTTTCAGAGATCCGGCGTCTGGCCCGGGAAAACAAGAATATTATCTTTGATATTGATATTCAGGGGGGACAAAATATTCAAAAGGCCTACCCTGATGAGACACGTCTTGTCTTCATTTTACCGCCTTCCATGGATGAGCTGGAGCGCCGTCTGAGAGACCGGAAGACGGATGATGAGAAAACCATTGAAAAAAGATTGAAAAACGCAGAAAAGGAGATTAGTATAGCCAGGAACACATATGACTACTTTATTATTAACGATGTGTTGGATGAAGCCGTCAAAGAGTTGGAAATGATTGCGGCCCTTCCCAGGGAAGGGGAAAACAGGGGGTGCGTTGATGACGCGGATAACCATTGATGATTTTGTAAAAGCGACCCATTCGATCTATAAGAGCACCGTCCTGGCCTTTAAGAGGGCCCGGCAGCTGAATGATGAAGGACATGCTCCGACCATAGAAGCAAAAGGTGAAAAGATTACAACCATTGCACTTAAAGAAGTCATTCTGGGGAATGTCATACCCTGTGAAAGTAAAGAGTTCAAGGTCGAGGAGTGATTTTTCTCTCTCTTGGCCATAAGCCCGGGAGTTCAACATGAAAACCGTTTCGCTTTGCGGTTCTACGGGCTCAATCGGCCGGTCAGCCTGCCGGATTTTGGCCGCGGCATCCCATTTGAATTGCGAGACATTGATCTTCGGCCGCAATGAGATAGTGGCCCGTGAACAGATCGCTCTTCTCAAACCGGCTTTTGTGGGCTGCCTTGAGAAGGAAAGCGCTTTAAACATCAAAAAAGATTTTCCCTTTATCCGGGAAGCCTTTTATGGAGAGGGGACTTTGGAAGCGGCCGCTCAGCCTGCCGATATTTTTCTCTCGGCCGTTTCGGGTTCAGCGGGAATGGCTTATTCGTTTGCCGCTTTAGAAGGCGCCCGCCGGATGGCGCTGGCTAATAAAGAGACTTTAGTCATGGCCGGAGAACTTTTTATGAATGAGGCGCAGAAGAAAGGGATTACTCTTTTACCTGTAGACAGCGAACATAACGCCCTTTTTCAATGCCTGCAGGGGGAAGAGAAGGCGAATATAGAAAGCCTTATTCTGACAGCTTCGGGAGGACCTTTTCGAGGTTTTAGCCGGGAAGAGCTGGCTCATGTGACGCCGGAACAGGCCTTAAGGCATCCGACCTGGTCGATGGGGAAAAAAATAACAATTGATTCGGCGACATTGGTCAACAAGGGGTTGGAAGTGATTGAAGCCGTCCGCCTTTTCGGGTTTGAAGAGAACGCTATTGAAGTGATCGTCCATCCCCAAAGTGTTATTCATTCTATGGTGAGAATGAAAGACGGCTCTCTGAAAGCCCTCATGGGATCTGCCGATATGCGGCTTCCCATCGCTTATGCCTTTGACTATCCCCGCCGGGCCCGGTATCAATGGGAGCATTGGGACCCCGTTCAAACGGGGACGCTGACCTTTGAGCTTCCTGATGAAAATGTATTCCCTTCTCTCGCTTTGGCCCGTCTGGCGATAAAGGAAGGGGGGCTTCTTCCCCTGGTGTATAACCGGGTGAATGAAGAATGTGTGGTCGCTTTTCTGGAAGAACGGATTATGTTGACGGATATATTTTATTTTTTGGAACTTTACCTTGAAGAATATGGCAGGAAAAACAGGGGTTTGGAATCTGTGGATGATGTGAAGGCTGCTGATCTTGAGATCAGTCGCCGCATAAAAAAGGATTTGGAGTTGAGATGATACTGAATATTCTGATTGCTGTGGTGATATTGGGCATCGTGGTCTTTTTCCATGAACTGGGACATTTTTTGTTAGCCAAGAGGAACAAGATAAAAGTCTACACCTTTTCTATCGGTTTCGGACCGAAGATCTGGGGCAAAGAGTATAAGGGGACTGAATACCGGCTCTCGGCTGTTCCTTTCGGAGGATATGTGGCCATGGCCGGGGAAGAGCTGGAAGACCGCAAAGGAGACCCGGATGAATTCGCTTCGAAAACTGTTTGGCAACGCTTTCAAGTGGTTTTTGCCGGGCCGTTGATGAATTTTATTTTAGCTTTTGTTGTGATCTGGCTGGCTTTGATCATAGGGGTAAGGGAGCCTGTTGTCCGCCAGGGATTGCAGATAGGCTGGGTAGAAGAGAACGGGCTGGCCGAAAAAATCGGTCTCACCGTGGGTGATGAGATCATTGCCCTCAACGGGAAACCCGTCAAGGACTGGAGTCATTTTAATCAGAAACTAATTTTTTCCAAAGAAGAGGCTTCCGTGACATGGGTGTCAGGAGAAAAGACATTGACAGCCGATTTGGAACTGGAACGGGATCCTTACACGGGAATGGTGCTTTTTGGAGCGGCTCCCGGTACGCCTGCCATTATCCGCGCCGTGGACAAAAGCGGAACAGCAGCTCAAAGCGGGATTCTTCCCGGCGATGAGATCATTGCCCTGAACAGCGAAAAAATCGAATGTGCAGAAGAACTGATTTTACATCTGATGAAGAAAGGAGAAAAAGAAGAGTCTTTTACTCTGACTCTTCTCCGGCAGGGAGAGGAAAAGAAGGTTCTTGTCCAGGCTTCATGGGATGACGCGACTTCACGTTATCCGTTGGGTGTGGATCTTTCTCCGGAGATCAAAACAGAAGTCAAACGCTACTCTGTCATCAAGGCGGTGGGAGAATCCTTCAAACAGCTGATCGGGATGATAGGGCAGCTCTTTTTAGTGTTGAAACTCCTTTTTACCGGTGATCTCCCGGCCCGCTCCATGGGTGGGGCCATCGGAATCGTTCAGATGACCGCTCAGGTGGCACAATTCGGCTTTGTGGCGATTTTAGAGTTCATTGCTTTTATTTCGGTCAACCTGGGCATCGTCAATCTCCTGCCTATCCCTATTGCTGATGGAGGCCAGATCCTCTTTTTGGGCATCGAAAAGATCAAAGGAAAACCTTTAAGCAAAAAAACCATGGGGATCATTATGAATATCGGCCTTTACCTGGTGATTGCGCTGCTCATACTGACTACCTATAATGATATTATGAGGATTATAAAAGGAGTTTTTTAATGCGAAAAACCCTTTATCTGGGTTCTCTTCCCATTGGAGGAGGGCATCCCATAGCGGTTCAGTCGATGACCAACACAAAGACCCGGGATTGTGAAGCCACCGTTGGTCAGATCCGCAGGCTGGAAGAGGCCGGCTGTGAGGCTGTGAGAGTGGCTGTCCCCGCCCAAGAGGATGCTGAAGCTTTAGAGGGAATCGTCGAACAGTCCGGGATCCCGGTGATTGCGGACATTCATTTTGACCATCGTCTGGCCCTTCAGTCCCTTCGAAACGGTGTTCAGGGATTACGGCTGAATCCCGGAAACATGAAAGACCGCAAGGGTATCCTTGATGTGGTGGAAGAGGCGGCTCAACGGGATGTGCCCATACGTGTCGGGGTGAATGCAGGCTCTGTGGACAGATCCCGTTTTCCTGTGATCACCCCGGAGGCTATGGTAGAGAGCGCCCTTTTTCATATCCGTATTCTGGAAGAGACAGGGTTTGACAAGATCAAAGTCTCTCTTAAATCCCACGATGTTTTTCTGACTCTGGAGAGTTATCGTCTTTTTTCCACCCTACGCGATTATCCCCTTCATGCAGGGATCACGGAGGCGGGTTTCGGGATTTCAGGGCTTATGCGTTCAGCAGCCGGGTTGAGCCTTCTTCTTCAGGAAGGATTAGCCGATACACTGCGCATCTCTCTCACCGGTGATCCGGTACAGGAAGTGGAGGCGGCTTTTGCCCTTTTGGATGCTTTGAACCTGCGCCGCAGGGGTGTCACACTTATTTCCTGCCCTACATGCGGAAGGACAGAGATCGATTTGGAAAAAATGGCTTATCTGGTCAAGGAAGAATTGAGCACGGTGAAGGAACCCCTCACCGTGGCTGTCATGGGCTGTGCTGTCAACGGACCCGGAGAAGCTGCCGATGCTGATTTCGGTATTGCCGGAGGTAAAAAAGAAGGACTGATCTTTGTCAAAGGGAAGGTCATCGGTAAATACCCTGAAGCAGAACTTGTCAAACGCCTTAAAGATGTCATAATGGAAGAGCTGAGGAGGAAAAGGTGAATACCAGGACGACTCCTTTACAGGAGCATGAAAAGAAGCTCTTTGTGGGGCGCCAGAAGGAATTAAGCCATGTTTTGGGGCTTATTGAAAGCGGATTGAATTGTGCTGTTTCAGGCTCCCCCGGGACGGGAAAGACCACGTTTCTTAACAGGTTGGATTCAGAAATCAAAAAGAAATATGCTGTTGTGCGTCTTTCTATGCCTGTGGCCGATACCGCTTACTTTTACAAAAAGATTTTGTACGCCCTGACAGACCTTATTCCTGAAGAGCATACGGAGATCAAAGAAAAGCTGGCCTATACACAAGAGGTGGAGACCCTGATCCGCTTTCTTTTCAAGGGGGAGACACACTCGTCTCTGGAAGAGGAGCAGATGCTTTCCCTTTTAGGGACGTTGTTGAAACGCCAGGAATTATGGAGGCATCAGCTTTTTTCAATTGAAGAGATGCGCCGGGCTTCGGTAAAACTTATCAAAGCTGTGGGGAAAAAGGTTGTTTTTTTAGTCGATGACCTGGATAAAGCTTTAGGTGAAGACTCTCCCCGGGGAAACGTCCCTCAACGGCTTTTGGCTTTTTTCCTTGAAAATCATGAAGTGCTGAACAGCGGAAAAAGTGTCTGGATCTTTTCTCTTTCAAAAGATTTTTATGATGATATGCAGGGTTTTATCCGGGCAGAGGTCAAATCCGGGTTATTAGCCATTGTCAATGATATCATCCCTCTTCCTGTCTTTACTGAAGATGAGTTCAGGGAGCTGCTGTTCAGCCGCATGGACGGGATACCCCAAAAGTTTTTTACCGAGGATGCCTTACGGCTTTTTTTCGGCCTGGCCAAAGGAAATCCCCGAATCCTGATGTTTTTGTTGACACAGATGCTTCATGCGTTTCCGAAGAAAAAAGACATTACATTAACGGCGGCGGATATTCTCGATCTTTTGAAAGATTCGCTCTCTCTCGACGAAAAATCAACAGCGATAATGCAGCGGGCTTCAGAAGACTCTTACGTCATGGCGGGGGACAACAGACTGAAGGAGTCCACGGGCCTGGATACAGTGAGCCTGGCTTTGCGCATGTCTGATTTAGCATCAAAAAAGCTTCTGGTCGTTGACTATATTGATAAGCAAAAAATCTTCAGATTGCCTTTTATTCATGGAGAAGCAGTAAGCGAAGGAGGAAACCATGACTCTTAAATGTCTTTTGGGAAGTATTCTGATCTTTCTTGTTTTATCTGCGAGCCTTTTCGCAGCGGATCAGGTCCGTTTACAAACAAACCACGGTGATATTATCATCAAACTCTATTCCGATGATGCACCCTTGACAGTAGCTAACTTTCTTTCTTATGTCCGCCAGGGGCGCTACGATCACACTGTTATTCACCGCATCGTCAAAGGCTTCGTGATTCAGGGCGGTGGTTATAAAATTGAGAATAATACCATGCGGCATATTCAAACACTGGGTAATGTGAAAAGTGAAGCGGATAACGGCCTGTATAATGTCAAGGGAACGATCGCCATGGCCCGGTTGGGAAGCGACCCCCATTCGGCCACATCAGAATTTTTTATTAATCTTGTGACAAATACGGAGTTGAATTACAAAGGGGAAGGGAGTTTGGGCGCGTCTTATACGGTTTTCGGCAAAGTGGCCGCGGGCTGGGATGTCGTAGAAAAAATCGCTTCACTTCCTGTGGTATCCAAAGGAGGGGCTTTCACCCATTGGGCCGATCCCCCTGTGATAATCCTCAAAGCGGAAGAGGTGAATGAAAAAAAAGGCCATGATAAGTAAAAAGAGTGTTAAAAACGAGATTTTGGAAATCATTAACTCCTACGGTTTGAATCAGGGCGGAGGCCGGACTCCGGCTCCTGCGATGACCATGGATGATTTTTTTAAGGTCTTTTACCGCAGCCACATACGTCGTTTAATGACTAAAAAGACTGTCGGGGACCGTGTCTTGCTTTATAAGGCCCCTTATCCTTTTGCCGGAGACATTATTTTCCGTTATCCGGCTCATCATTATACCTATCTTCATTCTGTCTCAAAAGAGCTGGAGCTTTTTAACAGGGAATTTCATCTCTCCGTACCTGCTCAAAAGATTATCCTCTTCAGCACCGGCGAAAATATTCCTCCGGGATATGGGCCGTTTTCATTGATTTTAGCCTTCGACGAAGATTTTCTGCATCAGGAACAGGTCGCTAAGGCTTTGGCCGGACGCCTGCTGCCTCAGGGGCAATTGCTTCACTTTACACCCGGAAATGATAATTTTTCAGCCATCAAAGAGCTTTTGAAGCCTCTGGAGCCTTCTAAGGAGACCCGGGGGCGCAAACCCAAACAAAAACCGTCATTTTGCGCAGAGGACTATTTTAATAAAACCGGCGAAGAGCCCTGGAAAAATGAAGTGACTTTTGCCGGGGTCAGCGGTTTTTTGCTTTTTCTGTTTCATTATTTGTCCGGACAGGGAGCAGTTATTCAGGATCATCTTGACTATTTTGCCGAAGCGGTATCGGATTTGGGCAGGAAGGGATTTACATTTCAAAGCCATTATCTTCTGAATATCTATGCTCCGAAAAAGGAGGTGGCCCATGCGGTTCTTTAGGCGGATCTTTGACAGGAAAAAACAGTTTATCGACAAAGTCCAGGACAAACATGTCATCTATTTTCTCAACAGCATCACCAATGCCCTGGTCAATTCTTTTTCCAGTTTTAATGATACGGTTCATTATATTAACAGTTCGCTGATCAGTCTTCTTCACGTGGAGCGCTCTTTTGTCTTTCTTTTCAATGAAGCAAAGACAAAACTCTCCCTCTTTTCGTGCACCGGAATGCTGGGTATGGATGTGAAAAACGGGACAGAGCTTTCTGTATCAAACTTCTATATTAAGGATCTTTTGGAAAACGGAGATTATATTATCAGTGAGGTTCCGGGTGAGCCGCGCCCGCCGGAACTTTTTGAAAAATTGGGATCCTCCTGTCTCCTTTTTGCTCCGCTGATGTTCCGCAAAGATAATCTGGGTGTTTTGGTTTTGGATACAAGGCGGGACAAACGTTCTTTCGGAGAAGAGGACATTACTTATTTAGAGCAATTTGTCGGGACATTATCCATTGTCATACAAAATGCCCGGATTATGGATCAAATGCGGCATAAAGAGGCGAAGCTGGGGACAATCTACAAAATCGCCAATGAGATGAACGCTATGAATGATTTAGATGCCCTTCTGAAGATGATCATGGAAGAGGCCTTAAGCTTAGTAGACGGGCGCACCGGGGCCTTGATGCTGCTCAATGAAAAGACCGGGGCTTTTGATATCCGATGCGCTAAAGGTATCGGAAAAAAGCTGATAGATAGTATCCATCTGCAACCGGGAGAGGGAATCACCGGATGGGCGGCGAAAACAGGCCGGGTACAGCGTGTGGATGATGTCCGGAAAGACCCGCGTTATATAAAGACCAATGAAGAGGTTCGTTCAGAATTAGCCGCTCCTCTTCTTGTGGATCATCAAGTCATCGGCGTGATTGCTATTGACAGTGATGAAGTGAGCCAGTTTAACGAAAAAGATGAAGAGCTTTTGGCGATTTTGGCCTCACAGGCAGCCATTGCCCTTCATCATCAGTCTATGAAAACGGAAATCGATCAATTGAAAAGGAGTTGAGTGACCTATGCCCACCTATGTTTATCGGTGCCGGAATTGTCAGCATGAGTTTGAAATCAAACAACGCATTACGGAGGCTCCGCTCGAAACATGCCCTCAATGTCAGGGGAAAATCGAACGAGTCATCTTCGGAAGCGGAGTGATTTTCAAGGGAGAAGGTTATTACACAACTGATTACGTCCGCAAAAAAGAGCCAGATACGGGAAAAGAAACCGCAAAGAATGAATCCCCTTAAAAATATTGATATTGTTTTAGTCAATCCTCTCTATGCCGGAAACATCGGGAGTGTGGCTCGGGCGATGAAGAATATGGGGTTCAGCCGTTTAGTTTTGGTGAACCCGGCTGAAGACCCTTTTTCCTCAGAAGGGCGAAAAATGGCTGTGAGCGCTTTTGATCTTATCGAGACGGCGGCGACATTTACTTCTCTTGAAGAAGCCCTTGCACCTTACCGGTATATTGCCGCCACAACAACGCGCAAACGCAAGGGGCATCCCTATCGTTATACACCCGGGGGGCTGGCGCCCAAGATCATCAGGGAAGCCGGGAGCGGGAGAGCGGCTATTCTTTTCGGCAGAGAAGACAAGGGCCTTTTCAATGAGGAGATCCTTATGTCAGCCGATGTGGTAACTATTCCTACGTCATCCCGCCTCTCATCGATCAATCTGTCTCAGGCTGTTCTCCTGATCTGTTTTTCAATATTCCGGGAATATAATCCCGATGATGTTCAGGATGAGCCCCTTTATCCGGCTGCAGGCCTGGAGGCCCGTATGGCTTATTTAAGACATCTGGAGGAGTGCCTATGGCGCATCGGGTTTTTTCACTCCTCAAGCCGGTCCCATATTATGGCCTCTTTGAAAGAGTTGCTGGATCGCTCACGCCCGTCAGACCGTGATATCCGGATATTACGGGGAATGCTTCGCCAATTGGAGTGGTACATAGAAAATGGGGAGAACGGAGGGGAGAATGACACAACGCAATGAATTATGGAGCCGCTGGCCTCTTCCGACCTATCCCGTCAAAGAGTATTTCGGCAATGCAGATGAAGAAGAGCAGGCGGCGTTAACCCGTCTCTTCGTTGAAAACCGATATATGAGCTTTTTTTCAGCTGTCAACCGGCAGATCGAATTAGAGCTCTTTTTTGTTCAATGGAAGCCGCCCTCCTCTCCTGAGGAGATCATGGGGAATATTCTTATTACATTTTACAGGGACGAAGCGGTTCATTTTACAATTCATCTTTTCGGCCCCGGCGGATTCCTTTTCGAGGAAAAGAAGTTTGCTTTAACCTTCGGGAAGCGGGCCTCGCAGGAAGACCTCCCTTATCTGGCTGCATTGGTCAAAACGGGAGGGCTTCACATCAATCTTTTTACGCCTACGGAAGAAGGAGTGGACATCCTGGCTCGCTATAGCCTGAATATGGATGAAAAGAGCCTGGATGAACTCTATTCGATTCTTGAGGGGAACCCTGAATCGAACAGGGGAGAGCTGCTCTATGCATCAGATGTTTTTGAGAAAAGACCGTTCCCTTCTCATATCCCTGCCTATGAGATCCCTCCCGGAAAAAATATCAAACCTGAAGACATTATCTCTTCAAACAGAAAACAATGTAAAGAGGGAATGATCTTTTCCGGAGTACGAGACGGTAAAAATTATCTTTTGACGGATATCCCTTGCCCTTCAGAGTTAGAGGAGATAAGGCCGGAGAAAGACGCTTCGCTGAATTCCTACCTTTATAATCTGGATTTTATTCTGGAGAAAGGGATTCTCTACAGGGTGTATAATGATTCAAAGATGGCCGTTCATCATAAATACGAGCATTATAAAAAGGGCCGTTATGATATGGTGGAGATGCTGGACATGATCCAACAGGTCAACATCACCCATGAAAATAATAAGATGGACTATCAGATCATGAAAGAAGCATTTTTGACAGAAAAGGACCCAGTGAAAAAAGCATTTTTTGCCATGGATCTTCTCCTTTTCCCTTTTTTCAGGGATATGGGGCCGGTTCTGGATTATCTTTTGTCATTTGATTCGGGAACCTTCTTTTTAAAGCAGACCGCCCGGCGGCTGACCGGAGAATATCGGGATATATTTGACCATTACACGGAAAATTTTCAACCCCGCTCTTCACGGCAGTCCTACCGGCTGGAGCAGCTTGTCCGTTATGTTCTTCTTTATCAGACTTTGGACCGGCTTCTTTTACTGTCGAAGCAGGATCTCGGAGATCAGAGAGAATCCCTGCAGGATACGGCGACTTCAGCTTTCGTGGAATATCATTATGAATTTTTAGAAGAGCTCTTCGATGCAGATGAAACAGCAGCAGAAAAAGTCCTGTCGCTCATCACCGTCAACTCTTATCGGAAACTCTTCAGGGAGTTGATGGAAACGGGAAAGATGACTTTTCAGGAAGGTGAACTGAAGTCCATGGATGTGAAAGAGGCTTTGGCCCAAGGGCTGAAGAACGCCCCGACACGGAAGATCGGGGATCATCTCATGACGCTGTTACAAAACCTTTTTTATGAAGATAAAGAGGAATGAGGCGGTTGTCGTGGATGGGTTGATCTTGAAACTCCTGATCGATGAAATAGCCGAGGCCCTTCGGGGAAAAATGGTCCAAAGCCTTTCTTTTTACGGAAAATCAGCTGTTTTTTCCACAGAAACCGGAGATCTTGCTTTTCATTTAGGCGGACAGGAGCCCTGGATACAATATGCTCCTTCGGCGGGATTGAAAGAAAAGAGCTCTTCCGTCCCCTTTTTCAACTATATGAAAAAAAATATGGCGAAAGGACGTGTCAGTTTTCTGACTCTCCGAGGTGATGACAGGATCGTCGCATTGGGGATTAAGTCTCTTCAGGCATTGGGAATGACAGAGATGGTCCTGGTGACGGAGCTGATCCCCGGAAATGTCAATGCCTTTGTTCTTCAGCAGGGAATGATTCTGAATATGTGGAAGCCCGACAAAACGCGGCGGGCTTTGGAAACAGGGGATGACTATGTTCTGCCCGCTCCTTCCCGGGAAACTTCACCGTATCCGTTTTCATCTTTAGTCCCGGCGCATCTTCGCCAGGAGATGAGCCGGCGGGGCCTCTCTGAAGAGGATGAAGGTCCTTTTATCGGTAAACTTTTATCGTCTCCGGATTACTGTATCGTAAAAAAGGGGAATCGTTTTTTACTGACTCTGCTCCCCTATGAAGATTCTGAGATCATAAGGGAATTTCAAAGCGCTGTTCAGGCGGTTAACGTCTTTTACGGGGAGATCCTGAAAAAAGAAAATTTAAGCCGCGCCAAAGACGAGATGAAAAAGTATATTAAAAAAGAGATTCAAAAAACACAAAAGACATTGGAGAAAGTCAAAGAAGAAGAAAAAAAACATAGTCATTACGAAAAATATAAAAAAATGGGAGACCTTCTTCTGATTTATGCATCCCAGATTTCAGGTTATAAAGAGATGCTTTCTCTGAGGGATCCGGAAACAGAGCAAGAGGTTCAGGTGCCCTATCAGCCTTCATTAACACCGGCTGAAAATGCTCAGAAATATTTTAAGCGTTATACCCGAGGAAAACGGGCCGGTGATACAGTGAAAAGAAGGGCCGCGGCTCTTCTTTATCGGGAACGCTATCTTCAGGAGGCTCTCTATTATGCCGGTGAAGCGGAAAACAAGGAGGCGTTGGCTGAGCTTGGAGAAGAGCTGAATATTCCGGCCTACAGAAAAGGGAAAACACAAAAAGGGAAAAAAGAAACCCGCCTTGATTACAGACGTATTGAATATGCGGGAGGAATCATCCTTTACGGGAAAAGCGGCCGGTCTAATGAGAGGCTGTCATTAAAAGTGGCTGCCCCCGACGATATCTGGCTCCATGTTCGAAATATCCCGGGAGCTCATGTCATCATAAAAACGGAGAACGAAGGCAAAGCTCCGCCGTCTCTTCTTCATGCTGCCGCCCAGGTCGCTGTTTATTACAGCCGGTCCCGCGGAGGAGGGAAAGTCCCCGTGGATGTGACAAAAGCGAGGCATGTGCGAAAGCCAAAAGGCACCCCCGCCGGTTTTGTTCTCTATGACCATTTTGAAACGGTTTTTATCGATCAGGACATGGCCTTGATCCGTTCCCTTCTGGGTTCTGATGCGGATTAAAATGACCCGGCAGGGCTTTTCATCACAGATGCCGTCTTTTTTGGAAGCTTCCTTGAGAAGCATTTCAACAGCTCCGGGCCGGGGCCGAAAGCTTTGAGGCGAAAGGAGAAAGGACATGATCGAAAAAGAGCTGAAATATCTTTTTTCAAAAGAGGATTTTGAAAAATTACGCCGTTATTGCCGCGAACGCTGTGCGAAGAAAAAAACGGCGGCTTTGAAGAATTATTATTTTGACACACCCCGGTTTCACCTTCTGCATGCCGGAATTGCCTTGCGGCTCCGCTCTTCAAATAAACGCTGGACTCTGGCCTTCAAATGCCGGATCAAAGGCAAGCTTTTTAACCAGCGTCGGCCCGGAGTTCTCGTCTCGGAGGAATTGGAGGCTTCTTTAGAAGAATCCGATGCCCGTGCCCTTCTTTCCGGAGAAAGAAAATTGTTTTCTTTTGATATTTCTTTTCTCAGGCGTTTGGAAACGGAGCTGGAGGTGTTGCACGGACGAAAAGATGAGGTGGCCTGCCGCGGATCGATGGCAGTTATCAGGGAGAAGGTGCTGCTTGCTCCGTATACGCTTCCGTTGGAATTTGACACCATTACGTATGAAAAGGGAGAGCAGGAGTTTGAGTTGGAGTCGGAGACTGAGCAATTAGAGATGGCGGAATCGGTTCTTTCCGCTTTATTCCGGAGGCTGGATGTAAAGGCCGTTCCCAGCCCCTATCCCAAGATCGTCCGCCTTTTTCTGCTTCGGGAAAAGAATGATTCCATTTTATCCAAATGGAGAGAATGATTAGTGTTGAAAAAGACGAGAGGAAACGTTACACTTGTGTTTTTGGAGGCGTTATGAACACATTAAATGAAGAAAAGGTCAAATCGATTAAAATCCTCGTCATCGGTGATGTGATGCTGGACAAACATCTCTGGGGAGAAGTAGAGCGCATTTCTCCTGAAGCGCCGGTTCCTGTGGTCGATGTGCTGCGGGAGAGTGCGGTTCCCGGCGGCGCTTCCAATGTGGCTCATAATATTGTCAGCCTGGGAGCAGGGGTCTCTCTTTGCGGGGTCACAGGAGATGACGAAGACGGCCGGATCTTAAACTCTCTTCTCAATGAGCTGAAGATCGACTTATCGGGAGTCGTCAAGGATGCCGGAAGGCCGACGACGGTAAAGACCCGGGTCATCGCCCACAATCAGCAGATCGTCCGTATTGATAAAGAAAAACGGGATCCTCTGCCTTTGTCTGTTGCCGGCCGGTTGTGGGAGAAGATCGAGGCCATGAAAGGCCGCGTGGATGCAGTGATTATTGAGGATTACGGCAAAGGAGTCATCACGTCTGAGCTGATTAAAAAAACGATTCAGCTCTTTGATGGTATTCCTGTGGCTGTAGACCCAAAAGAAAGCCATTATGACATGTATAAAGGCGCAACGGTGATGACTCCCAATCATCATGAGGCCGGCCGAATGTTCGGCCATCGGATTGAAGACCGTCGGGACTTATTTTTTGTAGGAGACGGTATTATGAAGGATTTGAATCTTCAGGCACTTATGATCACTTTGGGAAAAGACGGAATGAGCCTTTTTCTGAAAAATGGCGATGTCTATTTGATTCCCACGGTTGCACGGGAGGAATATGATGTGACCGGGGCCGGGGATACGGTTATTGCAGTTTTGAGCACGATGCTTGGTGCCGGTTATGATTTTCCTGAAGCGGCCGCTATCAGCAACGTGGCAGCGGGTATCGTTGTGGAAAAACCGGGGGTTGTCCCTGTTCATATTTCTGAATTGAGGGAGCGTTTAAAAGATGACGGGATTAGTGTCCAAAAAGTGCGCGGCTGAATTAGGCCGTCGTTTTCTTGAAGAAAAGAAGACATTGGTTTTTACCAATGGCTGTTTTGACGTGCTGCATGTCGGACATATCCGCTATCTGAAAGAGGCGGCTTCTCTGGGGGATGCGCTGATGATAGGTCTGAACTCCGACGTTTCTGTACGGAAGCTGAAAGGGGAAGGGCGTCCGGTCAACAGCCAGGATGAAAGAGCTGAGATGCTTTTGGCTCTCCGCTGGGTGGATTATGTCGTGATTTTTGATGACGAGACTCCCGAAGACCTGATCGAAGCAGTCGCTCCCGCTTATTTGGTCAAGGGAGGAGACTGGGCAACGGAATCCATTGTCGGAGCTCAAAGTGTTCTCACCAGAGGAGGAAAGGTCCTCAGCCTTCCTTTTATTCCCGGAAAATCCACGACAGGGATTATTGAGAAGATCCGTGGAGGAGGGGGAGAGCCGTCATGAAAAAAGTTTTAGCTGTGATCCCTGCACGTATGGCCTCGACAAGGCTTCCGGGAAAGCCGCTTCATCCGATTTTAGGCAAACCCATGATCTGGTGGGTTTATGAAGGGGTAAAACAGGCCGCTTTGGTCGATGATATTATTGTAGCCACCGATGATGAGCGGATTGCAGAGGTCGTCTCTTCTTTCGGAGGAAAGGCGATGCTGACAAGCGTTCAACACAAAACCGGAACCGACCGGATATGTGAAGTTGTTGAAAAATGCGGCAAAGCGTTCGAAATTATCGTGAATGTCCAGGGAGATGAGCCTCTGATCAAAGGAGCTTCTGTGGACGATGTGATTTGGCCGGTGGCTGATGAAAAAGCGCCTGTAGCCACTCCTGTTGTTTACGCCTCTGATGAGGATATGGGGAATCCCAACGCCGTCAAGGTCGTGATCGATGAGCAGGGGTTTGCCCTTTATTTTTCACGCTCTCCTGTGCCCTATGTGAGGGGAGAATCCTCTGCCTTTTATAAGCATGTGGGGATTTACGTGTTTCAGAAGGACTTTTTGATGGATTTTGCTTCCTGGAAGCAGACTCCTCTTGAAAAGAGTGAGATGTTAGAGCAACTGCGGATTTTGGAAAAAGGATATCGTATCAAGACCGTTCAATGGGAGGACCGCCTTCACGGAGTCGATACGCCGGAAGACGTGGCTGTCGTCGAGGAGATTTTGAAAGGAGCCGGGGAATGAAGTATATTTTTGTGACAGGAGGAGTTTTATCCTCATTGGGAAAAGGATTGGCCGCGGCCTCGATCGGCCGGATCCTGGAGTCCTACGGGTATCGTGTTTTTATGAAAAAGTTAGATCCTTATATCAATGTGGATCCCGGCACAATGAGCCCTTTCCAGCATGGAGAGGTCTATGTGACCGATGACGGTGCGGAAACCGACCTTGATTTAGGTCATTATTACCGTTTTACCGATACTCCCCTTTCCCAGTCCAACAATGCCACTACAGGTTGTATATATGATTGTGTCTTGAAGAAGGAGCGCCGGGGTGATTATCTGGGGAAAACCGTTCAGGTCATCCCTCATATCACCAATGAGATCAAAACCCGTATTGATGATATCGGCGATGCCGATCCCGACATTATGATCATCGAGATCGGGGGCACGGTAGGGGACATCGAATCCCTTCCTTTTCTGGAAGCCATTCGGCAGATGAAACTGGATAAAGGCCGGGAAAACACCCTTTATATTCATCTGACTTTTATTCCCTTTGTGAAAGCTGCCGGAGAACTGAAGACCAAGCCGACTCAGCATAGTGTCAGCGAACTTCGCTCTATCGGCATTCAACCCGATATTTTGATGTGCCGGACCGAACTCCCGCTCAATGATGAATTACGCTCTAAGATCTCTTTATTTTGTAATGTGGAAAAAGAAGCTGTCATTGAAGCGATCGACGTTGAGAATATTTACGAATGCCCCATTGTTTATTTTGAACAGGGCATCGGGGATCTTATTCTTAATAAACTGCAGCTCAAAAAAGGAAAATCCGACATTATGAAAACATGGAAGCCCATGGTGGATGTGGCGAAAATGAAAAAGGAAAAAACTGTTGAAATCGGTGTCGTCGGTAAATATGTCGATTTGAGAGATGCCTATAAAAGTATTATTGAAGCTTTTAACCATGCTTCTATTGCCAACCGATGTGACATTCATCTTCATTGGCTAGAAGCTCATGACCTTGACGACAAAAATTATAAAAATAATCTTCAGGGCCTTCACGGGATACTGGTTCCCGGCGGGTTTGGAGAAAGGGGTATCGAAGGCAAGATCAGAGCCGCCGAATTCGCGCGCACTCATAATGTGCCTTTTTTCGGGATCTGCCTGGGCATGCAAATCGCCACCATTGAATTTGCCCGGCATGTCCTCGGGCTTGAAGGGGCCAACTCCACCGAGTTCGACCCGCAGACACCTCATCCTGTCATCGATTATATTCCCGAACAGCGGACGATTACCGATAAAGGGGGGACCATGCGCCTGGGGGCCTATCCGTGTTATCTTGAGAAAAAAGGGAAAGCCTATCAGGCTTACGGCGAGGAGAAGATCAGTGAGCGCCATCGCCACCGCTATGAATTCAATAATGATTATCGTGAGGCCTTCAGGGAAAAGGGAGCGATGATTTCAGGATTAAATCGGGAAAATGACTTAGTAGAAGTTTTAGAGATCCCTGATCATCTTTGGTTCGTCGGGGTTCAGTTTCATCCGGAATTTAAATCCAAACCCACAAAACCACACCCGCTTTTCAGGGACTTTATCAAGAATGCTTTGAAATTCAGGGAAATGCTGTCCTAAAATTTTTCTTGCGGAAAAAAAGAAAAGGCTTTAGTATTTCTTAAAGCGAAATAAATGGAGGTGAACATGGATTTTAAAGAGTATATTACTTTTTTGTCGATGAATGCCCTGCTGGGGCTGGGAACAGTGGAAAACCCCATGACAGGAAAGAAAGAAAAAAATCCTGCTTTGGTTCGCTTTACTATTGATACTCTGGACCTTCTTAAAGAGAAGACAGCCGGAAATCTTAATGAAGATGAACGGAAGATGCTGGAAGGGACAACAGCAAATTTAAAGTTTCAATTTCTGGAGCTGGAAAAGGAAAATGAAACCACTGCCGAAAAAACTGAGGAAAAAAAAGAGAAGAGTGAATAGATGTGGAAATACATAAAAAAATATAAGGGCATCTTTTTTGTCTCACTGCTTTCATTACTGCTGGTAGATTTTTCCCAGCTTTTGATTCCCCGTATTATCGGCAGGATCTACGATACTTTGTCAGAAAAGGGAAGCTTTGAATTTTTCTTTATCTCGGGTTTAAAAATCGCCGGACTGGGCCTTTCGGTCTTCGCTTTTCGTTTTTTTTGGCGCATTTTTCTCATCCGGATGTCCAGAAAGATCGAACGGGATATCCGCGAATCACTCTTTTATAAGCTTTTAACATTTTCTCAGCATTTTTTCGGACGATGGAATACCGGAGATCTTATGGCCAGGGCCATCAATGATATCAACCATATTCAGCGGATGTTTTCATTCGGCATCGTCTCTATCTTTGACGCTGTGGTCATGGGATTGATGACTTTGGGTTTTATGGTCAGCTATGATCTTAAATTCACCTTAATAGCAATCTCCCCTTTGACATTGCTGACCTTTATCGTCCTTTTTTTCGAAAAAAGGATTCACAGGTTATCTGTCCTTGTCCAAAACCGTTTTTCCCGACTTTCGACTTTTGTTCAGGAAGATTTTTCCGGGAATTTTGTTTTGAAATCATTAAACAGGGAAGAAGAAGAGAAGAAACGCTTTGCTTCTGTGAACCGGGATTATCTGGAAAAAAATGTTCAACTGGGACGTATTCAGGCCCTTTTGCATGCTTCGATTACGTTTATTATTGCTATCAGTAATGTGATTGTGATATATGTGGGGGGAAAAAATGTTATCCGGGGAGTGACGACGACAGGGGATTTGATCGCTTTTCTTTCCTATCTCAATATGATGGTGTGGCCGATGATCGCAATCGGGTTTGCCATCAATATACATCAGCGGGGAAGAGCTTCTTTAGAACGCGTTGAAGAGCTTACAGGCTATCAGCCTATTATCACCGATCCCCCGATTCCTTTTATATCTGAAAAAAAGGAAGAGACCCTCTCTCTTCAAGTAAAAGGATTGACCTTTGCCTTTGGCAGCGGAACGCCGGTTTTGAAGGATATGTCTTTCTCAATTGCCCCGGGAGAGACAGTGGGAATTATCGGGCGTATCGGTTCGGGTAAATCGACTTTGGTCAAGCTGATATCTCGCCTTTTGAAAACAGGGGATGACACAATCCTTTTTAACGGGGTAGATATTAACCGCTACCGTCTGAACGATTTGAGAGCCTTGATTTCTTATGTTCCCCAGGAGCCCTTTCTCTTTTCCACCACTATTCGTGAGAATATCGCTTATTATGACAATTCCCTTGATGATGACGCGGTCTTTGACGCCCTCCGAAAAGCGGACCTTTTGGAAACCATTAAGGAGATGCCTGCGGGACTGGACACCTCTCTCGGGGAGCGTGGGGTCAATCTCTCAGGAGGCCAGAAACAGCGCATGACGATTGCCCGGGCTATTTTGAAAGATGCGCCGTTTTTTATCTTTGACGACTCATTCTCCAGCATCGACACTGATACAGAGGAGCGTATACTGACTGCCCTGGCTCCGATTTTCCGAAAAAAAAGCGTCATGATCATCGCTCACCGGATTTCCACCCTCCGTTATGCCGACAGAATTCTGGTATTGGACGAAGGCACGATCGTCGAAGAGGGGACCCATCAAGCCTTGCTGGAAGCCCGGGGAGCCTATTATGATATCTTTAACCGTCAGAAATTAGAAGAAAAATTAGGCAGGGAGTAATTGTGAGGCAATTTGCAGGAGCTTTTGACGAAAAGAAACGTAAATTTGATATTAAATTAGTTTTCTGGCTTTTAAGCTATGTGAAAGAATTGAAATTGATCATCGGAGTGGCTGTTTTATTTCTTTTGCTGGGTGCTATGCTTCCCATGGCTTTACCAGAGGTCATTCAGAGAGCCTTTGATGTCTACATTCCTCAGGGTGATATCCGAGGGCTTTTTGTCATTGCCGCTATTCTTCTGGGTATCAACACAGTCCTTTTCTTTGTTCAGTTCTTACAGGTCTATATTATGACCTTTTTAGGACAGAGAGTCATGTACAATCTTCGCCTGGATATTTTTTCCCATATCATGCGCCTCCCTAAGCGTTTTTTTGACAAGAACCCCATCGGCCGTATTATGACACGGGTCACATCTGATGTTGAAGCTTTGGCGGAGCTTCTTCAATCAGGCCTGGTTTTGATCATATCGGAATCGATCATGCTGCTGGGTATTGTCCTCTTCCTTCTTTTCAAAAACTGGGTTTTGACAGTGGTCACTCTTTTGGGGACGATCCCCCTCCTTTTATTGGGCATGACGATCTTTCGTAAAAAAATAACAGTCATCTACCGTGAAATGCGTAATCTGGTGGCCAGGATCAATGCTTTTCTTCAGGAAAGCATTGTGGGGATGGATGTGATCCAGCTTTTTAACAGACAAAAGAAAGACTTGAAACGTTTTCAGGATATCAATCAATCCTACTATCGGACAACTGTCAAAGTCCTTTTAGTCAATGGGACATTTTTCCCTTTCATCAGCTTTCTCTCTATTTTCGCCAAGGCCTTTATTATCTGGTTCGGCGGGGTTCAGATTTTGAAGCTGCAACTCACAACCGGCCAGTTGGCTGCGTTTCTCATTTTTATTGAAATGTTTTTCAAACCTCTCCGGGAATTAAGCCAGAGTTATAATATTTTCCAGGCTGCTATGGCCGCTTCCGAGAAGATCACCTCGATTATGGATGAGCCTGAGTCTGTGGTCTATAGCATTGAGGGGGGGCATCAGGGGCCTTTGGAGGGGACTATCGAGTTTCAAAATGTCTGGTTTGCCTATGATGAGCAGAACTGGGTCTTGAAGGATGTCTCCTTTAAAATCGATGTGGGAGAAACCGTTGCGATCGTCGGGCAGACAGGCTCCGGAAAAACGACGATCATTAATCTCATCGGGCGATTTTATGATATACAGAAGGGGCGGATTCTTATTGACGGCATCGATATCAGAGAGTGGGATATCAGTGCCCTGAGACGGAAAATGGGACTTGTCCTCCAGGATGTCTTTCTCTTTTCAGGAAACGTTCGCGAGAACATCTCTCTCTACAATGATCAGATTTCCATGGATGAAATACAAAAGATCGTACAATTTGTCAATGCCGATAAATTCATTGATAAACTGCCCGAAAAGTATGAGACCTTGATTATGGAACGGGGAAAGGCCTTGTCTGTGGGGCAACGTCAGCTTCTCTCTTTCGCCAGGACATTGACTTATCAGCCCGCTGTCCTGATCCTTGATGAGGCCACGGCAAATATCGATTCGGAAACAGAAAAGTATATACAGGATGCCACGTTGAAGATGACTGAAGGAAGAACATCTATTATTATCGCCCATCGCCTGGCGACCATTAAGCATGCTGACCGTATCATGGTCATTCACCGCGGAAAGCTGCGGGAGTCCGGTACTCATGATGAGCTGATCAATCAAAAAGGGATTTATTATGATCTTTATCAGCTTCAGTACAAGGATCAGGAGGCGGCCTCTTCGTAATGAGGCTTGTCTGTTTACTCATTATTTATTGAATCGGCCTTTTTTACGTCGTATTAGGTATTGAATATTTTCATATTTTTGTTATCATTTAAATATGAAGGAAACTCTGAACGGAAATCCGGCGTTACCTATGCTGATCGAAACCACTCACTTTTCTGTACAATATTCTTTCTTAAAAGAAATAGAGGCCGATGAAAACAAGACCCTTTTCCTTTCTCCCGGGAAACATCCCCGTCCACTGCAGTCCATCAAGCGGCTGATCATCAGTCTGCTTTATGAAGAAAACATTTCTTTGAACCAATGGGGGACTATTTTTGAAGAGGGTGGCGATACCCACGGGTTTATTGCCTTTTGCAGGGATGAACTCGGGATCGGAATGCCGGAAAGCAGCTCCTATTACACGGACAAACCCGGATTGCTGGGAGAAAAAGAGTGGCATTTGCTGGCGGACCATCTGAGACCCGCTTTTGAGAAAAAAAAATATCTTGTGATTTTCAATTGGGGAGCCTTGGATCATCTGACTCAATACTTTATTGAGACCTTCTACAAGGATATTCCGCTGTTGGTTATTATCTTTTCCGATCAATCCCTTGCTTTTGAACATCAGTCCTATTTACCTGATTTGAAGACAAAAGAGAAAAAACCTCCTGAAACGTCTCTGTTTGATATCTGGGGGCCGGCTGTCCCAAAAAAGATTGCTTCAACGGTACCCGCCGGAAATGAAGGGTATTCCTTTGGAGAATACACTCTCTTTTTCAGCGGTGGCAGTCTGAATGACGCGAAAGCGGGTTCTTCCATCTTGTCCGCTGTCAAAAATGAAAAGCAAGGGTATTATGACTGGCATGATCTCTATTCTCTTCAAAAAGGACAGTTTGATTCAGCGACCCGGCATCAATATTTGAAAAAGATGAAGAAGAAACTGGATTCGAGTTTGAATCTTGATGCTTCAATATTTATACATCTGGAGCTTGCCGCTCTTGCTTCTGATGAATCGGAACGCCTGCTTCTTTATACCAGGGGACTTCTCCCCCTGTATGATGCTATACAGAGTTGGGAGAAGGGAGAAGAAGCTGTGCACTCTTTCAGTCCGGATCTGCTCTCTCCTCGTGAAAGAACCTATCTTCTCTATTATAAATACTACTTTGAAGTCAAACTTCAGGGTGGAGAGGACAACGGCCCAAAAATAAAAGAACTTTTCGATCTTTGCCAAAAAGAGAAATGGGCTCCGGAGTATTATGACATTCTCAGTCTTTTGTGCTACATCGCTTATATGAATTCAGATTATGATACTGTTCAAAAAAAAGCCCAATTGCTTTTGGACAGCTCTTTTGAACCCCGGAATCCGGCCCGGGATGTGGAGGCCCTGAACCTTTTGGGGGCGGTCGAACAGAATACGGGGGATCCGAAGTCGGCATTGCGTTTTTATAAAAAAGCCTATGATATCGCTGAAAAAAATAGGTTAGTCTATCGGAAAATTATGATGAACTCCAATATCGGGCTCTATTATACAGAGATGTCTCAGCCGGATAAAGCGCTTCAATACCTCAAAGGAGCTCTGTATGGCGCCCTCAGGTCAAATATTAAGATGGTATTGGGAAATGCTTACGGCAATATCGGCCTTGTCTACAAAATCAATGAAGAGCATCAAAGCGCATTGGATTATTTTACTAAAGCCCTGAATATCTTTAAACGTATTCAATACAAAAGGGGAATGTATATTGCTTACGAAAGCCTGGCTTCGACATACTATCTTTTGGGAGATGGGAAAAGCGCTCTTCTTTATTATGCGGCTCTGGAAAAGATGCTGAAGGAATGGGGAGAAAAAAGACTATTGGCTTCTGCTTGGGCTAATTTCGGCCGAGTCTGGCTGCACTTAAGGTATAATGGGGAAAAAGCGGCACAATATCTTACTCAATCCATTGAGACAGCTATGGAGATCGGTGTATGGGATTGGGCTGATGAGATTCCCTATCTTATGGATGCATGGCTTTTAGAGAATAATAAAGTTAAGGCAAAAGAAGCCTTTCAACTTGTGCGGCCGCATTGGGATGATGGAGTGATATCAGATGAATTGCGCGACAGCATTAAGCTCAGGCTTCTTGGCATTAAAGCGCTGGAACAAGGATCTCATGCAAAAGAGGAATTGCTCAAGGAGACAGAACAACTTTCAGAAAATGATTCTCTTTTCTGGGACTATCAGTTTATGTTACAAATGCTTTTTGATGCCTCAACTCTTCCCCTGAAAACCCTTCAGGCACATTTCGATCAGAACCCTTCACCGGAATCCCGATATCGGTCTTATCTTTTAAAGAAGAAAAAAGAAACATAACCGTTTAACTGCGTAAAGAAGCGTGGGTCGTAACAATCGTGTTTTTTCCCATCTCTTTGGCCTGCAGCAGACAATGATCTGCTTTTTGTATCAGTTCCTCAATGAGACGGGAATCTGTGGGATAATGAGAGAGTCCGATACTGATCGTGATTTTTCTGATCAACCCCATGAGCTGAGCATGTTCGACCTGTTCTCTTATACGGTTGGCGATCAGGCGCCCGTTCGAAAGGGTCGTGTTGGGGAGAGCGACAATAAATTCATCTCCGCCGTATCGTCCGGCCAGGTCATAACTCCGGATTGTCTTCGAGATAAGTCCTGCAATTTCACGCAAAATGGCATCGCCTCTTTGATGGCCGAAGGTATCGTTGATCCCTTTATAGTTATCAATATCGATCATAAGAAGCGAGAGGGGAAGGGGCTGCCGTTCTCCTTCACTGAAAATCAGTCCTTTCATTTTTTGCAAAAAGACATCTTTGAAATAAAGCTCTGTCAAAGGATCCCGCATGTATTTATCTTCAGAAAGGCGGTTTTGCCAATATTCGTTTAAAAAGAGTAAAAGCGTATTCAGAGTATCCCGGTTATATTTCACATTGACGTCATGGGAGCGGTCGAAATAAAGAAAAGCTTCTAAATAATTCATTTGATTGAAATCTGTTTTTTTTGCGCGTTTCGTTTTTTCTTTGGCACGGCTCCAGATCTTTTTATTGATAAGAGGAAGCATGAGAATATTTTTGATTTCAGGATGTTTGACAGTTTTTATAAAGGAGGAATCTTTGAGGTGTGAAATATATTTGTCATAAAGAGACGGTACTCCGGGGGGGAAGACTCCGGGCCGGTTGATAAAAAAAGACTCTTCTTTCAGCTGGCCGAAATGGTTTCTCACAAATAATCCGCGGTCAAAGTGGAAAAAACGGGCAAAAAGAGAAAGAAAAGATTTGAAAAAATCACTTTGGCTGAGGTTTTTTCCGGACAATTCTTTGATATCCTCAATCAATAAACTAAAGTCTTTGACGTGGAGAGCCGGGCGATTCCGGTTTTTAAATAATCGGTCGTATTCCTCAGGAAAATCCTTTTGGATGTTCTGACAAATCGGGTTGTTTTCCCTGAAAGAGGGCGGGATCATTTTCAAGGTCTCTTTAATACGGGAAAGCTCGCATAAGTAAGTGGAGTCTCCCAAACTTTTCAGAGCTTTTGCCAGGTGCAGCCTGACTGCGGCATTAATGAAGGGAAAAGATGAATTGTCATAAAAAAAACGGATATAACGCACAATTTTATCCGGTCTCTTATGAAAAAGGGTGTTATTCTCCAATTGATGCCAGACTCTGAGATCACTGACAGTTTTTATGCTGCCCTGTTTTGATTGATGTTCAATAAAGAAGCGGGTGGCCGATTTGATCTCGCTGTAAGGTAATATCCATGCGGCGGTCCCATAGAGGAAATCTTTAATGGTAGTGAAAGATGCGGCTCCGGCTGTTGAAAGGATTTGCGGGAGGTCGTTCAAAAAACCTTGGTGAATATCCCCGAGAAGAAGCTGCGATTTTTTGATAAAGATCTGCCGCATAGCTGTCGCATCAGATGCTTGAAATCCTTCTATTTTTTCCTTTTGTATCATAGTGTTCAGAGACTTAAGATCATCCATTTTTTTCAACGCAAGAAGACTATCTGCTAATGATATGTAGAGACTATAGCGGTATTGGATGACAAAGGCATCCTCCGTATTCAGCTGATTGATGAAATGCTCGTATTTATGATACAGAGCGTAGGCCTCTTCCGGAGGGACTGTATTGACCAGATTCAAAATGATTAAAATCTTATTCCTTGTATTTTCTGTGAATTCTGCGAATTTTAGACCCTGATAGTAATAAACAGCTCTTTGCTGGGTATCGGGTTCATTCACGGCCAGATTATTATAAGCAATCATCAGATAGTAGAAATCTTGAAGAGTTTCCGCTTCCTGAAGGGCCAATTGAAAAGAATGACGGCTCTGTGCAGAATCTCCTTTAAGATGATAATAGTATCCGTAATAGCTATGGGCCATATAGCGGAAGCGCGGATTATCAAGCTGTTCAGTTCTATGGAGATAGACCTCAATAATCCTTTTGTAAGCCGTCAGGTTTCCCCTGTGTTCGTAATAAAACGCATAATAGGTGATCAATTTCATCCCGATATTGTCCGGGTCATCGGGCTGCTCTTTCTGAATTATTTGTGAAAGAGAGCGGCATAAGCGGATCATTGTGTCAATGTCCTGAATGGAGTAGAAGTATTGGATCTCCGCAAGATATGCTTTAATCGCAAACTGGAAATCCACTTCGGGGATAAGCTTTTTCATCTCTTCAATGACGGGTTTCATTTCCCCGGCCCGGCTCAGGGTTAAAAGATTTTCCACGACCTCATGCAGGAGAGTCATGCGGATGTCGGGGTTCAAATGCGTTGTTTTAGCCATTTTTTTCAAGTTGGTCAGACGAATTTCCTCTTTGAGGTCATCGGCAAAGGAGATGTAAGCTAAATGGATGATTTGAGCTGTACGGGGGGGATAAGTGTCCGATGTCTTTTTGATTTCTGAATAAAGTTTTTTAATATACCAAGACAAATTGTTTTTTAACAAGGCAGAGGAAGCCTCTTTATGAACAAAAAAACAGCGGAAGAGATAGTTCATGGCCTTTTCAACATCGCCTGACCGTCCGTAATTGATAATCAAAGCGATTTTTTCCTGAGGGGAAAGCTCCGTTTCGTGTTTTTCATACAAAGCCGCTGCTTTCACGGCCAAGTGTTTTTGCTGTCCCTCAGACAATTTTTTGATCTCATTACGGATACGGGTGAAAAGGTTTTGATCGGCCAAATGGACTGTTTTTTCAGCCCCGGGAATGAAGACTCCTTCAATAATGAGATTTTGGAACAGACGTTGAAATTTTTTTCCAGCTAATTCGGAAAAATAGGAAATGCGCATCGGGTTGTCCAAATAGACGGCCTGATAAAGAAGTTCTTTCAAAGCGGGATCAGACAACAGGGAATCATAAAACAAAGATCTGTTTTTTTCGGGGTCAAAAGTGGCAATAAGACGGATCAGCTCTTCATAAGGGGCTGAGAGGTCCATGTACATCAAAAAGCGCATTGCCGGGATGATATCGATCTGCTTTATGGAACATAAATGAGAAAATTCAAGCCCTGTTAGTTCACTCATAAGATAGCGGTTGAGCGTCGAACAATAGGCCTCTTTGAATTCAGGAGTTGCAGGATGTGTGAAATCTTCGATAACTATCCAATTTTTTCCCGCGGATTCTTTGTAGAATTCTCGATTGATATTGTCATTAATGAAAAAAACCAAATTCTTTCCTGCATGATTCTTGAGGATCTCAGAAAGGACTTCTTTACTGAAAGAATCGGCTGTGCGGATATTACGGATGATGACTGCTGTTTTTCCAGAAGCGTTGAGTCCTTCCAGAAGTCTCTCGACGATAAAACGAGCATACTTATTATGGATGTTTGAAAAAGAGTCATAGGTTATTTTTTTTAAGCTGTCTTGCAGGTTTTGATCTGCCGTGAAAATGGTTTTCAATACAGGGTCATGGAGCAGGGCAAAATAGAATTCCCGCGCAAAAGAGTGGGGGTCTCCATTCACAAAGATTTCTTTGACGTGAAGGCCGTTAATGCCCAGCCGTGGCTTAACGGATTGCATGGCCAGAGGGAAGTACTCTTCGCTGAAATTCACCATGTTATAAAGAGTAAAAGGGAAGTTCTCTTTATTGAAGGCTCTGAGATGCTCATAAAGATTATCTAAAGAGGGCTCGATCAAAGCCGGCGAAAATCCCAGCCGGCGTATGCTTTTGAGAAGTGTCAGCCCGATCTCCTCTTTGCTGATATGAGCCCGGAAATCATCCACAGAAAAGTGAAATGTTTCCTGCATCATAGCCTTAAACTCCCGGATCTCATCCTCAATATGGCCATGAGGGAAAAAGTCGATAAAGATGATCTCCTTGTCAAAAGAGATGATAATATTACCAGGAGAGAGGTCTCCGTGCCAAAAACCGTTGTAATGCAGCCATTGGACAGCGATTGTGATCTGTTCTAATATATTTTTCTTTTCATTTTTGTCCGTAAAAAGATAATTGTTTAACGTCAACCCATCGACAAATTCCATAGTGTAATAGAAGTAATCACCGTTAAAGGGGGTGTCATCCAAAAGAAAGACACGTGAAAAATCATAATATTTGGCTGTACATGTCAATGTGACCGAACGCGCATAGAGAAATTCCTGAAAAAAAGAATCCTTATTTTTGCCGTGTTTATCAGAATCAAAGAGTTTCAAGGCTTTGATCGGGGCGGCTTTGTCGTATAAGTCACGGACCTGATAAATGATACCGTACTCACCTGTTCCGATTTCTTTGATGATTTCGTATCGACCGTTGATTGATTTCATCCTGCTTTTATTCTATCTCTTTCCGGGTCAATATCAAGGAGTAAAAATTTCGCTATCCTAAATTATTGTTGACCTTTCTCTCCGGTCCTCTATAATTCGGGTGTGGAACGATTACAAAAACGACATGAAACCGATTTGACAAAAGGCCCTATTCTTAAGACTTTGATCGCCCTTTCTCTTCCTATAATGCTTTCAAATTTTATGCAGACGCTTTATAATCTGACAGATATGTTTTGGCTGGGTAAGCTGGGGGAGGCGGCCCGAAACTCAGTGGCGGTGGTGGGAATGGCGTTCCCCCTGGTCTTTTTCTTCTCTTCATTCGGAATCGGTTTCGCCGTCGCCGGAACAGCTCTTATCGCCCGGTTTAAGGGTGCCGACCAAGAGTATCGCATCAGAAGGGTTGTCGCCCATCTTGTATGGATCGTGGCCCTGTTTTCCCTGGTCTTTGTCCTTTTAGGGACCTTTTTTTTGAATGACATCCTTAAAATCCTTTCCACACCCCCGGAGATCATGGATTTAGCTAAACAATATATCAGTGTCATCCTTCTGGGTGTTCCCTTTATGTATCTTGTCGTATTTTTCCAAAGCATTGCCCACGGATTAGGCGACACTGTCAACCCGATGAAAGTACAGATAATCTCTGTCGTCTTGAATGTGGTCATTGATCCTCTTTTTATTTTCGGCTGGAGTTTTATCCCGGGGGGAGGCGTTTTGGGAGCGGCTTATGCGACTTTTCTTGCCCGATTCGTCGGCGCGCTTTTAGCATTGCTTTATATGTTCCGGGTGCATGGCCGCCATATCCCAGGGCGCAGCGAGATGAAGCCTCAAAAAGAAATGACAGGCTGGATTCTCCGCATCAGTATTCCGGCTTCGTTAGCCCAATCTATGACCAGTTTCGGATTTTTATTTCTTCAGGGTTTCGTGAATTCTTTTGGAACGGCTGTCATTACCATTCACTCCATAGGAAACCGGATGACCGGGTTTTTTATGATGCCGGCCATGGGGATCAGCAATGCTTTAACGGCCGTCGTGGGGCAGAATTTAGGTGCCGGGAACCTGAAAAGAGCCATAAAAAGTTTTCACCGTGCGACAGCTCTGGTCATGGTTATCATGGGGACAGGAGCGCTGATCATCTTCTTTTTCGGCTCAGCCCTCACACGTTTTTTCATCAATGATCCGACGGTTGTTGATATCGGTGTCAGGATGTTCAAAATCACCTCCGTTGCTTCTTTCATCTTCGGTGCTGTTTTCATGTTTATCGGGCTTTTCAACGGCGCCGGAAAAACAGGCGCCGTATTTCTCTTTAATGTGGGCCGATTATGGCTTTTCCGAATTCCGTTTGTCTATTTGCTTTCCGGCCGTATCAATGCTCCTGAAACAGGATTGATGGCTGTTGTCCTGGATCAAATCGCCCGGCCCTTGGCTAAGCACCCCTATGATGCTCTTTGGTGGTCTATGGTTATCAGCAATTTCCTGGCGGCTTTATGGGCCTTCATCATCTATAAACGCGGGCATTGGAAAAAAATGCGAATTTCATAAAACCGATTCTTCTCCTTGTCAAAAGAGACACCTTTGTTATAATGGACTTATGAAATTATTCTCTCTTCAGGTGAAATGCCCTTTTTGCGGTAAAGAGTTCAGAGGGCAAGTCTTGAGCGAATATCATGTCCAACGGTATGATCTGGATTTTAAACCCGTTTTTGAAAACGGAGAATCTCTTTTAAAATATTTTATCTGGTTCTGTCCCGCTTGTCATTATGCCGGTTATGACAACCGGTTTTCGTATGAAAAAAATCATGTCGAACTTGATCCCGGAACCATGGAAAAAATCGCTCAGCTTGAAAAAAAACATCCGGCTACTCTTCCCTATAAATTTTACAGGGCCGGAGAGATCGGCGCCCTTATGGGGGAGTCCGGGGTTTCTCTCATGGATTATTATCTTAAGGCCTATTGGTCAGCCAAAGAAATGAAAAAAAAAGGATGGATCCGGAAAAGCTCCAAACGCCTTTTGGAATTAGCGGAATTGCTCTATCAGGAGGCTCATGAGTCCGAAGAGCTTTTTATCGCTCTCTATCTCTCCGGATTGATCTCCTATGAAAAAGGGGATACGGATGAGGCGGCCTTTCATTTTTCCCGTATGATGCGGATGAAGATGATTCCCACTCAATATGAAAAACAATTGAAATTTGCCCTGGATTTTTTGAAAGGCCATAAGAATGAAGGGTGAGTGAGGGAGTATGGGATGTTATAAAAAGCATCTTTATCCTCCGGACAAAGCCGATTATATCAACCGGCGCCGGGAAAAAGGACTTTCAGAGGAGTGTATTCTTTGCGCTGTCAGAGACAGAAAGCCCGAAGTGGCCCAGCTTGATGTCTACCGGGCGGAAGGGTTTATCGTATCGGTGAATCTCTACCCCTATAATCCGGGGCATCTGATGATTTTTCCCGAGCGGCATATTACAGACTTCAGAGAACTGACGGATGAAGAAGAGACGGCCTTTTGCCGTATCAGAAACAAAAGCCTGGATCTGCTGGAGAAGCTCTATCATTGTCAGGGCTTTAACGTCGGATTTAATATCGGGCCTGCCAGCGGTGCCAGTATCGAGCATCTTCATATGCATATTGTCCCAAGAAATAACGGAGAATTAGGTTTTATGGATATTATCGGCGGGGCGAAGATCTATATTGAGGATCCTGCCGAAACCGTGAGAAGGCTTAAAAAAGCCTTTCAAAGTTAAAGGAGGTCGGCTATGGCATTAGTGACGAGTCAGGAGATGTTTCAAAAAGCCTATGAGGGCGGATACGCTGTCGGGGCTTTCAATGTCAATAACATGGAAATCATTCAGGGGATCTGTGAAGCGGCCTCGGAAATGCGTTCTCCGTTGATCTTACAAGTCTCGAAGGGGGCAAGAAAGTATGCCCGGCATGAGTATCTTGTTCATTTAGTCCGGGCGGCTTTAGATATCAATGAGGACCTGCCTATCGTCCTGCATCTGGATCACGGGGATTCATTTGAATTATGTCAAAGCTGCATTGACGGCGGATTTACCTCTGTCATGATCGACGGGTCACATCTTCCTTTTGAAGAAAATATTGCTCTGACAAAACAGGTCGTTGACTATGCCCATCCCCGTGGTGTTGTGGTGGAGGCTGAGTTAGGGCGCCTGGCCGGAGTGGAAGAACATGTCCGTGTATCGGATAAGGATTCTTCATATACGGATCCGGATCAGGCTGTGGAATTTGTGGAGAGGACAGCGGTTGATTCTTTGGCTATTGCTATCGGAACATCACACGGGGCTTATAAATTTAAAGGAGAGCCCTCCCTCGATTTTGATCGGCTTGATGTGATAACGAAAAGACTTCCGGGTTTCCCACTGGTACTCCACGGGGCCTCTACGGTGATCCCCGAGTTTGTTGAATTATGCAATCAATATGGCGGTGCCTTGCCGGGGGCGCGGGGTGTTCCTGAAGAGATGATCTCCAAAGCCGTTCGATATGGAGTCTGCAAGGTGAATATTGACACGGATCTGCGCCTGGCCATGACCGGAGTCATCCGGAAAGAATTAAAAGAAAACCCTGAGAACTTTGACCCCAGAAATTATTTAGGCCCGGCCCGGGATGCGATCAAAGAGATGGTGAAGAGAAAAATTGCCATTTTGGGGAGCGGACAGAAAATCTAAGGAGGAAAAATGAAAAGAATAGTTTTTGTATTGCTGACAATCTTATTTCTGAGTTCTTCTGTTTTTGCCTTCGGCCCTTCATTGGGTATGCAGGCTGAATTGCGCGGAGGCGGATATCTGACCCTTTCTCCCAAGGAAGCCAGAAATATGTTTGGAAACGGTTTCCTTATCGGCGGTTCGTTAAGAAAATCGGTTTTCCCGATGATCAAGGTGGGAATCAGTGTTGACCGGATTACTTTGAGTGAGAACAGTGCTGTTCAGTTTGCCGATCTTTCTCCTGAACTTCAGGATGAATTTGAGGCCCTGGCTGATGATTTCGATATTGAATTCGCCACGACACCTCTTTGTCTGGAAATCATGCTCGAACCCCCGGTTCTTCCTCTCTACGCTCACGCAGGATACGGGATTTACAAAAGTACTGTTACTGTAAAAGATCAGGATAGCGGGGCGACCCTTTATGATGAATCGAAAACCCGTTGGGGGGGCTTTGTGGGAGCAGGAACGAAGTTGGGCCTTCCCCTTCTTCCCCTCTCTTTTCGTGTGGGAGTGCGGTATCATATGCTGAAAGTGGATGATTCAGCCATGGACAAGGGGATCAAAGCTCTTTCGGCTGAAGCAGGAGTCCGCTTGAATTTCTGATTTTGTCGTTTATTTTCATAAGGTGGCCAAAAAGAGAGGGTTTCTCCCTCTCTTTTTTTTATTAACTGAAACAAATATCAATAAATATCTGTCTTATATATTGACAATGTTAATATGTGTAGTCATAATGTTAATGAAAGGAGGGAATATGATTAACATATGCCCGGTTTGCGGAGAACCTTTGACAGTTACAGAACTTCATTGCGACGGTTGCGGGACCTCATTGTCGGGGCGTTTTATGCCCGACAGGGGATGCGCCCTTTCTCCCGAGATCATGGAATTTATTAAAGTCTTTATTTATGCTGAAGGGAACATTAAACAGGTCGAACGCCTGATGAATTGTTCCTATCCTAAAGTCAAAAATCTCTTGAAAAAAGCCAAGGAAGAATTGGATGTCAGCTCAAAAAACGAATCAATGTCGTCAGAGCAAAAAAATAAAATCCTGGAGCAGCTGAACAAAGGGGAGATCACCTTTGATGAAGCCATGGAAAGGCTGCAAGAATAGGAGGTATTATGGAATTTGAAGTCAAAGGGGATAAGCTGAAAATCGACATATCCCTTTTCAGGGGGGATATCTCTTTTGAGCCAAGCAAAGGGAAAAAACTGTGCGTGGAGTTCCCTGATCTCCGAAAAGGAGCCCTTGAAGCCTTTATTGATGTTTCCTACAAAGAAGAAGAAGGATTGAAGGTCATTGAGAAAAAAAACGGATTACCTCTCAGCCGACAAAGGGAAAGTAATATGGTACTTTCTCTGCCCGATCTCCCCCTGGAAGGCCGTGTGATTTTGGAGAAGGGTGATTGTGTCATTCACGATTCTCTGGAATGGAACGGGAAGATCGAAGTCCGTCTGGGAAATCTCACAGTTAAAAAGATGTTTACAGGAGAGCTCACGGCCAAAGTCATCAAAGGCGATCTTTTTATTGAAGAGATAACGGGACGATTGAAGGCTGTCACCGTCAACGGGGATATTCTGGTCAAGGGCGGGAGAATAACCGCATTAAACTGCAGGACAGTCGCCGGAGATATCTCTGTGACCGGGGATTTTGTTTCCCAAGAGCCCATGAAAGCCGTCTCTGTTTCAGGAGATGTTCTCCTCCATGCTCGGCACTATGAAGGCGGTCAGGAGATTCAAGCGGTCTCGGTGGGTGGAGATGCCAAAATAGAAGGAGATGTTCCCCAAGAGAAGAAAAAAGAAGTTAAAACAGGGCCGAAATTCGCAGGAAAAAAAATCTTTTCCCTATTAAAAATGTTCGAAAGATTTCCTTTTCATGGAAGAAATGAAGGGGCGCAAGTCGAAGTGGAGAAAAAGGATGATGAGGAGGAGATGAATGTAGGGACTGTATTGAAAATGCTGGAAGAGGGGCGGATTACGGCAGAGCAGGCTGAGAAACTGATAAAAGCTCTAAAGGAGTGATTATGGCTGGGTTGATATTTTTTATATTGTATATTCCGTTTTATTTTACAAAAGGGATTATTCTCAAAAGGAATGGCCTTCAGGCCGTTATGACAATCACCGTTTTGATTCTGGGTTATCTATTGTGGACGGTCGCCCTTTCTTTTTCAGGCTGGGTTGAAATGGGGTTTAAACTCTTTCTCATCCTGGAGTTATTATTATACGCACTTCGCCTTTTTGGGATAACGGCTCCGCTGCCGGTTTTCTTCTCGAGATTTTCTTTTGAGCAGGATGAAGTCCGTATTCAGTATACTTTGTTCAAGCCCTTATTCCTTTTAATAGCGGATGTGGTGTTGCTGATTAAAAGACTTCCGGTGATCCATCTTGATGATGTGGTTGAGATCGATGTGAAGGTCAACGATAAACAAATGGTTTTAATTAAACTTTAAGGAGGGATAACATGGATGAAAAGAAAAAAATCCTGGAAATGCTCAAAAAGGGGAAAATCACAGTGGAAGAAGCAGAAAGGCTGCTCAATGCTTTGGGCTTGGATTCTGAAAAATCTGTGAAGAAAGTGACTCCTGCGCCGGGAAAAGGAGTAAGAGGAAAATTGCGTATTGAAATCGATTCCAACGATGGTGATAAAGTACGCATTGCCGTCCCGCTCAGGATGGCCGCCATGATCAAGGGGATGATCCCCAACCAGGCAAAAGAGCAGATGTCTGCGGAGGGTGTTGATATTAACACTATTTTGGAAGGCCTGAATGAGGGACTGGACTTTGTCGATGAGGATATTGTGAATATACAGAGCAGCGACGGAGATACCGTTCGCATTTTCGTTGAGAAACAATAAACGGCTCAACACAGAAATAAGAGAAATCGTGTGGATCAGGCAGGCGGTGTTTTCTGCCTGATCCCGTTCAAATAGACGTTGAATTTTCCCATTTCCCCCTTATAATACAGAAAAAAAGAAGCGGAGGGATTGTCTATGGGTGTTTTTCCCTTTAAAGAGATCGAGAAAAAATGGCAGAATAAGTGGGAAGAAAAAGGGCTTTATAAAGTCGATATCAAAAAGACGGAAAAAAAGCTTTACAACCTTGTCATGTTCAGTTATCCGTCGGGAGCGACACTGCATATCGGTCATTGGTACAATTACGGACCTAACGACTCCTGGGCCAGGATGAAGCGGATGCAGGGCTACAATGTTTTTGAACCCATGGGCTTTGATGCTTTCGGCCTCCCGGCTGAGAATTATGCCGTGAAAACAGGAAAACATCCCCAGGATTCCACCTTGATCAACATAAAGACGATGGAAACCCAGCTTAAACGGATCGGCGCCATGTATGACTGGGACTATGAAGTGGTCACATGTGATCCCGATTACTATAAATGGACTCAGTGGATTTTTTTGCAGCTTTACCGTCAGGGACTGGCCTATCGCAAAAATGCTCCGGTGAACTGGTGCCCCTCCTGTCAGACTGTTTTGGCCAATGAACAGGTACTGGATGGTACCTGTGAGCGTTGCGGTGCCGGAATCATAAGAAAAAACCTTACCCAATGGTTCTTTAAAATAACCGCTTATGCAGACCGGCTACTGGAAAATATTGACGGGCTGGATTGGCCTGAGCGGACAAAACATGCACAAAAGAACTGGATCGGGCGCTCCCATGGAGCGGAGATCCGTTTTGAGATTAAAAACCACAACGAATCTTTTACTGTTTTTACCACCCGCCCGGATACGTTGTTCGGGGTGACTTATCTGGTTATGGCTCCTGAACACCCGCTTCTTGATGAAATTGTTCCCGAAAACCGCCGCCATGAGGTGAAGGCTTATCAGGAGTGGGCTGTAAACCAGTCTGAGATCGACCGCCTTTCCGTAACAAAAGAAAAGACCGGTGTTTTTACAGGGGCTTATGCCGTAAATCCCGTGAACGGCGAGACAATTCCCATTTGGGTTTCTGATTATGTTTTGGTGACCTACGGGACAGGGCTTGTCATGGCTGTCCCGGCTCATGATCAAAGAGATTATGAGTTTGCGACTCAGTTTGCCCTTCCTGTTCGACAGGTGATCACTCCCCTGCAAGGAGAAGAGAGGCCCCTTACTGAGGCTTATACCGAGCCGGGGCGGATGATCAATTCAGGAGAATTCGACGGCATGGAGAGTGAAGAATTTAAGGAAAGGATCATTGAGTTGGCCGAAGAGAAGGGGTTTGGGCAAAAAAAGACAAATTACCGCTTACGGGATTGGCTGATTTCCCGTCAGCGCTATTGGGGGGCTCCTATCCCGATTATTCATTGTCCGGTATGCGGGGAAGTTCCCGTTCCGGAAGAGAAGTTGCCCGTCAAGTTGCCTTATGATGTCGTTTTTGAGCCTACCGGTGAATCGCCGCTGGTGAAACATCCGACATTCCGTTTGACATCTTGTCCGGTATGCGGTGCCGAGGCTGAGCGTGAAGTGGACACCATGGATACATTTGTGGATTCCTCATGGTACTTTTTGCGTTATCCCGATCCTCAAAACAAAGAACAACCTTTTGATAAGGATCTGATCAATCAATGGCTGCCTGTGGACAAATATGTAGGAGGGCCTGAACATGCCGTTATGCATCTCCTTTATGCCCGCTTTATGACCATGGCGTTGAAAGACATGGGATATCTTGATTTTGAGGAACCCTTTAAGAGTCTCCGCCATCAGGGGATTGTCCTAGGCCGGGACGGCAATAAAATGTCAAAATCAAAAGGGAATACAGTTATTCCCGATGATTATATTACAGAATACGGAACCGATGTCTTCCGTATGTACCTGATGTTTGCCTATGATTATGCTGTGGGAGGCCCCTGGGATGATTCGACGATCAAAGCCATAGACCGTTTTATTGACAGGGTCTGGCGCCTGGCGACAGAAGAAGAGTGGTGCGGGCTTCTGTTTGAAAAAAAGGAATTGATATCCTCTCCTTTCGGGGAAGCAGAGAAATCTTTGGAGCGTAAACTGCATCTGACGATCAAAGGAGTGACCGAAGATACCGAAGATTTTCATTTTAATACGGCGATTGCTAAAATTATGGAGCTTAATAATGAGATTTACAAATATGTCCGGGAAAAGAAGCGGGACACTCAAAACGAACTGTTTTTAAAAGAGGTTATTCAATCGATGATCCTTTTGCTTGCCCCCTTTGCTCCACATGTAGCCGAAGAGCTTTGGGAGCGGTCCGGGAAAAAAGATTCGGCTTTTAATGAACCCTGGCCCCGATATGATGAAGATAAGATGGCTTCTGAAACAGTGACCATGGCCGTACAGATCAACGGAAAAGTCCGGGGAGAAATCCGGGTGTCTGCAGAAGCGGGAAAAGAAGAGATCGAAAAGGCGGCTTTAACGGCAGAAAATGTGACGCGATACATCTCCGGAAAAACGATTGTGAAAAAGATCATCGTTCCCGGGCGTTTGGTCAACATCGTGGTGAAAGACAAATGAAACAAAAAGTCCTGATCTTAACGGAAGGGGCCGTGGCCATAGCTTTGGCGGTGGTCTTTTCCTACATCAAGATCTGGCATATGCCCCAGGGGGGATCCGTGACTTTGGAAAATGTCCCCCTTTTGGTTTTTGCTTTCAGAAGAGGCGGGCGTCCGGGGATCATGGCCGGAATACTCGCCGGTGCCCTTCAGCTGCTTTTAGGAGGCTATGTGGTCCATCCGCTGCAGGCTCTTTTCGATTATCCTCTGGCCTTTGGAAGCTTGGGCTTAGCCGGATTTTTCCGTGTCAAGAGTCTTGTCCCCGGGACCATCGTTTCGGGAGTGGTCAGGCTCCTCTGTCATGTTTTATCCGGAGTCATCTTTTTTTCTTCTTATGCCCCGGAAGGGACACCCGCATGGCTCTATTCTCTTCTTTACAACGGGACGTTTTTGTTGCCCAGTTTTATTCTGGCTTTTGTCATCCTTATGACCCTGAAAAAACAATTGATCTTTAAAGGAGATATCATACAGCCATGATCTCCTTTTCTGTGAATACCGGTGAGCGGAACCGGATGATCGATATCACAGAAATGATTGACTCAAGGCTGGGTTCTTTAGAAAACACGTCGGGCTTTGTTTTTATATTTGTTCCCCATACAACCTGTGCATTGACTGTTAATGAGAATTATGATCCCGATGTATCCGCGGATATTATTGAATTTCTTCAAAAAAAGATTCCTGAAAAGGGTGGATACAGACATAGAGAAGGGAATTCGGATGCTCATATCAAGGCTGCATTGATCGGAACCACATTGCTTCTGCCCTATGATGAAAACAAACTCTCCCTGGGGCGGTGGCAGGGTGTGTTTCTTTGTGAATTCGACGGGCCTCGGAAAAGAACGATTTATTTAGGGCAAATTTCTTAATCAACGGAGGTTTTTGTGAAACACTATTCGCTTTTTGTCGCTTTGACCCTGTTTTCTCTTTTTACGGCCGGCTGCCGTTCCACCGAAAATCTGTTGCCTTCTCCTCCACGGGCGGTACGGGAGGCCCATATCACAGAAGTCCATGGTTATACGCTGACGGATCATTATTACTGGATGCGTCAAAAAGGGGATCCTCGTGTCAAGGCCTACATTGAAGATGAAAATCGCTACACCGAACGCGTTATGGCCGGGACGAAATCTCTTCAAAAAAAATTATACAAAGAGATGGCTGCCCGTATCACAGAGAACGACAGGAGTGTTCCTGAAAGAGAAGGCCGGTATGATTATTATTCAAAAAATGAAAAAGGCAAAGAGTACCCGATCTATTGCCGGAAAAAGGCAGAAGAAGGAGCCCGGGAAGAAATCCTGATTGACGTCAATGAATTGGCCCGCGGCCTGGATTATTTCAGTATCGGCCTGATGAGTGTCAGCCCCGATGAAATGAAATTGGCCTACACGTATGACATCAACGGCGCCGAGGAGTATCGGCTGGCCGTTAAAGATCTCCGAAACGGTGCTATCATAGAAGAAAGGGATATTTCTGTACCGGACTTTCAGTGGATGAAGGACAGTAAAACCTACCTTTACACAGTCAATGATGAAACCTGGCGTCCCTCGCAGCTTTACCGTCATTCTATAGGAGAGGATGAAGATGAGCTCTTGTATGAGGAAAACGACGGACGCTTCTGGATGTGGATTTCTGAATCGTCTGACAAATCAATCCTTTTTATGGGTTTGGGAAGTAAGACGTCTACCGAGATTCATTTTCTCTCTGCCGACGATTTACAGGGGCATTTGACCTGTTTTTCTCCGCGGAAACAAGACGTGGAGTACTATTTGAATGCTCATGACGGTTATTTTTATATTTTTACCAATGAGCAGGCTCCCAACTTTAAATTGGAACGCACCGCTATGAAAGAGTTCGGCCGAAGCGATTCCAGAGAAGCTGTTATCCCACACAGTGACGCTACATTGACGGATTACTATCTCTTTAGAAACTATTTAGCTTATTTTATCCGAGAAGAGGGGGTGAGCGCACTTGTGATCCGAAGTCTGGGTGATCAAGGGGAATACCGGGCTGTTTTCCCTGATCTATATAATTCTTTTTATCCCGGAAGAAATAAAAATTACGACTCGGATTTACTGCGGGTATCGGTTTCTTCAATGATCACCCCCACTGTCGTATATGATCTTGATATGAAAAGCGGGGACCTTATTGCGCGCAAAGAACAAAAAGTGAAGGGATATGACCGCAATGAGTACGTCACGGAGCGTGTATTGGTGTCTGCCCGTGACGGGTCCGAGATCCCTGTCATCTGGGTTGCGAAAAAAGGCTTTTCAGGACCCCGCCCATTGTATCTTTATGCTTACGGGGCTTATGGTGATTATAATGACCCCTATTTTTCTTCCACCCGGCTCAGCCTTTTAGACAGGGGGTTTATTTTTGCCATGGCGCAGGTCCGGGGAGGAGGAGAAAAGGGGATCGATTGGTATAAAGAGGGCAAATTGCTTCATAAAAAAAATACGTTTTATGATGTCATCGATTGTGCAGAGTTTCTGATTCATTCTGAATACACGACTTCTGAAAAACTGATCCTCTCCGGCGGGAGTGCAGGGGGGCTTCTTGTCGGGGCAACGGTGAATATGCGTCCTGATCTGTTTTTCGCCGCTGTCGCCTCGGTCCCCTTTGTCGACGTCGTTAATACGATGCTGGATTCGACTCTGCCACTGACTGTAGCGGAGTATGAAGAGTGGGGGGATCCTATGAACCGCGAATATTTCGACTATATCCGCTCTTATTCTCCATACGAAAATATCCATAATGTTTCTTACCCTCATATGCTGATCATCGGCGGGCTGAATGACCCCCGTGTTCAATATTGGGAGCCTTTAAAATGGACAGCCCGGCTTCGTGAAGAAACCGGCGGTGATTCGGTCATTCTTTTGCGCATGAATACCGATTCGGGCCATATGGGGACTTCCGGACGTTATGCCTGGCTGAAGGAGTCGGCTTTTGAATATGCGTTTATTCTAAGCCGTCTCGGAATGTATTAAAGGCGCTCTTTTGATGCCAGGATCCGGGCCTCAATGATGGTGTCTCCCGGCTCGATTCTGTATACGGTATCCATTCCCTTAATGATCTTGGCAAAGAGTGTGTAACGGCCGTCCAGGTGAGGGCGGGGAGCAAGGGTAATGAAAAATTGAGAGCTTCCTGTATCTTTTCCTCTGTCGGCTATGCCGACCATCCCGGGCTCACGGTAAGAGAGAGGGGAGTATTCGGCCTTGATGAGGGGGAAACTGCCGCCCCATCCGTCCCCATGGGGGTCTCCGGCTTGTATAACATGATTCAAAGCCACACGGTGAAAAGAGATCCCTGAGTAGAATCCGCCTTTGACCAGGCGGATAATGTTTTCAACAGTATGGGGGGCTTCATCTCCGAAGCATTCCATTATGATATCTCCTTTTGCTGTCCTGAAGAGGATAACCCAGTTTCTGTTCCTGTATTTGGGAAAAGGAGGCGGGGTATCCTGCTTCATCAGGGAGAGAAGTTCCGGGTCTTTTTCCAGGGCAAGCAGTTTGTCCGTCAGCTCTTTTTCTCCTTCTTGGCGAATAAGATCAAAAAGAAAATAACGGAGATCCCTGACGGGTTCTTCAGGGTACCGGTTCAGAAGGGTCTTCTGGAAAAGAGCCGGTTCGTCCTGCAGAAGAAGATAGCCGGTAAGGCGCACGGTAAAGTCGGGGTCCTCAAGCGCAGCTTGGGCAAATTCTTTTTTGCGGCCGGGGTGGAGACGGCTTAAGGCGTCATAGGTGTTTCTTCGGGTGATATGATCATTTTGCCCCAAAAGCCTCTGCTCCCATTCCGGGGTCAGAAGAAAGAAATAGTTATCCGGGTTCCGGGAAAAGGCGCGGAGAAAAAGAGCGTCATCTTTAAATGTATTGATCAGATCAAGCCCGGCTTTGTTTCGGAAAAGCATGCCGTAAAAGGACGTTTCTCTCAGATAAGAAGGGTAAGAGGGTGAAGCATATTCTTTTAAGAGAGAAAGGCGGTTTTCATTTTCAAGGAGGGGGAGAAGCTCCAACGAAGAGAGGGAGCGCTGATATAAAAAATCCCGTAAAGCAGGATAGCGGGCGCATTGGGTCAGATAGCGGAATTTCAGCAGTGCGGGAAAACGGTCAAAATCGTGCAACAGCGCTTTCAGACTATTTTCGTCATGAAGAAGAGACATGTAATAATAATCCCGCAGGATATCTTCAAGCGTGATCAGACCCGGCAGGTCTTTTTCACGAGACGGCGGGATTCCCCATTGGGAGAGGGCATAAGCATAAGCCCGGGATAGTTCCGGCCCCAATAGGGACAAAAGGGCGGAGCGGGCCTCTTCTTTGTCTTCAGCAGAAAAGTCCAGCGAATGGGCCATATTCCCCAGGGCTGTAAAAAGAACATCATCGGTCCTTTCATCTGTTCCGAGAAGTTCAAAAAGAAGAGAGATGTCTTTCGGGCCGGCCATAAAAAAAAAGGTCTCATAGAAGAGGCTGATATTTTCAGGCGGTTCTTCGGAAAGCAGTTGAAAAAGCTTTGGCTTCAGGGCGGGAAAGTAACGCAGGCCGAAAAGGGCTTCGTTTTTGATATAAGGGTCTTTTTCTTCCAAAAAGGCCGCCCAATAGCGGGAGGCCCCGTGTGCATGGCCGATCCTGTAAAAGGCCCTGAAAGCCGCTTTACGGATAAAAGGGATAGGGTGATCCAAAAAAGCGCTGAGTCGGGGTGTTATACGGCGCTGCAATTCGAGTTTTTTAATAATACGATACTCATTCGCACTGTCTTTAAAAAGGAAGGCTAAGGCTAAAAAAAGAATAAGAGCAGAAAATAAAAGAGTTCGGCGCCGGATCACTTCTTAAGTTTCTTTTTATAACTGTTGTAGACTTTGGCTAATAAATTCAGGGATTGCTCCATGGAGAGGTTTTTTCTGGATATCTTGATCTTCCCGTCAATAATGTCGATATGAAGCTGTTTTGCATTATCCGGAACCGTTTTGACGGGTTGAGGAGGAGTCTGCCCTTTTTTCTGTTCAGCGGTCATCTGCGGGGAATCCTGGTGTCTGTCGGTCGGCGGGCTGATTTGAGAAGGATCGGCCGGGCCGATATCAAAGGGAGCCATAGACGATTCATCCCAATCCGGGCTTTGAGCCTGCGCAGCGGGACGAGCCGGTTGAGAAGAAGGTGCAGGAGCTGATTGCTGAAGAGGTTTTTCTTCTGTTTTGTCGAGGAAATCATTCAGAGGGCCGGAGGAAGTGTCAGCTGATGATTGACCGGCAGCGTTGTCAGGTCCTTTCCCGATCTTGCCGATCTTCAGCCTATCTTCCCACTGCTGCATCTTCAACTGATTCCGTCTTTTGATTTCTTCGACTATTTTCGGATCCATTCACGTCCTCCTTAAAACTCCGGAACAAGGACTTATCAAGTCCTTAAATGTAGTATAGCATAAAAAAAAGAGTTTTCCAGTAAAACCCAAAGATACGGGCAAAAAATGTACGGGAAAAGAAGGGAAAGTGAGAATTATGTTGAAAAAAAACTTAGATTGTGGTAAAATTCCGCCAAAGCGGGTTTGGCGGTGATGCCGAGGACGAGACTTGAACTCGTACAGGATAAGCTCCCACATGGCCCTCAACCATGCGCGTCTACCAATTCCGCCACCCCGGCTTGAAGAAAGTTTTAACATAGTTTAAATATTATGTCAACAAAAAAAGAGATCGAAAGGAGGAGCGTTGGTCAATCTAAGACGCTTATCAAAGTTTGAGGGAGAGCTGGACGGCCTGATCGAGGACTATTGCAGCCTTTTCTATGCGAAGTATAAATATTCTATTCGTTATCAGATCAATAACATCTTTACGGATCTTAACGATTCCCGCAAAGAAGGGTTTGTGTTGTTGGATGACGGTGATCCTGTGGGCATCATCATCTATCATGTGGACCACAGTATCGGTGTCATCCATTTTTTTCATCTGATGCAGCGGTATGCACAGATCACGGCCTTCAGAACCATTTTTCAACATACATTACGCAAGATCAAACAAAATTTGCCGAAAATCGTCTTTTTAACGGAGATCTTTAATTTCGGCCCTAAACAGCGCCGGACCCTCATGGCCCAATTTGATTTTGAAGAAAAGCACAGGGACCTTTATCTTCTGGACATCCACAAATACAGACAAAACCGTGAGCCTCAGGAGGGCTTGGTCTTTCGGGGTGTTGAATATGAAAATCTGGAAAAACTCTCCGAAATCACCTATTTTTCTTTTGCCGGGAGCATGGAACTGGAAGTCTATCCCGTAGGCTTTGAAAAAGATGATTTTGTCCAGCAGCTCCAAAATACCATCAATGGCCTTTACGGACGCTTTCTGCCCGACTATTCCATGGAGATCTATCATGAAGACGAACTGGTGGGGATGCTTTTTTCCGTCAACGGAGGGGAGGGCGTTGAACTTCATCAATTTCTGTTGGCGCCGCGAAGCTGGGGCAAAGGCTACGGACATGCCATGTTGGACAAGTTCATTCAATTGATCGATGAGAGACAGGAATACTATAAAGTAACGACCATGGTCTCTCATGATAATCTAAAGGTCAGAAGGTTGCTGGAGAATATGGGATTTAAGAAAATTGTGGAGATCCCTGTTTTTACGCGGATTTTGAAATAGTCCTTAAGTGTATCTCATCGGGCAGATCGGATCAGCATTCTTTATTGATCTTTCTTTACAGAATTCGGGAACCGGGAGACAGGAAAGGTTGTTGTAAGGTTAAATGGACACAGCTGTACTCATGGAAAAGATGAAAAAGGGGGATATGTCGGCTTTGGGTGAATTGGCCGAGGTGTATCAGCAACCCCTCTACTATTATATTGTACGGATGGTCCGTGATCGGGATACTGCTGAAGACCTGACCCAGGAAGTATTTCTAAAGGTCTGGAGATATCGTAAAAATTATAGTGAAAGCGGCAAACTGAATGCCTGGATTTATCGTATTGCCCATAATCTGGTCCGCAATTATGTTAAAAAAAGAAACAGAAATACAGAGCTTCCTGAACATCTGGCCCATTTCGACGAAGTGCAGGAAGATATCGAATATGAAGAAAAACTTTCGGCTGTGCGGGAGGCTTTGGAAACGCTTCCCGAACTTTTTAAAGAGGCAGTTGTTTACAGAGATGTAGAGGGAAGATCCTATCAGGATATCGCTGCTCTTCTGGATATTTCGGAAGGGACAGTGAAATCCCGGATCAGCCGCGGACGCGAAATGATACGGGAAACAATAAAAAAGGAGTGGGGAGAATTGTATGACATGTAACGGCCAACCGGAAAAGGTAAGTCTTTATCTGGACGGGATCATGGAAAACAGCGAAAAGCGCTCTTTTGAACAGCATTTAAAACAATGTTCCGTCTGCCGGTCCCTTCTGCGGGACTACCGTCATATCGGAGCCTTGCTTCAAGAGGCTCACGGTAAAGGGCCCGCTGAAATGGGCTTTAAGGTCATGAGCCGCTTGTACGCACGAAGACAGCGTACCAAGACAGCCCTCTTCGCCGCATCCATGGTTATTCTTCTGGGCGCCGGCTTTGTTTTGGGAAATAATAGCGGACGGGCTTTAGTCGCTTCAAGGGACGAGATTCTGAAAGAAGCTTTGGAACGCGGGAAAACGGATCGTATTCCGGTTTACAGCGGAGCGAATGTGGAGGATATCCGAGTCCGGTATGAAGAAGTTAATTTTTAGTTTTTTCCTGATTCTTCAAATGATTGCCATAGCGGCCGCTTCTGATGCCGGTCAGCTTCATATTCTGTGTAAAGATAAAAAGATTGCTTCAGGCGTATTTCTTTCCCCCGACCTGGCCGTGACAACGGATACCATTCTCCTTTATCATAATATTCGTTTTGAGGCTGCCGGAAAAACCCTTTATAATTACCGAATTGAATTTATCGACCCTGTGACGAAGTTAGTTTTTCTGCGTCTTAAAGGGGCTGATGCCCGGCCGGTTGTTATCCCCGATGATAATATTCTTATTGAGACCGAGCCGCTTTTTATTTTATCCGGCGGTAAACGGGTCAATGTCGGTTTTTTTACGCGCAAGCTTAATGGTTACGGAGCTTTTTTCAGTGAAAATACATCTCTTTATGAAGGAACAGCTCTTTACGACATCGAGGGGCATTTGGCCGGGGTTCTTATCGGCAATTTGGATCAGCATCTTTTCCTTTTTATTTATGCCGATATGTTGGCCTTTTACCGGGACCATCTCAAAATGATCATTCAAAAGGGGCGCCCTGTCCTGAATATCGTTGTGACGGAATTATGGGAATACTCCGGTATTCAGGTCAAAGAAAGCCGCAACAGTCTCGTCAAAAAGGGTGATATCATCGTCGGGGTAGGCTCTTTTGAAATCAATAATGTCCTTGATTTCAACCGGGCTCTTTATTTAGTGAATGCAGAAAAAAAGCTGCTTTTAAAGATGATTCGTGACGGCCACTTAAAAGTAATAACAATTGACGGAGGTAAATAGTATGAAAAGAACAACGCGTGTACAGATTATCATTTTCGGTGTCATTGCTATGACACTGGGCTATTTTATCGCTATTGTGGGAGATAATAACCTGGCGGCTGAGGATTATTTCCGCGAATCGGATAAGTCTCTGGAACATTCGCAGTTTAATAAAATCTTTCGTGAAGTCATGCCGGCCGTTGTCAATATCTCGACGGAGCGTGTTGTGAAATACAGGATGAACGACCCTTTCTTTGACTTCTTCCGTGATTTTTTCGGCGAACAGCCAAACCGCCCCTACAGGGAAGATAAATCCACCAGTATCGGCTCGGGTTTTATTATCAGTAAAGAAGGATATATTGTGACAAACAGCCATGTCGTGGCCCGTGCCGACTCGATTATCGTCCGTCTCTCTGACGGGGAGAAGTACGATGCAGATCTGGTGGCTTCAGATCCTGAAACGGATGTCGCAGTTATTAAAATCAAACCGAACAAAGATTTCCCCACTGTGATCTTGGGGGATTCTGATAAAATCGATGTCGGGGACTGGGCTATTGCTATCGGAAACCCTTTCGGGTTGGACCGCACTTTGACAGTGGGAGTCGTCAGCGCAAAGTCCCGGGAAATGGGTGCCGGAAGGTTTGATAATTTTATTCAGACCGATGCGGCTATCAATCCGGGAAATTCAGGAGGGCCGCTGCTCAATATCAATGGTGAGGTCGTGGGGATCAATACGATGATCCTCGGAGGACAGGCCCAAAACCTGGGGTTTGCTATTCCCATAAATATGGCGAAGGATATTATTATTCAGCTCATTGAGAACAAAAGCGTCCAACGCCAGCAGCTGGGTGTCACAGTTCAGGAAATCAATGAACAGGTGAAAAAGGATTTAGATCTGGACCTGGATTATGGCCTTCTTGTGGTCAAAGTGGAAGAAAAATCCCCTGCTGTTAAAGCCGGAATCAAGGTCAATGATATTATTACGCATCTCAACGGTGAAAAAGTGGAGACTTTCAATATGTTTGCCCGGGTCATTGCTTTTGCAAAACCGGGGGAAGAGGTAACGCTCAGACTCTTGAGAGACGGCAAAAAGAGGGATGTCAGAGCTAAGCTTGAAGCCCAGAAAATCGTCGATGCAAAAGAGACGTCCCATTTGGGGATGACTCTGGCAAATACCGATGAAGGCGTTAAAATCGTGGAGATCGAAAGGACATCCCCTGTTTATCGGGCCCTCAGCGCGGATGACATTATTGTGGCTGTCAACAGGCAGCCTGTGAAATCAGTTAAAGATTTTGAAAAGCTTATGGACTCGTTTAAAGAACGAAACCGTATCTACTTCACCATAATCCGTGACGGACAGACGCAGACGATTATTATTACCACCCGAAATCCCGGATTTACCTTTCCCTGAGACAGACCGATCCAAGCCGGCTTTTTGATGAGGGAGGAGCTGAGCTCCTCCCTTTTTTTTTATTGAGATACAGAGAAAAAACAGAAAGTCGAGGGAAAAGCCTTTTATTTTGACAAATCGTCTAATGTCTTTTTTGCTTCCGGCACCATTTCAAAAAAGGATTGAAGCTGTTCACAGGGATAATCCCGGCATTGGGCACAGGTGGGGATCTTTTTTCCATGGGAACAGTTTCTGTAATAGCATTCATAACAATGGGCGAAAAGCGCATCGCTGGATGAGGCGCAGCCTGTGCAGTGAATATCTTCAGGTTTAATATCCGTTTGATAAAGACGGGACCAGGCAGCAGCAGTTTCTTTCTGCAGTTCAGGATCTTTTTTCTTAAGGGCCAAATAGGCGGGGCATTCGTGACAGAGGAGCCCGCAGGCCCCGATCATTGTCACGGCAGCTCCTTTTGAGGCGCCGGTAGGTTGACAGGCGGTGTGTTGACGATGAGGGGAAGGCCTGTTCCGTCGCTGGTGGTAGGCATAATGACAAACGTCGTATTCGGGGATTTGGCCAATTCACGGTAAGCCTGTATCGCTTCATGCTGAAGGTATTGAGGGCTCAATGTCCTTCGGATAATATCCTGGGCTTTGGCCAGGCCTTCGGCTTCGATCTGCTTGATCTCGGCGTCTTTTTGGGCGATCATTTTTTTTGCCTCCATCGCCTCGGCTTCCTGTTGGATTCTCATTTTGTTGCGGATGGAGCCTTCGACATCTTCAGGAAGCTTGATGTTACGCAGAAGGATGTTTTCAATGATCAGTCCTTTGGAATCCAGAATCCTTTCCAGCCGCTCTTTGATTTTATTTCCCAAAAGCTCTCTTTCTTTGGAATAAAGGTCATTCAGGCGAATGGTGGAGACGACGTTCCTGATCTCTGTGCGGAAGATCGGGCGGACGACTTTTTCTTCCAGTTCTGCAGTATTTTTTGCTGTGCTCCGGTAAATATCGTGGATCTTTTCCGGATTAATGGTCCACCACACAGTGGCGTCAATAAAGACTTCCAAACCGTCAAAGGTGCGCACAGAAATACTGTCATCTTTGGCCCGGCTGCCTTCACCGGAATCAGCGCTCATCGTGTATTCTCTGAGACGGGTGGGGTATTTGACGACTTCTACAAGAGGCAGTTTGAAATTGATCCCGGAATAAAGCGGTTTGGCGATGACTTTGCCGAAAAAAACCTGGACACCCGCTTCTCCGGCATCGATGATGACAAAGGATTGCGAGGCAAAGACTCCCAGGGCAATAAGCAGTAGAATAAAGAGTAATCCCCGGGACAGATGCAGAAGCTTTGCAAAGGGGAAAAGAAGAATGGCTAAAACAGCCAAAATAAGCGACACGACAGCTAACATATGCCCTCCTCTATAGTTTTTTAATTGACAAAAAATAGAGCCTTCCTATAATTCAATCATAAATAAGGGAATAAGATTTGGCAATAGAAATCTGGAAAATATGAAAGGAGTGTTGTTATGATACCTGCTGAATTGAAGTATACCGAGACTCATGAATGGGCTATGGAGAAGGGGAACAACATTATCCGTGTGGGTGTGACAGATCATGCGCAGGCGGAGTTGGGGGATATCGTCTATGTGAATCTCCCGGAAATCGGTGCAGAGGCTCAAAAAGGGGAAGAGATCGTCGAGGTCGAATCGGTGAAAGCCGTGGCCCAGATCGTAGCTCCCGTTTCCGGAAAAGTCATTGCTGTCAATGAGGCTCTGGAAGATGACCCTGCCCTTCTGAATAGCGACTGCTACGGAGAAGGCTGGATCTTCGAAGTAGAGGTCAGCGATCCTTCTGAATTGAATGATCTTTTGGACGCCAAAAAATACGGCGAAATCGCAGAGTAGAGAACCGGCTTAAGCCGGGAGGAGGAGATCATGTCCTATACACCCCATACCGAGAAGGATATCAGGGAAATGCTTGATTTTCTCGGGTATGATTCTGTAGATAAGCTTTTTAAAGACATTCCCGCCAAGGCTCGTTTTAAAAAGGAACGCCTTTTAAGTGACGGAATGTCTGAGCTTGAAGTCACAGCCCTGATGAAAGAGCTGTCGGCTAAAAATAAGACAGTGGACGATTATATCTGCTTTATGGGAGGCGGCGCTTATGACCGCTTTATCCCTGCGGCGGTGGATCATATTCTGACAAGGCCTGAGTTCTATACGGCCTATACCCCTTATCAGCCTGAAGTAAGCCAGGGGACTTTGCAGCATATTTATGAATTCCAAACCATGGTTTCCCGTATCTACGGCATGGAGGTAGCTAACGCTTCCATGTATGACGGGGCATCAGCTTTGGCTGAAGCGGCTATCATGGCTCTTCACTCTTCCAAACGGAAAAAACTCCTTATTGCCTCGACGATCAATCCCTACTGGGTCCGTGTCGTGGAAAGTTACCTCTACGGATTTGACATCGAGATACAGCGTATTGGTGAAAAGAACGGCGAAACGGATTATGATGACCTGAAAAGGAAATTGGATGACAAGACAGCGGCTGTCCTGATGCAGTATCCCAATGCTTTAGGTATCGTGGAAGATTTGCAGCAGGCCCGGGGCCTTATCACCGACAGCAAAACAATGTTTGTGGTTATGGCCGACCCCGTTGCCTCTGTATTGATTAAAAAGCCCGGTGAATGCGGGGCTGATATCGTTGTGGGCGAAGGACAGCAGCTGGGGATTCCTCTTTCTTACGGCGGGCCGTATCTCGGGCTTTTTTCCTTCCGCAGTAAATATATACGTCAAGCCCCGGGCCGGATCATCGGAATGACAAAAGATACCAATCAAAACAGGGGATTTGTCATGACCTATCAGACACGGGAACAGCATATCCGCAGGGAGAAGGCGACGTCTAATATCTGTACAAACCAAGGCCTGATGACTGTGGCAGCAGCGGTTTATCTCAGCCTTATGGGGAAAAAGGGACTCAGAGAGGTGGCTGAACAATCGCACAGAAAAGCCTATTATCTTTTCAAAGCTCTGACAGCTTTACAGGGAATCAAACCGGCGTATCCGAATAAACCCTTTGTCAATGAATTTGCTGTAACCGTAGAAAGGGACGCCGGCGGGCTGAAGGCCTTTTTAAAGAAAAAGCATTATCTGCCCGGAATCCTTTTAGAACATCAATATCCACAAAAGAAAGATCAGCTTCTTATTGCTGTTACAGAGAAACGGACAAAACAGGAAATGGATGCCTTTGTCCGTGACACAGAAGCTTTTCTGAAAAAAGGGGGGCGATCATGATGGAACGGCTGATCTTTGATTACAGTGAGCCGGGAAGACGGGCGGCAGACCTTCCCCGTTGTGAAGAAGGAATGTCAGCAGACCCGCTTCTGGCCCCTTTTATTGACGAGCGCCTGACGCCTTTGCCTGAGGTCTCTGAGCAGGAAGTCATCCGTCATTATATTGCCTTATCGGGGTTGAATTATCATGTGGATAAGGGGATCTATCCTTTAGGCTCCTGTACAATGAAATACAATCCTAAACTCAATGAGACGGCAGCTCGGATGGAAGGATTCAGCCATGTCCATCCCTATAGTGCAGATGAAGATGTCCAGGGGCTTTTAGGACTTCTGTATGATCTGGAAAAAGAGCTGAAAGTCATTACGGGCATGGACTCTTTTACTTTTCAGCCCGCAGCAGGAGCCCAGGGAGAATTAGCCGGGATAAAGATCTTTAAGAAATATTTTGATTGTAAAAACGAAAAGAGAACGAAGATCATTGTCCCGGATTCAGCCCATGGAACCAACCCGGCGACTTCGGCCATGGCCGGCTTTGACGTCATCACTATCCCTTCCAATAAGCAGGGAGGAGTGGATCTGGCTGCCCTGGAAGAGGCTATGAATGAAGACGTAGCCGGGCTGATGCTGACAAACCCCAACACATTAGGGCTTTTTGATAAAAATATCTTAAAGATCGCGTCAATCGTTCATAAAAAAGGGGGGCTTCTCTATTATGACGGAGCGAACCTGAATGCCTGCATGGGTATTTCCCGGCCAGGAGATATGGGATTTGATATTGTCCATTTGAATCTTCACAAGACTTTTTCCACCCCCCATGGCGGCGGAGGCCCGGGATCGGGCCCCATCGGAGTTAAAAAACATCTGAGGGATTATCTTCCCGTTCCCCTTGTGGAAAAGAAGGGACGCCGGTTTTTCCTCGATTATGATCTGGCTCACAGCATAGGAAAACTTCACGGGTTTTACGGTAATTTCGGGGTGGTCGTCAAAGCCTATGTCTATGTCAAAAAGCTGGGCACAAAGGGGCTGCGCCATGCTTCACGGATGGCCTGTCTCAATGCCAATTATCTTCAGAAAAGATTAAGGAAAAAATACCGGTTGGCCTATGACCGTATATGCAAACATGAGTTTGTCCTTTCCGGAGATAAATTCAAGAAATACGGAGTGAGGACTTTGGATATTGCTAAGCGGATGTTAGATTACGGAGTGCATGCGCCTACCGTCTATTTCCCTCTTATCGTGGATGAAGCCTTGATGATCGAACCTACCGAGACAGAAAGCAAGCAGACTCTGGACCGGTTCGTTGAGATCATGTGCACAATCGCCGATGAAGCCAGGAAGAATCCTGAACTGCTTCATGAGGCCCCACTGAACACGCCGGTCTCCCGTCTTGATGAAGCAGGAGCCGTCAAAGAGCCTGATCTGGCTTATCAGGGCGATCTTTAAAGCCATTGAGGGGAGGAATTCTCCTTGACATTCCTCTCCTCACCCTGTATCTTTTTTTCGTTCTCTTTAATCGGGGTGTAGCGCAGCCCGGTAGCGCACATGCTTCGGGAGCATGGTGTCGGAGGTTCAAATCCTCTCACCCCGATTCCTTATCACTTTTTTCATTTTCTTGTCTGTTCGTTTTCAGAAAGCTTTTTATATGTCGTCTTTTCCCATGAAATATTTTTCTAGAGATAAAGGTTGACAAAGTCGTCAGGGTCAGATAATATCAATTAGATATATGTCAAATCAATAAACAAAGATAGGCGGTGATATATATGAAAACAAATAATTCTTTTGCGGAAACTTTTCTTCAACGCCTGGGGAAATTATCCGGAGACCGGATGCGCAGCAGTTATGATATGAAACAACGGGGTGAAGAGTGGGAATCCGTAAAAAAGCGCATAGAAGAAGGAGTGATAAGCGCTTGCTCCGAGGCTTTCCGGAAACGTTATAAGATGACTTACGGTGAAGAGAGGCCTTTAAGACATGACCGGGTCTTGAAACGGATCCCGGGCTGGGAAGCTATGGAACCGGAAACCTTTTTGGAAGTGTCGTACAGTCTCTATCTGGATTTGCTGGAGGAAGATTGGGACAGAGAAGAAGCGTTAACCGGAGCTCATAATGATATCGAGGAAAACGAAAAAGTGAGGATAAAAAAACACGCTTTAGCCCTTGTCAAAGATGTTTTTCAAAAACTCAAAAATGAATGGAATAAAGAAAAAGATGATCAAGCCCTCAGTTCAAATCCTTAAAGCATTGGCGGACAGTTCCCGTCTTATGATCGTCAATGTTCTGATGCGAAAAAGCGCCTATGTCGAAGAGATCGCTGAGATGGTCAGTTTGACACCCCCTACGGTGTCTTTTCATTTGAAGAAGATGGAAGAAGCCGGTTTGACTGTATCACATAAAGAGCAATATTATACTGTGTATACACTGAATGAGGAGCTCTTTGAAAAGAAGCTGATCGATTTGATCCGAATACCTGACGTGGAACAAGCCGGACAGAATATCAGGGAGGAACAGTACAGGCAAAAGGTGATCAATGCTTTTTTTAAATACGGAAAACTCAAAGCTATTCCCGTAGGACGAAAGAAAAGACGGGTTGTTTTGGATGAAATCGCGCAAGTCTTCCGGCCGGGAATGCTCTATCCCGAAAAAGAAGTCAACCTGATCATTGCTGAATACCATGATGACTTCTGTACCATAAGACGTGCTTTCATCGACGAAGGGATCATGACACGTGAAAAGGGTGTCTATCAATTGGCCCAAAAAGAAAAGAATGATTAACGTTCAAAAAATCCGCGTGCCAGAGGGGTGTTGTCCCGGACCAAAAGACGCCCTTTGGCAATAACGGTATTCAGTTTTAAGGTTTTGCTGTCAAAAAGAAGAATATCGGCATCCCGTCCTGTTGTGATCTGTCCTTTACGCGGAAGCCCCAGGATCGCCGCAGGGTTGGCTGTGAGAGGGAGCAGGGCCTCTTCCATGGAAAGACCCAAAGAAAGGGAATAGCGGAATTCCTCTAAGAGGGAAGATGCTTTTGCGACACCTATTTCTGTCAACCGGCCTTTGGCATCAAATCGGGGAAGGCTGCCCTGGGCGTCCGATGAGTAGGTGTAATGATATCTTGTATGAGGGTCAGAGAGGGCTTTTTGGAAAAGTCTGGCCGGACGGAGAGGGTTTTCCTCCGGCTTTTCCGATGATGCCGTGAAATCGGCGTATCCGCCTGACAATACCCACTCCCGGGAAGATTCTGCTAAAGGAGCATTACGGTTCATATGGGTCGGAAGAAATTGAGTGGGAGGGATCTCCGAATGTTTGATCAAATCAAAAAGAGGGCGTATCCCTTCATGCCCTCCTCCCACGTGGATGTTGACGATTCCGGCTTTGCCGGCAAGTAAGCCGCCCACACGGGCTGAGGAAGCCACCCGGATGAGTTCTTGTAGAGTGGGTTGTGATGAACGATGGTCCGAGATAGCGATCTCTCCCACGCCGATATATTTTTCAATAAGCAGAAGGTCTTCTTCAACAGAATCGAGAAGTGTCCGGGCAGGGATCTGATAAGACCCGGTATAGAGAAAGGTGGAGATACCCTCTTGTTCTAATGCATAACTTTTGGCAAGAAGTGCATGGGGGAAACGGGTAAAGCCGTCAGTTCCCAGACAGCCCACGGCTGTCGTGACACCGGCCAGGGTAAGGTCTGTCAACCGGATCTCCGGCGTGCGGGTCGTATAGCCGCCTTCGCCTCCACCGCCCAGGAAATGTGCATGGCTGTCGATGAATCCCGGAACAGCCAGGAGCCCTTTGCCGTCAATGAAAGTAAGTCCGGGGAGAGAACGGCCATTGATGATCTCTTCTGCAGCAATTATTTCGCGCCCTCCGCAAAGAAGGTCGACATGCCCCAGGGGAGCCGGCGAAAAGCATTCGCACCCTTTGATGAGTATCAAAACAGTCTCCTTTCTTTTTCAGTGTAAATCGGATTCTCTTGACATGCAAGCTCCTCCTTACTATAGTGCTCTTTTGAAAAGAGTGGTTTTCTTTTTTGATGAGAGTAAGATGATGTAAAGAAAGGGGATCCGATGGGAGTTCCTTCACTTCTCAATGTATTTAAAAAGGCGATGGGTCCCAGCTCATCACACACGCTGGGAGCCCTGAGGGCCGGTTTGGAGTTCAGAAGAATTCTGGAAGCTCTGATTAACGACAAGCTCTCGTCAGTGGATGTCACGGTCGAACTTCTCGGAAGTTTTGCTTACACGGGAAAGGGGCATTTGACTGACGTCGCTGCCGGCTGCGGACTGCTGGGTTATAAAATGGGGCCTGAGCAAAAAACGATGCAGGATTATCTGGATGAAAAGATAAAAGAGGGACTGATCATCAACGGAAAGAAGCTGGGTTTTCAATATCCCCGTAATGTTCTGTTTAATGTGGAAGAGCCGGTGCATGAACATCCTAATACGATCCGTTTTAAAGCTGCCGATTCTTCGGGCTCTCTTCTTTCACTTTCGTATATCTCCTATGGGGGCGGGAATATCAGGGGCCCCTTCATCGAGCAGACGAGTCCTCCTTTCCCTGCATCCACAGCCGGGATCTTTCAGCCTGCACAGGGAGGCGAAAAGGAGATACAGCCGGACAGCCGCTCACTGGAAAATATCAATAACATGGATGAGATCCTTGAATATTGCCAAAAGAAAAAACTGCGTTTTCATGAATTTGCCCTTCAAAATGAACACGAACTCGGGATTCCCCGGCTGGCTCTTTACCGGGACCTTAAAGAGTTATGGTCTATTATGGAGGGTACGATTGAAAAAGGGCTGACCGGAGAGGGAATCCTTCCGGGGCGTTTAGCGTTAAAACGCCGGGCCAGGGACATGTACAAAAATTTGATCAAGGGGATCCGTCACTGGCGTGTGATGTCTGAAGAGATCACATTGGCTGCTATTTATGCTATCGGTGTAGGGGAAGAGAACGCATCCGGAAGCTTGGTTGTGACAGCTCCCACTTGCGGTTCAGCCGGAGTGATCCCCGCAGTCTTCAAAGTCATTCAGGAGAAATATCATAAGAAAAACAGTGATATTGTGAATGCCTTGATCACCGCGGGGCTATTCGGTGCCGTTGCCTTGAAAAATGCTTCGGTTTCAGGCGCTTATGTCGGGTGTCAGGGCGAGATCGGGGTGGCATCTTCCATGGCGGCGGCCGGTGCAGCCTATCTTTTGGACGGGAATATCCATCAGATCGAATTTGCCGCTGAAGTGGCTTTGGAGCATCATCTGGGGTTGACCTGCGACCCTATTGACGGCCTGGTTCAGATTCCCTGTATTGAACGAAATGCGGCCGGAGCTGTGGCCGCATTGAACGCCGTCAACATGGCTCTGCTGACAGACGGGTCTCATAATATCAGCTATGACAGTGTTCTGGAGGTGATGATCCGCACAGGGCAGGATATGAATTCGAAATATAAGGAGACGTCCCAGGGAGGGTTGGCCACAGCGTTTGTCTCCTGTCCCAATATTCCCCTCAGCCGGATAAGGCAACACGCGGCAGAGCAAAACCGCCGCGTGGTGTCTTCTTTACCTTTTCCTTAATTCCAATAAAGGCTCATTGAGTTTTTCCAGGCCGTCAATGGCAAAAAGTCCGTCTTTTATAATGGGGGAGGCTGTCCCGTCAGGGAAAACGGCCGTAATGTGTTCTAAGCCTTCATAGGGCAATGTGATATCTGTATGACAGTTCGTGTAGGCCTTTTGGGGATCGGTTTTCCTTAGAGCGGAGATCTCATTATCGACGGCTGTTATCTTCTTCCCGTCGGGGTTAAAGGTCGTATGGTCTTCTTCATGGGAGAAGCAGGTGTCTCCGATGGCAAAATGCGGTCCCATCTTCTCAATAATAAGAATAGGAAGAAGAGGCATAATGTTGTATTGGACGGCGACTTTATAAGCCAAAGTATTCGTTCCGATGGCGAATTCCCCGATAGGAAGCTCTTCTCTGTGATTGAGAAGATTCTCTTCGATATATTTCCTGTTTTCCGCTTCAGATTGGAAATTTGAACAGGAATAGTCCGAGATCCGTCCGTCTTCAAAATGAAGAAGAAGGTTTTCATACTTCAAGCCGTTTAAAAAGGTCTCCTCCAGATGAAGGACTCCTTTTGTCCCTTTAAGCTGGGGAGAAGTAAAGACCTCTCCCACGGGGATATTGACATCAGCTGTGCAGTTGACAAAATTGGTCTCCGTTTCAGGGGCCCTCAGCGGCTGCATCATGACATTGATGTCTGTTTTATTGGCTCCCGTTCCCTTGACATGGATAAAGCGAGCCCGGTCCATAACATCTATTATTTTTTGCTGAAGTGTTTCCCATGTCTTATTGTCAAGCGAATTGATCTCTACCGTGGCATCAAAAAGAGTCTCAAAATGTTCCCCGATTTCCGGTGTAGGAAAAGCAATAATGCAGAAGCTGCTTTCGCTTCGCGGCATATACTCCTGACGGACAGCTTGCAGACGTCCCAAAAGCTCCCTGTATAAGGGCTGCTGTTCCTTTGAAAGGCGGGCGGCTTCGTCTTTCATCTGAGGAGAAAAGGGTTTCTCTCCGAATTTTTCAATGTAAATGATACCGGAATAAAACTGTGCAAGGGAACGGTTTTCTTCATAAGTCTTGCGGGCTTCTTTTTCACGTCTATGGATCTCTTCAGAAGTCAAGGTCAGGGAAAAATCAAATTTATGATCATATTGATATTGGCGATTGACCGGTGTTGAAACCGGAGAAGGGAAGACAAGGCTTAGCCCCGCATTTTCAAGAAGGGCCATGATCTCTTTCACCAGACGCTCCTGGCCGATATTATAGATCAGCATGACTGTCTTTTTCGAAGCAAGGTCTTTGTTGGAGGATTCAAACCCGCGGATATAACCTTGGACAATGGTTTCGGCTAAAGTGTGCAGCTTCTTTTTTTCCATCTGTGCGAAATGCCGGGAGATCCGGATCTCATATTCTCCGATAGAGGCATCATACAGATAGAGATAATCCTGAGAATGAAGGTCTTGATTGAGGATAATATCATGGTAAAAACGATAAGCGGGGTCATGTTGTCTTCGGAAATCGATACCGGAGAGCACATTGTTCATCTCTCTCTTCCATTGACAGTAAAAGGCCGGGATTTTTGTCCATGATTTTTGAGAGTCTGTCAGAAGCAGGGAAGACAAACCCTCGATTCCTTCATAAAGCCGTGCCAGTGCAAATTCCATGCCGTGAAAAGCAAATGCACGTGCCCGGCGTATATCGGAGTAAAAGGCGCTTAGCAGGGAGCCGTTATCCTTTCCCAAACGGGCGGATGCATAGGCGGGATTTGCGAAACTTTCTTCATAGTTTTCCGGAGAGATCTCCCGGTTGTAACGTTCGTTTAACTTTTTCAAGCCGGCATAATCGTTCTTTTCCCTTTGGGCTGAAGCGTCCATGGCCTTCTGCATTGTCTGTATACAGGTTTCCAGAAAGGCCTTTTTTGCCGGAGAGCTGCCGGCCGCTTTTTTCATAAGATCGTCTAAGCGTTTTTTTATTTCATCGAAATCCAATGCTTCCTTTTGATTTTCATTATCGAAGTAGTTTTTGGGGTTAAACATAATACCTCCTTTATATTTGGCCGGACAACAATCAGAGGATACAGGAAAAGGACAGGACTCACAATGAGAAAAGGGACGTTGAAATAGTTGACAAGGTGTGGTATCCTTAAAGGGATCGGGGGTGTATATGAAACGATGGACGGTCCTTGTTTTTCTTTGTTTTTCCCTTTTTTTGTTCTTACGCGGGCAGGGCGATGAGGCTTTGCGCCAGGATGCCTCTTTTTCTCAAGAGAAAATTGATGTGAGATCCCGTTATTCACCCTGTCCTGCATTTTTCACCTTCTCAGCATCGGACGGAATCAGGCTTTTTTATCCGTTGGGGCAGAACTTGGGGCTTTTAGGAGGGCTTTCTTTTTCCGGGCAGAACACTTTCTTTTTGAATGATATCAGAGAAGCGGGCCTTTCCCCCCGGAAGAGAAGACGTCTCGAGGTTCCCCTTCTCTTATCCTATTCGGCAGGGCAGGATATTTTTCTCATAGCCGGCCCTGTGGCGGGATATTCTCTGCAGCATCAGGCGAGGACTTTTCATCTGTGGAACAGGAATGCATCAGCTGAGGTTTTCGATATCGGACTGCTTCTCGGAGCCCGGTACATGATCTTTCCGCATCTTTTTTCTGACATTGATTTTCGCTATGCCCTGTTCAACGGTCCCTTTGCAGATGAGAAGAAGGATTTTCATGAGCTTCCTGAAGTGCGGGCCAGGAAGATCTCATTATCCCTGGAATATGAATTTTAGCTTTCTTTGAAGATTATTTTGTCAACGGTACTTCTTTTAAAAAAAGGCGCGGTGTTTTTGAAGATGTCTTCCATCGGGATGCTCCCATGATAATAAATCAGGGGCCGGTAGTGCGCTTATTTGTTTTTATGGACAACGACCCTGTTCCGTCCGTATTTTTTCCCCTGATAAAGGGCCTCATCAGCCTCTTTAATGCATTGATCGACTGAAGGGCTTCGGTCGTAGACAGAGACGCCGATAGTGACTGTGATAAAGATCTTGTTTCCGCAGGACGCAACAGGAGCTTCCTCAATAACCGAGCGGATCTTTTCTGCCAGTTTTGCGGCTCCGTCCTTACCGGTCCTGGGAAGAAGGATGAGAAACTCCTCACCGCCCCAACGGCTGATGATATCGATTTTTCTCAAATGTTTTGTTAAAAGGCCTGCAACAGAGACGAGGACCCTGTCACCGCAGTCATGTCCATATGTATCGTTAATGACTTTGAAATGATCGATATCGATAAGCAGAAAAGAGAAAGGTTCGTTGCTTCGTTGTGCCCTGTAATGCTCCAGTTTGATCTTTTCCATAATGTTACGCCGATTTGAAAGTCCCGTTAGCGGGTCTGTTTGAGCCAGCTGTTCCATCCGGAGATAGGCCGTCTGCAGCTCTTCATTTTGACTTTTGATGATACTGTTTGCCTTCTCCAGATCAATGTTTTTCAACCGGTAGATCTCCAGTTCCTTTTCCTTTTTGTCGATCTCATGACGAGCTTCGATATCGGTGATTTTTTTAGAAAGGGTCTGGCTGAAGATCATATCCCGTAAATGATAAGCCTGGATAAGCCTGGAATAGGCTTCCTGAAAATGTTGCCGCTGGGCATGAAGCTCTGAAAGATTGATGAGGTATTTGAGTTCTGTCAGACGGGAGGAGGATTGCTTGGCATGTTCAAACCCATCTTGCAGAAAAGTCTCGGCTTCCTCGTAAAGGCCTTCTTTCATAAAGACTTCTCCGATATTATTCATGACGGTGATAATACCTTCGGGATAATCCAAATAATTATAGATCTGCATGGCTTCAAAAAAATACTTCAACGCGTCTTCAAAGTTAAAGAGCTTGGAGTGGATTTCTCCCAGTTTGTTATTGACATCGCCGATCAGGATCTGATAATGCCGCTTATCGGATTCTGTTTTCCGTTCATCGGCTTTCAGAAGGGATTCCAGGGCCCTGTGAAGATCCCCGTTATTAAAATACATAGATCCCGCATAATAAGAACATAAAGCGACGCCGTTGGAGTCACGGGCCTCTTCAAACAGTTGTCCGGCCCGGAGAAAATGGGATTCAGCGTTAGAATAATCCATGATCGCTTCATAAAGTTTGCCGATCTTGATAAGAATAGTTGCGGCTCGGGGTTGTTTTCCGCGGCTGAGAAAAATATTGAGAGCGTTTTGCCAATGATCCAGGGCATAGTTAAAGTTTTCGATTTCAAAGAAGGCATCTCCTGCGGTTTCAAAAAGTTCCGCTTGAGTCAGATCGTCCTCGCAGGGGAGCGTCAAGCCCAGGTTACAGTACTCAATGGCTTTTTGAGGAGAGTTTTCCTTTTCGTAAAGGGCCATTTTCAGGAAATTCTGGGGCGTATTGACTTTGTTTTTACTTTTTTCTCCGTTATCAGTCATAAGAATCACCTTTTCTTCGATACTATACCCGTAAATCAGAAAAATCTATAAAAAAAAAGCCGTCAACGATGCGGAATACGAAATATGTCTTTTCACTGCTTCTATTTTTGCTAAAATGGTGAAAAGGAGGGGATATGAAAAAAAAAGTCATTTTAATAGTCATCTCTGTTTTTTTGACGACCGGGATTCTTTGCGCCCTTGAGGAGGCTCCGGGGGATCAGTGGATCCGTCATCAGGTCGAGCTCCAATACTCTTCGAAAGTCGCTGCCCCGGGTCGGGCCCCGGCGGATTTTTCCTTTTGTCTGGATGAGATCAGGGCTTTCGAAAAGGAGAAAGGTTCTCTTTTTGAATTTCTTTTAAAAGGACAGGAGGCCGTCTCGATTTTGTCCCTTTATGAAAAGGGATATATCCATCCTGAAGTGATAATGGAGCATCTTTCGAACATGAATTTCAGAATAATTTCTGCCGGATTACCCAGAGAGACGTTGTCTGTGCGGGATGTCGTCCTTTATTATTTGTGGCAGATGAAACGCTCACAGGACAAGGGAATGAATATCATACTTACTGTCAATGCCGAGGTCCTTAAAGAAGCAGAATATTGGGATAATTTGCGCAAAGAGATGGATATGTATCCTCTTTACGGCCTTCCTGTGGCGCTTAAAGCAAATATCGGAACCGCTGACGGACAACCGACTTCGGCCGGGGCCAAAGCTCTGGAGCATTGTTTCGCTGTACAGGACGCGACCCTTGTCCGCAAAATAAAGGAGGCCGGAGGATTAATCATTGCTAAGACGAATCTCAGCGAGTGGGCCAATTATATGGCGGAAAACTCTGCTAACGGATTTTCGGCTTTGGGAGGGCAGACCCGGAATCCTTATGGGGCCTTTGATGTCGGCGGTTCCAGCTCAGGATCTGCTGCAGCCGTGGCTCAAGGACTTGTTCCGCTTGCTGTCGGAACAGAGACATCCGGATCCATTGTCTATCCTTCCAGCCAGAATTCTGTTGTGGGCTTAAAACCCACAGTGGGGTTGATCAGCCGGAACAGTATTATTCCTATTGCCGAAGCCCAGGATACAGCAGGGCCCATAACGGCCACTGTCCGTGATGCGGCTTTGCTTCTTGATGTCATGGCCGGCGAAGATCCCCTGGATCCGGCTACAGATATTTGTCGGAAGATACAGAAGGATTATAGATTCAGCGGAGAAAAGAGGGCTTCCCTTCAAGGGCTGCGCTTCGGCTTTGTGAGTAATCCTTCCATGCGGCATTATTATTACAGACAGGAAGAAGGGGCTATTCAGCTGCGTATTATCGGGGAATTGATCAGAGCCGGCGCTGAAGTCGTTTTTATCGAAATGGATGAAACTATTTACACCCGCCTGGATGTGGGGAGCGTTTTTCAATACCAGTTTCATCAGGGTTTGAACGAATATTTGAAGAAGTGGGCCCGAGGCGAAGGACCGCTTACTCTTGATGAGATCATTGCATTTAACAGAAAAAACCCCGCTGAAAGGATGCCTTTAGGACAAGAACTTCTTGTGGCCGCCCGGGACAATGAACACACCGAAGAAGAAATCGCGGCTCTTGTCTTATCAAATGCCCGGGAAGCCGGCGGAATGATAGACGCCTTGCTTAAAGAACATCATGTCCACCTCCTTTTTACATTATCAAATCATCTGTCATACATTTATGCCGCTGCCGGTTATCCTGCTCTCTGCGTTCCCGCCGGGTATAAAAGAAGCGGAGAACCTGTCGGAGTGACCTTTGTCGGATCACGGGGAGATGAAATGATTCTTTTAAAAGCGGGTTCTGGATATGAGCAGGCGGCCCGTCATCGAAAAATCCCCGAATAGGGAATGAATGAAAGAAAAGCTGTTCGAAGAGATCATGCGATCAAAACGAAGAGGTAAAGGAGGAGTATATGATAAAAAGGGCCGCGGTGATCATTGTCTTTGTGACACTTTTGATCATTCTTCCGCTCAAAGGGGAAGTCGTTTTAGAAAGCCTGGATATCGGCGATTCAGCGGAAGGGTTAAGTGTCGAAGCTCTCTATATGGGGCTGTCTCTTATACACATCTCCGAGCCCACGAGACCGTACTAGATCTCGTATG